>JACLAC010006676.1_pt1 | contig 11847 bp, 11 predicted proteins | sample 8027881 | NCBI WGS metagenome assembly JACLAC01 (sample SAMN15725517, study PRJNA655200) | protist metagenome | isolation source: fluorescence activated cell sorting (FACS) single amplified genomes of... | place: Spain: Blaines Bay Microbial Observatory, Mediterranean Sea | collected 2016-01-19 | reverse complement strand
TATATTTATTTTAATAATAAAATACCTAATAAAATAAAATTATTAGACGACTAGTCGTCTATTATTATTATATATTATTAATAATAATAATAATAAAAAATTTTAAAAAAAAAATATTTTTTTTGTGTGTGTTGTTTAGCAGAATAAAAACATTGTATTTAAATTTATAGAATAGATTGGACTATGCCTTTCAATAATATTTAATTCGTTACCAAAAGATCAGATGTGCGACACGGTATCGTTAGTTTTTCCTAGAAGAAGCAAGTAGTTGGATTTTGCGCGGAATATGGCAGAAGAAAGTCCCATCAATCGTAAACGCTCGTATGTGGTTGATGTTGGTTCAGAACATGATGGTAGGGAATATGTTCAGTCTGACCGAAAACCTCCGCTTCCGTGGCAGGTAAACCTTATGTTGAACTTGCAATGTTATAAATCTGAATATGGACGTACGAAAGGAAAGAAGCGCACTCGATTTACCTCTGCAAAACAGTTTCTATTTTTTATCACAGATCACGTCCTGAGATCTCCTTTTTGGTTACTACTAAATTTTCGATATGAACTGCCACTGTGGTTTGCGGCTACTGCGTCCTTTTTGACATTAAACGTAGCGCTCGTAAGTATGTATTATCACTTAAGAGATTTCGTCGGCTCGACTGCATTTTCTGAAATAATGATGGACAAAGAGACTAGGGATTTGTTTTTATCAGGCATCAAGAGGTGGTTTGTATTTCTATTTGCCATGTATAGCTTTCTTCTTCCCACCACATACTGGCAAACGTTTCGAAGCTACCAAGCTGGCGAGCTGGAAGGCCCCGTGTTGTTGCAGGGGTTATGGTTGATATCTTATCCGTATTTCCTTGTCGTAGGCTTTGCATGTCAGATACCCTTATCAATGGGGTGCGCGTTAAGCACAGCTCGTAAGAGTGGTAACATTATTCGAACAACTTTGGCAAAAATGAAAGTAGTGCTTCTTCGCGTATCATTAAATGTACATTTGACTGAAGACGAAGAACAATTAGCGTTAGCCGAACTGTCGGAAATAAATCGCGCTGCTACAGCGCTTTTGCATCCTTATAGAAGAATTTCACCCCTTTTAAAAGTATTTACTCTCGCCGGACTTGCAACGATAATCGTTATGGCCTTAGCCCTTTTGTTACCTGAACAAACGGAAACGACTAAAGTACTCGGCTTGTGCAATGGGGTGTTCATCGGCTTAATGACGTTTGTCGGGTGTCTATACTGTGCATCACAACAATCTGTAATATTCCAAGAAGAGATGCAAAAATTTCACGACTGCCGTTTGATGAAAGCTTATATTCGTTTGTTTGGAAACAGAAAGGAATTTGTCACTTGGTTAGAAGAAACAGACATGTCAGCAACCAAAATTATGGGTACAAAAGTAACAACAGCACTTTTTGCCAAGCTGGCATCAATTACTGTGTCTTTGAGTGGAACAATCATATATATTACGGGACGACGATCACTTGAGAGATGATCCTTTATCTTAAAGAGAAAGGTTTCTGGAAGAGACAATATCAAGTAGGATAGAGACGAAAGAGAGAGACGCAGAAGGGAGCGCGAGGTTAATGAGTGGTGCATTTTGCAATTGTTTTAATCGAAAATTAAAGAATATAGAGAAGAGGTTTTAATTAGTTAGTATATTATTTTACGACCCACAGGTATATTTTTTAAGAATTACTCTTTTTAAAGTTCTTTCAGAGGTCCGGGCTGAAGTGGTGAAAATTAAATTATTATCTTCTTTCTTCTAATAAATCCTATGCTCTCTTCTTCTTCTTCTCTCTTCTTCTTCTTCTCTCTTCTTCTTCTTCTCTCTTCTTCTTTTGTGCATCTATCTTTGTGTGTGTGAACTTTTTTTAAAATAAAAAAATAGCAGGGAATTAGTATTATGAAAAATAACATTGAATAAGATGTAAATGACGAAAAACTTTTAGATAGACAGACGACTAAATAATTATAATAACATTGAATACCATCCAATAAATTTTCACTGGCCACAAAAAAAATAAACAACAAACAAACTGATGATGACTGTAAGTATATTAATAAAATATGAATGATGAGATGAACAAAATAATTGATGAACTGACTACGGTACGGTATTCTTTCGTAAGCAACGTGCAAGATGTCATTCAACAGAGTGATTTTACATGTGTTCACAAAATTTATTTTAAATGTAAAAGGCGGCCATCGATGGGTGTAAGTAATGAGTATTGGTTTGTAAATTGGCGAACTATTTTATTTTGTCAAAAAAGGAAAAGTATTTTTCTTATACGTATATAAATTACCACCACCAGTTGTTGCAACTAAAATAAGTAGGATGGGAAAAGGAAGTAACGCACAGAAAAACAAGCGCGCCCGTGAAAACGCGGAAAAGAGACGAAAAGAACAAGGTGTCGGTGGAGGTGGCGCTGCCGGGGTCGCCGCAAGAAAGGGAGGAGGTCATGCGGCAATGAGTGCTGCGGCCGAAGAGCGGGCAAAGCGCGATGCTTTAAAGGCAGAACGGAAAAAGAAGAAGGAAGCAGAAGCAGCGAAGGCAAAGAAAAAGCTCGACAAGCAGTTGAAGGACGCAAAGAAGGGAAAAAAGAAGTAAACACCCTTGGTCTCGAACAGCAGTGAATATTGCGAGCGGCACTAATATGGGGAATGTACTAACAGCGATGCACCCAGACAGGGGCGATGGCCTTGTGATTTGGAAAGGAAAAGATCCGTGGCGAATACACCAACGCTTTAAATGTGAAAAGCTTTTATTAGAACACCCGGACATACACATCTCGAACTCTCTTCGAGCTTTGAACGTAAATATTTACAACGACTGAAAACATATTGAAAAAACAAAAATTATATGACATATTGATACACTTCAAACGCAATTGCTTCTGTATAAAAAAAATTATGCTTTTTAATTCTTATCTCTTTGTGTTTCTCGCACTTTCAGGTCTACTACGCAGGGTGCATTTCTACTATTAGGCTGCACCACACCGCGCAAAAAAGTCAGCAGAGAGAGAGAGGTGCATCAAAATTGACTCGCGCTTTGATCAACGATAATCTAAATCCTTGGAAGCTTTAATTTAGTCGTTTCATTTCATAGCTCGACATAGCCAATTGGTCGGGATACCCTATCCATTTACTTCATGTGCTCTTTCAAATAGGCTACAATGTCGTCAACCGACCATTTACTGATGGTAATGATGGTGTCTTTCGAGGAGTCTTCCTCGTCCACCATTTTCAGTTGAGGGGATTGGCCCCGAATAAATTCCATTTCGACATTCGGTAACTTGTCAACCATATTCTCTTTGAAATCATTAACAGCCGGGTATGCTTTTAATTTTCAGTCACATACTGTTAAATTTTAAAAACGGTTAGACATCTTTCGTAGCGCGGAGAGAAGAAAGGGAACGACAGGCGTTATGAAAAGAGGAAACTTACCTTGCAAAAATGCCTTTGTGTAAAAGTTCTTACCAACGGTTCCGTCCGAACCTGAGCTGGAGGAGCAACATTCGTTGCACTCAGCGTACAGGTCTTTGACGTCTCCATCCGCTCCTAATTCAACGCTGTCAAAATATTCGACCATTTTATCACAGTTCGAACACATCAGAGAATCGGTATACCCGAGGGCGGCACAGTTCTTCCGCTTGCTCTTCTTCGTCTGCACCTTTTCGTTTGTGTCATCGCCAGACACGACGGCTACCATAAAAGCAGCAGCCAGAAAGGTGCAAAACTTCATTCTGCCAACACCTCTCTTTCTCAAGAAGAAGAAGAAAAACAGATACCCCTAATCCTTCTAAATCATGCAGGATTTGCCCCCTTCAATTGTGCAAAAGTTTATGCAAAACTAATTTTATTTCTGTATAGAGTCACTGTAAACTAAACTGTCGTAAAAAGGAAGAAGAAATAATAAAAAAACATCACATCAATAAATAAATAAATATAATGTAATGTAATTGGAGTATAAGTACCGGTAGTCTAATATGTGCACCGCCGTTCCAGTTCTTCCAGTACGGTTGGTACCGGTACCAGTACCAGTAGTAGTTAATATGACTGGTACCCCGTACTCCTCCTCCTCATAATTCGTGGTACAGGTATTATTAATATCAGGTACAGGTACCAGGTACCTAGGTATAATACAGGTACCAGGTATTACAGGTACCGATAAAACGACGAGAGGAGGACGAGAGAGGACGAAGAAGAAGTATTAAAAATTATTTCTTTCTTCTCTCTTTTTTTTTCTATTAGAATATATATATAATATCTTTTTTTTAATATATATTTTCTATTATTTGTCCAAAGCAAGGCACAACAAAATAATAATGATCTACTAAGATCGTAAAAAAATACTCTTACAGGTACGACTGTACAGGAAAAGTGTTGCGAAGGTATTTCTAAAAAATTCAATTGTTTTATACAGAAAAACAAACAACAAACTATTTGCCGGGGCTTTCACCATGTCCACCGGACTGAATCATCCATATGGCTTGAAACCTTTGGGCAATTTGTACATGAATCTTGCTGGCAAGGATATCGCTGCTGCCAAAAGATTGTCGAGTAAGCGGCGCTTTGACAGTCTCGGAAACTTAATTGGAAAGTTGCAAGACAACGTGGTACTGTCAATTTTTAGTTTCTTCACGGCAAGCAGCCTGGGAAAAATTTCTAGCACGTCCCGCTTTTTCTACCTTTTGTCCCACCGTTCCGAGTTTTGGAAAGTTCACGTTCTTGAAAAGTTCGGCGGTTCCTTCAAGTATTGTAAGACATGGAAGGACACGTACGTGAACAACATCGGCCCGGTTAGACAGGCACCGCACGTTCCTATTGCAACGAGGGATGTTTACTCGGACCTGTGGTTTCAATCGTTTTTCTGTTCGAGAGTGCCCCTCCGCAAGGAGTGGCTGGAAGTGGACAATATTGATCGGCAGGATCATGCAAACCTTTCTGTTGCAGATTTCGTTAGAGATTACGAAAAGCCTCGTCGCCCGGTTCTGTTTTCTAAAGACATATCATCGGACTGGGAAGCAATGCAGAAATGGAATTGGGATTTTTTGAAAAGCAGGTTTCAGGTTGCGGAGAACGGGGGTATACATGCCGGAGGATTCACCTTCGACATGAAGGACTACATTTCGTATGCTTTCGGGTGCAAGGATGAGGAATCCCCCCTGTACATATTTGACAAAAAGTTTGCGGACAAGAGCCCTACTCTGGGGAAGGACTATAGTACCCCCAAATACTTTGACAAAGACAGGGACTTGTTTTCAATGCTGGGGGAGAGGCGTCCCGATTACCGTTGGTTGATTGCGGGCCCGGGCAGAAGCGGGTCGTCGTTTCATATTGACCCAAACGGCACTAACGCTTGGAACGCTGTCATAACGGGGGCAAAGAAGTGGATCATGTTTCCGCCCCATGTTGTCCCCCCTGGCGTGCACCCATCCTCTGACGGTGCAGATGTGGCTACCCCAGTCTCTATCGTGGAATGGTTTTTGAACTTTTACTCTTTTGCAAGGGATCTAAACCCGATTGAATGCATCGTACAACCAGGAGAAATCATATTTGTCCCGCAAGGATGGTGGCACCTAGTTCTGAATCTAGAAACGGGAATTGCAGTAACGCAAAACTATGTATCGGAAAGTTCACTCTCAGTTTGTTTAGATTTTTTAAGGAATAAACCCGACCAAATAAGTGGAATAGAATCTGATCGCCGCCCTCGATTTTACGATGAGTTTGTCAGTTGTTTGAAGTTGAAAAGAAACGATTTGTACGAAAAATATGTCGTAAGCAAAGGCGTTTCCACTAAGGGCAACGGTGGCGGGAAGAAAAGCGTCACAAAAGTTGCGGTCAAGAATGTGTGGAAAGATATCAGAGCAATGGACAAGACCCGTACAAAGAAGGAAAAAGAACTTGAACCGGAGGCACAATTAGAGAGCGAGCGGAATCAGGTTGTTGGCAATGGGGAAGAACCAGCCCATAGCAAGAACTCGACTTTCAGTTTCAACTTTTTATCGCAGTAACAAATTATTATAGTATGTTTAAATATTTAACTTCTGATATAGTATACAATTTAATTAAATTTCTCCTCTCCCCCAGACGCCGCAGGCGCGGCAATGTCCAAACAGACAGACAAACTGCTGGAGCATGCAGATGGTGCAATTCTATATGTACTGTTTTTGGCACCGCGTCTTCGCACATTATCTCCCATTAAGGTCTTCCTCCTGCCCCATTTTATATTCAATCCATTTTCTCGTTTGTGCTGAATCAAATTTATTATGTCTTTCTCTTTTGTTGGCCCATTAGGTCGAGCAAAGTTTTGACGACTTCTTTCCTTCGTTTTCAACGGCGATGCAGGGATAACTTGGTACGCTGATCGTGGCTTTGTCCCCTCGTCCAAGGACCCACCAAAGTTGACTCTTCCTGAGGATTCGGCGAACCCCCATTCAGACAGAGACATGTTCGCTTTCATTTTGCGCTTTTCTGCATGTTTTGCCCCAGGCTCTGACCCACGAGGATAATGAAAGGTCGCAGGCCAGGCCATCAGCCATCAGCCATCACTTCAATCACACTCATCCGCCCTCCTCGTTCCTTTTACATCGTACATTCTACATCGTACATCGTATAAAAATATCAAATAGCCAGCCAAACCCCATAACCCCATTCTACGTAATTTTTATCACTCCTTCCTCTGGAATAATAGTATTTCATCATTTCATTTGGTTTAAATAGCATGGCATGGCATGGCATGGCATACGCTGATATGAGATGAGAGGCATGGGCTGGATATGAGATGAGAGTGTACATTACATTACAATGGAACTGGATAAAATAAAAAGGGGTCGGTCTCCTTTGCTTAACTTTAAAAAAAAGTGCAAATAAAAATAATTGTCCCTCACCCCTCCCTCACTCACCCCTCACTCAGTTTTAAATACTGTTTAATACCGGGACAAGTATGAATATTATATCCTGTACTGTTCGTACATACCAGTGATTAAATACGAACCGGTAACGTTCTGTTGGTATTCTAGTTTCCGGTAGTTTGTCTAGTTAGTTAGTTATGACTAACGTACACATCTTAGTGTAGTTGTAATAATACTGTTTTCATCTGTTTATTTGCTTTTATCCCTATACTAATTCCAAAGAGTCGTTGAGTGAGAAGAGAGAGAGAAGAGAGAAAGAAAAGAGAAATAATCCGAGCGAGATCATTCTTAAAAAGATCATTCTTTATAAAAGATAGTAATTCCTAGTAGAGACTACCTCACATACATTATTATGAAATAAATTCGTTATAATGGAAAAAATCTCAAAAGACAACTATTAAGGTGATATTGATTCAAAAGGGTGGTAATCAGTTTCGTGATTTACTCATGTATTATAAATATATGATTGAAAACAATATATATTATACGATAAAAACAAAATAATATTTCAGTTTAAATACCCTTAATTTATAAAGCAACGATAAATTTTATAAGTGGGAATGAACGTTTCGTCTATTATGAGTTGTTGTATGTAGAGCCTATTTTGTACTACTATTTATGTATCTGTATACGATAACAGAGATTGCAATGTTTCCTTTATAACTTTTCCATCTGATTGTTGATATTGTTGAATTGACTTTAGATACTCTTTCAATTTGCAGGGCATCTGAAACGTACTAAACGTGTGTGTGAGAGAGACTTGTGTTAACACAAAGGTTTAAAACCAAACAGTCGTGATAGTCCAGATCTGAGGCTCGTACTGGTTTTGCTAAGAGCTGCTAATCAGGTTTCGAAAACTACGTAAAGAATGGCTTCCGTTTACGCAATTGAGGAGGACGAAAAGTCAGAGAATGGCACAGTGGAGGAGAAAGATACGTCGGACACTCGCGGGTCATTCATCGTGAATCCAAATAGTAACTTTGCCCGCCAATGGGACATGCTGATGGTTGCCTTGCTGATTTTTACAGCACTTGTGACTCCATTCGAAGTGGCATTTCTAACAAGTGCATTCGATTTCTTATTCGTGATCAATCGGATGGTTGACTTCGGCTTCATGTGCGATATGGTATTGAACTTCTTCCTAGGATACTTCGACGAGAACGAAGCACGAATGGTATGGAACCAGAAAAGGATTGCATCTAGGTATTTAAAAGGATGGTTCAGCATAGACTTAGTTTCTATTTTGCCTTTTGACACCGTTGCCCTTGCGATGAATTCGAAAGAGCTTTCGCAACTGAAAATCTTGCGCGTAATTCGTCTGCTGCGTTTAATTAAGTTGATGAGAATTTTTCGAAGTTCTCGTGTAATTAAACGAATTCAATCCAACAGTGGATTATCATTCTCGACGTGGGCATTAATCAAGTTCTTGGTTTTAGTTCTGATATGTTTGCATTGGACGGCCTGCGTCTGGGGAATGTGGCCTTCCATGGGCGAAAATGAGAACAATTGGTACTTGATGGCCGACTTGGAACTCTCAGGCGTCGGGGACAAGTACTTAGCGTCTATTGAATTTTCGCTGATGGCCATGGTAATGGGTTACGGAGACTTTACACCCGCAAACAGCTCAGAAAGGACCGTTGCCGTCATCTTGATGATACTCGGGGGGCCGAGTGCTGTCTTCTGGTCACTTTTTCGGCGAAGATATGATTGCTGGCTCTGACGAGGAGCCCTCTCGCCGAGCGGCAGATGTTCGTTCTCTGACCTTTCTAGATGTGTACGAATTTGAGAGGGAACAGTTGGGCGAAATATTGGAGAACGGAGATTTCGACGCCACTCAGAGCAAAATTCGCCGTCAGGTCATTCGCATTGCATTAAAGCGTAAATTTATGGAGATTCTACGGTTAGTGAAAATTACGAGAGGAATGAAAAAGAGGCCTCCCAAGGAAGAATATGAACAATGGAAAATGGATATCACAGCGAAGCGAGACGTTAAAAGAAAAAATCGCCCAGCATCACGACAACTTGTTGCCCGACCAGAAACACCGGAGGAAAAAGCAGCAATTGCCCAGCAGCAGGAGGCCACAAAGAAAGCAGATATGGAGGAAGAGTTACAATTTTGGGTCAAAGGACAAGGTCAAATTAGGGAGAGGGGGAACACCGCAGATGCAGCAGAAAATGTGTTCGACGAGGAAAATGCGGTAAAGGAGTTGGACCTGAGAATGACCAAGTTGGAAACGCAAATGAGCGATCTATTAGCCACGATTAAAGATGGGTTCGAAACTATGGAGGCTAGTCAAGAGGTAGCATTTCGCGCATTTTACAACGCGCAAAAGCGACAGCGCCAAACGAATAGTCCAAGTAAATTCGGCTCTCCTTCACCGACAAAATCCTAAAATTCTTCTTTTTAAAGAAAAGAGAGGGACGTCATCAATAATAGTACACCCGACGAAGGAAGATAATTCAACAAACAAAATAAATTCCTTAATATACTCTCGTAAGAGGTTCTCTTTTAAAACTATATATGATTCAAGAATTTTCTTAAAAGGTCTAGAGCAACTCATTTACACAAAATATATTAACACTTAAATACATGTCCAGCGTGTCTATTTTTCTGCAGTAGGTTCACCGGAGGTGCACAAAAGTTTGAAGTCTTTTCGTTGCACAAGGAAGATTCTCTAGTGCATGCCGACGTTTCTGTAAACGACTAACATGCGCCCCGTGAGATTTGTTTCTTTTCTTCCTCGCAAATTCATCAAAGCGTTCCTTTCGTGATACGACATTGTTCGCCATTAGTTTGTTTTCTTTTTCTTGGAGCTAGATCATCCTCCTTTTGCACCACCAGTCATCGCGGAGAGCTGAATATCTTCACGAGATCGCTTCGTCAGCATAGTGTGGTTTCTGGCGGTTGTTTCAGAGGGCCGCCGATGAGGCTGGGCAGGGCCTGGACGGACCACAGTCCCATGCGCAAAATTCAATAGCCTAATATCACGAATTAACTTTACAATGTCCACATGTTTTTCAAAATGATCTTGGACCATGGTCACTCGCTGCAACTCATTTTCCAGCGGCACCTCCGCGTCAACCTTTCCATCTTTCTCAGCAAGCGCCTCGAAATGGATTTCAGGTATGAATCCGTATAAACCTTTCCCCCCACCGTACTGTTCAAAATATTTTGATATCGCATTCTTGCAATTCTCCAACGAGTAATATCCATCTTTTGGCAACCGGTTAAACAGGGCTCCAATAACCGTAACCCCGTGGTGCTCAAAGAACGCCGCATTCAGGTTAAAACTATCGACCGCATCACCAACACCCTTTCTTCCCACTAAGAGTACCGGGGCTTTCAGCCGGTTTGCTATCACAGCATTACTACAACCGCAGATAGACCCAACGGCTGGGTACCCAACACCGTCAATAATTACAAAGCGTTTGTTTGCGCTTATCTCGTCAACCCTGGCACATATTTTTTCCAAAATTTGTTCCGTCGAATCCGTTCGCCCGTCTAGAAATGCTCTTGTAAAACCAGAATAAAAGACCAGAGGCCCGATACCAACGCAATCTATCTGATGTGCATCACAAAACTTTTGTACAAGCTGGGTCTGTTCGCACTGTGTTGCAGGCTTTATGTATGCAATTTCAGAGGGGCGATATCCCCCACATTTCAGAAGCAAAGTCAACAAGCCAAGAGATACAGTGCTCTTTCCCACTTGTGATCTATCACCTGCAACAAAGAGCTTAAGAGTTTCTTTCCGGCGTTCGGAGCTGGCGCTTTTCTCACCAATCCCAGACTTTCTGGACTCTGCACACAAAGTGCGAATACGTTCTATCCACCCCCCCGCAGTAAAGTGCCGCGGAGCCTGCCCCCCCCCGTCGAGTTCTGGTCCACTCGACATGTACTGGCAAAATATATTTTAACGAACCAGTGCGCAGCTTAACAACCCATGCGTCGTGGTATTTGTGTAAAATTAATCCCGTTCGTGTTGAAAAGAATCCATAAATTGAAAACACACAATTATCCGTTTAATGATCCCCCCTAGTTCGTCCGTCCGTCTATTGAACTTGTTGAAGTAAAATTATTTAGAGAGACGATTATTGATTGGGTAATAATAATAATACCAAGGTACCGTATTATGATTTAGATTATTATTATAAATAAGAGTAGTATATTTGTAGTTGTATTATATAGGAATTAATTACTTTTCAACTTATACCATCCTCTTATACCATTAATGTAATACAATAAATAAAATATCGATGTGATGATGTATCCTCACAACAAACACATTAGACTATTATAGAAGGACTATCGATCTTCTTCAAATAGAAAGAAATTGAGAATTTGACTCTTTTTTCATTTATTTTCATTATTAGTCTATTACTACTACATGCTCACAACAAAGATTATTCTCCTATTATAGCAATGTTAAACATGGAATAGCAGGCAGCAACAACCCAATTTATGATTATAAATAATTCATTCCTTCTTTCTTACTTCCTTCCCTCCTCCTCCTTGGCTCCTCCTCCGTCCTATCGTCAGTTGAAGTGAAATGATGCACCACCAAAACAATCCATCATAGTCTATATATATGTCCCATTCCACATTCATATTTTATTTGTTTCGACGAATTTAGAGAATCTCCTGTACCTAATCGTTTGATTTCTTTGGTGTCTAAAAAAAGTGTACGTGTTGTCCACCTCCTATTGAACGACAAGCGAGGAACTCACGGCAATAACTTCGACAACTGTTGTGGCTTGTTCTTGCAAAGAACGAACAACCCCTAGTAGCTCTTTCAAATTTTCACAGACTGGTCGGTAGTAAACATGCCTCCAAAACGTAGGCCCAAAGGTCTGTCCTTGGACACAAGTGCTGTGAACGCGGAGACGAAGGACGAGCTGGCAGAGTCGTTCAATGCGACGGTGAACACCTTTA
>JACLAC010005626.1_pt1 | contig 11849 bp, 8 predicted proteins | sample 8027881 | NCBI WGS metagenome assembly JACLAC01 (sample SAMN15725517, study PRJNA655200) | protist metagenome | isolation source: fluorescence activated cell sorting (FACS) single amplified genomes of... | place: Spain: Blaines Bay Microbial Observatory, Mediterranean Sea | collected 2016-01-19 | reverse complement strand
ATTCCACACTACCTCCTCAGTCGACCCAGGCCGCCATTGCAACATACAGCCCTGTTGCCAACACCATGCCTGGCTTTCCCCCAGGTCTTGCCACCGATCACCATCTACTATGTCCACCATGCCAATTTTAATACGATCATCATGTCTTGGAGAACGATGCTCAAACTCCACTTCCATCCCCAACACATAACGATTAGAAGGATCAAACTGCAGTTTGTCATAATAACCAAACCAATGATATCCCGGCCCTGATGTAATCCTACGCATAATCGGTAAAGGCGTCATCATTCCTGCTTCCTAGTAAGCTAAATAATCATTTTTCTATTTATGGATTACAATAAGCACCTTCAATCTACCGGCGTCACTCCCTTTTGCAAAATGATATTGCCATACTTGGCAGTCTCTCCGGTCATAACCACGGCGAACGCGGCCTCAGCCTGTTCATAAAACGTAAAACGTTCAACCCGCTGAATGGGAGGAGTTTCAGGCCAGTAACGATCAATCCCTTGACGGTACCTAGTTTCCACTGCCGGATCTAGCGTGTCGCCGGGTACCGGTGCCATCATAGACACCGGGTGATCAACATAAATATCCAGAACAAATAACGGCAAGATCGCCTCAAGTAAAGGCGCAATCTGCAAGCCATCTGCCCGCAATACATGGTCGTTACACGACTCGCCAGGAAAATGCGCATCTGCCAAAACTATCTCATCACCATGCCCCATGCGGTACAACACCCCAAGTAAAGCTGGGCTTAATAATGGAGAAATGCCGATTAGCATATATCTAACTCCTATTGCTTTAGTCTAGACTGGATCATAACTCAATAATGATACATCCAAATACATATTTAGCTTGGCTTTGGCATACTAGGCTTGAACAGACTCTCCGGGCAACCCACCGGTTATTGGCACATGAATTACCATCGGTATTTTCAAGGTTAAACCACGATTTAACATCGTCTTCAATTCCGCTTTATCTGCAACCCGTACCCCCATGGCTCCAAAGCCACATGCTACCTGGGCAAAATCTATGGGCCCCAGATCACTTGACATCGTCCGACCATAGCGTTTTAAATGTCCACTAGCCGTAACCCCCCAACTCTCATCATCTGCAATAATCATTATAAAAGGCAAATTTTGACGTACTGCACATTCCAACTCGGCCAAAGTAAAGGTAGCCGAACCATCACCTGACAGCAGTATTACTGAGCGCTGTGGAAAGCCTGCACATGCAGCCATTGCCCCACCCAAACCAAAGCCTACCACCCCACTAGCGCCGCAACTTAAATAATGCCCCGGATAGTTTATAGCTCCTAATGTTTGATGAAACCACTGGCCGATATTTCCCCCATCCACCACAAATACCATTGCCTCGGTTCGAATCTCTTGCAAAACTTCCATAATATCTAATGCATGCATTTTACTGTTAGACGGCCGCTGCAATATACTTTGCAAAAATACCGTGTGTTGTTCCTTAGCCCAACGCAACCATGTTTCAAAACCCGAGACGTGGCGCCGTACACATTCCTCTTGTAATTGCTCTAAGGCTGAAGCTACATCCGCACGAATTACTAGGTCAACTTTACCACCAGCATTTAACCGTATAGACTCATCCTCAATACGAATCACTCGCCCCCCTGTAGCCAACGAAGGGGCTTCCAGATACCCAACTCGATAATCTGGCTCAGTACCCAATGCCAACACTAGATCTGCGGTTTCCATCAAAGCAGGACTACCACTAGCCGCTCCAATTACCCCCATATACTCTTCTCCACCTCCCACCACACCACGATCCCATATCGGTACTACCACCGGAATCCCATATGCTCTAACAAAATCCTGTAAAGCCTGTTCTGCATAAGCATAGTACGCACCGCTCCCTGCCACAATCAGGGGCCGCTCAGCCATCTCTAACCAATCTACCGCAGTAGCAATTGCAGCATGATCAGCACCCATTTTACGGTCTATTAATACAGGTTTCAATGGTTCCAAACCTGTTACTTTTTCTTCCTGAATATCTATCGGAAAAGTTAAATGTACAGGACCCGGGCGGCCACTAATGGCTTCTTTAAATGCCCGTACAACCAGTTCTGGAATACGCTGAGCATTATCTATAACTTGAGCGTATTTACATATCGATGCAGCCAGTCCAACCTGGTCAAAATCCTGAAAATGTCCTTTACCAGCCGTTTCTAAAGGACCGGAACCGCTAATCAATAGCATTGGTGCCCCGTCAAAATGGGCATTTACTACCCCGCTAAGGGCATTGGCATGGGCTACCCCACTACTAACAGCACAAACTCCCACATGGCGACTTAAACGTCCCCAAGATTCGGCCATATAAGCAGCCGTCTGCTCATTACGCACATCAATCAGGCGCAAATCAGCACGTTGGCAAGCCGCATAAATCTCGTTGAGTCCGTGGCCACAAAGAGTACTAATCCAATGTACGCCTTGTGCTTGTAATGCCTGTACTAATACATCTGCTCCATTCATAGGATACCTCCTATCCCAGACAAGCAACTAATCGCTTTATTTGAATGGACTTATAACTGTCAATAACATTCGTAAGAAATAAATTAATCAGCACTTGATGCTTGATTCCACTCCTTTGCTAATCTACCTGCCTTTTTCTTTGACAACCCCCCAGCTATATTCATGGCTTCCAACAATCGTGCCCTGGACAAATCAGCTCCCAATAATACCACCGACTCAAATAGTGGTGGCCCTACCCGCTGACCAGTGATCGCAGCGATCAGCGGCACTGTAACATCACGAATCGGCCAATCCCAAAATCCGGCTACACGTCGCACCGCAGCCTCAACTACATCCCGGTCCAGTACTAACGCCTCATCCAATGCCCAAATTACCGTTTGCAGCATCGGTACAATATCTTCAATTTGCCGTTTCTTCGGCACCAAATCAACACTATCTAGCGCAGCTTGCCGCGACAGGAAAAACGCGCATTTGGGCATAAAATCACCCAAGGTCTCCATGCGGTCCTGCATCAAAGGAATCATCTGAATCAGGTACTCATCATTTAACAACCAAGATTTCATATCTGCTAATAGTTCTTCAGGCGTCCGCTCTTCACGGATATAACGCCCGCTAAGCCAATTCAGTTTTTCTATATCAAACACTGAACCGCCTAAGCTAACCCGATCCATATCAAAAACTTGTGCTAGTTGGGCAAATGAAAATTTCTCTTCTTCACCCACTGGAGGGTAGGCCATCAGGGCTAGATAATTTAGCAATGCCGGTGCCATATATCCCGCCTTGCGATAGTACTCAATCGAGGTAGGGTTCTTGCGTTTAGACATCTTGGAGCGATCCGGATTAAGCAGCAATGGTAAATGCGCATACTGTGGTGGCTCCCAACCAAAATATTCATACAACATTAAGTGTTTGGGAGTCGAATTAATCCACTCCTCACCACGAATTACATGGTTGATACCCATCAAATGGTCATCAACTACTACGGCCAGGTGATAGGTCGGAAATCCATCGGATTTAATAATTACTTGGTCATCCATCTGGTTAAAGTCGATGCGAATCTCACCACGCAAACGGTCATTGATTACACATGTTCCTTGTTGCGGCATCCGCATCCGGATCACATGAGCTACACTACCAGCCAACTTTTCTTCCACTGTTTCGGCGTCAAGATCAAAACAATGGCCGTCATAGCCCAGTTTTTCTTTTTTTTGATTTTGTTCTGCACGCAAGGCATTTAAACGCTCCGATGTACAAAAACAATAATAAGCCTTACCATCATCTACTAATTGTCGTGCATATTGCTGATAAGTATCTAGTCGCTCACTCTGGCGGTACGGCCCATGCCGGCCACCACAATCTGGGCCTTCATCCCACTCCAACCCTAGCCAGCGCAATGATGCTAGGAGTCGATCTTCATATTCTTGCCGCGAGCGAGCCTGATCTGTATCCTCAATACGCAACACGAAGCGCCCACCATGTTGACGTGCAAAAGCCAAATTGAATAATGCTATATACGCTGTGCCAACATGTGGCGGCCCCGTAGGAGAGGGAGCTATCCGCACTCGGACGTCAGAAGACATAAATATTACCTCAGAAATTAATTTTCATACAACCGTAATTAGTATAACAACACAAGTTTTATAAAATATAAATAACAAACTATTATGCAATTTTAAACTATTTTATGTTTTATTTTCCGCTAACGGTCACCGTTCACTACTAGTCCCTACATACGGGTGCCACAATCACCGCATTATGCCCGCGCCTGAGTTCAACCCAACTATTCTAAGAATAAAATCACTAGCCACTTTTACCGTCTGGTAATCATTCCAAAGATAGCTATTGTAGATGTTCATATTAGTTATAAAAACCACCATGTCGATAATACATTAATTGCTTATTTAAATAAAATTCATACATTTAGAGTTATGTTTCGCTTTTTATTTTATCTTTCTGCCCCCCAGTTATACCTATCTCTTACCAATATTTAGTATCTCGTTACGGTTTTACGCCAGATTTCGGCTTGGATATCTTTATATATGGTGTAAGCAGTGTCTCTTTTTAAGGAGTAAACCAGAATTAATGGAATTTTCATCACTTGATCTTAAGCCTGACCTGTTGAGCGCGTTAGGACAGATTGGCTATCACACCATGACGCCAATACAGGAAGAAACGATTCCACATATTCTGGCCGGTCACGATGTCTTGGGCTTAGCCGAAACGGGCTCCGGCAAAACTGCCGCTTGTGGCGTACCACTGGTACAATTAGCTGATCCACAAGTCAACGCGGTCCAATCCTTAGTTATTGTGCCTACCCGTGAACTAGCTTTGCAGTATGTCCAAGAAGTAGACAATATCGCCGCCGATTCTGGCGTTATCCCTTTCGCTATCTTTGGCGGCTTTGATATGGACATTCAAAAAGCTAAGCTACGCCATAAGGTCCAAGTCCTAGTTGCTACCCCAGGACGACTCATAGACTTTATTTGGAATACTGACCTGATTGATCTAACCAAGGTACGTACTTTAGTCATTGATGAAGCCGATGAAATGCTCAATATGGGCTTCATTGACGATATAGACCTCATTCTATCTTTTATGATTCACCCCCACCAAACCCTGCTCTTTTCTGCAACTATGCCGCGCGAAATCGAGCACCTAGCCAATAAATATTTAAACGATCCACAACGTATCCGACTCAATAAAAACCGCAAAGCACCTCAATCTCTACAACACCACTTCTACTACACTAGTCCGCGTCAACGCCAAGCTTTCCTAGTGGATTACATGCAACAAGAGGATATCCAGCAGGCCATTCTTTTTTGTAACTCCCGTGATAAAGGTGGAGACCTATACCAAAGCCTAAAAAGCCATTTCTCCTCATTGGAATTTATCCACGGTGGTCTTGATCAAGACCGTCGTACCTCAATTTTTACACGCTTTAAAGAAAAAAAAATAAAATTATTGGTTGCTACTGATGTAGCCGGCCGTGGCCTTGACTTTGCTAAGGTTAGCCATGTTATCAATTACGATTTCCCACACAATATAGAAAACTATACTCACCGTACCGGCCGTACCGGTCGCATGGGCCGCACGGGAGTTGCATTAACCATGGTAACAGATCGCGATTTACGTCCATTACAAAAATTGCTTAAGATCAATCTGATTAAACCCATCTGGCAGGGATCCCAACCAGACCTAGGTGCCCCCAAAAAAAACAGCAATAACAACAATAATAAAAATCCCCGGCGCGGCCCCCGACGCCATCCGCGGGCCAAATCACGGCGGCCTTCTTCAGAATCTGCATAAAGTAATATTACTTTCTCTTTATTCTTTTTTACCAATTCCTTGACTAATATACAAATGTTCACTATACTCAATGCTAAAGATTTTTATATTTTAAACAGTCAAGTTCTTGACAACAGAATATCCGTTACACCTCCCTACTCCCCGGTGTAACACATTTTCTGTTTTTCTCTATAGTATCTCCCCTATAGTTATTTTTAGTATTGCACCCATGTTATCCCTTTTCCCCTGTGTAAACACTTTGTTTGTTTTTTACGAAACAAAGTGAAAATAGGAAATGAAAAGAGAGCGCTGCTTTGACGCATTTGGGCCTTGCTAAACCTTAAATTAAGCTTGAAAAATAGCCTAAGCTCATAGGAACTCACTTTGCAATCTACAAGTTGCCCAAGCTTTATCTGAAGTATTTTAAAAAGTAAGAGATAATGTCTAAAACCCTAATTAACCCATATATCTTCTGGAAATTCTGTTGCCTAACCACTAATACACCCGATCTGGTATTATGACTCAAACTGCCGTATTACCCAAAAAAAGTAGCTCTGCTAAAAATAGTTCTATCCGCAACGGCTCTGCCTCCCAATATGATGAAAGCAAAATAAAAACACTCAGTTCACTCGAACATATCCGCTTACGTACTGGTATGTACATAGGCCGTTTGGGAGATGGTACCGATCCTGACGATGGTATTTATATACTCCTTAAAGAGGTAACGGATAATGCCATTGACGAATATATCATGGGATACGGCAAACACATCGACATCCAGCTCAATGAAAATATTGTTACCGTACGCGATTACGGTCGCGGTATCCCTTTGGGCAAGATCGTCGATTGTGTCTCCATTATTAACACCGGAGCCAAATACAATGATGACGTTTTTCAATTCAGTGTTGGCCTCAATGGTGTTGGTATCAAAGCAGTCAACGCTCTATCCACACATTTCAAAGTAATCTCTTACCGCGACGGTCGCTTTGCCACAGCCACCTTTGAACGCGGCGTGTTGAAAAGCGAAAAAAAAGGGCGCGATGCCGAAGCCAAAGACGGCACCTACGTCGAGTTTATTCCTGACCCACAAATCTTTACCGACTACAATTTCAATTTTGAATTTATCGAAAAACGCTTATGGAATTATGCTTGCCTCAATAGTGGCTTACGTCTGGTTTTCAATAATCAAAAATTCGAATCAAAAAAAGGTCTATTAGATCTGCTCAACAAAGAAATTGGTGAATCCGTAGTTTATCCTCCCGCACATCACGTTTCACCACAACTCGAATTTGCCTTTACTCATACGTCGAGCTACGGTGAAACTTATTTTTCCTTCGTCAACGGCCAATATACTAGTGACGGTGGTACACACCAAAGTGCATTTCGAGAAGGTATCCTCAAAGGCGTAAATGAATTTTTCAAGAAGAATTTTAATGGTGTTGATGTTCGTGAAGGGGTGGTTGGTACCGTTGCTATCAAGCTTAAAGACCCAGTCTTTGAATCCCAAACAAAAAATAAATTGGGTAATACCGATGTGCGCGGCTGGATTGTAGCACATGTACGTGAGGCCGTAGTTGATTTTTTACATCGTAATCGCGAAGCTGCCGATCGTCTTGAAGCCAAAGTGGTCCAGAACGAAAAACTACGTAAAGAATTAAATGCCGTAAAAAAGGAAGCCAAAGAAGCTGCCCGACGTATCGAAATAAAAATACCTGATTTGCGTGATTGTAAATACCATTTGGGCGGCAAAAAAAACGGTGAGGAATCCACCATCTTTATCACTGAGGGTCAATCAGCTGCAGGCTCATTAGTCTCTGCTCGTGACGTCAATACCCAAGCCATTTTCACCATGGGTGGCAAACCCCAAAATATGTTTGGTAAAACCAAAGCTAGCATCTATAAAAACGAAGAGCTCTACAATATGATGATGGCTCTAGGAATTGAAGACGACATTGAAAACCTGCGCTACAATCGCGTTGTAATTGCTACCGATGCCGATTTTGATGGTTTCCATATCCGCTATCTATTAATGACCTTCTTTTTAATGTTCTTTGAAGAATTAGTGGTTGCCGGACACGTTTATATTCTTGAAACCCCACTTTTTAGAGTGCGTAACAAACAACACACCCTCTACTGTTATTCCGAAAAGGAACGCGATCTAGCTCTAAATAAAATAAAAAATGCCGAAATTACTCGTTTTAAAGGCCTAGGCGAGATCTCGCCCAAAGAATTTGGCCCTTTTATAGGAAACGACATTCGCCTCGTTAAAGTAAGCATCCGCTCCATTGCCCAGATACCAGAAACCCTAGCTTTTTATATGGGTAAAAACACCGTTGAACGCCGTCAGTACATTATGGAGAACCTACTCTAATGGCATACTTGGATTCTCTTTACGAAAAATATTATATCGAATACGCTTCCTATGTTATCAAAGATAGAGCCATCCCACATCTAGATGATGGTCTTAAGCCTGTCCAACGACGCATCCTCCATGCCCTGCATGAACTAGACGATGGAAAATTTCATAAAGTAGCCAACGTCGTCGGTAAAACTATGCAGTATCATCCACATGGCGACGGACCAATTTATTCAGCCTTAGTAGTATTGGCCAACAAAGATCTTTTAATAGAAAAACAAGGTAATTTCGGTAATATCTATACCGGCGACCCGGCTTCTGCCGCCCGCTATATAGAGTGCCGCCTTACGCCTTTAGCCAAAGAAGTAATTTTTAATTCAGAACTTACCCAATTTCAGGAATCATACGACGGTCGCAATAAAGAACCTGTAATCTTTCCAGCCAAAATTCCGGCACTATTAGCTCAGGGTGCAGAAGGTATTGCCGTAGGTATGGCAACTCGTATCCTACCCCATAACCTTATCGAATTACTCGAAGCTGAAATTGATTATTTACAAGACCGTCCTTTCCAGATTTTTCCAGATTTCCCTACGGCCGGCCTAGTCGAAGTCTCTGATTACAACGATGGAAACGGCAAAGTACTGGTACGGGCCCAACTAGACATATCTGATTCAAAACGAATTATAATCCGCGAAATTCCATTTGGCACCACAACCGAAAGCCTAATTGCGTCCATTGAAGACGCAGCCAAAAAGGACAAAATCAAGGTCTCTTCAATCAACGATTATACCGCCGAAAATGTCGAAATCGAGTTAAAACTCCAACGTGGTGCTTATGTAGAAGAAACAGTTGATGCACTCTACGCCTTTACTGATTGCGAAAACTCCGTCTCAGCCAATCTAATGGTCATTGACCAGGAACGACCGTGTGTACTTACGGTTACTGAAATTATCCAGCATAACGTGGACCGTCTGGTAGATATACTCAAAACCGAATTAGAGGTTGAAGCTGGCCACTTGGCAAATCGCCTACATGCCAAAACTTTAGAACAAATATTCATTGAAAATCGCATTTATAAAACCATTGAGACAATGACCACTAGCAAAACAGTCATTGCCGCAATCTCAGAAGGGTTAGCACCATTTGCTGCCTCTATTAAACAAGGAATCAACCAAGACGACATCGAAACCTTGCTAAAAATTCCTATCCGCCGGATCTCACTCTACGATATCAATAAAGTCCAAAAGGAAATGACTGATATCCGTCGGCGCATGCAACAAATAAAAAATGACCTGAGCGCAATTATCCCGTATACAGTAGCCTTTCTAGAAAATATCGTAGAAAAATACCGCCATCAATTTCCGCGTCGTACACAAATTATTTCTTTTCAGAAAACCGATGTGCGCACCGCCGCAAAAAAAGATCTCCGACTCTGTTATGATAAAAAAAGTGGCTATATCGGATACGCTGTAGAGGGCAAGGAAATTCTCGCAGTATCACAATATGATCGTGTCTTAATCATTCGCAAAGATGCTACTTATTCGATTATAGATGCACCTGATAAGTTATTTATTGATAAAGATTTATGCTATTGTGGATTTATTGATAAGGATCTTATTTTCAATGTGGTTTTCCGTGACAAAAGCGGCAATACTTATATTAAACGCTGTTGTGTTGAGCAATTTATTCTTGACCGAATTTACGAATTGATTCCTCCCGATTCTACGCTCTTAAAATTCACTACAGACTCCAGTCAAACAGTTGCTTTAGCTTATAAACCCAAACCTCGTTTAAGAATACTTGAGGAAAAATTTGCAATTGAAAATTATCCTGTACGCAGTTTAAAGGCCGGTGGTATCCGCCTAACAACTAAAGAATTGCGAAGCTACAAACTAGTTTAGGGCTAAGTTAGATAAATACAAGAGTTGACGTACCATATTATCAATGCCCCCTATTACTAGTACGAAGCCCAACTATATATCAGCTATAAATATATAATTGGGCTTCGTACTAGTAATAGGCACAATTAGCTTAGTAAGGTCTTTAAATCAAACCTAATTTCTCTTCAGCACTATCCTGTGGTATAAAACCAAGTACATCCCGGGCATGCTCTATATCTACCCATCGCCACCGATTATTAGAAACCCCATAAAAAACATCGAACTGCACATCTTCAGAAGCCTCAATAGCACGCTGTACTAACTGAACAACATCCCGCTGACTACACCACACAGCACCAGATTCAGCCTTTTGTGGGTGATCTTCAGCATTAACCCAACCAATGCGCAAGCACAAGGTCGACAGATGATGTATATCAGCAAATAAGCGGGCTAAAGCCTCACCCCATATCTTGGTTGCAGGGTACATACCTGTGGGACGCGGAGGTGAGTCATGTGTTATCGTATTTATCTCTGCCAAATCGACCTCGTCAAAACGCCCCTCAGCAATAGCTCTATATGGATCTTCCATCTGATATCCCCACGATACCATAATTGAGCTAGCGTACACAAGCCGTTTTACCCCAGCTTCAGCAGCAGCTTCAAATACATTACGCACACCAACAATATTACTCGCCAACAAGCTTTCCCAACTGGCGTCAGGACGCGGATCAGCGGCTAACTGGATTACTATATCCATTCCTTGCATCGCTTTTTTTACTTGTGCCAGATCGGCTAGATCCGCAATAATCAACCGCTCTGGCGGCACTAGTAAATCTCGATCCTGAGGCGCCCTTTCTGATGCATGACGCCGTCGTGCTAGTCCATACACTTCATATTCTTCACTTAATTGGTTTAATTTTTCATAAACAGCTCCCGCAATCAGGCCATAGACTCCGGTAATTAAGACTTTTTTTATAGCCATCATTCCCTCTCAGTAATGAATGAGATATTAGGGTGCAATTTTAACCATTAGCAGTTGAATCATATACACCAATATAAGGCAGGGCTCTATAACGCTGTTCGTAATCCATTCCATACCCTACTACAAATTTATCTTCAATAGAAAAACCACAGTAGTCCACCACTACCGGATGCTCTCGTTGGCTAGGTTTATCTAATAACGTACATACTTTTAATGAGCAAGGCGATCGCTTAACAATTTTCTTCAGTAAATAATCCAATGTTAAACCTGTATCAATAATCCCATCCACAATTAGTACATCCCGATTATTTAACGGTAATTCCGTATCCTTTGAAAAGATGATTCGCCCTGTTGATTGATCGCCTTTATAGCTCGTAAGATCAAGAAAATCATACTGCAAACCAATTTTCATCTCATCGTCCATAGCACTAATCAAATCCATCATAAACTGTACGGCGCCGTTTAAAATACCGAGCATCACCAAAGGCTTATTATGATAATTGGCTGATATTTGATCTGCTAATTCGCTTACCCGTTTTTTTAAACCAGACGAATCAATTAATATCTGCATAGCACTATAGCCTATTACGCTCTAATACATTATCAAGTGCTTCCAGCAAGATTGCCCGATCCTCCGGCAAATCTGGGGGAAAATGACGCTCAATCACAAATACCCCTTCAGATGATTCTTCTAAGTATTTAATCATTGTTTGAATATGAAATTCCGCCCGCATATTTTGGAGTTGGGTTGCAGATAATCGCTGGTGGATATCAGGACGCAAATAGTACTCTAAGATTACGGGAAAATTCTGGCATAACTCTTCCATAACAAACAGAACGCGCAATTC
>JACLAC010003728.1_pt1 | contig 11850 bp, 4 predicted proteins | sample 8027881 | NCBI WGS metagenome assembly JACLAC01 (sample SAMN15725517, study PRJNA655200) | protist metagenome | isolation source: fluorescence activated cell sorting (FACS) single amplified genomes of... | place: Spain: Blaines Bay Microbial Observatory, Mediterranean Sea | collected 2016-01-19 | reverse complement strand
GCTAGCTATTGCGCATTACATATTGCTTACTACTTGCTGTTCATTACTTACTACTTAGTACGCATTGCGTATTACTTACTACGTATTACGTATCACTTGCTACACCTTACACATTACGCATTACTTGATACGTGCTACTTACTGTGCATTACGTATCTGTCATCACTTCGTACGTAGCGCGTGCTGCACTGCACGCCGTGCGTTCACTTCACGCATCGTACGTATCGCGCCGTGCGTCGTGCGCGGTACGTAGCACACCACACGTCATGCTTGCCACTTAACACTTACCACCGAAACCTGCTCGCCAAACACTTCACACATCTGTAGTCGCTATTAGTTCGTAGCGCTACGAACGTAGTCCTCGCTACGCAGTACTTACTACGTAACGCGCGATGCTTAGCACTGGCTACTTAGCACGCGGTACTTCGTGCTTATTACTACGCACTTAGTACGGCGCACGTAGTGCGTACTACTTAGTGCTTCGTACACAACACTTAGTACGTCGTTCTTAGCACGTAGTAAGTAGTACGTAACACGCAGTACTTAGCACGTAGTGCTTAGCACTTAGTACGTGACACGTCACACTTCGTACGCATCACTTGCTACTTCGTACTTATCACGTAGTACTCAGCACTTAGTACTTCGTACTTAGTACGTAGCACTTAGTACTTAGTACGTAGCACGCATTACTTAGTACTTAGTACTTCGTACTTAGCACTTAGTACTTAGTATTATCACTTAGTACTTAGCACGCACTACTTATCAACTAGTACGTAATCCTTCACACGTCGTGCTTATCAATTGCTACGCAGTGCTTAACACTTATTGCTTAGTACTGTGTACGCCGCACTTAGTCGTCACCACTTCACACTTATCACGTGGCACTCCGTACTTCACACGCAGTACGTGTTACGCATCACGTATTGCGTACCACATGCCACCCATTCCTTAACAACTGTTACGTACGGCTTACTACATAATGCACATTACGTACTACTTACTACTTGCTACGTACTGCTGACTGCGTACTCCGTGCTGCTTGCAACGCCTTACTTGCTACGCATTGCGTACTACGCATTACGTCGCGCTTGCTACATGCACGGTATTGCTTAGCACGCGTTACGCATTACGTAGCACTTACTGCTTGCTACTTAGTCTGCATTACGTAACGCGTATTACACAGTACTTACTGCATACTAATTAATACGTATGACGCATTGCTTCACACGTAATACGTATTACGTATTACGTATCACTTACTACTTACTGCATATTGCTTATTACGTATCACGTAGTACGTATTACGCTGTACGTGCTACGCATTCCTTGCCACTTGCTACGCATTACGTATTACGTGCTACACAACAAATATTACGTACTACGTAGTACGCACCACGTCTTACGTTTCACGTGCCACGTATCACTTATAAGCTACTACGTACCACTTCGTGCTTACTACGCAGTACATACTACACACTACTTATTTCATGCCACGCATTACGCACTACGTACTACCTAGTACGTATTGTGTACTACGTGATCCACACTACTTGCTACACGATACGCACTACGTTGCACGTACGGCTTCACAACATGTACTATCACCATACTACTTAACACGTATTACGCAGTGCTGCTTACTTAGCGCTTTGTTCATATCACTCGCAACCTACTGCTTGCTACGTAACGCTCACTACTTCGCACGCATTACTTCGCGCTTATTGCTAAGCACTACGTACTTCGTACGTAGTACGTGACACGCATTATGCATTGCTTATCACTTAGTACGCAGCACGTAGCACGTGCCACGCATTACGCAGTACTTCTTACTCCGTACTTGCTGCACGTCACTTAACACATCACACTGAGCACTTGCTAAATAGCACGTACCACGTGCGGCGTAGTACTTCGTACTTCGTACGTATTACTGCGTACGCTGCACGTAGTAATTCGTCCTTCTTCCTACTCAGAACGTACTACCAAGCGCGTCGCACGTGCTACTTCGTACCTGCTCCTTACACATAACTCAGTGCGTCGTACACAATACGCGGCACTCGTACGTCGCACGCAGTACTTCGCACATATTGCACAGTACTTCACACGAACTACGCAGCACGCATTGCTTAGCACGTATTACGTTGTACGTCTTGTGTCTTACTACGCACGTACTACTTAGTACATAGTACGTATTACGTAGTACTTGCTACGCAGCAATTACTACGCAGTTCTTCGCACGCCGGACGCCGTACTTACTGCGTGCCACACATCGCATAGTACTTATCACGTAGTGCTACACACGTATTACTTATTACCTCGTATTTAATACGTAACACGTATCACGTATTACGTCGCGCGTACTACTCAGTACGTCGTACGTAGCACGTCGCACGACGTACTTAGTAGTTAGTACACAGTACTTAGTACTCACCACTAAGTACGTAGTACTTCGTACTAAGTACTTAGTGCGTAGTGCTTCATACTTGTCACTTAGTACGTAGTACTTACTACGTAGTACGTAGTACGTGATACCTATTACTTCGCGCGTAGTACTTAGTACTTAGTACGTATTACTTAGTACGTCGTACGTAGTACTCCGCACTCATTACTTAGTAATTGCTACACAGCACGCCACACGTATTACTTCGTACTGCGCACACCATACGTCGTGCGTAGCACGTGACACTTACTATGTAGTGCTTAACACACATCAGCTAGTACTTGGTAATTATCAATTAGTTATTACTTATAACGTAGTGCGTATTGCCTACAACCTATTACGTATTACTTCGTGCTTGACACGTATCATGCATTACTTCGCATCTACTGCACAGTAATTCGTACGCACGGCGTACGACTTAGCACGCATTACTTAGTACTTACCGCTCATTACGTATTGCTTATTACGTATTACTTACTACGTACGACTCATCACTTAACACGCACTAATCAGTACGTAGTACGCTGTACTTCGTACGCGGCGCGCAGTACTCATTACTTCACACGCAGTGCTTCGCACGCATTACTTAGTACTTCGTACGTATTACTTCGTACTTACTACTTCGTACGTAGTACGTCGTACTTCGCACTTAGTACGTTGTACCTAGTGCGCACTGCACAACACTTATTACGTCACGCTTCGCGTGTGACACCCATCGCGTAGTACGTAGTACGTCGTGCGTGTGACTTGCTACGTATCACGTAGTGCGCAGCACTTCATACGATGCACCGAACTATTAACACCGCGTACGCATTACTACGCACGTCAAGCTCAGTATGTAACACTTCGTGCATACTACCTATCAACTAGTACATAGCACCACGCACATATTATATAGTACTTAGTACGTATTCCGTAGTACTAAGTGCGTTTCACTTCGCACGTATTGCTTCGTACTCAATACGTAGTACATCGACCGTACTACGTAGTACGCAGCACGTAGTACGTAACAATTAGCACGTAGCGCTTCGTACTTAACACGCATTTCGTAGCAGCTAGCAATTCGTACGTATTACTTAGTGCTTGACACGTAGTACATATCACGTATCACGTATTACTTGACGCATGACACGTAGCACGTAGTACTCATCACTTCGCACTTCGTACGTTATTACTTAGCGCGCAATACTGCGCACGTAGCACGCGTTACGTATCACGTGCTGCTTGCCACTTAGTCCGCAGCATGTAGCACGTACCGCTGATTACGTCGTACGTCGTGCTTGCCACGTCGTACGCAGTTTATAAGTATCACTTCGCACATCGCACTTAGTACCGAACGCATAGTACGTAGTACCGCGTACATCGTGCGCAACACGTATTGCGTAGCACGTAGTACTTCGCACTTCGTGCTTCGTTTCTAGTACGTAGTACTGCGCACTTATTTCGTACTACGTACTACTTAGTACACAGCACGTCACACTTACTGTGCTACACATCGTACGTACTACGTATACCATAACACTCCCTACGACTCTATTATTCCTGCGCATTACAGTACGCCCGTACGCAGTACCGTACCTCGTACGTGCTACTTCGTGCGAATCGACTCGTACGCATCGCTTGCCACGTCGCACGTATCAGCAGGTGCTACGTGCTTCGTACACAGTACTTAATACCTAGCACGCGTCACGTAGTGACACGCACGCATTACTTAGCACGTTTCACTTACCACCCAACACTTAGCACTTAGTGCGTCACACGTAACATGCCGTGCGTCACACTTAACAACTTCTATATATTACGTAACACGTATCACGTAGTACGTAACACGTATCACGTGCTGCTTATCACGTCACACTGCGTACGTAGTACTTAGTGCGACGGACTTAGCACTTCACAGTTACAGCTTACGACTTCACACTTAACACGTATTACATTGCACGTCGTGCACACCACGTACCACTTCGTACTTATCACGTAGCACGTCACACTTCGTACTTCGTACTCAACACTTCACACTTATTCCGCAGTACGTCTTACTCAGTACGTAGTACTTCGTAATCATCACGTAACGCTTCACACATCTTACGTTGTACTTATCATTTAGTACGTAGTACTTGACGTGCATTACTTCGTACGTATTACTTAGCATTTCGCACACAGTACTTAGTACTTCATGCGGATCACGTAGTACTGTGCACGCGGTGCGCATTACGTATTACGCCGTTCATCATACTCCGTAAGTATCGCTTACCGAGTATCACTTCATCCATCGTACTTCACACTTAACACGTATTACTTGACAGCCAGTACGCAGTACGTATCACTACGCACGTATTACGTAGCACTTCGCACTTCGTACTTCGTTCACATTACGTAGTACGACGCGCGCCGCACTTCGCACTTACAACTTAACACGCCACAACTACAACTTCGTACTTCGCACACATTACGTAGTACGTATATCTTGCTACGCAGTAACTCACACTTAGCACGCGGCGCCCCGCTCACAGTGCGCAGTACTTCACACGCAACGCTTATCAGCTCGTACTTCGTTTGCCGTGCTTAGTACTTCTCGCGCCACGCATGTAACGCAGTGCGTTGCACTTCGGACGTGCTACGTAGTGTGTCGTACACAGTACTTCGTGCACATCGTGTAGCGCGATGAACTACGAACGTCGCGCGTCGTACTTAGTACGTTGCGCATCACACTTAGTACGTCGCACGTGTCACGTATTACGGAGTACTTATCACTTATGACGTATGGCACATAACTTATCACTTGACACTTAGTGCCGAACACCTCGTCCATCATACCCCGGCGACAGTACCTCGTACTGCGTAGTTGACACGCAGCACGCCGTACTTGCTACTTGCTGCGCATCACATACTGCTTACTACGTGTTGCGCAGTACGCAGTACTTACTGACTCGTACGTAGCACGCATTACTCAGCACTTCGTACTTCACGCGTAACACGTAACAGTTCGTACTGCGTGCTTAACACTTCGTGCGCACCATTTATTTCACACCACTTAAAACGCATGACCTGCCGCATACGTAATCGCGCTTACTACGTGTTGCTTATCACGTGCTGCTTAGTACTGACAACGTAGCACGCACTATGCATCACTCAGCACGCAACACTTCGTACGTACTACGTAGTACGCCGTACTTGTTGCACAGTACTTACTGCGTAGTACGCACCACGTATTACTTATTACGTATCACGTACTAATTCATACGTAGCACTTAGTAGTTAGTACTACGCACTTACTACGTATTACTTGATACTTCAAACTTAGTACTGCTTACATATTACTTAGTACACATCACGTACTACATCGTACTTCGCACTTCACACGCAGTGCGTATTACTTCGTACTCGTACTTCGTGCGTAGCGCAAACTACTCGGCGCACATTACTTGATGCTTCGCACGTACTACACAGCACGTAGTACGTCATACGCCGTAGTTCGTACTTTGCGCTTAATGATTGCTACTTAGCCCGTAGTACGTAGTCCACTATGCTCGCGACGCAGTACGTATCACACAGTGCGTGACACTTATCATGCATTAATTCGTGCATCGTACTCAGTACGTTGTACTTCGTCCTTCACACTTCGCACGTGGTTCGTCGTGCTTAGTACATCGCACTTCGTACGTGGTGCTTACCACTTACTGCGCAGCACTTAGTACGCAGTACTTGGCACGTAGTGAGCAGTGCTTAGCTCGTGGCACTTACTACTTACTACATCGTACTCAGAACTGCACGCGCATGACCTAGTACTTAGTACTTCGTACGTATTACTTACTACTGAATACGCAGTACGCATTACTTCTTTCTTAGTACGTAGTACTTCGTACGTAATACTTAGCACTTCGCACTTATCACTTATCACTTTACACCGAGTACACAGTACTTATCGCGTAGTGCGTCGTACTTATCACGTATTGCTTAGTGCTACACAATTCACCCTTAGTACTTGGTACGAAGTACGACGTACGACGTACGACGTGCTACGCACTGCAGTACTGCGTACTAGGAACTAAGTACTACGTGTGCAGCACTCGTTGCTAAGTACTAATTACTACGCACTACGCACGATGCACGACACGCTACGTGCTACGCACTACGTACCTCATAACAAGTGCTACGTACTAAGTAGTGCGTACTACGTACGAAGTACGACATACTAAGCACGACTTACTGCGCTATACGTACTACGTCCACCACACTACACACTGTACACTAAGTACGACACAACGAGCACCCACTACTACGTACTACGCACTACACACGACGGGCAACACACTACGCAACTGGCACTACGTACTAAGCGGCACATACTGCTTACCACGAACTACGCACTACTTTCTAGACACCACGCGTTACACACTAAGTACAACGAGCGGTGTACATCGTACTACGTACTAAGTACTACGTACTGCATACTGCACCGTTCGCGCTACGCGCTACGTACTAATCACTACGCGCATAGCACGATGCGCCACACATCACGCACTACGTGCGACGTGCTACGGGCGATACACTTCACGCACAGTACGCAGCACGTAACACGTGACACGCATTACTTCGTACGTAGTGCGCAGCACTGCACACCCAACACGTGCTGCTACTAATCTGCCACGCAACACGTATCGCTTACTTCTTCGTGCGTAGCACGTATTACTTAGCATCACGTTCTTATTACGTATTACGTCATACTTCGTACTTTTTAATTCGTACGTATTGCTTACAACGCCGTATTTAGTACGTCGCACGCAGTACGTAGCGCAGCGTACGTCACACATAGTACGCACTACGTCGTACTTCGTGCGCAGTACGCAGCGCTTCACACGTATCGCTTAGTACGCAGCACGCAGCACTCGACACGTCGCGCGTCGCACGCCGTGCTTATCACTTGTTACGTAGCACTTTCACACTCACCACGTAGTTCGCAGTGCTTCGCACGTGTTACGTTGCGCAACGTACCTAGTACCCAGCGCGTAACACTCCGTGCCCCGTGCTTATTACGCATTACGTAGTACGCAGTACTGCGCGCGTATTACGTTGCACGTTGCACGTACTGCTTCATACGTAGGACTTAGTACGTAGTACCCCGCGCTTACTACTCCGCACGTGTTGCACAGTGCTTCGTGCTTGCCACGTATTACTTAGCACGTAGTGCTTACCGCTTAGTTATTCGCGCTTGCCGCGCCACACTTCCTACGTATTACTGTGCACATCGTGCCCCACGTTCAGTACTTCGTGCTTTGCGCGTCGTACTTAGCACTTGCCGCGCATTACGTGGTACGTATTACGCACTACTTCGTACGGTCACGCATTACTAAGTACGCATTACTTGACACGGAGCACGTACTACTTGATACTTAGTGCTTCGTGCTTATCACGTATTACGTACCACGTTGTACGTAACATGTAGTGTTGCGCACGCCACACTTAGCACGCATTGCATACGGCGTGTTGCTTACTGCTTTACACGTGTTACGTATCACTTATCACTGCGTACGTATTACTTCGTAATCAATAAATAGTGCACATAACTTCACACCTATTACTTAGTGCTTCGTACGTAGTACTTCGTATGCATTGCTTGGCACGTCGTACGTAGTCCTTAGTACATGCTACGTAGCACTTAGTACTTCGTACGCAGTACTCAGTACACAGTACTTACTGCATGTCACGATGCACGCAGCACTTCACACGTATTAAGCTGTACGTCACACGTCTCGTGCAACACGTATTACTTCGTAAGTATTACGTAGTACACATCAATTGCCACTTCTCACGTATTACATAACACTCGCTGCATGACACTCATCACTGACTGCTGCGCGCGCCGCGCTGTGCACGTAACACTTGACACCAATCACGTACCAATTAGTGCTTCATACGCACCACTCAACAACCAACACTTGTCACTTCGTCTTCGTCCTTCGTACTTCGTACTTATCACGTATTAATTCGCACGCCGTACGTAGTACGTGTCACGTCGTACTTCGTACTCAACACGTATTCCGTTGCTTGCTTCAGCTGACACGTTGTACATAGTACGTCACAATTCGTACGTCGCGCTTAGTACTTGTAACTTAGCACGTAGTACTCAGTACGTAACACTTATCACGGTGTACCCACTACTCACTGCGTACTGCGTAGCGCTTCACAGTGAGTACGCCGCACGTCACCCTTTGCATATATTACGCAGTACGCACTAATTCGTAACTGTTGCCGTGCAATTCGTACGCAGCACTTCACACTGTGTACGTAGTGACTAGCACGTATTGCATAGTGTTTAGTACGCCGCACTTCGTGCACGTTGCTTCATACTACGTGCGTCATGCTTATCACGTAGTACGCAGTAAGTCGTGCGTGCCTCCTCGCGCGTAGCATCTAGTACGTGTAGCGTGGCACGGTGTGTGCGTGTGTGTGCTACACCTAGTGCTTACCGCGCCGTACGACGTACGTCGTGCGTATAACTTAGTGTGTAGCACTTCGTACCTGCGGTGTGTCTAGCTGTACTTCGTACACACAACCTAGTACGTATCAGCTATCACATACTGCATGTTACGTCGTGCGCAGAACGTACTGCTTTGTACGTATATCGTAGTACGCAGTGCATCGCGCATCGTGCATCGTTCGTAGTACTTCGCGCCTAGCCCGTCGTGCGTCGTGCGCCATACGTCGTGCTACGTACTAATCACGTATTACTTAGTACTTCACACGCAGTACTTAGTACGCCGCACTTCACACGTATTTCGTAGTACGCCGTACGTCGCACGTAGTACGTAGGACGTCTCACTTACTAACTCGTATGCAGTACTTACTACGTAGCACGTCGCACTTAGTACGTCGTACTTCACGCACATTACGTAGTACTACTTACTTAGTGCACAGCACGTAACACACATTACTGCGCACTACGTACTACGTGCTACGTACTCAGCAATACGTGTCAAGTACTTCGTGCGTAGCACACAGTACGTACTACTCGCTGCACCGTACGTACGACGCAACACGTCGCACATAGTACGTCGTGCACAGTACGTCGTACTTCACGCATCGTGCGTCGTACGTCGTGCGCGCTACTTCGTATCGCGCACGCCGTACGTCGCGCTGCTTGCCCGCCACGCACGACGCATTACGTATTACGTGTCGCGTATCACATGGTTACTTACTACGTACTGAATACTACTTACGCCTTGCTACGCACTACGTATTACGTATCACTGTCTGCGTGCTGCTTGCTGCGCACCACTTGCTACGCTGTACGTATTGCTTATATCGTATGACTTATTACGTACTACTTACTACATAATGACAATTACTTGCTACTTGCTACGTACTAATTGCTACACACTACGTATTCATGATTACTTACTGCGCAGCACGACGTATCACGCAGTACGTATCGCGTCGTGCGTCGTGCTTCGTACGTATTACGTAACACTTCGTACGTATTACTTCACACGTCGTGCGTAGTACGTATTAAGTAGTACGTATAGCTTCGCACTTAGTAATTCGCACTTACTACTTATCACGCAGCACATCATACGTACTACGTATCGCTTAGTACTCAGTACGCAGTACTTCGTGCTGCGCACGTATCACGTAGTACTTAGTGTGCATAACCTAGCACGTATTGCTTCGCACTTCGTACGCATAACGTAGCTGACGTCGATTCACCTTCCTTACATAGCACCTATTACACCGTACACCGCACAACGTGCGTCGCACGAAACATGCAGTACGTCGTGCCTAACAAGTAGCACATAACACGTGTCAACTAGTACTTGCTGCGTACTGCGGGTTACTTGCTACTTCGCACGCAGTGATGCGCACGCTGCGCTTTCGACACATTGATTACTACGCTGCACTTAGCTAGCAACGCGTACTACGTAGTACTTCGCACTTACAACGTACTACTATGCACTTATCGCGTTTCCCTTCGTACTCATCACGCATTGCTTAGTACGTCGTGCGTACTGCGTTTCACTGCGCACTGCGTACCTAGTACGTGCTGTCACGTAGTTGCTGCACGCCGCTTGCTACTTAGTACGTAACACGTAACACGTAGTACGTGTTACGAAACAGTGCTTAACCGATCGTAGCCGTACTTCACCGTACTTGGGCGTACGTCGCCGTACTCCGCGGTACTGAACACGCCTCACTTAACGCGTATAGCGCAGTGCTTCGCACGTTGTACGTATTACGTACTGCGTAGTCCGTTGCACCACGTACTAAGTACTCGGCACTCGGTGCTATGTGCTACGTGCTACGTACTAATTACTAAGTACTACGTACTAAGCACGAAGTACTAAGCAATCAGTACATCGTACTACGTACTAATTACTAAGTACTAAGTACTAAGTACCACGTACTAAGTACTACGCACTAAGTACTAAGTAATACGTACTACGTACTACGTACTAAGCACGCAGTACTATGCACTACGTGCTAAGTACTGCACGCTCAGTAATGCGCACCAAACACTACGTAACAAGTACATAACACTTCGTGCTTGACACTGTGTACATATTGCTAGGTGCTTCGTACCGCATCATATGCGACGCAGTATGCATTGCTTCGTGCATCGTGCGTTGCACGTTGCAGTTCACGCTTCACCCGCATTGCTTAACACGTATTACGTAGTACGTATCACGTAGTACGCCGTACCTGCTGCGTGGCGCGCAGTACTTCGTACATCGTGCATTGTACGTGCTACTTCGTACGTATTACGTGCTACGCTGCACTTCCTACGCCGTGTTCAGTACGCCACGCTTAGCACTTATCACGCATTACTTAGCACTTATCACATAACGCCACACACATGTTACCTGCCACATGGAACGCCGCACGCAGCACGCCTCACTTTCAACGCAGCACACAGCCACGCGTACCTGGCATGCATCACTAGCTAATACACACTACGTGTTACGTGCTGACTACGACGCACTACGCACTGCGTGCCAAACACGTTGCATGCACTACGTCGCACTTACCGCCAGCCACTTGCTACACACTACTTCGTCTTGCTGCGTCGTAATTCGTACGCAGTGCTGTACACTTACTGATCAACACACATTACTTATTACTACGCACGTACCACTGCTTCATACTTCGCACTACGTGCGTAACACGTATTGTTCAGAGCTAAGTACGTAGCACGTAGTACGTCACACGCCGTACGACGTACGTCGTGCTTATTACGTAGTACTTACGAACTCGTACGCAGTACGCAGTACGATGCACGTATTACGTAGCACGTAGTACGTAGTACTTCGTACATAATACGCCGTACTTGGCGCGTTTTACTTACTACGATTCACGTAACACGTCGTACGCATTACGTACCACTCCGTACGCAACACTTCGTTCGTTACGTGTCGCAC
>JACLAC010015472.1_pt1 | contig 11851 bp, 16 predicted proteins | sample 8027881 | NCBI WGS metagenome assembly JACLAC01 (sample SAMN15725517, study PRJNA655200) | protist metagenome | isolation source: fluorescence activated cell sorting (FACS) single amplified genomes of... | place: Spain: Blaines Bay Microbial Observatory, Mediterranean Sea | collected 2016-01-19 | reverse complement strand
AAAACTGGCGAGAAAAAGTACTATTTATACAAGAACTTAATATATCTTCACACATGATAATAACTTTTCTTCAAATCTTCACACATCTCCTACAATCGACGATTTTGTCTAGACTAGAGTAAGTAACAATACTCCGCTTAAAGACAAAGACTGCAGCAGCAGCGTCATCTTCTTTTTCAGTTTCACTTTTCACGTTGTATAGATGTTTAGATTTAAAACATCTAATTGTGCGCGCCATATCCTCGGCGTGCCTGGATATCCTCAGCGCGCAGGATCTCCTCATCACGCCTCGCCTTCTGCGCCTTTTTTTCCGCTTGCTCCTTTCTCCAGGCGTCTTCCCGTTTCGCCGCAGCATACGCCTTCCGTTCTTCCCGCTGCACCGTCTTCACGCGCTCCAGGACGTCGCGCTCCTTCTGACGCTCCCTCATGCGCGCCAGCGCGCACGTCCCAGAGACAAACGTTTCGAACGAGTCGCTGCTCATGGTTGACGAGCGATTGCTGGTGAGTGCGCTAGCCGGCGCACTGTTAGGAACGCTGGTGCTGATGCTGGTGCCGCTAGTAGTGCTGCTACTCCCACCGTACGCAGAACTAGCACCGCTGCTAGTAGTGCTCGAGTCTAGCGGGACCATGAGCTTTTGAGCCCGTCCGCGCTCCAGCCGTCAGTGCTCCCGTTGAGCTTGCTACTCACGTCCCGCCTTAGCGCCCAGCTCAGCAAACTCCATCGCGCTTAAATGCTCATTGTCCATTTGGTCCAACATCCTTTGCCTGTCTGCGTTCCGCGCTTGCATATTCAGCCGGCGATTTGTACTCTTCGCGGCGTCGAACGCACGCCGCGCATTTTCCAGCCCCTCGCGGTCATGCTTATCTCCCCTTGAGCTTGAGGCGCCGAACCCGTCGTCCTGGGTTATTTCACCGTACACAACCATGTCTATAGATGCTGATGCTGCAACTTCAACTACATAAAAGAAGGCACTGAGTAAAGATGTAGCAACCAGTGGTCGACGTCGAAACAAAGATACCAACAAAAAAAAATATTCCAGAACACTGTTTTAGCGCACAAATAAATACACAACCGCAAAACTCTTACGCTCGTACTTCAACATAAGAATTTTTTCTCTCACAAAGATTTTATAGAAATATAGTTGTGCTTGTGCTGGTAAACGCTGTTCATTTTTTGAATTTTTGATGTCAGTGTCACTTAATAAAAATAAATTTATAAAACGAGCCAGCAGCGTCGATACCAAAAAATACTAATCATATCTAGAGCAGTAGACGTTGACGTAATCATAAATATAATCAAATCAAATATTAAAAATTAGATCGGTAAAATACAGTTTACATCGCGGATTTGACAACACTACTGACTTTAGTTGAGATTAAGCTGACGTGATGATTGAGTCTGCGTTTGCAGTTGTATGACACGAACAAGTACAAGACAGAGGTGGATCATGTTCATGAACGAAGCAGTTGTTCAATTCAACAATAAAATGTTACTACCAACTCTTTTAAGAAACGTGTCGCTCTCGCTGTATTGATAAGTCACAACATTCTTTTTCTTTTCTCAACATCTTCTATTTCTTTTCACAGTCATCTGTCAACGTGCTCAATAAAGTCTCCGTAGGCTACTAGATGAAAGAGAAACCACATCAAAATTTTATTTCATTTTTCCGAGCCAGCAGCAGCACGTCCGCCGTGATCTATTCCTTTCGCCGCGCCAGCACGTCCGCCGTGATGCGCTCCTTGCACTTCTGCATCACGAACCTTTTGACTGCTACCGCGTTCGCGCACGCCCGCATGCCCTCGGCGAGCCACTCCTCCAGTTGGGTTTGCAGAAGCGTGAGGTGGTCGAAGGCCTCGCAACTTCCAGCGGCATTGGCATTGCCGGCGTTGTCGATCTTGTGCTTGTCGCTCTGGTCCTTCGCAGTCGCGTTGTTGCCGTAGTGCCCGTTGTTCTTGTTGTCGGCGGTTTCATTTTCCTTTGTATAAACAGAGTCGCCCTCGTCGTTATGGTTATAGTATCCGTCCTCCTCTGCGTACCTCCATGCGTCGTCATTAAATTGCATTGCGTCACCACCATTCTGACCCTTAGCCTTCGACTTCGCCTTGCCCTTCATGCTCCGCAGTACACGGCGCGTGCGCATCACACGACGTGTCTTGGCCACCATCACCATCGCCTTCGCCTTCGCCTTCGCCGTTTCACCGTTAGCGTCACCAAACCCGAACAGATCATCTCCGCCGCCGAAGCCGCCAAACCCTCCGTCGCCGAAGCCGAAGCCAGCAAAACCGCCGTCGTCGTCACCGCCGAACAGATCGTGTTCGTGTTCTGCGCCACCGCCACCCTGCTGTTCCTCCTCTTCTTGGTACTCTTCGTATTCACTATATTCTTCGTCGGTGTAGTCCTCTGCAGCTGCAGCTGCAGCTGCTGCGGCGCCGTCCTCCTTCGCTTTTCACTCTGAGCACTTTGACCCGTTAGTTTCCTGTTTCGCATCACCTCCGCCATTTTCGCCATCTTCACCACCACCATCATTTTCACCAACCCATACGTCCTCCATGTCGCTGGCCTTGTAGGCCTGGCCTAGCCAGGTCTTCAACTCGGCGACGAACGCATCGCGGAAGCGCTCCGGAAACGCGAGTTCGTTGTTGCGCTGCCGGCGGCTGGCGGGCGAGATCGGCCTGTTGATTGAGATTGCGTTGTCAGCGTCGTTGTCGTCGTTGATGTCTTCTTTGACTTTGTCTTTGTCGCCTGTCTTGTTATCGCCGTCTTCGGGGAGTCGCGCGGAGTCGTCGTCGTCACCGTCGACCGCCATAGCGTTCTACTCAGCGTCATTGTCAGTTGCACTTACACTTTTCGCTTTTGCAACGGCGGCGTCACCGTCACCGTCGCCATCTTTATTAACGTCGCCATTGACAGGAGCTGTTTTCGCCTTCTTCACTCACCTGCCCGAAGCGCCAGTGGTAGACGTGCCCGGTTTTCACCGCTTGCGACTCAGGTAGTTCGGCACGTCCGCGCCAACGCGCGGCGCTGGCGCTGACAGTTCAGCCGAGGCCGATCGACCGCGCCCTTTCGAATTCGCATTGCCCATCTGCGCCGCCAAACTGGCCACGTCTTGAGCAGAAACAGCACCACCTCCAGATGCACCGAAACCTCCAAGTAGATCGAAGTCGTCGGCTCCGAACGCCAATGCGCTGGTGCCAGTCCCGCCGGCCATAGGAAAGTCGTCGAACAAGTCCAATGCGCCGGCGCCAGCTCCGTAATTCATCGCAGGGGCATCTGCTTCGTCAAAAAGGTTCAGGTTGAGCGCGGCGGCACTGCTGCTGGATGAACTCGACGAGCTGGAGCTTCCGCCGGCTGCAGGCGATGGCGCGGCGGGTGCAGGCTCGCCAAACAGGTCATCGACCAAAAAGTCGGTGTCGGCCATAGTTATGCTTACGTTATATGTCTTTGTTGAAGTTGAAATAAGTTTTTTTTTTAATGGCACTTCTACTGTGCTGGAGGTGGTGCTGGTGGTAAAACTTTTTACTATTCTTTACAGCAGCGCCAGCTAGAGCTGAAGTGAAGTAAGAATAAATGAAACTAAAAATAGAAACGAGCTGTCGCAGACAGATGTTGCACTTGGTTTTGTCGCACTTTGGGCTTTGAGAGCTCAATGAACGAATCTGACGCTTCTGATTAAAAACTTTTACTAAAATTATATGATATCGGCAAAAGTTACTATCTAAGCATAACAAACGCAAGGAAAAAACTTCTAGCTCATACTTCTTCCAATGAAGTGAAGCCACGCGGCGCTATGTGTATTGAAGAAGTGTTGGAGATTGAGTTTGAGTTGAAGTTCAAGAAGGTACGTATCTAGGGAAGTTGTAAGCCACCAGGAACGGAAAGTAAAGAGCACAAGAAGAAACACGGCACAATTCCAATTGCTATCTAGCAAACACAAACGCAAACCACCTGTGTAAAAAAACTCAAGAAGCAATATTTTAACAATTTATTCTACACATCAACAATTCAAGAATAGCAAGAAATAAAATCAGTGCAGCTCCCTATTTAGGTTTAACTCGACTGCCAATTTTCTGGGTTCTTCACCCTCATTTCCGCTGCCGCACTGTGTCATCCCTGTCTCCACCTCCATCATCTGCCAACAACGACCCATCAATTCTACCACTACCGCTCCCTCCAACTCCATTTTTTCCGCCACCTTTCACCTTTCCATTTCCTTTTCCGCCTCGCCCAAACCCCGGCGGCATCACCGCACTTTCCTCTAAGCACGTCGTTTTCTACCACCCGTTCATCGCCGCATGCACCGCGCAGAAACCGAACGAGAAGAGCATGGCGGTCATACCCATTTACGCAAGGTACCACTCCATCTCGGAGTGGTCGGAGCCGGCGGTGCCGAAGCCGGACTCGAGCTTCAGCAGGATGTCCTCGGACATTTTTTTCACGTTTTCGTACGACGTGACTTTTATTTTTTCTCGGTCCTCTCGAGTCTCGACATATACGAAATACGGAGATGATATTGATGAAGTGCTACTACATATATTTTTTGAAATACTAGTTCAGCCCTTTACATACGAAATAGTTTACGCAAAGTAAGGGTCTTGAAGGCGTGCGACCCTGCCATGTACAGTAGCTTTGTGACTTGCTCGGGTCGTAGAGATCAATTAACAAGTACTATTATAAATATATTACATCACCATCAGAACAGTCTTAATCTGATTTGGCAACCTCGCACATCAAAACTCGTGTTCAAAACATTTGACACCAGTATAGTAAGATAAACACTAGGGTTAGACCTAGCACTTTTTATTCTCGATATAGTTATAGACACTTTAGTACAAACATCTACTCACTGCTACTCACCAAAATGAAAATCTGAATATAGGAATAGGTAAACGAATAGGAATTGGAATACCCTTGTCGTAAGAGCTACTCCTAATTAGGCGTCCACACTTTGCTCGTCCGCAAGACATAGTGCCAATCCTCCTACGACACAAACTGCTCCAACTATTTTCCGCACCAGCTCTGGATAGGTACAGGAATAGCTACGCGCCAGTTTTTCTTTCTTACTGTTGCTTCTTGTGGTTGTGTTCACGCTCACCGCTTTTTCGTTACCGTAAGCTGCATTACCTTTACCTGTACCTTCACCTTCACCTACAACAAACCGCGTAATGCCTATATCCGTCGCCGCCGTGAAGAGCAGTGCAGCGCCGTTCGCCGCGGGCACCATCGTGGCTACGTCGCAGCTGCCCAGCAGCAAGTAGTACACGAGGGATCCGCACTGGTTGATCGCGAACGGCAGCAGAAAGGCGGCGCGCGCCAACACGGAGAGGAGACCTGCTCCTCTGCTACTGCTTTCATTATCATTATGATTATCTTTAATTTGCGCTATCGTCGCCGCACTTGCTATTACCGCCGAATAAATGGGTTCGTGCACCCCCAGCATGCGCCTACCAAGAGCACACCTATGAATCGTCGTGCAGCAACTGAATACTGATCCATCATTGAATTTAAATATAAGATGATACCCTCGTTTACGATTTCGTGTACGCTTTTTATGTCACAATTTTAAACTAGCACTAGGCGGCGTCTCACCCTCATATCTCTTTGATGTTAGTCGTGCTGATACACTTCTCTTACTTTATACCATAGTCGATGAAGAACGTTGTTCCCAGTATAGCCAAAGATACATTCCATTTTGTATCTTCTAAAATCTAAATTTGGCAGGACCGCTCCCGATTTTTTAAATATAAGAGGAATATATTCGTACAACAGACGAGAAAGATACTATAGTTGTAAACTACAGAACTACTATTGTGAGCCTAAAATATTTGCATCACTCCGCGGATAGCTGAACGATGGACCTACCTGGTAGGTGGTACACTCCGCGGAAAAAAATCCTAAAAATCATTCTTTATAATTATATATCTGTTTTTTTGATTTTGATTATATCAACTTCTACAACTTCACAAATAAATGTTCTTGTTCAGTCATACTCATAGTCAAGAAATTATCATCATCATTTTTCAACAAGAAGACAAGGTCAAGATTACAGATTCCTGTTCGTCTACTGACACTGAGTGAAACAAGAATTCAAACAAATTCATAAACATCCATTTCTATCACGTACCCTGCAGCTAGTGCTAATCAAACAGACTTCTAACTTCCAAATTACAGCGTGTCCGTCGGCGTCGGTCCGCCCTTCGAATCCGTTGTCGGCGACGCCGAAGCGCTGTGCCGATGCACGTGTGGGTTTTTCTCACCACTTCCGAACATTCCTATTCCAGCCAGACCAAGCGCCTTGAGGTTCACTCTCGGGATCATTGCCCGCATGGAGCCGCCAACTCCAACGCCACCGCTGCCACTAGCGCCGCGATCCGCGTCTGCAGGAGTTGTGAGCGAGTCGCCTCCGAATACAGCAACAGCTCCATGCTCGGTTTCTTCCGAACTTGGAGAGTAAGACAGGGACTCCTTCGAGTTCGACGCAGACATACTTCTGCTTATTTCACTCACACATACACTATTTGCGCCTGCGCCCGCGCCCGCACTCTTCGCCTCTGTGTCTCTGTCTGCGCGGCTCTTGCCCATTTTGGCCAGAGGAGTCTTCGGATCCACCTGGCCATTCCCGCTTCCACTCGCACTCCTGGTCTTCCCAGCTGTCTTCCCAGCTGTCTTACCAGTCTTTCAAGACTTCGTCTTCACCGGGTAGTACTTGTACTTGCCTGTTCAGCCAGCACGTGCGTGGCCCGTACCCGCTCCCTCCAGCGCGTCCAGCGCGTGGTCAAGCGGAATGCCGTAGACTGCGAGGTTGAAGAGTCACCGCACCAGTTTAGTCACCTGCCACAGGGCGACCATACTCAATAAAAGTAGGAGTGGCGCGAGCACGTACGTTACCTTCTAGCCGTCGTCGTCCGCGCCTCACCCTCACCCTGAGCCTGTGCTGCCGAAGTCGAGGGTGCGCGCCAGTGCGCGGTTCCATTCGTCCACGTTCAGGTTAACGTTTATGCCTGGCATCGAATTCATCGAGTTAGAAACGGTCGCCGATCACCGCTGCAGCTTTCATCCGACGTTGTTGATTCGCGATTGAATGTAGTCCGCGCTCAGCCCGCCGGCTCACTTGCTCGCGCGCACGGCACGCGGATCGAGCGGCGCGCTTCACAGCACGGACGCGTCTTGCATGCTCTACAGCGGGGACGTGTGAGCCGCTCAGGCTTAGGCTGCTCAAGCGTCCTGCTACCCAGACGCCTACGACAGATCCGGCCGCCGCAGCTTGTAGCCGCTGTAGCGCTCGCGGCCGAGGACGTTCACTTCTCACACTCACGTTCAGGTTCAGCTCTCTGCAGTAGTTGTAGTTGTGTACTCGCCCTCCTCCAGCTTCTCCTTAGCCACTGAAGCGGGAGAGCCTGCCACGTCTTGTCCACGTTCACCTGTGTCACCTCCAGCTTTTCATGTTGAACTTGAACTTGAACCTGAACCTGAACTTGAACTTGAACTTGACGCAGTTCCTCCTTCGTTCTTGGCCTTGGCCGCTCGCTGCGCCGCCTTTAGGCTCCGGTAGAAGTTGTAGTTCAGCCGCCTCAGGCTCGCCTCGCTCACATCGCCCGTCGCCTCGTCGATAGGAAAGGGACTAGAGTGCGCCTCCGCCCCCCCGTTCACGTTCCCGTTGACGTTGAAGTGGTCAGAGTCCCCGTGGTCGAGGTACTGTTTTGATTTCGAATTAGATTTTCCGCTCGCATCGGCATCCTGTCATGATGTTGAAGAAGAAGATGAAGATGAAGAACCATCCCCCTCCTCCCGTGGAAACCCGAAGTCGCCAGCCACCGGCGCGCGCGGCCGGCTCACGTGCCGTGGACACCTACTAGTCTTAGAGACCGATCTGCCTGTTGCCGGTGTCGAAGACCACCGCCTTGTCTATCATAAAGCTATTAACCCAAAATTGTGCCTACACGGTTACTAGTTGTCGTCAACTCATCAGCAGTAAATCCTTTGTCGCCCCTGACTCCGCGTAAACAGGTATCAGCGGGGCGGCCAGTTGACAACTTGGTCGTTGTTGTTTGTGTCTGTGATGGTGAACCTGAGCATGGGGAACAGCTTGTCGAGATGAACAGGCACGTGGTTGGACTGCAGCCGCGACCTGAAGCGCCGCGAGAAGAGCAGGTCGAGCTTGGAGTGCTTAGCCCTATCCGAGTTATTTGACGTGTCTTTTGCTTTGCTTCCTCGGCCCTGGCTTTGGCCTTCTTGGTCTTGAGCTTGACCTTCACTTCCTTTCTTCGACACGCGCAGACTCTGCGGCCCCCCTGAGCCGTGGACATCACCCTCTTCATCTCGATCGACAGAAGGGGAAGGCCCGTGTGCGTATATGTTCACCTGTGCGTTCACACCGACTTCGTCGTCCATGCGCGTGCCGTGCGACGACAGCGCGGCAGGGGCGGCAGGCGAAGACTGCGGCTGGCTCCAGCACAGTGCGTCACTACGTCTTCAGCGTCTTCCCGCACGTCTACCGTTTCTCGCACTCCTTGATCAGCGTGTCTATGATTTTTTTATATAGCTTATTAGGGAAATAACTAAAGGTGGTGCCGCTGTCGATCAGCGTGCGGCCGAGCGTCTCGCGGTTACTAAAGTTGTCCAACCCCGTCCATGCTCAGGCTGCTACTACGGGATGTCGTAGTAGTTTCCCGTCTTGCCCTGGTACGGCGCCCACACGATGCTGACGCCTCTACTACTTACTAGTACTCGTACACCCTCTCGTCACTATCACTTACTACCTACTACCGTAGCTTGGTGTTCCTACTACCGTTCTTCAATATTACTACTCCTCACTAGTCACTACCTGCGACTATTACTCTTCATTACTCGCTCCTGTCGTGCAAACTTTTACCCTGGTGGTCACTATCAGAGACGCCGTGCCCTGGGCCTGGCTCGTGCACTCCAACTTCACGATCACGATCATGGTCATGGTCATGGTCATGGTCATGGTCATGGTCATGGTCATGACTCTAGATCTAGATCTAGATCTTCTAGAAGTAGGGTTGAATCGGACTGTTGTGAGGAGGACTCGATGTACAGTACTCCTTCATCTTTTTCTTGATCCTCCCGTTCGCCGAGCTTCCTCTTCATCTTCATCTTCCCGTCGGTGTCGTGTGGCTTCCGGAATACACTCGTCGTCCTCGCATATGGAGGAGTAGATTGTACACGAGAAGAAGAAGATCCTAGCATAAACCGCGTGTCTGGCGCCCCTACCACGAACTCGCCGCCGTCGTGCGACAGGCAGATCGTGAACACCTAGCTGTTGATGTGCCGCCTCTGCTTTAAGAAGTGCTTCAGCACCCCGCCGTGGCCGCCGATGCCGAAGATGCCGTTTTACTTTTGGGTGTAAAACAACTTGTTTTCAGACGAGTGGCAGCCCAGCTGCATGCGCTCGGGCAGAGGGACGCCCAGGGGCAGCAGGTCGTCGCCGGCCTTATCGTCCTCCTGTCAGATCAGGTCGTCCAGCAGGTCGTCGCCATCCTTGTCTTTGCCGTGGGGTTTCGGCACCATCGAAGGCAAGACCTTCTCCAGGTCAAACGTCACTGTGTGGTTGCCGCGGTGCAGGAATGATGTATCTGACGCATCTGAAAATTTTCGCTGCAGCACCCTGTCGCCCTCCTGGCTCACTATCACTTCGTTGGTCGCTCCAACACCAACACCAACGCCGCTAACTCACGACGACGACGACGACGACGACGATGTAACTCACATAGCACCTGTAGCTCCTGCAACGCCGTATTCGTTCACCATCAGCACCGGTTATCCATCTACTTCTGCATTGCCAGTCATCAGCACCGGTTCTCCCGCTCACGTCCGCAGGGCGCTACTAAGAAATTTAGTCGAGTCACGCGAGCTCACTAGCTATACCCCGGCACCTGGATGTCCCCGAGTCTACTAGTAGTCGAGGAAGAAGTTCCCATCGAGACTGCTGCCCTCCGTGTAGCCCTGCCTGTACGCACACCGCGTGCTCTTCCTCTCACTACTCGACTTGCTGTTCGCGGGTCAACTTCTCGAAAGGAGACCCTGTTTTTCCATTATTAGTTATTCATATTATTCTTCTCACTACGACTACCCCACGTTTTACAGTAGACTACTAATACAGACTCGAGGATGCGCGCGAGTTAGTGCTAAGCTGCTGGTTCACGAACACTCGCTGCGCACAGTGGCAGTCTTTCTTGATCGGGTCATCCTTTCACGGGTCGTGGATCACGAAGGGGTTTCAGTTTCACGACGCATCGTCTGAGGCAGTTGTAGGCTTCGAAAGAGATGATGACGATGACGAGGACGATAATGACGAGAACGACGAAGAGGAGCTGGAGCTGCTCGACGATGTCGACGGCTTAGCCCTTCACGTTCACGATCACGTGAGCCGCCGTTTTGCTCTTTTTTACGTTCATGATCACGATCACGTTCACGATCACGCTCAGATGCGCCCGAACATGTCTCAGCCGAGCTCGAACCGTCACAGCTGCGAGCGCAGGTTACTATTCGTAATATCACTATTCGTAGTGGTAGTGGTAGTGAAGTGCTTTGCAAAAAAACTACCAGCCAGCCGCACGTCCTTTGCGTTTTCCTTGAGCGCCTTCGCACGGCCTTCCCCTTCGCCCGGTAGAACACGAACTCCCGCAGCGGTGGTAGCAGATCAAGATGATCGTGACGCTGGTGAGGGACTTGGAGAAGATCATGCGCTGCACCGCAGCCACTGCGCGGTGAGGGACTTGGAGAAGTCGAATCACGTGTCCATGTGCACGTGGTGCCCACAGTGCTTGCAGTGCGTGCACGGGAACGCCGCCATGCTGCTGCCCGTGTCCAGGATCACGCTCACCCGCTGTCACACCGGCCAGCCGACCAGGATGTCGATGTAGTAATACGAAAACGTGCGGATGTTGCCATAAATACGAATCCTTTCACTACCTATTAAAGGGGGTCGTAGGCCAGGCGGCGCTTACGAACCCTTGTAGTCTCACTAATGCTCACTACCGTTCATATGTAGGTAGTAGCTCACTACTGCTCACTACCGATCATATGCATCAGCTGCGAGCCCGATCTACTCGAGTTCGTCCTGCGAGGGGCCGCCCTGGGTGGGATCGGGTAGAGCAGCTTCTGCTTCTGAATCTGCGTCGGCCATCTTGACTTCTACAAGAACTTCTTGTTTTTACTTACTTTTCTTGCTCTGACATTTGATGAAAAAATCTTCAAAGTTAGTGTTAGTATATACGTCTAGTACATAGACTATTGATAATAGTTTTACTTAATTAGTAATAAAGGTCGCCTATCCCAAAATCAAACAAAAGTTATGAAGCTTACCTCGTCAGCGCACCATTGGCGGGGGCGGTGGATTAATTAGCAATTTCAATCAATCGCACTACAATAGTTGTTATATATTATCGCAGGAATGAAAGTCAGAAAAAATGTCCCACGCTAGACGTATCCCAGACCCTACGGTACATATGCCAAACACAACCAGCATAGTATGCATGACGAAAACGGACGCCCTAAACTAATTAAAATGTCAGTAAAATTTACTAGCAATGAAATTTACTAACAGTATCGATGTAATCAGTCAATCGATGGCGCTCTACAAACTACCCCTTGCAGTAGACTGCCCAGGCGTGTATGCCTAGGGACTTCATGTGTGTCTTTTAGTTCTTTTCCCGACGAACTGCATTGCTCCTTAGAGTGAGCAATAGCTGGTTCCGTCGCAGCGCCCACCGCCACCGTGCGCTTGTTGCTTTTCTCCAATCTTCTTCTTTCTTTTAGAACGTTGAGGTTGACGTTCGACCTTTTCGTTTTCTTCTTCTTCTATCCTGGTGATTTTATTTTTTGTACGCG
>JACLAC010002296.1_pt1 | contig 11851 bp, 6 predicted proteins | sample 8027881 | NCBI WGS metagenome assembly JACLAC01 (sample SAMN15725517, study PRJNA655200) | protist metagenome | isolation source: fluorescence activated cell sorting (FACS) single amplified genomes of... | place: Spain: Blaines Bay Microbial Observatory, Mediterranean Sea | collected 2016-01-19 | reverse complement strand
GAAGTTGGAGATACCCGGCTGGGAGTCAGACGGGAGTTATCAGCACTATCTGTGCGACGCGAGGTTCACCACGCAGCTCTAGAGCCGAGCCGGGGGACGATTCAAAGAAAAAGATTCAGAGCCAAAGAAAAAGCGATTAAAAGATTCAAAGAAAAAGCGAGCAAATAAAAACCAAAACAAGACGGAAGCCTAAGGCACAAAAAACAAAAAGCAGAACAACGGGTGTTGCTCCACTGCGCCACGGCGCTGTGGCGCTGTGGGGACAGCTCTGGGGCTGTGGGACGACTGCTTGCGGGTACTTGAAGTACTTTCGACTACTTGAAGTACCCAAAGTGGAAACGCGCACCAAAAACGAGACGTTTGGGGTCGAAAAAGGTACCTGTGTCCTCTGGCACGCCTTTTTTCCCGTTGGAGTCCTTTCTTGCCCTTTTGAACCGCCGCGGGGGCCCCCTTTGGAGTCCTTTTGGGTCGATTTGGGTCCATTTGAGTCGATTTGACCCATGTACCCGAAAGTACTTTGGGTACCCAAATCGACTTCAGGTACCCCGAATCGGGGGTGCCCGGATCGACTTCAGGTACCCGGCAATCGAAAACATGTACCCTCGCAAGGACTTCATGTACCCCCGCAAGCGGTTCAAGTACGCGCCTCTCGACCCAAACCGACCCTCTAATGGTGTCCGAACGACTCCAGCGTGGGGTACATGTTCACCTTTCGGGTCCTTTTCCCTACATGTTCTACCTGCGTTTTTCGCTAAGTGATTATAATAAGGTTTAAAAAACTTGATTGGATTCTGTTCGAGCTTTCCGATTGCAACTTTCCCTCGAGCATGCCAGGGCCGCCAAGAAAGAAAAAAACGACCAAATATGCGGCAAGAATGAGACCCCATCTTGCTTCCTGAAATCGGTTTTCAGTGTTGGCCACGTGCCTATGTTGGCTGTCAAGTTGTTCAGAAACAATCTCACCTGCAAAAAAAGGTTTGTGTTGACGTCTCACATCTCGACCGGAAACATGTTTGTTCATGATTTGATTTTTTCACCGACGTGGCACAAACAGAAGCCCGACTCGTGATCCAGAATCAGTGGCAAAAGTCCCAAACAAGCCCCATACGACTCGGAAGTGCAAGAAGAAGAAGACAAGCTTGTCGTCACGAGCAATTCACCGTTATTGCGAAACATGTTTTCCACCGATAAGATTCGGAAGTGCAAGCGTGTCGTTACGAGTACAGTGCAAATTTACCGACATGGCGAAACATGTTTTCCACCGATGCTGCGATTTCGCAGCAACGGCACACGAACGATCGCTCGCGTCAACCTTGACCAAGTCGTTTTTTTATTTTACACGAAAACTTGTTTTGTTTTTGTTCAGGTGTCTTCTGCACGCAGAAAGTGAAGTGCGCAAGCGAAGTGTGAAATGACATACGAAATGAGTTGAATACTTAGAGATGGTGACTTTTCAATTTTAAAGTGGACACTTTTTTTGTGTCCACTTAAGCGCGCGCGCGTCCGTCCCGGCGTGCGCGACGCGCGGAGCTTCCGTGTCGCGCGCGCGGGGACGGACACGCGCGCGCAAAAAAGTGTCCACTTTAGAAAAAAAAAGTGTCCACTTTAAATTTGAAAAGTCACCATCTCTTACAACAAGTGCGCACGCAAAGTTGTGGGGGAGACGGAAACCACAACTCATGGCGCACAATCTACAAGGTACCACAAAGCGTCAGTGACGATTAGGTTTTCGTCGGATCGCGTCTGTCTGCCGAGCCCGTGTTCGACTGTGACCGTGGCCCACTTGCCGGCATCGATGTCGAACGGCCCACAACCTTCCACGCGCCACTCCCCGTGCCATTTCCCGTCGATTTTAAACGTCTCCCTCGGTTTGCTACATCTCCCGTGACCTCTTTTCCACCAGTACTTCCCGTCCTGGAAGTGCTCCCCGTCCAGCTCGTTCGCGCGTTGCCATCCGCAGGTATGCACGTCGCCGCTGTCAGGAGCGAGAGCACTCTGTGGGGCAGCGCACGGATAGACGACATCACGATAATGCCCATCATCAATGACCCCGAGTAGGGGTTGGGGATCGACAGCCGGGATGAAAAGCGCCAAGCCGTCGGACTTGTAGGCTGCAGACTATTGTCTTTCGCGCGCGCAACACGACATTTTTCCCCGAAGCGAAACTCCCAGCCAATTCCGACTCCTCGATGCCAGGATTCATTGCGCATAACAGCAACGAATCAACAAGGTGCGCAACAAGCAGCCATTCGGGAACAAACATAAAAACGCACCTTCAGTCAAAGACGCGACCGCACCCAAACACAGCAAAGTAAAAATCCATTTTTGCGCAGACGACGACGACCTGTGTAGCAGCGATTACAACTCTCAAAGAAATTGAAATCCCGCTGACGCGCCAGTTCCACGCAGCAGAGCAAATTGCCAAATCGGAAAAAGGCAATCCCACACCAACGGAACAGGATGACAGCTACCCACGGAACAGGTGGCTTCGGGCACAGGCACGCGCGCGCCGCGCAAGGGGCGTGGATGGGCTTCTGGCCCATGCATGCGCGCGCCACGCCGGGGGCGTGGATGGGCTTCTGCCACAGGGTCGCGCGCGCCGCGCAGGGGGCGTGGATGGGCCTTGTATTAAGTAGCCACTGCGGTAAGCCGCCCGCGCCAGCCCCGACACCACGATCATAGACGTTTGGCCTGATAGCACGCGGCCCCCTAGCGCGGCCCCGGGGGGGGGGCCGCGCGCGCAGCTTCTAGTGGCAAAAGCAGCAGCAAGAGGTTTTTTTACCTCAAACGGCAAAAGAGGCTTTTTAGGCAAAGGTTAGCAAGAAACGCGATTTTAACGCCAGGACCGGACAACTAAAGGGATCCCCAATCCTGACACGGCGCCTCGACCTCTTTAGACCCCAGGTCTGTCAGGCTGTCGATCCTGTTCGGCTCGATCCGGCAGGGGCGGTGAGGCAGTCTCTGGCCGTTCTGCGTGTATAGATCGACTTTAACTGGGCCAAGCCGCTCGCAATCCCAGGAATGTTGTGCAACGATGGTCATGTTGAGTTTATAGTATTAATTGTCCTACAGCCGTTCAGCGTCTTTTTTTGGACGCTTTACGGTGCGGATTCAGTATTCAATATTTGAAGTATTTTATAGGGTCAGATCCGGGTCTATAAAAAGTTCGAAAATGGATGCATGATTTCCGAAAAAGTTCCAATAACGCGCCGGACCCGTTTCCGGAAAAGTTCCGGAAACTGTCTGTAAATAGGGGGTACCTTTTTGTATTAACCACCCCAGGTTTCGGACTGGGATTCGAACCGATTTACAGACGGTTTCCGGATCCGGAAAAATTCCAAAAGTTTTTCTATAAACGGCAAATGTGCGTTTTTTTTGAATTTATGCAGCTTTTTTCGGACGCGATCCGGAAAAACTTTCGGAAAATCCGGATTTTTTTTTGAATTTTATGGGGTTTATGCAGGTTTTTATGGACGCGCGCCGCGATCCTCTGAATAGAATCCGGAACTTTTTTCGGAAAAATGTGCATCGAGTTCAAAAAACCTGCATGAAATCCGGAAAACCTGCATAAAGTTCAAAAGCGCTCCGAAAAAAACTGCATGCAGGGGTAAAAAGCTGCATGCGATCCCGAAAAAGCCGCACGTCGGTCCGAATATCGTCCCAAAAGCGCGCACGCGAAAACGCGCAGGGGTGGCATCTTCCCCCGAATCGCCTATTTTGCGCGTGATACGGACGGCGTGCCTTCCGCATCAGGAAGCGGCGGTCTGTCCTTGAACGCCGACATGTCTGTCTCCCGCGCGAATGGCACCGCTGTCGTTCGCGCGCGAAGCCAACCCGCCACGAGCGTCCCCCGGTTCCGATTTCTGTTTCTAAGGCACGAACGCGGTCGTTCGAAAAGGCTGCAGGGGTTTCCCGCTTTATGCGCGTTCCCTGTTGCGCTCTCTATGCATGACCCGATAACATACTCGTGGGAGTTCACCGCAAGGGCGGTGCCCCCGGAGCGCAGCGGAGGGGGCACCGCCCAGTGGATCTAGTAATTTCCTGGTGCGAGCTTGACATTTTGTGTCGTCCCTATAAAAGGATGGTTGATCTTTTGGCCTTTCTCTGCGGCTGTGCACTGTGGCACGCTTTTCCTGACGGCTGATCGTTCGACTGAAATGGTTGTTTGTTTGTTTGGGTTTTCAACGGCGCTCACGTGACGTGCGCGGTTACCCCGAGGGAAGGCTCCCTCTATATAAGCGATGGCACGAATACGCCGGACCACCGTGCTTGCCCACTAGTTGGGATTCTGCTGCCGCCGCCCTAAAGACGCAAAAGCACGGTGGCCCGGCCGCCAATCCCTCGGGGCCACCACGTCACTCTGACCTGACCTGCGGACGCCACATCTGGCCGCCGACCAGACGTGGAACCGCACTGATTTGAGGCAACTCAGACGTTGCGAACTTGCCCGATTACGAGCTCGAGCCATACCACCGCGACAGCGCGGAGTAATGAGTTCTGATCCTGACCCAATCTGCAGCACTGAGCACTGTGCCCGGCCAACGGCCAGAGTTCTACAGGCCGACACCGCGCTGGGCGCGCGCCTTTCCAAGTTCTGCCCGCTCGTGGCGCTCAACTGACGTGTGCGCCAAACAAGTCCAACTGTCCGTCCCTGTGAGCGAATTTCCGAAAGCTACACCTGAAGCTCTCCATGCAAGACGGCAGTCGCTGACCGCTCGTTGCGCCTGCCCACCAGCGGCAGGAAGCACGCAAAATCCGACCCAACGCGAACCCGCCGAGGCTCTGGACAGTAAGCAACATCTAATGGGGTTGCCCGCCGGGCAACCGGGTGGGTGGGAAACAAAGACTCATCGGGCTATGACCACGTGCGACTTCGCGCTCGTTCCCTCGGACCCCGTCGCACGGTTACAGCCGTCAGGAAAAGGACCTTTACTTCAAGAGCGAGAACAATAAACGTTACTTTTCGTGCTGATGTTGGGTGTTTGGCACATTTGTCCACGGGTCCCATCGTCCCTAGCGCCTATTTTCCAATTTAGTATGCTGTGTTGACACTTGACGCATTCAGTCGCTCCCATGTTCTTGGCATAAGGAGCGGGAACTCTCTGACATGGCTGCTCACGTGTAAACATAAGGGCATTCTGAACTTAAAAAAAATGTATGCACCGTGCCGCGTGCCGTTGGACCCCCCCCCCTTGCCAAAATGACTATCTAGAAAACAACAGATCTCCCTCGCGGAAAGCGATCGGTAAAGCGTCGAAAAGCGTGCCGAAAATCGCCACGGTGTGCCCGTGTCTGCGTCGACTCAAATTTTGGCAGTTTTGCGACGAAAACGCAGATACGACTCGTGGAGAGTGTTGGCCAAAAACGACCATTTTTGGACGATTTTTGGACGAAAACGCGAGGGTCGAAAACGCGCTTAAAACGCGCCGTGGCCTCGCGGGGTCGCTCCAGAGCGCCCGTTAAAAACGCGCGCGTGAGTCCGCGTGCTTAAGGAGGTTCGTGTTCAAAAAGTGACGAAATTTGGACCGCGGGGGGGAGGGGCCGACCCGGCACGAGCGTCCGAAAACGCGCGTGGCACTCGTGGAGAGGGTCCTGGAAGCACTAAAACTGGCCCACGAAGGGGCGTCTGCTTGAGGGGAAGTTGTTCGGCAAAGGGGACACGATTTTGGAACCGGAAGCATCTCAAAACGCGTGTGGACCTCGTGACGACGGTCCCGACGACGCTCAAAAATGCAGCCGAAAACGCACGTGTTCAAGGGGAAGTTGATCGAAAAAAGGACGGATCTGATTTCTCGAAATCTGCTCGAAAATCAAGAATTTGACATTTTTTCATCAACTTCTGCTTAAGCACGTGGATTTGAGACGGTATTAATGTGCCAAATCCTTCAGCGTCGTCGCGATAGCTACGCGCGTTTTGAACCCCGCTTTTGCAGACCCAGATGCGTCGCACCTCAGTCTACTTCCGCTTGAGCACGCGCCCTTTCGACTCCGAAACCCGATGCCATTGGGACCGGCATCACAAGGCACTGACGCGTTTTTAAGAGACGATCATCGAGACACTTTTTCCGTCCCGTCCAAAGTTTTGTCGCGTTTCCAGTCAACTTCCCCTCAAGGGCACGCCTTCACCACCCCTGTTTATACGCCCTTGGGATCGCCATCGCGAGGTCCACGCGCATTTTCAACCGCTCTTGATAGGAGTGCTCCGTCGTCCGACCCCAATTTTCATCACAAGCACGACCAACTTCCCCTTAGTACGGCGCGTTTCTGATCCCCTTCCGGTGCGCCCTTCACGACGTCATGACGGGGCCCACGCGCATTGTCAGACGTTATCGGTGAACGAAACCTCCCAGATTTGGTGGCAGTTTTGGAGTCTGGTCAGGAGACCGCCGACGGCGCTCCCCCTAAGCGGAAGACGTGTCCGACGGCGTTCCCGAGGCGGTCGAAAGACGGCCGCAAATAACGCCGCTGAAAACGCTCTCCCGCTTAGGCACGCGCGGCTTCAAGGCGCGTTCGGACACAAAACGGAAGGTCGGTCGCGAATCGCGGACGACGACGGATGACCGTCAAAATGCTTCCCGCGAGACGGGCTCCCCGTTGCTCTGGCGCATTTTCGAGCGCTTTTTTCCGCCCGCGCAGAAAATCGTCGGGGAAATTCGGCGCTTTTTTCGATCCTCTTCCGCTTGCTACGGCGCGTTTTTGCGCTCGCAATGAGCAAATCCGGAACAACGCGCCAACCGGTTGGCATATCACTCGCGGAGACGGGTTTGCGCGTGGCTCTTAACGAGTGATATCCGCGATTACCCGCATGGTTTTCGCCCTGGCAGATTCGCGCTTCACCTTAAGCACACCTCTAGGTTCCACCCAACCACAGGGGGGGAGTGGGGGGGGTGTCGTCGGCATGGTGCATGTGTTTTTCATACGGGCAGATGCCTTAGGTTTTACTGTTTGTTTACACGTAAACAGCCATTGTAGAAAGTTCAAGTTTCCGCTTCTAGTGTCCCGACGGACAATTGGTGCAAGTGCTGTTGCTGGTCCCGGAAGCGTACGTGCCTATCCAATTTTTAATGATTTTGGAGACTGGGATGCTGTCCGCCACCTCCCTTAAAAGCCGTTTATAGCCTCGAGGAGAGCGTTTTTTTGGTGTTCAGGGAACACAAAAAAACGGCTCAAGAGAGGAGACCTCTTGGAGCGACCTCTTCTGACTACCTCTCCGAAAGCCACCCAGAAAGGATAGAGCAGGAAACGCAGGAAACGCAGAGAACGCGGATAACGCAGGAAACGGAATCGGTCCCCCGAGAACGACGTCTTCTGTCGACCTCTCCGGACCCCGCCCCGTAAGGTTAGAGCAGAAAACGCAGATAACGCAGATAACGCAAAGAACGCAGGAAACGGAATCGGTTCCCCGAGAACAGCGTCCTCTGCCGACTTCTCCGGGGCCCGCCCCGGAAGGTTAAGAGCAGGAAACGCAGATAACGCTATGAACGCAGATAACGCAGGAAACGGAATCGGTTCCCCGAGAACAGCGTCTTCTGCCGACTTCTCTTAACTGCCCTCGCCGTTCGCGTCGGCGAAACGGAGGAATTAAATCTCCGAATTACTTAACCTCAACCTCCCCCGCAAACCCCGTGGAAAGGCCCCCTGATCGACCAAAAATGAGCCAGGACCCTCCAAATCAAGCAAAATCCATCAAAATCCACCAAAATCGATGAAAATCTCCAATTTTGGCTCAAAATCGCGTCAAGCCCCCTCAAATCCCGCCCAAATCGACCCAAAACCGCCTCTGAGCGGCTCTCAGAGCCTCCAGAGAGCCTCCTGGCGCTGATAGGCGAACGCCCGACGTAAAATTCCGTCACGCGTCACTAGCCTAGGCGAATGAATCCGTGGAAAGCAAGGGAACTCAGGACCTGCTGCGAACCTGCGACTCCCGCCACTGAGCCGAGGCGAACTTCCGGTCGACGCATTCCATGCACCTGACGGTTAGACACCCCCCCGTTAGTATCCGTAGATGGTAATTTTTGTGTTGCTTCCTCGTGGCCCTGAGACCTCCAGATCTCGTCAAAATCGACCCAAATCTCGTCAAAATCGAGCTCCCAGAGCTCCAAAATGAGCCTCAAAACCTCCTAATTGCGCCTGCAATCTGCGTTTTCGACACAAAGGTCGGCCCGCTCCAAACCCACTCTCGGCAACCTCGTCACGATCTTTCCTTGCCCCCTTGCCCCGTTCGGAGATCGTTCCCATCAGGCCTTGAACACCGCCAGGGGCCAAAATCATTGCTGAGGCCCAAAATCATTGCAAATTGAATCTGCATGTAGGAACCTTCCTGGCAGTTTGCGCACGAGGTCGACCCCTGCATGTGACCCGATAAGGCAAGTGGCACGTGCATTTGGAAATAAAACAAAGTCATTTGGAAAACAAACAAAACCCTGGATTTTGAGCAGTAAAGCGTTATCTTTAACACTTTGTGAGAAACCCTGTGATTAACGATTATCATGATCGGACCCCATGTTGTGCTGCTGAACTTTTCCGCTTTTACATGCGATGCATGAAGTTTGTCGGCTGTGTGGTTGGAACTTTCCCGCTTCGCACAATTTGCAAGAGTCGGTGCCTTCCTCGGCAGCGAACGCCGGACGAAGAGTCATAGCAAAAACCCTCTAGAAACGAAGCAGAATCGGTCTTCGGTCAAAATGAGCAAAAAGTATATCCATGAATGAACCTCTGGGTTCGTCTCCGGATGTTGCTACGTCTCTCCGCCCAGTGTACTTGCCCTCGCTGCATGCTACGCATCCATCTCGGCTGCCGACTTCGGAGTGCATGCGCATCCATCCTGGTCAGCGGTGTTTTTGGACTCCAGCGGTTTTCAGGCCCGATTTTGCTTTGAATACGCGGTACTTTGGACAAAAAAAATGAAAATCCACAGACCCCAGCAAGCCAAAAAAAAACAATAAACACTGCTAGACAAAAATGGATGTGGATGTACTTGCCCCGGGCGCACGGCACGCATTTGGTGTTGTCCACATTGCTTTCTTCTCCACCAATGCAGAGAGTGCAGCTGCATAGGCCCGGATAATCTGACAAGAAATGGTACTAGAGCCTTTGGCCGCACCCCCCCCTGGCGGGGGGGCGCGGCCCAAGGGCGGGTTTTAAATCTTGTCTGCCCACTCAGTCCGAAACCTCGCGTAGGGAAACATCTAGCGGAACGCCAGCGCAACCAAATTCTCGATAAAGCACAACCATGTCGCGGCTCACAGGCAGAAAACCTCGACGCGTGGAAGGCGAGACTCGCGACTGCTCGACGCGTGGAATGCGCGTTTTCGTGCGAGTAGCTTTTCGCTGCTGGCGTGGGCGATGCTCGCGATCTTGTCCCACGACTCTCCGCCCCGTCCCCGGCATCGCGCGCAAACCTCGCATTGTGTGCAGGGAAGGTCAATTTTTGCCCCAAATGCCGTGTTTTGACACACTTTTGGCGCATTTTTGGGTCAGATTTTCTTGATGCTGTGATTGAACCGCGCCCGAACGGAGACTGAATGCGCGACCGAACGGACCGCCCTGAATGAGACTGAACCGAACACTGCGCGCGCCCCCTGAACCGGAGACTGAATCACCGGCGGGGCTAAAGCCCCGCAGCTAGGAACGATCTTCGGACTGCTTAACCTCAGGAACGCGGTATACGGAAAGCCCCGCCTGGCACTTCGTTACGTCGCGTGCTGCATGGTTTGGGGTGACTCCCTAGGGATGTCGCCGTTACTGTCCCTTTCCACCAAGGCGCGGTAGGGAAGAATCTAGCGAACCACGCTTGGGAGACCCCCCGGTCACCGCCCCACAAGCAAGCTTGTGGGGCTGTCGCCTTGTTGAAGAAGTGCTTTGCCCGCCCAGGGGTTCTCCGATACGAGTCCACCTGACTCTACTGAGTTCTGCGCACTCAGGTCCCCCCGCATTGTGTACTGGCTCGCGGACCCGCCAGCTCCTCGTCTTTTCGTCGTCAGTGCTGCTCACCGGCAGCGAGGAAGCGCACCCCGGGTCATCCTGCTACAACGGCGAAGTTGGCAGGTCGCCCCGACGTATAGCGCCGAACGATCTCCGGACAGCTTAATAGCCTCAACCTCCCCCGCAAACCCCGTAGAAATGCTCCCAAATCCATCAAAATCGACTAGCGTGACTGATGCCAGAGACCAAATCCATCAAAATCGACCAAAATCGACCAGAAACCCTCCAAATCGAGCAAAATCGAGAAAATCCATCAAAATCGACCAAAATCGATGAAAATCTCCAATTTTGACCCAAAATCGCGTCAAACCCCCTCAAATCCCGTCCAAATCGAGCCAAAACCGCCTCTGAGCCAGCTCCAGAGCCTCCGGAGAGCCCCCCGGCCCCGAGGCCTCCAGATCCCGTCAAAATCGACCCAAATCTCGTCAAAATCGAGCTCCCAGAGCCCCAAAATGAGCCTCCCAAATCGCCTAATTGCGCCTAGAATACGCGTTTTTGTAAGTCAAAGGTCGAGAGGGTCCGTTTCCACTCTCGGCATCCACGTCACGATCTCTCCTTGCCCCCCTTGCCCCGTTCGGAGATCGTTCCCACCAAGACTGAATAAACACTGAATAAGTGGGACGTTTCTCCGGGAAACACCAAAAAAGACTGAACGACACTGAAAAACACTGAACCGCGGATATTCAGCGCGCTGAATAAAAGACTGAACCACGAACACTGAGCGCTAGACTGAACCGCCATTTTTAGGCATTTACCTGAACAATCCGTTCAGAGTTTGTTCAGTCTCGCGCTCAGTCTCGGTTCAGCCTCCAGGCGTCCAGTCTCGTTTAGTCTCGCGTTCAGTCTCTTGCAATCTTACGGTGTTATGACTGACCGCAGACTGAACGGGCAACACTGAATGGTTTTCACTGCACGATCGACTGAATCGACGCTGAACCGCTGTCGATTTTCGGTCGCAGTACAACTACTAGATCCACTGGGCGGGGGGTCGTCGCAGGCTCCTCCCCCCCGCCCGGGGGCGGTTCTCTTCCTTAACGGACACTTTAGTTTCGGGCAATACATAGGACGGCCGCGGCCGAATTCCGCACACAGACGGTAATTACAGAAGAGATTTGATGGTAGATTCAAAGGGAAAAGGCTATGGTTACCATCAAATACTAATGTTTCGCCATTTAATCTGGGCCCATGTGTCGGAGCCGAATCGGGCAGAGCCTATCTCGCCTTCGTCGCATTGTTTGCAAGAGGTTTGCGCTGATTCGTTTTGGTACTTGCCTGGGCCGCATTTTTTGCAAGTTGAATTGTGGGTATCGAAATACTCACCTTGTCCGCAACAACGTTCAGTCGTTGTACACGTGGCTACATCCACATGAAAGCCCGGCAGAGCCGGGGTTGGGGATCGACAGCCAGAAAACCAAACGCCAAGCCGCCGGGACCACGCGCGACAAACAGCCGTGACGCACCCGCGTTGCCCGCGCCAAACTCGAAAGGCGCCCCCACACGGGCCACGATCGCAGACACGAAGGGATCTGGGCCTGCGTCTGAGTCGGGATCTGGGTCTGGACCTCGGTCTGGGTCTGGACCTGGGTCTGGACCGTAGCCTGAGCCTGGAGGACCTGGGCCGGGGCCTGGATCGGAGTCGGAGTCTGGATCCGAGCCTCGGGCGCGGTCTGAATCAGCCTGGGTCTGGACCGGAGCCTGAGACTGGACCCGGGCCGGAGCCTCGATCTGAGTCGGAGTCTGGGTCTGAGCCTCGGGCTCGGTCTGGCCCAGCCTGGGTCTGGACCGGAGCCTGGGCGTCGACCTGGGCCGGGGCCTGAACCTGAGTCGGAGTCTGGGTCTGAACCAGCCTGGGTCTGGACCGGTGCCT
>JACLAC010021075.1_pt1 | contig 11855 bp, 4 predicted proteins | sample 8027881 | NCBI WGS metagenome assembly JACLAC01 (sample SAMN15725517, study PRJNA655200) | protist metagenome | isolation source: fluorescence activated cell sorting (FACS) single amplified genomes of... | place: Spain: Blaines Bay Microbial Observatory, Mediterranean Sea | collected 2016-01-19 | reverse complement strand
TCACATAGCAGGGAATTTTTTAATTTCGGTGTTTTTTAACTAAACCAAACAACTTTGAAACTTTCAAACAAAAAACCCACTCTTATTTATTCTACTCTTATTACATATATATATGTAATAAAAGAAAAAGCCCACCTTAAGACAACTATTTGATTCAACTCTATTATAACGAAAAGTGCTACATTCAATCAAACTATTTTTTTTAAAAAAGTTTCATTAAAGGCAACAACATCTGGAATAATTAATAACAGCAGTATAATCTATTCCTTTATTATATTTTCGTATTAAGTTATAAGTTCCCCATTAATTTCGTCGACATATAATTTGTGTACATATATAGTGTGTTGAATATTTAAGCATTCAAAAGGAAAGAGCCCTTGGAGCGAAATACTAGAAACGCCTTACGTGTTTCGGTGTGATGTACCAAAGAATGGAGATATCTTGATGGAGCATTGGATTTTGTCAGTACTTTCATATGCGCAACATCTCATCAAATGATATTAGGGAAGAGGATGTACACAAGCATTGAAGAATTTGTAGACAATTTATTATTGCTCATTCCCGTTGATGGCCATAAACTGGATAGAAAGTACAGAGATATGTTGTCATTCACTTTAAGCAAGCACTTAGAAATACCTTTTATTCGTTGTGTAATCTTAAAATCGAAAATATTTCGATCTGCTGTGACTTCGCTCATTGAAAAATACCACGAAGACGAGGATCATTTACAAACGACATTTAACATCGTTTGTGGAATGTATAATTTACTAGCCAACAAACAAGATAAAAAGGATGCTAATAATTCTTACAACCCAGTTGCAGCTCAATCAACCCAGGGGACATTGGAATGGGAGGCAACTTTCTCCTCAGAGTATGCAGTTGAAAATGCAGTTCTGTTGCATGATGATAAAGCACTTTGGAATGCATTATTTTATTGTTGGGTTTATAGCAGCAACTACTTGTTGTTACCAAGCTCGAGAATTTTATTAAGGCAAAGAATAGACCTTTGCACGGCAATTGTGAAACTTATTAGTGCATTTTATTCTGCATCAAAAAGTATGAAAGACGGAGAGATAGAAACCAGTGAAATTTTTGAATGGAGAAACAGCTTTATGACTGTACTTAAATACACGCATGAAAATACGATCCTATACAAGGAGTGCCAAAAAGCTGATGGGATTGGTTTAATATGGCATCTCGTTAACGCATCCTTTAATTTAAAATTTCAGCCACATGACATTGTCTATTTTGGCAAAAGTATTGATTTTACATTTCTTAATAGTTGCACTGGCGTCGGCCGAGTTGGTCATATATGCAATTATTTTGTACATCGCTGCTCAGGTATTGTACAGAAAAGTAATTTGCGACATATTTCAAAATTGAGTGAATCTTTTATATTTCATTTGGCCAGAACGTTAATAATAGTCAAGAGAGAGAACAAACTATCTTTAAAAGGCACAGAAGCATTGCAAAACATAGAAAAACTTTTGGCACTGTATTTTGCTGAAATTGATCATTCGTATATCCTATTGGCCTGGTTAGGCGGTGGAGGAAACGTTTACCACAGTAAAGTAGCCCCGGCTCGTGTGGGTTCCACAATAAATTTACTAAGGTCAAGAAACCGAACTGAAGGGGAAGTGCACGTTCAAAATCAAGAAGATTTTTTTGGAATATTGTGTAATACAGAAAAAGACTATGTAGTTCTATGTAAGTGGGTTGTAAAACGCTTGGGTACGCTTCTGCATACCCATCGTAGCATGAGGCAAGACAGAAAATTCCAAGCCTGTTTATCTGCAGTGCAGTATATGGCAAACGGAACGTTCTCAGTCGTGGAAGAATTGGTTGAGGACTGCCAAAGAACATTGTCTAGGTTAAAACCAACAAAATGCCAAATGACGATTGAACATCATGGCCTTATAATATCAAACGGACTGATAAAAAACAGTACTTTTCGGGGGGAAATTGCTATCAAGTTCAGACACAAAGGGCGATTTTTAAAAGAAAGAAAACATTCTTATAGTAAACCTGCCCAGCTACCATGTAACAGTGGTAATTCCGTATTTGCTGTTTTATCCCCATTAAAATTATCAAAAAATCCTTCCATTCATGTTCCTACTAGACCAAAAACTGCAGCAGTTATGACCGATCGAAACGAATAATAAAGGCTGAGCGCGCAAAGTATGTTCGGAGGAGCAGCCCACAAAGAAATTTAGATTTTTGTATTACATTAAAGTTTTCCTGTGACCGTTACGGAAAGTACTATCAGTAAGAAAAAAAACCTTAAGCATAATTCTGTCAGTTTGGTGAAAACAAAACAAAAAAAGAAGAAATAAGATTAGTAAAATCGCAGGAGCAGAGATAAGTTCGCAGTACATGAAGGAACGTAAACCTTTAATGGGCCAAAGGAGCAGATTCATTTTCACGGTACACGAGGAAGATAAATTTTAATTACTTAAATAACAGCCAATTATTTGTTTTTATGAAGAAATAAGATCACACACACATCGCAACGCGCAGCTGGAAAGTATTCATATAACTTGAGAGCTCCCAGCTAAGAATTTTATTAGTCACACAGCACTAAATTAGATGCTGTATATCCCGTTGAGGGACGTTTTTCAGAAAGTGACACCACTCCCCTGAGCCTAACACTAATTTATAAACGGCGCTCTGACTATGTAAATACAAACAATACATTGAATACTACCAGAGAATTAGCATTATCAGAGCATAAAAAGGAATAACCCTAGTTATTAGACTGAATACAAATCGGAAAAAACGACACCACTTCGGGCAAATAACAGCGCACAGCATCAATTAAAAATATTTCATGAGTTAATTCCTGCTGTGTGTGGATAATCGGGCTTCTTTTTGTTGTTGTGCAACGTGCAACACTCAAGACTCTATTTTATAAATACAGGTACAGGTGCAGACAGCAGTTAACAAAAAAGGCACAACTTTAAGGATACGCACACAAATACATTAAGGATATAAAGTATCATTTATATACATAAACTCTCCATTGTGTAGAGGAAGTCACTATAGTTCAGTTGTTAGCAACGATTATGGTCTAGGCACCCGTGTGGCGCAATGGATAGCGCATCTGACTTCTAATCAGGGGGTTGCAGGTTCGAGTCCTGCCTCGGGTAAAACTTTTTTTCATGCTTATTTTACGGTAATCATCAATACCTGACCTTAAAGTCTTTTCTTCACCGAATTTTTCATCTTCCAAAATCAAAGATTTTATCACTTGGAATATATAACATTTAGCTAAAGTTGTGTAGAGTTAATTTTGGAAGTACCAAATAGGCCCGTAATTTTTTTTAAAGGCGCAAGCTATCGTTGTTTCAATTCCAATTAAATTATAGACGACTAACTGGTACATCAATTAATTCTGAGTCGTTTTACCTAAAAGATCCGAAAATCTGGAAAGTGATGGTCTCCTACTATTGCTTGTGTTATTTTAGGTCGCAAAAATACAGCCACAGAGCGCCGACTATGATGAGAGAAGAGGCAATAATTATTATTTCTCATACATTATTTGTTTTTTTACTATTTGCTAAAGCTTGTTGTTGTTGATAAAAAAAATTGTTGTCGTGCGTGTTTTAGAAGAACAAAAAAAAAAAGGACATATTAACATGTAGTACGGTGAACGATATATGATAGTATTGATGATACAGCGTTCATGCATACTGCAGGAATTAATACCGCGCCAGCGAAACTCGAGAGAATTCGCATACCATCTACCGCGTCACCCATTTGTGTTGAGCATTTTCATGTATCTGTAAGCGCTCCCCCACTTCCGAGATACAACTCATTATGTCAACGGTAGACGAAATACTGCATGCTGCTGAAGAGTCAGACGACGAGGAGGCAACTTTCAGTAAAATGAAACTTGAAGACATTTTGAATTCAAAAGACGATGAATTACTTCAACCAGTTGCGCGGGCCGTGTCGTCAGATACAGGAGTCTGTGTGAACGCCAATCCTGATTATAGCAGCGTTGAAACAACACGCTACGATGAAGTTTACGGAACCCGAAATTCAAGTGTTGACGCCAGAGAATTAAACGATATTCTAGGTGAAGAAGAGGAAGAAGATGCCGCTTCAACACTAGACAAAATATTAGCTGAAAGCGAAGAAAACTTGATTGCAAAGAACAACAGAGAAACAAATGACCGAAAAGACTATTTGGACACCGTAAGTTTTCAAAAATCTACTTGCTTATGACTTCAAACAATAGAACTTTCGCTCTAACACACACGTTCCCCCCCCCCTGTAACTATTCTATATCCCGAAGGAAACGGTATCTGCGTTTGCACGTGCAGAGAACGAATCCGAATACCTATTTTCACCCTCTTCGATGGATGGTCTGTCCCCCCTTGAGATCAAACGACGTGTGAAGAAGAAACCGTACTTGCGAACTCAGTTGGTTTTACCTTCGCAGAAAATCCAAGACAAACTGCCTTCACCATCGTCTATGTTTCCTTCTGGGGCGCGGTATTATGCCGACCGCAATACTGGGAATGGAATTAGAATAGATGCATTTAAAAATATATCAAAACTTCTCGTCAAAAATGCTTCTTTTAAGCACAATGGTACAGGCCTACCAACTGCTATGGCTCCACACAACAAATTTATTGCCATTGGAACTTCTCACAGTCTTGTTATAGTGTTTGATCACTTCGAAGAGGTTAGGATTGTGCTGGGGTCCATGGAGAACACTGCAGATGGGGCTGTGACATCAATTGATTTCTCTATGGATAATGATGGGTATTTAGTTTGTGGGTATTATAGCGGTAAAGTTGTTCTATGGGATGTAATAGGTGGGAAAGAACTTAAGATAATCCAAGATGCCCATGATTCCCCAATAATAAACGTGCGATTTTGGCCAGCATCAACATCTGCAGTATCAATAGTTTCGGTCGACATGCAAGGCCGCATTAATCTTTTCACCTTCTTGAAGCGCCTATTCACTTGGAGCGTTGATAGGCGCTGTTTAATCAATGAAAGTACTGGTCAAAAAGTAGCTTTATGCGTATTGCCTAGGAAAAGCAAAAGCCGTGCACCGGATAAAGGAAAGTGTGGAAGTGCAGAGCCTCAACTCTTGGCATTTAGCACTCATTCCGATACATATTTGGTTTCGCTATACCCAGAGCCAAGAATCTTAAAGCGATGGTCGAAACCCGGAAATGTTACTGCTGGTGAGTTACCGTGTTTGTCCCTCGGGTGGTCACTAGCGTGGCAGACAAATAAATTGGAGAAGGCAAAAAGTACAGCTGGTCGTGATTTGCATCCATCATTATGTCGCGGTTGGGATCGATATCTTCAAATAGTAGCTGTACAAAGTCCTGTGGGGAGTGTAGAAGGCGATTGTCAATTCAATGTAAGTCACGTGTTTTGTACTGATCTCCCTATTGTACTCGTCGATTGGGTGTGCGAAAAGAGAATTGTTTACATGAACACCGAGCATATATTTGTCGTATTAGATTTGATTTCTGGCACAGAAGTAGAAGCAGTAAATTTAGAGTCTGCGTCTCTTGCCTACGCAACTCTACCAAGTGGAAAAATAAACGATGAAAATGTGGGAGGCACAAAACATTTGTTGTCTACAACTTGTGCGCATGTCCAATCTTACTTCAATAGTGTTCGGGCATGTGACTCTCGGATTTACGTACTAGGGCAAAAAGATTTGCGCTGCGTGAGCATTCAATCTTGGCAAAACCAAGTAAAAATTTTGCAACGAAATGGTGATTGGATAGAGGCATTGCTTCTAGCATTGGAAAATTACAAACTGGAAAAAAAATCTATTGGAGAGGTAAGTGAATATGATAGTGACCTTACAAACCATGTAAATAGAGAGGGAAAACAAGCAATGAATGGTGCAAACGATTCTCTTGTTGCTGACCTTTTGATGGAATATGTAGATATCAGTCTAGGGAAACACGCGGGAAACCTTGATGGTTCGTACAAAATTGTCGGAGAAATGTGCATCGACTACTGCGCAAATATTGCAAGAAACGATTTGCTGTTTGGGCCGATATATGAAAGATTTATTAAAATTGGGCAACGTAGTACATTTTTGAATACGTTGCAGAAATACATATTGGGTGGTAAAGTCAAGCATGTCCCCGCTGTCGTAATGAAGGACTATCTTGATTTTTATCAGTTGCATGGACAATTTTTGACAATTGAAAACTCTTTGTTGAAATTAAACCCAAAAAAGTTTGATTTTGACGGAATAATCAAGTTTTGTGCGAACCATAAGTTGTACGACGCACTGATTTATGTCTTTAATTGCGGTATGCAAGACTTTACATCACCATTTCAGTTTTTGAAAGACCACGTCGTTGCCCAATGTGATCTTGACGGCCAGACAGAGACACCCCTTGAAGATTTGTGCTTAAGAATGGAATCAAATTGGGGAGAAGAAGTTGAAATCTGCGGCCGAAAATTGATTGCATATGCAGCTTCTGTTTTGGTCGAAAAGAATGTGATTGAGGAAGTTGCTGGATTATCGTTCCCTCGAGATCAAGTTTTAGACTTTTTATTTCAGGAAAGGTCCAGGTTCACTCTAAAAATTATGTTGATTGTTGATGCTTCCCAATTCTTTGATATATTCCGCGGGATTTTTTTTAAAGATCCTAAACTAGAAAGTTCTATTGCTATTTGGGTTCCGATGCTCAATGAATTGCTGTCTTTTGAAAATTTGTCCGTAGATCTTCGAAACTTGAGATTTGCTTCCATTTTAATCAAGTTTGTCTTGTTCATTGCTGATATATATTCAATTTGTGTGCCTAAACACGATTTAGTTGAGCTGACCAGGAACTGTCTGTGTCATCTGTTTGCCTTCGCGCAATTGGAGATGTATGCAAAAGAGACAGAAAGATGCGTGCCACAATTTCTTCAACTGCTCCTTACCCAAGTACCATTTCCCTTGCGCGCAAAATCTCTTGAGGGCATGGAGGAGAAAATTAAGTGCGTCCCCAAAGCTCTTGGTTTATTTTATGAAAATCATGGTGAATATGGGAAAGCTTTAAGTGCATATGTGCTCTCATTGGATTCTGAAGTTTTTCGTATGGTGCTCCAAGCTTTCACGTCTGATAGAGTTCAAATAAGTGATGAAGACAAGATTGACTTGAGGCGGCTAGTGCTTACTAATTTACCTAAATTTGTATTAATTGACCGGAAGCAAACATCGTTATTAATTCGTTCAATTTTTCCTGGGCAGCATGCTATTGTATTAAATGATATCGGCGACCCGTTGCTTCAGTTTGAATATTTAAAACAGCTGATAAGTAAAGATATCACGGCAAACGAAAAATTTGAACCGGAAATTTATAACCAATATGTGAAGGTAAGTAAAATTTGATTAGATCATTGTTTCATCATTTCCTTAACTAACATTATTAACTAACATTATCTCATGTTTTGGCGCAAAAAGCTGCTTTGCCAGTTTGATAGAAACAACGTGCTAGATTTTTTGCGTAAAGAAGATGGGTATTCACTCGATAAAGTTTTATGCGTAACAAAAGAATATGCAATTCTAGATGCAACTGCGTATTTGCTAGTCAGAACTGGTAATGTGACCGAAGCTGTTAATTTGCTTGTGTTGGACATGGCAGAGTCCATGTCTGAGACAAAGTTGAGCGCACTGGTTGATTTAATTTCCAGCATAGATGATGAAAAACAATGGTTTATTGTACTGGATGCATTGATTGCCCAAAAGCAGACAAACTCATCCAACCCTCTTGCAAACAAGCTTATCCATAAATTGTTGGAGTCCATGAAGTTTAATGTTAATTTAAAATCAGTTTTGTTACATTTGACAGATAATGGATCTGGTGAGAAAGAAACTCTAGGCGCATTTCGGACAACAATCAATAGTATGCTTGGAAATATCACTTATGAAAAAGAAGTATTGAAAAGCGTAAAAAAGTTGCAAGTTGAGACAACGTACAAAAGCATTCAAAGTAGACATAAATTAAGATGCGGGGCAGCAACAGATGTTGACATATGGGACTCGACAATATTGTTGGATGACCATAATAGCAAAATTGCTGGAAGCATTGAGTTTGGAAAAAGGAGACAGAGGAAAATGATGAAACGTTACAAAGCAAAAATCTCGACGAGACATCGCCGTTTCTTATCAAGTTATTTTCGAATAAATAAAGAGAATACCAATCGCAGTGGGGATAAACCAGTGGGTATTATTAGGTCAAGTAACTTGTTATTTTCTTCTGTGATTTAAAAAACGGAAGAGAGAAGGAAATATTCAACAAAAAGCATGATTCCATTATTAATAGGCATAAAAAAACAAATAATGTATGAGAAATAATAATTATTGCCTCTTCTCTCATCATAGTCGGCGCTCTGTGGCTGTATTTTTGCGACCTAAAATAACACAAGCAATAGTAGGAGACCATCACTTTCCAGATTTTCGGATCTTTTAGGTAAAACGACTCAGAATTAATTGATGTACCAGTTAGTCGTCTATAATTTAATTGGAATTGAAACAACGATAGCTTGCGCCTTTAAAAAAAATTACGGGCCTATTTGGTACTTCCAAAATTAACTCTACACAACTTTAGCTAAATGTTATATATTCCAAGTGATAAAATCTTTGATTTTGGAAGATGAAAAATTCGGTGAAGAAAAGACTTTAAGGTCAGGTATTGATGATTACCGTAAAATAAGCATGAAAAAAAGTTTTACCCGAGGCAGGACTCGAACCTGCAACCCCCTGATTAGAAGTCAGATGCGCTATCCATTGCGCCACACGGGTGCCTAGACCATAATCGTTGCTAACAACTGAACTATAGTGACTTCCTCTACACAATGGAGAGTTTATGTATATAAATGATACTTTATATCCTTAATGTATTTGTGTGCGTATCCTTAAAGTTGTGCCTTTTTTGTTAACTGCTGTCTGCACCTGTACCTGTATTTATAAAATAGAGTCTTGAGTGTTGCACGTTGCACAACAACAAAAAGAAGCCCGATTATCCACACACAGCAGGAATTAACTCATGAAATATTTTTAATTGATGCTGTGCGCTGTTATTTGCCCGAAGTGGTGTCGTTTTTTCCGATTTGTATTCAGTCTAATAACTAGGGTTATTCCTTTTTATGCTCTGATAATGCTAATTCTCTGGTAGTATTCAATGTATTGTTTGTATTTACATAGTCAGAGCGCCGTTTATAAATTAGTGTTAGGCTCAGGGGAGTGGTGTCACTTTCTGAAAAACGTCCCTCAACGGGATATACAGCATCTAATTTAGTGCTGTGTGACTAATAAAATTCTTAGCTGGGAGCTCTCAAGTTATATGAATACTTTCCAGCTGCGCGTTGCGATGTGTGTGTGATCTTATTTCTTCATAAAAACAAATAATTGGCTGTTATTTAAGTAATTAAAATTTATCTTCCTCGTGTACCGTGAAAATGAATCTGCTCCTTTGGCCCATTAAAGGTTTACGTTCCTTCATGTACTGCGAACTTATCTCTGCTCCTGCGATTTTACTAATCTTATTTCTTCTTTTTTTGTTTTGTTTTCACCAAACTGACAGAATTATGCTTAAGGTTTTTTTTCTTACTGATAGTACTTTCCGTAACGGTCACAGGAAAACTTTAATGTAATACAAAAATCTAAATTTCTTTGTGGGCTGCTCCTCCGAACATACTTTGCGCGCTCAGCCTTTATTATTCGTTTCGATCGGTCATAACTGCTGCAGTTTTTGGTCTAGTAGGAACATGAATGGAAGGATTTTTTGATAATTTTAATGGGGATAAAACAGCAAATACGGAATTACCACTGTTACATGGTAGCTGGGCAGGTTTACTATAAGAATGTTTTCTTTCTTTTAAAAATCGCCCTTTGTGTCTGAACTTGATAGCAATTTCCCCCCGAAAAGTACTGTTTTTTATCAGTCCGTTTGATATTATAAGGCCATGATGTTCAATCGTCATTTGGCATTTTGTTGGTTTTAACCTAGACAATGTTCTTTGGCAGTCCTCAACCAATTCTTCCACGACTGAGAACGTTCCGTTTGCCATATACTGCACTGCAGATAAACAGGCTTGGAATTTTCTGTCTTGCCTCATGCTACGATGGGTATGCAGAAGCGTACCCAAGCGTTTTACAACCCACTTACATAGAACTACATAGTCTTTTTCTGTATTACACAATATTCCAAAAAAATCTTCTTGATTTTGAACGTGCACTTCCCCTTCAGTTCGGTTTCTTGACCTTAGTAAATTTATTGTGGAACCCACACGAGCCGGGGCTACTTTACTGTGGTAAACGTTTCCTCCACCGCCTAACCAGGCCAATAGGATATACGAATGATCAATTTCAGCAAAATACAGTGCCAAAAGTTTTTCTATGTTTTGCAATGCTTCTGTGCCTTTTAAAGATAGTTTGTTCTCTCTCTTGACTATTATTAACGTTCTGGCCAAATGAAATATAAAAGATTCACTCAATTTTGAAATATGTCGCAAATTACTTTTCTGTACAATACCTGAGCAGCGATGTACAAAATAATTGCATATATGACCAACTCGGCCGACGCCAGTGCAACTATTAAGAAATGTAAAATCAATACTTTTGCCAAAATAGACAATGTCATGTGGCTGAAATTTTAAATTAAAGGATGCGTTAACGAGATGCCATATTAAACCAATCCCATCAGCTTTTTGGCACTCCTTGTATAGGATCGTATTTTCATGCGTGTATTTAAGTACAGTCATAAAGCTGTTTCTCCATTCAAAAATTTCACTGGTTTCTATCTCTCCGTCTTTCATACTTTTTGATGCAGAATAAAATGCACTAATAAGTTTCACAATTGCCGTGCAAAGGTCTATTCTTTGCCTTAATAAAATTCTCGAGCTTGGTAACAACAAGTAGTTGCTGCTATAAACCCAACAATAAAATAATGCATTCCAAAGTGCTTTATCATCATGCAACAGAACTGCATTTTCAACTGCATACTCTGAGGAGAAAGTTGCCTCCCATTCCAATGTCCCCTGGGTTGATTGAGCTGCAACTGGGTTGTAAGAATTATTAGCATCCTTTTTATCTTGTTTGTTGGCTAGTAAATTATACATTCCACAAACGATGTTAAATGTCGTTTGTAAATGATCCTCGTCTTCGTGGTATTTTTCAATGAGCGAAGTCACAGCAGATCGAAATATTTTCGATTTTAAGATTACACAACGAATAAAAGGTATTTCTAAGTGCTTGCTTAAAGTGAATGACAACATATCTCTGTACTTTCTATCCAGTTTATGGCCATCAACGGGAATGAGCAATAATAAATTGTCTACAAATTCTTCAATGCTTGTGTACATCCTCTTCCCTAATATCATTTGATGAGATGTTGCGCATATGAAAGTACTGACAAAATCCAATGCTCCATCAAGATATCTCCATTCTTTGGTACATCACACCGAAACACGTAAGGCGTTTCTAGTATTTCGCTCCAAGGGCTCTTTCCTTTTGAATGCTTAAATATTCAACACACTATATATGTACACAAATTATATGTCGACGAAATTAATGGGGAACTTATAACTTAATACGAAAATATAATAAAGGAATAGATTATACTGCTGTTATTAATTATTCCAGATGTTGTTGCCTTTAATGAAACTTTTTTAAAAAAAATAGTTTGATTGAATGTAGCACTTTTCGTTATAATAGAGTTGAATCAAATAGTTGTCTTAAGGTGGGCTTTTTCTTTTATTACATATATATATGTAATAAGAGTAGAATAAATAAGAGTGGGTTTTTTGTTTGAAAGTTTCAAAGTTGTTTGGTTTAGTTAAAAAACACCGAAATTAAAAAATTCCCTGCTATGTGA
>JACLAC010012797.1_pt1 | contig 11863 bp, 6 predicted proteins | sample 8027881 | NCBI WGS metagenome assembly JACLAC01 (sample SAMN15725517, study PRJNA655200) | protist metagenome | isolation source: fluorescence activated cell sorting (FACS) single amplified genomes of... | place: Spain: Blaines Bay Microbial Observatory, Mediterranean Sea | collected 2016-01-19 | reverse complement strand
ATCTATTTGAATATCTTTATGTTGCTAAAGTCAAAGCCTTTTCCCATTGCCAAGCTAAAGGAACAGATCGTAGAAGGTGCAGTAAAAGAAGAGCAAATAAAGAACGTATTGCGAATTATTATTGGTGCCGTGATTGTATTGCCGTCATTTTTAATTGCGACGGTAGCTGCAGATCAATGGCTGTATACACTCGCATTCTTTGATGCTGTTTCCTTTGATGTTTTGGACCCGATATTTCAATATGACATCGCCTTCTATGTCTTTCAATTTCCCATTTTGCGGTTTCTTCTTGGCAGTCTGATTTCTCTTTCGATGCTAACATTGATTATATTGTCAGCCATTATTGCGGTAAGAGATGTATTTTTGGACCAAGGTCGTATTCTCATCGACCCCAAAGGGATCAAGCATCTGATGATGCTTGGGGCTCTACTCTTTTTTGCCTTTGGTGTGAGCTGGTTTTTTGATCGCTATGAGCTGCTTTTTGAGAAGAATGGTGCCGTATGGGGGGTTGGATATACTGACTACAATGCTCGTATTCCTGGGTTTTTTATTATGAGTATTTTGTCATTGACAGCAGGCGTCACGCTGGTTGTTGCTGCCATTAAAAATAAGCTACGGATACCGATTGCAGTTGTGGCGATATATGTTATTTCTCGGATATTGCTTACAAGTGCATGGCCTTCTTTGATTCAAAGCCTAATGGTAGAGCCGAGTGAACTTGAGAAAGAAACTGAGTATTTGGAACACAACATCAAGTTTAGCCGCGAGGCATATGCATTAAACCGGATATCAGAGCAGCCTTTTGCTGTCGATAAGTCACTCTCTATGGAGGAGATTGATGCAAACCCATTAACAGTCAATAATATACGTATCTGGGATGATAGACCTCTACTAACAACATATGCACAGATTCAAGAGATTCGAACATACTATGATTTCAAAGATGTCGATATTGATCGCTACTATATCAATGGAGAACTTCGTCAGGTCATGCTCTCTGCGCGGGAACTTAATTTTGATAATTTTCCCACCCAAAGTCAATCATGGGTCAATGAGCATTTTCAATTTACACATGGCTATGGGCTGACAATGAGCCCGGTTAATATGGTTACAGAAGAGGGCCTTCCAGAGCTTTTCATTCAAGATATTCCGCCGCAGTCCAATGTCGATCTGACCATTACGAGACCTGAGATCTATTATGGTGAGAAAACAGACCGCTATGTAATCGTTGGCGGGAGCATTCAAGAGTTTGACTATCCAAAAGGAGATGCAAATGTACAAACGACCTATTCTGGGAATGGTGGTGTATCGATCTCTTCTTTGTACAAACGGGCTCTCTTTGCTGCATATTTTCGTGATATAGAGATACTCTTCTCTGAATATATCAATGAAAACTCCAAGGTCTTGCTCTCCAGAACCATTCGTTCTCGCGTACAAAAACTCGCTCCATTTCTCCTTTATGATCAAGACCCTTATCTGGTAATATCTGAAGGGAGATTATTTTGGGTGATTGATGGCTATACAGGCACTGATAGCTATCCATATGCAGAGCCCATATCCATAGGGAAAACCAGACGAAGAGCTGGATACCGATACAACTATATCCGAAATTCCGTAAAAGTTGTTATTGATGCCTATCATGGAGATGTTTCGTTTTATATAAGCGATCCAAGCGATCCCCTGATCAAGATGTATAGCAAGATCTTTCCCAACACCTTTACAGATCTATCAGAAATGCCGGAAGGGATTGCTAGTCATCTTCGCTATCCTGTAGACTTCTTTAATATTCAAGCCAAAATGTTTGGTCTGTATCACATGACCCGAGCCAATGTCTTTTACAATAAGGAAGATGTATGGGATTTGCCAAGAGAACTTTATGGAAGTGATGGTGGTGAGCAGAGGATGGATAGCTATTATGTGATTATGAAGCTACCGGGTGAGAAAAAAGAAGAGTTTGTACTTTTGCTGCCTTTTGTACCAACCCAAAAGTCCAATATGATTGCGTGGCTTGCTGCTCGTTCTGATGGTGAAAATAGCGGCAATATGATTTTGTATCAATTTCCAAAACAGAAGTTAATTTATGGACCGCGTCAGATAGAAGCCCGAATTGATCAGGACCCGATTATCTCGCAGCAGCTAACCTTATGGTCACAGTCTGGCTCTCGTGTCGTGCGTGGTAATCTTCTTGTCATTCCGATTGAACGCTCTCTCTTGTACGTAGAGCCTTTGTATTTACAGGCCCAAACCAGTCAGCTACCAGAATTAAAACGTGTCATTGTGTCCTATGACAACAAGATTGCTATGGAAGAAACACTCTCAAAGTCATTGATGAGTATTTTTGGGGTTTCCAATACGATAAAGAAAGATCTACAGGTACTGGAAAAGATAGCGCAGCCAACAACACAAGAGTCCTCCGCTACAGAAGAGAAGAAAGAGTGGCCTGTTTTGGTTCTTGACGCCAAGCGACAGCTTGCAGCAGCTGAAGAAAAGCAGCGAGCAGGAGATTGGGCTGGGTACGGTATTTCACTGGCTGAATTGTCCAAAACCTTAAAGCAATTGGAACAACAAGCAAATCAGAACATGGGAGCTTCCGACCAGCCCGAAGAGATGAGCACGCCTACAGAAGAGTAATCTTTACCATGTGGTATATGGTTTTTGAGAAAGAAAGGAATTGGTGTAGCGAATATCTTCGCTCACATCTTCCGTAATGAAATCTGGACAGATTGGTGTTTCTTTTTCGGAACGGAGCTCTACTTCTGCAAGGATTAAAGGAGCTTGCAGACCTTCAAACTCATCCACTTCCCATGTGAAGCCTTTGTATGTGAAAACATATCTTTTCTTTATGATATGATTTGTTGTGAAGGCAGAGAGCATCATTTGCGCATCGGCATATGGGATTGGATATTCAAATTCTGCACGAGTAATGCCAATGGCTTTTCCTTTTATGGTTAAAAAGGATTTTTCATCCTTGATACGCACGCGTACAGTTCCCTGTGGTTGTGTGGTTATATATCCTTGCGTAATGGTATGACAGGATGCATTTTTTCGATATATGCTCTCTTGCCATATATGGTGATCCACAAGGAATTTTTTTTCAATTTCCAGATGCTTTTGGGGGAGATTCGTAGGCGGTTGTTTATTCATTACAGGCTCGAATTGTGAAAGAAGATATTGACATCTTGTAAAGATAGGGAAGTTTAATGGTGGGTTGTGCGATAAAATCACATTCTCGGTTGTTATACAATCATGATGCTATGTCTAAATAATAGACAGAATACTCGCTTGAAACCAAAAAATTCACATTTAATGCCGTAAGGATTGTACTTTATGTTGTTATCACTATTGTTGCTCGTTTCCCCATCAGTTGCGCTGCGCGCGCCAATGCTTGTCCAAAATTTCCAGAAGAAGCTGCCAAAAAATGATTTGCATCGATGCGATGTACAAGATTCCAGGCGGCTCGGAATTTAAAGCTTCCTGTTTCTTGTTGGATCTCACTTATCGCTATCAATCTACCCAGATTTGGGATATCCATCTGAACAAAGGAGGTCGGACGAACTGGATTCATGACAAAATCTTTTCCATGCGAACGCGTGTCTTTGCGATCATCTCTTTCTCCACCGCCTTGGCTGCCAACTTCACAGCATTTCTGATTGCTCTTGCAGTCGATCTTCCATGTGCTTTAATCACCACCTGATCCAAGCCCAATATCGGTGCACCACCATAATGCTTCCAATCCGTAAGCTCAGCAACCCTACGAACCTGTTGATACAAGGGCTCATGAATTCGTGTTCCACTTTTCTCTCCGGCCGACCGGAGCAATAAACCTGCATACTCTCCGATCCCTTCGATAAACTTCAAAATAACATTCCCCAAAAAACCCTCACAGACCACAACGTCGGCAGTTCCTTTCGGAATATCAACACCCTCAATATTTCCGATAAAATTAATCTGATCTTGCCCAGCCAACATCCGATGTGCCGCCACAACTTCTGGCGCTCCTTTTCCTGGCTCTTCTCCATTCGAAAGAAGCGCAACTTTGGGAAATGGATTCTCGGATATGATTTGGGCATATACCATTCCCATCACAGAAAAACATACGAGGTCATGCGCTTCGACATGCAAGGTCGCACCCACATCGAGCAGCAAAGCAAACGGATCGTTTTTGGGACCATGTGTCTTTCTCGTTGGGTATACGGTTGCCAAAGCAACCTTCTCTACGCCCTCCAATCGATGAAAATAGCGGGCCGCACAGATAACCACAGCACCTGTATTTCCTGCACTGACAAGAGCGTCTCCTTCTCCTTTCCGAACAAGATCAGCAGCCATATAGATAGAGCTATCTACAACAGGAATACGCGGATCGTCATCCATAGAAATGATTTTTGGAGCATGAACGATCGATATTTTGCTACGGTCACAATCATATCTTTTCAATGCATCTTCGATCTGTTGCGCCTCACCGACAAGAGTCATGCGAACATCTTCTTCTAACGAATACTGACATACACCTTGAACGACCGTGTATACTCCAAAATCGGATCCCATAGTATCAACAACGATACGTATCATTGCACCACTCTCAACATGAAAAAAATCCGCAAGAAAGTCTGATATTCACTTCCCATACGGATTCTATATGTTTGACATGTATTGTTGTTTAGTATTCTGAATCAACAACAACACCGATTCCTTTTTGTACATTTTGCGCAAACTTCAGTGTCTCTTCTGATGGAATCTGACGAACCAATTTGCCGGTTTTGCTATCTTGAATCTTGACGACAAGATGTCCAGAATCATCATCCATTGTCAATGCAACACTTAGTTCTTTACTTGCAAGTTTTGCATTTAAATCGCTGACAGTTTCTTCCAGATCCTCAACCGAAGCAACTTGCTGTGTTGAAGAAAGATCGATTTCTTTTTGGTTTTGCACATCTGATTTTGATTTTTGTACTTGAATGGTATTGGCTGACTGAGACTTAGACTCAGACGTGTTTGTTGTAAGGCCAGAAATTCCTGTTGTATTGATATTACTCATCGTGATTACTCCCGAAAATCTTGTTGACAAATCTTTCCAAATTATTGTCGGATGATCAAATTTTTTTTTTTATACTTTCATCCATTTTTCTCATTTACCAGTTCGACCCATTGCCCTGTTGTTTGTCGCAATTTCTGTGAAATTGCCTTGGCCATCTTCAATGTAATGCTCAATGCTGCCTCTGGTTCTTCTTTTTGAAAGATCAAAAAACGTGCCTTTGTAAGGACATAAATCATGGTTTCGCCCCTTGCGATCGCAGTTGCAGATCGTGGCTCGCCATCCAAAAGAGACATCTCTCCAAAGACCCGTCCCTCTCGCAAAGTCGTTACCAGCTGCGAGTTTTGAGATGAGTCCAACTTCATAATATCGATCTCACCAGTAACGATCACCACCAAATATGGATCATCATCTGCCTCTTCAAACAAGGTATTTCCATCACGAAGAGAGTATCCTTCCATATAGTAAGCAATATCTCGAATTTTTTTATAGGAAAGATCAAGCAACCAAGGTGTTGCTTCCAATATCGTGGCTCGCGCATCTGTGGGTTGCCGAACCATCTTTAAAAGACGAAGTGAAGATGGACGTTTAATCATTGCTTTTTAGTGGATCCTTACCACATGGTGTAGCCTTATTGACTCTTTTGTGCAAACGCTCAAAAGACAAAAGAAGTCCGAGTGGATCAATTACAATATCGGTTTTTGGATCGGCTTTGGGAATAATGAATGATCCATATCCATGCACCACTTTGATCATGGCATCGGTTTCCTTTTTGGGCTGCTTAATTCGAATGGGTACATTTAGTATTCCATATGGCAAGTCACTCTCAATACATCCATAGAGAATCTTCTTTCCTTCTTTTTCATCCATACGCGTATATACAGTAAAGCGCGGGATATAGCCTCCATGAATCCAAAAATCAAAAAAGTCCGAAAGATCCCGCTTCGAAACCTCCTCTAAGATCTGCTGCAAGCGCTCTGTATTCACACGCTTCTTTTGCAGTCTCTCTGCAAGGGTATCCAAAGCCTTAAAAAAGGCTTCATTTCCAACCTGTAAACGCAACATTTCTGAAAAGACATAAAACCCATAGTCTTGTCTCGCACGTTTTGGCACATCACTATATGGCGTCGAACCACTGAGAGAATATGATCTTTTTTTGGCATCAACCGCTTTCCATGAAGAAAGAATTGTTTTGGGTTTTTCGATCCTGTTTCGTAATGTATCCATCTTTTTGCTGTAGTCTTCCAATCCATATACACCCCGCAAATAAAAATTTGCATAGGCATCTGGAATGACTGTACTCATCCAACGATCCCTGGATGTATGTGGACTAAGAAGCTGACCCCAATACTGACTGGCAATTTGTGATGCGATTTGCTCTTGTGCCAAATGTGGGCTTTCTTTTCGCGTTTGGCCTGTCCTACCAATGGCAGTTACCGCGAAACTACGTAACTTAACCAACCCAGGCAATGGACGGATCCTTGATATATAACGAGAAGCCAATATAGTGGACGATCGATCTTCTACAACCTCGATCTCGCGAAGAGGAAAAGAGGGAAGAAATTTCTCCATAAACGTAATGACACGTCGAACCTCTGCAGGAAACTGTTTGGCTTTGGAAAAGCTTTTGGGAAACATATTAACCTGTACTTTCGGCATATTTTTCACCTGCGGTTCCATATACCCCTTCCATCGACCCACACCAACTGCTGGTCGTATCGCAGATGTTCCACGAACTTCAATCCAATTCCATAATCCTTCGTCTTGCCATGTTTTATAAGTATCACCAGATGCTGCAATCCTCTGCTGTCGCAACAATGAATAGTGAGAAGGGGCCCCCACTGTCGTCCGAAAATCCCACTTTGTCCCTCCTGGAGCGGGCAGAAGCTCTGGCAGATACGAACGAAGACCGGTGGTCACACCAGCTGTACGAACCACCATACTCTCAGCGGTTTCCAATGAGCGCATATTTGCAAAAGGTAAGTCTGCAGACCAACGAACCCGGATCTTTACCTTGGTTCCTTTCGGAACTGGCTCTGGTAACACCGCCAAAATCTTAAATGAAAAACCACTTTGTTGAAAGATGTCTCGCTCTTGTTCTACAGCATTTTGCTCGGTCACAGCCTGTCTTGTTCCTGCAAATGGATCTTCAGGAGCGAGCTCCTCTGCAACTTCAATATTACCAAGCCCTCCTCCTCCCAGCCCTCCTGTGACATTGCTTCCATCATCTGTGCTTAGGTCTTGACTTGGATTCGATGTCACCGGACGATTGGCTTCTGTCGGTATCAAATCAAGATTATCTAGCTGATTGTTCTGCTGTCCTTGCATTTGGGCCAGGGGATTGCCATAGCGTAAACTAGAGTTTAAACCTGCCCAGGCCAACATTCTACCATCTTCTAGTTCCAATGCTTCCAGTTCCCAAGTTCCGCTCCGGGCACCATCTGTCGGAAGTTTCATCGCCACATACTGCAAATCTCCACCCTTTGCTTCTAATGTCAGAAGACTTTCTACCGTAATCCTTTGATCGGCAGCAGAACGAACGGGAGTAAACTCAACCGTACTATCTGCAAATACAGCATCCATACGCAAAGGAGAACGTACAGAGTCACCGTTTTTATCAAGAGGAAAACGCTCACCGGAAAAACGCTGAAAGTGACGGCGTTTATCTGCATCAAAACCATGTGCAAAAGCAAGAGATCGAAAACCTGTGTCTGATTCATCGCGACCATCACGAAAACACGTCAGCCATTTGTCATAATTCATGGTATCGACAATTGTTCCTTCTTGGGCAGCCACATGAAATCTTTGCTTGGTTCGAAAATCAGCCATTGCGCGAAGATAATATCCAGGGATTTGCAATCGGTCATGCAGGAGACGATCTTGCCGCAAAATAGCGCGTGGATCAAGACCGAGACGTTCCAAATAGTCTGCACGGTCCGCCAACACATTGGTCGCGACAAATTGCGCTCCCAGCTTACCAGAGTCTTCGGTCACCACATAGGTTGCATCGACCTCTCCTTCTTCTGTCTCTTCATAGTACAGACCACCACCGATAGGGTTGAGATTGTTGCGCAATCTTTGTATATCGGGGTCGGCAGATAGAAATAGTCCTCTATCAATAGCTACTGTATAAGGTTTTTCCCGTCTTGCGATCGGAAGAAGAAGATCTCGAGAAAGATTGGCCCGACGAGACATATGGTTGCTAAAAAGCCATGCATCCGAGCGCTCTGGAAATCGCACCGATAACGCACCATCTCCGATATATAGAAAACCAACCATTCGCTCTGATAGAGGTGCGAGACCCGAAAGTACAGGGATCATCACACCACCATTGAGCTCCACAGAGCACACCCCCTCTTCGAACTGTACAGCGTCTACTCGATACGCACTCTCACCCATACGAATTTCACCAGCAGCATTCCACCATGTTCGAAGTTCTTCTGGATCTACAGGAGGGATTGATGTTTCTTCAGCAAAGGCATACAACAATAGTGATAACAACATAAAGTACAATCCTTACGGCATTAAATGTGAATTTTTTGGTTTCAAGCGAGTATTCTGTCTATTATTTAGACATAGCATCATGATTGTATAACAACCGAGAATGTGATTTTATCGCACAACCCACCATTAAACTTCCCTATCTTTACAAGATGTCAATATCTTCTTTCACAATTCGAGCCTGTAATGAATAAACAACCGCCTACGAATCTCCCCCAAAAGCATCTGGAAATTGAAAAAAAATTCCTTGTGGATCACCATATATGGCAAGAGAGCATATATCGAAAAAATGCATCCTGTCATACCATTACGCAAGGATATATAACCACACAACCACAGGGAACTGTACGCGTGCGTATCAAGGATGAAAAATCCTTTTTAACCATAAAAGGAAAAGCCATTGGCATTACTCGTGCAGAATTTGAATATCCAATCCCATATGCCGATGCGCAAATGATGCTCTCTGCCTTCACAACAAATCATATCATAAAGAAAAGATATGTTTTCACATACAAAGGCTTCACATGGGAAGTGGATGAGTTTGAAGGTCTGCAAGCTCCTTTAATCCTTGCAGAAGTAGAGCTCCGTTCCGAAAAAGAAACACCAATCTGTCCAGATTTCATTACGGAAGATGTGAGCGAAGATATTCGCTACACCAATTCCTTTCTTTCTCAAAAACCATATACCACATGGTAAAGATTACTCTTCTGTAGGCGTGCTCATCTCTTCGGGCTGGTCGGAAGCTCCCATGTTCTGATTTGCTTGTTGTTCCAATTGCTTTAAGGTTTTGGACAATTCAGCCAGTGAAATACCGTACCCAGCCCAATCTCCTGCTCGCTGCTTTTCTTCAGCTGCTGCAAGCTGTCGCTTGGCGTCAAGAACCAAAACAGGCCACTCTTTCTTCTCTTCTGTAGCGGAGGACTCTTGTGTTGTTGGCTGCGCTATCTTTTCCAGTACCTGTAGATCTTTCTTTATCGTATTGGAAACCCCAAAAATACTCATCAATGACTTTGAGAGTGTTTCTTCCATAGCAATCTTGTTGTCATAGGACACAATGACACGTTTTAATTCTGGTAGCTGACTGGTTTGGGCCTGTAAATACAAAGGCTCTACGTACAAGAGAGAGCGTTCAATCGGAATGACAAGAAGATTACCACGCACGACACGAGAGCCAGACTGTGACCATAAGGTTAGCTGCTGCGAGATAATCGGGTCCTGATCAATTCGGGCTTCTATCTGACGCGGTCCATAAATTAACTTCTGTTTTGGAAATTGATACAAAATCATATTGCCGCTATTTTCACCATCAGAACGAGCAGCAAGCCACGCAATCATATTGGACTTTTGGGTTGGTACAAAAGGCAGCAAAAGTACAAACTCTTCTTTTTTCTCACCCGGTAGCTTCATAATCACATAATAGCTATCCATCCTCTGCTCACCACCATCACTTCCATAAAGTTCTCTTGGCAAATCCCATACATCTTCCTTATTGTAAAAGACATTGGCTCGGGTCATGTGATACAGACCAAACATTTTGGCTTGAATATTAAAGAAGTCTACAGGATAGCGAAGATGACTAGCAATCCCTTCCGGCATTTCTGATAGATCTGTAAAGGTGTTGGGAAAGATCTTGCTATACATCTTGATCAGGGGATCGCTTGGATCGCTTATATAAAACGAAACATCTCCATGATAGGCATCAATAACAACTTTTACGGAATTTCGGATATAGTTGTATCGGTATCCAGCTCTTCGTCTGGTTTTCCCTATGGATATGGGCTCTGCATATGGATAGCTATCAGTGCCTGTATAGCCATCAATCACCCAAAATAATCTCCCTTCAGATATTACCAGATAAGGGTCTTGATCATAAAGGAGAAATGGAGCGAGTTTTTGTACGCGAGAACGAATGGTTCTGGAGAGCAAGACCTTGGAGTTTTCATTGATATATTCAGAGAAGAGTATCTCTATATCACGAAAATATGCAGCAAAGAGAGCCCGTTTGTACAAAGAAGAGATCGATACACCACCATTCCCAGAATAGGTCGTTTGTACATTTGCATCTCCTTTTGGATAGTCAAACTCTTGAATGCTCCCGCCAACGATTACATAGCGGTCTGTTTTCTCACCATAATAGATCTCAGGTCTCGTAATGGTCAGATCGACATTGGACTGCGGCGGAATATCTTGAATGAAAAGCTCTGGAAGGCCCTCTTCTGTAACCATATTAACCGGGCTCATTGTCAGCCCATAGCCATGTGTAAATTGAAAATGCTCATTGACCCATGATTGACTTTGGGTGGGAAAATTATCAAAATTAAGTTCCCGCGCAGAGAGCATGACCTGACGAAGTTCTCCATTGATATAGTAGCGATCAATATCGACATCTTTGAAATCATAGTATGTTCGAATCTCTTGAATCTGTGCATATGTTGTTAGTAGAGGTCTATCATCCCAGATACGTATATTATTGACTGTTAATGGGTTTGCATCAATCTCCTCCATAGAGAGTGACTTATCGACAGCAAAAGGCTGCTCTGATATCCGGTTTAATGCATATGCCTCGCGGCTAAACTTGATGTTGTGTTCCAAATACTCAGTTTCTTTCTCAAGTTCACTCGGCTCTACCATTAGGCTTTGAATCAAAGAAGGCCATGCACTTGTAAGCAATATCCGAGAAATAACATATATCGCCACAACTGCAATCGGTATCCGTAGCTTATTTTTAATGGCAGCAACAACCAGCGTGACGCCTGCTGTCAATGACAAAATACTCATAATAAAAAACCCAGGAATACGAGCATTGTAGTCAGTATATCCAACCCCCCATACGGCACCATTCTTCTCAAAAAGCAGCTCATAGCGATCAAAAAACCAGCTCACACCAAAGGCAAAAAAGAGTAGAGCCCCAAGCATCATCAGATGCTTGATCCCTTTGGGGTCGATGAGAATACGACCTTGGTCCAAAAATACATCTCTTACCGCAATAATGGCTGACAATATAATCAATGTTAGCATCGAAAGAGAAATCAGACTGCCAAGAAGAAACCGCAAAATGGGAAATTGAAAGACATAGAAGGCGATGTCATATTGAAATATCGGGTCCAAAACATCAAAGGAAACAGCATCAAAGAATGCGAGTGTATACAGCCATTGATCTGCAGCTACCGTCGCAATTAAAAATGACGGCAATACAATCACGGCACCAATAATAATTCGCAATACGTTCTTTATTTGCTCTTCTTTTACTGCACCTTCTACGATCTGTTCCTTTAGCTTGGCAATGGGAAAAGGCTTTGACTTTAGCAACATAAAGATATTCAAATAGAT
>JACLAC010004544.1_pt1 | contig 11875 bp, 2 predicted proteins | sample 8027881 | NCBI WGS metagenome assembly JACLAC01 (sample SAMN15725517, study PRJNA655200) | protist metagenome | isolation source: fluorescence activated cell sorting (FACS) single amplified genomes of... | place: Spain: Blaines Bay Microbial Observatory, Mediterranean Sea | collected 2016-01-19 | reverse complement strand
CCCCGGTGGATCCGGCACGAAGGTCGCTACCTTTACTGGCATTGGAGGGTGCCCTTCCTTGACACTTTCGAGTGTCATTGCATCAAGGCTTGACACTAGTATATTTTCAAAATTGACGCGGTTTTCTTTATCTCTGGAGCGGGATGGCAGTTTTGGCTTTGTCAAATTGGTAGGGGGAAACAAAATGGCCACTTCTTCAGGCGACGCATCATTCGCATGCTTATTCTTTCTGCTGATGATGGCACTTTGAAATGAGGATAACCATGCGAGCCGATCAGCAGAGTTATCAGCAACAAGTGATATCACTTTGCGTGCTCCGCTAGGATCGATGAATAGTACATGGAAGTTATTTGATTCTGCGTTTCCAATTCGACGGTCAACGCATAAGATATTTCCAAAAGTTACTGCATCCTCAAAGTCCCGAGGCGGCTGTGCGTGACCATCGGCATCGTAATCGAGAGTATTATACCACGAGAAGCGAACATCGTCGAGAACAAAATAGTGGTACGTCCAGTTTGCGAAATCATTCGTTTCTGATTGAATATCTACCTCGTCCGATGCACGATCTACAAACACGACGTCGCCATCACTGGAATCTCCAGCAAAGATGGAAGAATCGGCGGCAGAAATGCGTGCACGCAACCAACCTTGGTGATAGATAGTGGAAACCGGGAAAGGGCGCTCGAATTTTTCGTCTGCGGCCTCTTTATTTTCGTCTGGCGATGAAAAATTTCGACGTGCGCTCTTTTTGGGAGGATCCATCTCCCTTGCAAACTTTTCCAGTTCAACAGTTTCTGCTACTACTGATTCTTCTATACCGCTTTCAATTTTGCATGCAGAAAATTGCGAAAAAAAGTTTATCCATCCTAATCGCTCGCTTGCAGATTCAGCGTGAAGAGTCATCGGGATCGTGTCCCCAGCCTCGTGAATGCGGAAGGGAAACTTTGCATCATCATCTACAATTTCGATCATGGTAATGCGGAAAAAGCGTCTCATGAAAGTGATTTGGTCAGCGACTCCCTGGACGTGATTAGGCTCCCCATCGAAGCCAAATAAAAAAGGAACGTTGTCATTTTCTTCACTAGTAACTCGCATTGCATAGGTAAATGTACCATCAAGGTTCCCCTGGTAGTGAACATTGCGCTCATCGTGGGCATTTTGGAGAGCCTTCAAAGCTATGTCAATATCATTGTGCGCATCGTCGTGTTCCACTGCTGCCGATGCGGGGCGTGTCCACCATAGTGGCGCCTTTTCCTTAATTCTTTTTCTCCAGAAAAAGAAACCAACGATCATGGACGCAATCAAAAGGAATAAAATCACAACAAGCAGTGAATTGCTGGATGTTGGAGTGCCGGGTATCTGTTCTGCTGTGGGGGCCAGTGGGGGCACATTTTGCAGCAGCGGAGCTACGTTGCGCGAGCATCGCGAACTGTTATCATCTGTGAAGGAGCGAATGAACCCGTGCGCACATAACGAGCAATCGTGCCCAATGTACCCTGCTGCGATGAAACACACGCAGGTCCCAGTGGCACTGTTGCATGTCCCCTTCTCATTGCACTCACGACCCGCAAGAGTTTTGGGACATTCTACGGGAGGCGAAGGGCAATCTAAGGGGCAACAATCGCGTGACTCTCCCAGTGAGCAGTGTTCCCCAACCTCGCATACTTTGTTACCGCACATTCCACGGGAGCTGGACGATATTATAGTAGATATATTTTTGATGCCACTGATGGCACGACGTTCCTTAAACGGGGAAAGTCCAGTAAGACCGACGTGGTGGCTCTTCGCACCAACTTTATTAACAAGCTCGCGACGCCGGGATGAATTGATAGATCGCAGTGACGACGAAAATATAACGACATCTTCTCTGTCAAGACCAGATGCAAGCGAAAGCGCATCGATCACAGGCTCGGAAAAATTATCGCTTATTTCAAGAGTTTTAAAGCAACTGAAACCATCTCCATCGCACACACCGCATCGATCGACTTGACCCGACATGCAGCACTCACTCTTTGCGTCCAGGGCGCCGCTAGTGCAGCATACTCCCCGAAAATCAACATGCGTGCCATTTCCACCGCAAATACCGCACGCATCAATGGGCAACGCGCAACACTTGCCGTGGGCGTCTATTCCATCATTCGCACCGTCGCAACACGTTCCGCTGCTGTCTATAATGCCGCTGATGCAGCAGTCCCCAAACGCATCAAAAATTCCATCGCAAGCACCTTGAGGAATATTGCATAGTTGTCCTGTCCAATTTCCATCGCACTGGCATACATGCCCCAAAAAGCCACGTGCAGGCTCGCAGGAACCATGGCCAGAGCAGTACACCCCCACGCCGCAACCAAGCCTTTCAGACAGAAATTCGTTTGAACACGGACGCGTCGCTGGCATATGACCGTAGAGCGCTTCGCAAAATGATATTGGTACGTCGCCTGCTGCATTGCACCCGTCATTCTCATTGCGCACGCATCGCACATTACGCACACATCCATCCCAAGCGCCAATACTATAGGCGTACATTTGCCTCACACGGACATCAATTTGCTGAGAAATAAATCTCTGCTCATCCAGTGATTGTGCAAAGGACACGCGCACTTCGTACGCAACTTTCTCTGACGAGGGCGCCACAGGCAAAACTTGTCGGGCGGAGACTCCATACGCGACGACGGCGCTATCACTGCAGCTTCTTCTGTATGAAGCGAGGGGGCCGTGCGAGATCACAACATGCATCTTGCCGCCATTTGCATCCTTCATCGCAATCGTTGCATTTGCAGTGCCTATTTCTTGGGGCCCCTCCAACGTCCAAGATAATATTCTGGGATCCGTGCCGCCAATGTAAAGATCTCTTGATGTTGATGAAGGTGCCAAAGGTGCGCTGCGGTATCCGCACATCGCAGGAAACACTCTTGCTATATCAATCTTAAGTGTGTAAACCCACGCATGAACTGTGGTCGTTGCCGTTGCGCCACGGGCATCAGTAACTCTCAGATTAAACGTAAATTTACCTGAAGAAGCAAACGTTACGGTCGTCTCTCCCGACGAAGTATTGCCGATGCGAGCACTGCCTACCACGCCCACGTGCGACCATTCATATTGCGCGATTCTGTCTCCGGCGTCGACGTCAAACGAGTTGTACCCGTTGAGAAGACCCGTGCCGGGAAAGGAGACGAGGATGGAGTTTGCTACAGGTACAGGGACTGAGTTTACAATAATGGAGATGGAGTCTTCTGCAATGCACCCGTCGCTCGTGCGAACGCTGAGCGCCACTACGTATTTTCCGGTCTTTGTCAAATTTTCGAGCCTCGTTGCAACAGCGAGGGGCTGCCTCAGATGCGAAGCGTCACCATTGGGCGAGGTTGCCATCGTCCATTCGTACCCAACAATAACGTCGTCGAGATCGCCCGACAGCGCTGCAGTCAGATCAACAAATGAATTGGGGAGCGTAACGATGATCGTTTCTTTACCAACGTTTCCAAGTGCGCTTGCAACTGCGAGTGGAGGTTGATTGAATGTCAGATGTGCTCGTGTAGATCTTACTTCGCCTTCAATAGCAAGATTTGTGATAGCAAATGCGTAATATCCCTCCGATGCAATTGACGGCGCATCAACATTAAATGTGAAATAACGTTCGTTTGCTTCATATATCTGCAAGGGAACGTCGCGAAATACATCTCCTTGAGATTTGCTGAAATAAACGCTCACCTTAAACGGCGGAGTGCCAGACAAAAGTCTTACTTTGTGCTCGAAAGAAGATTTTGAATCACTGCAACCCGTTCGCAGCTTTGCAGGCCACGTTGCGGAATCGATAATCGGCGGACTCGCCACTTCCAAGGACACAAGAGTGGACGATGCATTTCCCAGAGCATTTGATACGTAGCAGTAGTACGATTTTTCGTCGGAAACGGAAGGCGAGAGAAACAACAGAGAGCACTTTGAGCCTGATTTGACGCCTGCGCATCGATTTGTTGGAGAATACTGAATAGATTCGTCTGACGTGTCGACAGGAGTACCGTCTGCGTACCGCCATTGAAAACTAAGAGGTTCAAGACCTTCAGCGACGATGCTGATCTCGACGCTCGCCTTGGGCGCAACAGCCATCGTAGATGCCTCAGGTGGGGGCATCTGCGATAGGATACGAGGACTCGCAAGCACGCGCAGCGCAGCCATGCGCGACGATACGCACCCCACAACATTGCACACTGCACACCCATACTCCCCCTCGTCGTTCTCGCCGACATCTTGAATTTCAAGTTCAAAAGAGTCTACAGGATTTTCCACCTCAGCTTGCGCGCCGATATACTTTTCTCTATTCGGCTCGATGATTACCGACGCGTTTTGGTTCCCTCTTCGGCGCTCCCAGGTTACGGTAGCAGGCCACGATATCTTGTCGGGTTTGCATTTAAATGTTGCAGCTTGCCCCGGAAAGTACACACGGTCGCGCGGGTACGACGAGCTGAGGACGGGCTGTTCCAAGATTTCTAACATTACCTTTGACGACGCACTTCCAAGAATGTTTGCAGAGTTGTATGCCTTGCACCAATACTTCCCGTTGTCTCTTGCTTTCACGTGGTGCAGATAGAGCACGGACGCATTTCCAGCGACGCTGCTGCGACCCTCTGAGTCTACGCGGACGGGAGAAAAGTAGCCCGGCGCACTTGAGCGCTTTTTTTCTACCCACCACTCGAATTCAAAAGGGGGAGTCCCCGTCGCAATGCATGTTATCGTTGCTGTATTTCCAGGCAAGATGCGACCGCCAGCGGGCACAACATCAATACGTTGCACCATTGATGGGCGTCGAACATTCAGCTGGATGTGATCGGAGTAGGCATCCCCCACTCCATTTTTAATCTGAACAGAATAATTTCCCGCATCTTGCACTTTAGCAAAAATGATGGCAAATGCCGAAAACTCAGAAAAAGCGGTGATATTGGCACCGTCCTTAAACCAGCGGAATCGAAGCGGTTTGTGGCCAACAGCGTCCACGTTCAGCTTGATACTTTCGCCAGGGTCCACCCAGAGTTCCTGGCTACCATCTACGGGACGAAGTCGCAATATTTTGGGCGCGTCGGCAACATTGACGAAAGCGACAGGCTCCTCGCTGCTCCCCGCGTCATTAGTTGCGCGGCACACGTACATTCCATCACTGGATTCCTGTATACTTGGTAGCAGCAGGAAAGCAGACCGCTCTATATTTAGAATGCTATGAGCACTTCCAAACGTCGTCGCGCGCTTCGTTAGCTCCACTTGTCCCCCCGAAGGAGGGCGGAAAATCCAGTCGATTCGAAAGATGGGCGGATCCCGGGCAGATGCATTGCACACAACTGTCACGTTGTCACCAGGAGAAGCGTCGTAAAGCGTGGGGGGGATCGACGTTATCGAAGGCGCACGCTGCACGGTGAGCATCGATTCTGAGGTAAACGTTGTCCCAATTCTGTTTGTCAGCATCACAAAGTATATTCCCTCCGACGCGCTCGATGCGTTGATGGTAATGTTTGTCGAGAATTCAGTGTCGGTGTTTGCGATGCCTGAAGATATGGCGACGCCGCGGCTGCCACTTCCAAACGATTTGTACATCCACGAGTATTCTATCGGCGAGGCACCAATAAAGCTGACGGCGATAGCAATCGTATCCCCAACCGATCCCGACGACCACAAGGCAGGAGGCGACAAGACGCGAGGTTTAGTCGACAATGCCACTCGCACCTGATTTGTGAGGACACCAGGAGTCGGATTGAGCCTGTTGGTGATTCTGCAGTCATAGACTGCCACGTCGCGCTCAGATGCATTGACGATACGAAGGATGCTCCCATCCTCGCCAGATAGGGGCACGCCATTGCGCCTCCATTGATATATGAGAGGCTTTGTTCCTTCTACGTCGACGTGCAAAGTGGCGTTTGCTCCCGGATCCACGACAACATCCATTGGCTGCTTTGTAATTATGGGCCCTTTTGCCACGGTTAGTTTCGCAGGATTCGACGATTCCGACGCTGCAAGATTGGAAACTCGGCAAACATATTCTCCCTCATCCTCTGCGGTTACAGCTGATATTTCTACCTTGGACGCGTTCTCGCTTAGCTTCGTCTGCTTCGACGACTCGCCCGCCAGAGGCACCCCTTCAAAAAGCCACTCAAAGTCAAGTGGAGGGGTCCCCGACGCCTCGCACAAGAAAGTAGCCTTCTTGCCAGGATCGACCTCAGCATCGACAGGGAACGTTTCAATGCGGGGCGGGTCGCGCATCGATAGCTGCGCCCACGTAGATATGTTGTGGCCAAGTCTATTGAAGACTATAACCCGATACTTTCCAACCTTTGTTCCATCGACGCCATCAATAATGAGTTCGGGGCCGTACTGATCCTGTATATAGTTGCTCTCGTACTGCCACGTATACTCCAGGGGCGCGAGTCCAACAGCGTCAACGGCAAACACAAATGCGTCTCCAGGATTCGAAATGCCAGAGGCAGGATGCTGGACGATGTAGGGAGGCGTATTGAGGACAACATCGACGATGGCTGATTGCGCGTCACCCGCCGCATTAAACGCAATGCAGCGGTACATGCCAGCGTCCTTGTACTCGGCGGCGGGAACTGAAAATGTGGGACCTACGCCCACCTGCTGAGGGCGAGCTGCTGCCGAAGAGTAGCGTCGCCACTCAAAGGAAAGCGCTGCTCCCATTGCATTGCACTGGAGCGTAAATTCTGTGCCGGGATCAACACCTTCCGCTAGAAGCCGTTTTGGGGGCGTCGACGTCACCACTACGCCCGACGGTGCATTCATCACTTCCACGTATGCAGCGATAGAGGTAGCTTGCCCAATGTCATTTGTCGCAATGCAACGATACCAACCCTCCCGGGCCTCGGATGCATCGGAAAAGGTAAACGTATTCAACTTGGTAAAAAACATGTAATCGACGAGCTTCCAAGGCCCAGATGGGCTCCTTTGAATCTGCCACACGTAAGATAGCGTACCCGCGCCCACAGCCCCGCATTTGAGTAAAGCTGCCGCCCCAGGGATCACCGTTGCGTTAGATGGCTGCAGCACAATAAGGGGAGCATCAAGTACAACGAGCTTCGCCACATTGGATGTTGCATTTCCCACCAAATTGCTGACAGTGCACGAGTAGTTTCCTTCATTCAATTGCGTCACCGATGTTATTCGCAGCTGCTGCTTTTTCTGGTTGTCAAGAACTTGTCCGTTGAATCGCCACTCGTAGCTCAAGGGTTCTGAGCCGGAGGATGCGCAGTCAAAGCGCACTGTGGTGCTTGGAAATGTTTCGACGTCTTCTAGTACTGGCTTTGATGGTCTGAAATGGGTTCGTATCGTAATAAACGATGATCCTTCTATGCCCAGCTCGTCGACGACGTCAAGGCGGTACACGTAGTCCCCCGCGTTGATGAGATCCCCCGCAACAGTCACGGCTTTGCTGGGATTCAGAGGCTCGCCTTCGTTTTTATTGCGCCGATTGGGCGTCGACTCGACTAATCCAAGCGGCGTAGAAATGAGCTGCCATGCATACCCTGTTATGGAAACGCCAAAAAAAGATGAGGACGCGGAAGCATTGAGGAGGATAAAGTCAGAGGCATCGCCATCGAGCATAGCGACGCCGCCGTCGGGAAGAATCTCGCCATCGACCGTGGCAATTGCCTTTGGCGGAAGTGCGTTGAAGTAGATAGTCGCATTGGCGTTGCCATACAAGCTACTTTTGAGCTCCAGAGCGTACATCCCGGGGGCGACGAGATCATCCCTGAGCACGATTCGCGCGTCTGATCGCTGCGGTCTCTCTAAAAGCACATCTGGAAGCGTCGAGGGTACTTTTCCAACTAGCGTCCAAGAGCTGCCGAGGGGCACGGCAGACGCGTCGTTCGGAAGAGATAGGCCGCTAGGCAGGGGCATCGTTACGACAGAGTTGCTTTCCACTCGCACCGTTGCATCGTCGCCAGTAAGATAACCTGTTATTCCCAGGGATGTTGCGCATGGCAAGAGGGTATCTACAACAACTGTCGCGCGACCATTGTCTGTTGTGTGCTGGGCGGGTGCCAGCCCACTGCAGCCGTCGTAAAACACCATATCCCATCGAAATCCGTTGCCTGCAAGGGTATTCGCTTTACGTGCCACGGACACATCAGGTATGCCGATCGCTGCGAGCGCCTCTCGCACCTGCTTGGCAGTAGCAGACGCTGAGACGTTGACGGCCATCGCGCCGTTTCCTTGCTGAAAACGCAGCGTGCCCTCTACAAGCGACGAGCCTCTGACGGCGACTCGAGTTTCTGCTCGCGTGCCGCGAGGAATTAAGGTCGACGTATCGATGGTAAGCGTAGGAGGGTCCGCTTCGTTGACGAATGTGACATTCCAGCGGAGAAATCCCGATCCATCGCTGCTCGTGCTCACCTGAATGTCTGGGCCTACCCCGTCCAAAGCTCTCAGCGCGGCTTCCATGGCGCCAGGGGATATCATAACGTTCGCTTCGTTGTCTGCGGAAGGTTCCAGAGGCGACGTTTTCTCGGACCCGAGAGAAAGTGTGATGTGCCCTCCCCACTTTTGATTGATGTAGTCGTACTGCTCGTTGGCAGCTATACCGTAGCTGACTTCTGTTGCGACGTATTTGACGCCGGTGCCCGAGAGCTCAGAAATATCCATTCTGCTAAACACGTCGACAATGCCAGATGCAAATGTGACGTCAAACGCCAGCAATCTTTCATCTTTTGTAACTTCCAGTACTGCGGATGTACCGAGCACATCGTTGATGGCGCGAGCGATTTCATCTTCAGCCGCATTACGCTCCAGGGGCGCTGTTTTCTGCCAGGTGCATCCCCACACAGTGGCTTTTTTTCCTACTCCAGGATCGTTTATCCTCACCCCTGTATAATCGCGGTCAAGCGGGACGGTGAACTCGCACGAGCGAATGGTGCTGGCGGTGCATTCGTCGAAAAGAACTTTGTAAACGCGCGTGCCTTCCCTAGGAGGGTCGGATGAATCACTAATACGAACGGGATAGTCTCCTGACACACCTGCCGTTTGCCATTCTTGCTTCACGTCGTTGCTGTCTGTGAATATGACGATCTGATTTTGTGTCTGGAAAGATGGAGCGAACGACACGTACCCCGGCAAAGCTACATCGAACGCGCAAAACTCTAAATAGTACCTTCCTCCCACGACCGAACCCGTCACATTGTAGTTCCACAAGTTGTGAGGTTTGAGCTCAAGCGTTTGAACGGTTGGTTGAGAGCGCGTCGCGCTCCCTGACGTTATTATAGATCTGTGGCGCGAGGGAGGGAGCGCCAATTGAACGCCCGATCGGTGCACCTCTGCTGCTGTAACTTGAAGGATGGCTAATATTATGAAAAGGAGCATCGTGATTTATTTTTGTTCAGAAAACTCAAAAATTCAGAAACTCGAAAACTCGAAAATTCGAAAACTCAAAAGCGCAGACGAAAGAATTAAAAGAAATAAAATATATATAATAACTAAATACAATAATGTAAATAAATAATAATAAACACAAGTTCACTGAAATAAATAAATACCAAAGAAACAAACAAAAAAAAAAAAACGGAAAAAAACCGTGTGTGTTAGAGCCGGTCTAATAAAAAAAGTAAGGGTAACATAATAACATAACGCATTTCCATTTCCAAGGCAAGCAAGCTCTGGAGACCATTTTAACGGGAATGCGGCAAACCATGACAGTTTGCTTAAGTAACACTCATTTATAGTAGAGCCGGTTCAATTTACATACCCACGCAAGGAAAAAAGTAAATAAAAAATTATTTAAAAAAAAAAAAAAAAAAAATGGAACACACACAGCACAGCAGCTATACAAAAATTATTCATGGTCCTCGCTGATGGGCTCGCTGATCATAAGCAAAAATTTCACACGATTAAGGAGGTTTTAGAATTTTTCAGAATTCGTTTCAGAGCCAATTTATAGGCGGAAATATTATTTTTTTTACCGTTGAAAAAACAAAAGATGTTTAAGAGCATTTCTCATAATGCTCGCCCAAAAAAATCAATAAACAACGCCATAACGCCCACAACGCCCAACGTTCGCCTACTATTATATATAGGGGCTGAAACCTCCTTAATCATGGAAAGTCATCGAAAGATCTCATAATGCTCATAAATGAGCATTTTTATGAGCTTTTTGTTAGCTGGTTCATTCGCTCGCGCTCACCCGCCGATGTTGTTGTTGATGAAAGGTACTCATTCACCAATTTGTTGATAATGTAATGTTTGTTGCTAATGTTTGTTGCATCCGCCCAAGTAATGATGCATATGCTTGCTATACTATATCTATGGCTATGGTGCTGCGTGCGCTTCGTTCATCATATGTAATTCTTGTTGAGGCAAAATAGCGCTTTTCTTTCCTTTTCGTTCACTTTCTCCTCCTCACCTCCAAACGTAACACACACACAAACACACACACAAACACACACACACACACACACAACACACACACAAAACAACAAAATGGCCGATCAGCTCACCGAGGAACAAATCGCCGAGTTCAAAGAGGCGTTCTCCCTCTTCGACAAGGATGGTGATGGTACCATCACGACGAAGGAGCTTGGCACCGTCATGCGCTCTCTCGGACAAAACCCCACTGAGGCTGAGCTTCAGGACATGATCAACGAGGTCGACGCTGACGGCAACGGCACGATTGACTTTCCCGAGTTCCTCACCATGATGGCGCGCAAGATGAAGGACACGGACTCTGAGGAGGAGATCCTTGAAGCATTTAAGGTCTTCGACAAGGATGGAAATGGTTTCATTTCCGCTGCCGAGCTTCGCCACGTTATGACCAACCTCGGCGAGAAGCTCACCGACGAGGAGTGCGATGAGATGATCCGCGAGGCGGACATCGATGGCGACGGCCAGATCAACTACGAGGAGTTCGTCAAGATGATGATGGCCAAGTAAACGTAATAAACTAACGTACGCGCGCGATCTCGTTTATTCTCGTATCGTACTTAACTACATACACGCGTATATGCGCTACAAAACAATAAGCAATCGCGAAATCGCCGTCATCATATACTCACTGAACAATCCTGCGTTCCTGCGTTTGCATTTGCGGCTTTAGGTTTTTGGATAGTATGACGTACGGAGCGTCCTCGTCGTCGTCGTAAGCTGTGAATTGGGGGGATGTTTCGTCGACAGTGTACTTCAGTTTTTTCGGGAAGAAATCGAGCGCAGTTTTATTTGCGTTGAAAACAGTCAGCATCAGCCAGTCCATATGCAGACGACGAGAGGTGAGATCTACCATAGTAAGAAGCCACTTGCCGAGACCGCGTCGCTGACTTGTGCCCTCAATTTGCACGTCGTATACGTACGAGACGCAGCAGTTGCCTTCAATGAGGAAGCGCACGTGGACGTAGCCGTGGATTTTGCGCGTCGACGCGTCAAACGCAATTAAAAACCGCGCAGAATCATCTGTCATCTCCCTCTCCTTTGCGCGCCTGTTCCATCCGTTTCCCGATGCCGCATTATACACATCCCTCATGTTTTCCTCATTGATATCGAGCAACCTTTCTACAAGTGCGCTGCTGAACGAAGGATCGCTTGGCGTCAAAAATTCAATAGTAACGTCCAAGTCGTTCTTCTTGTACGTAGCCATTGGCTTGACGAGCTCGAGAAAGTTGCGAGGAGAGTTGCCTGCAAACATAGCAGACGCGATTCTTGCCTTCATTTCTGCATCTTGCGCTGCCTCCATGCGCAGCTTCTCCCTCCTCGCTTCCTTCTTCTTGCTGTTTCGGTTCTTTTTGCCTCCCATCGTTACGTTTGCTTTTCTTTTTCGCTTTTCTTTTTCGCAACGTGCGTTTAGTGCCCCGATTGCAGTCGCTACAAACTAAAATATCAAAGAATATTTTATCAATCGTAT
>JACLAC010011934.1_pt1 | contig 11885 bp, 12 predicted proteins | sample 8027881 | NCBI WGS metagenome assembly JACLAC01 (sample SAMN15725517, study PRJNA655200) | protist metagenome | isolation source: fluorescence activated cell sorting (FACS) single amplified genomes of... | place: Spain: Blaines Bay Microbial Observatory, Mediterranean Sea | collected 2016-01-19 | reverse complement strand
ATTGTGAAACGCAAAGCGAAGCGAAGTGTAGCTAGCTCTAAGATAGCTTAGCTATGCGTTGCTCTCATTGTCCATATGTCTAAGTCTACATATCGATAAATTGTTGTGTTGTCTATCACTATCACTATTGGGTCTCTTTGGGGGTACGTACATACTAATACCAATCGATGCAACATGGGCGGCACATCTAGTGAGGGTGCGACATGTCGCATTTTCTTACACGTGGTCGTGAGGGAGAGGCGCGTACGACTGTGAGTGAGAAAAGCGTTGTGTGAATGAATAGATGCGATGCTGATGTTGTGTGAAATCTGAGATTGATATGATATGAAGATGTTGCTCATGTTTGGGCGAAGACTAGACACTTGTCGATTTTTTTTATATTTTTCTTTCCAGGGGAGACCCAGACTTCGTACAAATATGTATTGCTTTTTTCTAAGTTGTATTTTCGCGCGTGCCTTTTTCGACTGTTTATTCTTTGCTTTAAGTTTAACCATCAACTGCATTTGAAACTTACTCCACCACTTCAACTTCACCTTCACCACAACCGTAGGACGTGTAGAGTAGTCTAGTTAGACAGCGATACACATCGCGGGATGGCTCACAAGAGCAATCCTTACAAAAAGGCTAAGGCCAAGTTCAGGTGGAAATGGAAAAAAAAAAGGACGAGGCGTCTCCAACGCAAGAGGCGCAAAATGAGGATGCGCTCCAAGTAAGCGATATGTTAGTAAGCGATTCTTCGTACTAGAGACTGTGCTCGCTCGTCTTTATCGAATTATATTGTCTAACTCTAACTGTCAAGTCGTGAACTGAGTGCGTACATACTACAAAACATAACAACATAAAGTTAAAGATGGGTGTCTAAGTGGGTGCGGGTGTGAACTGCCATATTTTCTTATACGGAGTCGTTCAACGTCAATGGCTTTGAGTGAGAAAAGTGGCGTGTGACTGAATAGATGCGATGCTAATGTTGTATGAAATCTGAAATTGTGCTCGTAGACATTTAGACAGTGATATATTCGCGACACTGTTCTTCCGACTATAGCAAGTTCGCTCATGTTTCGTGTTTACACTCTTTCGCACCTTCGTTTTGTTTTTTCATTCCGACTATTTTTTGGATCACTAAGTATAAGACAAACTTTAATTTAACTACTGTAAGTTTAATCGTTGAAATATACTGCTTAACCTCACTACTTTACTTCACTTTTCCTCAACTTCACCTTCACCACAATCGCAGGACGTGTAGAGTAGTCTAGTTAGACAACGCTACACGCGCGGGATGGCTCACAAGAGCAACCCTTATAAAAAGGCCAAGGCCAAGTTCAGGTGGAAATGGAAAAAAAAAAGGACGAGGCGTCTCCAACGCAAGAGGCGCAAAATGAGGATGCGCTCCAAGTAAGCGACTTGTACGATTTGTAGATAGACGATTTTTTGTTGTAGACGCGCTTGCGTGTCTTCAATAAACCGAATAGTCTACATCTAACGTCAAGTGGTGAACTTAGTTAGTTGTCCTAGCGTACGTACTAATCTGAAAAAAGAACACGATGTCGGCGCGGCTGAGCGAACGCGCTCGTTGCTTTCAAATTCATGGGCGGTGCGGCGCGTTAACGCGAGCAGTTGTGGGTCCGGGCGGACTTCCGAGTATTTGGATAAGCAGTATCTGATCAGGTACTTGGTTAAGAAAGCTTGGGCAAGGTGCAGAGACGGATGACACTGATGACATTGTTGTTTCTAGAAGAGTACACTTTTAGCTCGTTCCGGAGCTTGTTGTTGACGAATGATGATTTTTATCTGCAGTAATGTTTCTCTTCGCAACCTTATCTGCTATCGTTATTTGTTATGGGCAACATACACATTATCTTATGCTATGGGTTTGTCACTCCCGGGTGGAGGAGGTGCTAACATATCATAGAGATAGACAGCAAATAATTATATATTTATAATCGAAATGATCGAGTGAAGATGCTTCAAAATTTAGTCTAGTTTAATAAAGAAGATCAGTCGAAAACGAAAACAACAACAAGGTATCAAATATTAATATTAATAGACTCAAAGTAAGATGTCCACCTCTACACTCGCAAACCCTGGTATGGTTATGGACTCAGCCTCCACGAGCGCATCATCCCAACCGTCCTTCCTCGCCCAAGTCCGCCGCGAGAACAGACAGTTCTAGGCGCGTCAGCTGGAGCAGATGCGCGCTCTTGTCTATTAGTAGTAGCAGCAGTAGTAGTCGTGTGTCGCATGCTGTTGCTGGTGGCACTGGTGGTACTGGTGTGTGCAGCTGTAGTTTGATAACGCTTGACTAATGAAGGATATCCTTCGTAGTAGAACTGTGGTGCCGCGGTATGTGTAGTGACGACCTGTGAATTGTCAGGGTGGAGACACAGCTTGGAACGCGAAAGGTGTTGGAGATCCTGGGGGGAATGGAGAAAGAGAAAATGAATGGAGATACTGGGGTGAATGGAGCTTCTGCTGCGACGTAGCCAGTGTCCCTGCACTTCCACGACCAGCGCGGACGACAGGGCTGGCTGACGCTGAAAGGCGACGCGTTTAATGTGACGGCTACTGACAAGTACGGATAGTGAGAGCGTTGTGACACAGTAGTAGGTAATGAACAGTAAATGGAAATGGATCGATAGTAAAACAGGCGAAGCTTGAACGGTGGTGACGATAGACATTTGAGTCCAGTACTAGTGAGGTGATGAGTTTTAACGGTGGAGAAAAAGCTAGTGCGGACGTGATGAATGTGATGAATAATAAAACGGCTTTGACAAATTAGAATTACATGCAAACGGTTGGCAAAGATGCACCTAATCTGCTCTGTCCTGACGGCGGCTGGACGCCAGTGATTCTCAAACGAGTGGCGGGAGCGTGGGTGAATGCGGATGCAGATAGCGGCACTATAGCCACTGCTACTGGTGGCGCAGTCACTGCTGGAGGCTGAGGAGCTTTCTCCTCGATGAGACGGAATAGCGATACAGCTGTAAATGTAATTGAGTAGAAGGTCAAGCTCGAGCAGACGCGATTCAGCAGGAAGTGGACGAGTCGTGATACTGATACTGATAGTGTGACTGCTACTGGTGTTTGACGAAACCAAGCCTAAAAATAAGATCAAGTTCCGAAAGAGAGCACGAGCACTTGAGCATGGGTCGGTACTTCTAGTTGACGTCAGAATTGCACGCATAGTCAGACTACTGTTCTGGCCATCTTCACGCCGAAGTAAGTAACGGCAGAAAGAGAAACGCAAAATCCAGAAGATTAGTGAACAAGAGCAGCCATAAGCATAACCAAAAGCCGATGTTGTTCCAGTGCTAGTAAGTCTAAATGTGCCAGACCATGATATCGATAACGATGATGATGAAGAGTTAAAGGGCGAGAATGATGAAACGCAGTAACCCTAGCTGCAGCAGTAGAATGACGTCGAGACGGAGACAGTAAAAACGAATTTAACAGCAACAGGTGTTGTCGACGATGATGAGGAGCAAGAAGATGGCGAAATTATCCGTCTACTCGAATAAAAGCGCAAATCCGTCTGAGCAGCACTCGAGAAGAAGAAGAGCCGGGCACGAACTACGAATGAAGGGCCACAGTCATCTCAACCTGTAATAAAGGAGAAGACGTAAACGCCGGAAACGACGGAATTGAGATTGACTGCTGGGGAAACAGTTGAATGAGGTGAAGAAACAAATGATGAAGTGAGAGTGTGAAGAGGTAGGAATTGGTTGAGTTACATTTAGTATATTTATGGATTGAAGAAAAAGTCGTCAAAGTGCAAGTAGTGCTAGAAAAAGGAAAAGCAAAAGGTTGAGCATTGGTCTCGAAAAATAGTAAAAGTAATGCAGTAGGCAAAACGAGAACGAAACAAAACAGGCAGAACCAACAAGACAGGCGACAAATCAAACGTCGGAATCCTCAACTGAAACAACGTCGATTATCAGCGACGTTAATCCAGCTCACTTAGACTAAACATTATATAGATAGATTCATGTGGGTTATCTGCTCACGATCGAGTACTTTCTATCTTGCTCGCGACATTTATTAAAAATGAAGCTATATACGGGTCATCTAAAAAAATTACGATGTTTATTTTGAAAAATTCAAAAAACTCTTTTACTGCTATTCAAACGAATCCCCATCTACTTATATTTTCGTCTTCAAACATGATTCACACTGTTTAAGTTTATCACACTACATCACGCACTTTGACTTTAAATCGTTTATCACAAGCACAACTACGACTTTGAGTTAGTTAGACTCACTAAGACTCACTAGCAAGACTCACTTTTACTGTTAGCAACCGCTCGATTAATCACCCGAGTTCGCAACCGCACCCGCACCGGACGTAGGGACCCCACGACCAGTTCCAGTTCCGTCTGCACGTAGAGACCCCACGACCAGTTCCGCTGCACCTGTACCACTCTCGTACGCATCGCCCACTTCGACATCGTTATCGTTAACGTTAATATCGCTATAGTCGCAGGCCCCAACGTAAACTGAGCCCGCGCCAACCCCCCCTCCGTACGAGTCGGCGTCTGACTGCGAACACTGTGAACCGCCGTCGTCGTGCGAGCCTTCACCTTCACCTGCACCACGCTCGTTTTCGTTTTCGTTGTCGTTTTCGTTCAACAAATAGTACGAGTCCGACGATGAAGACCCACTGTAGATGTCCTCTTCGCGTACGTGAGCGCGACCAACGCCAGCGCCACGATCTCCGCGATATCATCCACTTCCAGGCCCTCCGCCGGGGGTGGGCTCTTCAGCCGGTTCCTCATGCAAATTTTGCCGCTGGCTCGTGCGCGCGCCGCTGTTGGAGAAGTTCAGGTCGCGGATCAGTTCTTCGTGCATCTCGGTCAGGCGCAGGCGTGGTGCGCGCCGGGGGTCGCGCAGGTCGCCGTCACTGTCCTTTTCGTTCAGCTCGGCTCTCTCGGCTAACGAAAAGGACAGTGACACTGCGTCGTCATCGTCTGCATAGATGTCTCACTCAGCCACGTGGCGACTTCGCTTCGCTTCGCGCCGGACCAGTCTGCGCCGCGTGCCTGCATATGCATTCCCCTTCTTGTTCTTCGCGTCGAAACTTCAGTTCAGGTGCGCAATGGTCCAGCCGATACTGATGAGCAGGATGACGACGCCAACGATGCACGCCAGCTTGATGGCTAAAAGAGTGCGGCCCCAAGCAGAAGTGTCTTCGTCGAGTAAAATTTTCAGCCAGCTGCCGGCCCAGTGTCAGTGCCGAGTGTTGCGAGGTCTATCACGGTCGTTGTCAGCATCTGTGGGACCGGTGTCGTCAGCGTTGTGTGAATTGGTAGTGTCAGGAAGGCGTCGTTTGGGTTTGTCAGGAAAGTCAGACTTGTTCTCAGATTTGGTGTTCTTCTTATCTTTCAACATTTTCTACTTTATTTCCTGCTCGACTTACACCTATATTTGTACACCTTCCCACTTTGCGAAACGTCCGCCAGCTTCCTCAGCGAAAATGTCCAACACTTTGACACCTCTAGAGCCTCGACGCCCTTTGCTGACACCTAGTATTCTTCAAGACTCGCTCTCTGGTCCGTTGCTTCAGCTTCACAAAGCCCTTTCAAGACTCGCTCTCTGGTCCGCAGCTGCATGAAAGTCAGCAAGCGCTGGGTGCACCTGCATACTCACTATGGTCGACGAGCTCAAACCCGCACTTATGGCAATCGCCCTGCCTCCTTGTGTAAAATGGACCGGCTCAATCCAACCGTATTGTCAACCGTTTCCCGTTCCACCATCTCCTTCTCCATCTGATGTCTCTCTCTTCACCTGCCGCACCAGCGCGTCGACGAACGCGTCCACGGCGACTTCGTTGACCTCGTGGAGCGCGCACTCCTCGCCAACTCAGAGCGACTGCGGTTTGCTGCAAAACTTTCGCACGTCTGTGTCGACGCGCACCGAGAGTTTTCGAGGCGGCTCGGCCTTGCGCTCGGCGGCTAGCTGCGCAGCAGGATCGACCTCGACACCGTCACTACCTCACCCGAGGAGTCTCTGGTGCAAACTGCTCTTGCTCGCTCGCCTGGCCTGACCCTGACCTAGCTCTCACTCTCGTTGCCGCTCCCGTGACACTTTCCGCCCAGCTCGCTGGCGCTCTACCGACACCCGTCGCTCCTGTAGGTGGCGCTCCAGTTCTGCGTCGGCGTTTTCGTAGGCATACTTACTGACGGAGTACTCGCCTACTCCAGTACCAGGCTTACCAGATGAGTATGAGGACAATAGTAGATAATCAGCTTGACCCAGACCCTTACCCTGCTCCCTCTCAGGATCAGGATCTACACCTACAGGAGTTTCGCCTTCTTCTAAATGAAGTCCAAGTCAATTTCTTTCTCTATCTCTCTACTCAGCTTCTGCTTCAGCTTCAGCGTCAGCATATAATCTTGTCATTCTATCCTCCACCGCCGCCTCGTCGCCTTCGCGGAAGAACTCGAACACTTTGTCGAGACTTCAGTAGTTGGTGCTACTAGTGGTCGTCCACGCCCGCCGACACGCACGGCACCGGCCACACGGCTCCGGGCCACAGCTTCTGGCCGAGACTCATGTAGGTGTGCTGGTGCTGCATGCGCCCACTGTGCCCACTGTGCCCACTAGCACTGGCCTGGCGCTGCAGCGACGACGACGACGTGGGTCTCTCGCTCTCCATTTCTTCATCTCCTGCCTTGCCCTTGCGCGCGTCTGCTGTAGCCTTGCCCTTGCTCGCCGAGAGCGACAGCAGCGAGTAAAAGCCCGGCGACGCATTCAGCCCCGGAATAGGAATATTAACATTAAGCCCCGGGACATCGTCATTGTCATCGATCCCCGGTATCCCGCCTTCCCCTTCGCCCAGCTACACGTCAATCGAAAGCTTTTCCCCGAGTCACAGGCCGCCCGCTGCCACCGGCGGCTGCGGCACGAAGTTGACTGCGCGCTTACTACAGCAGCTGAAACAGGTGGAAGCCCGCGCCGAACGGACCCACGGCTCGTGCTCCTCCTCATGCTCATGCACTTGGCACGCCACGCCCGTCCCTGTCCCTGTGCTCGCCGTCACTGGCACTGGCACTGCTAGAACCCGAACTGCGACTACCAGAACTGCGACTACCTGCGCCCGTACGCCCCACGCCCGCCTCAACCGCGAGCCGATTCTACTTCGCTCACTCGCTCTCCTCGCTGCCAAGCCACATCCCGCCCACACCGTGGTAGCTGTCGGTGAACGCGATGCGGTTGATGCTGTTAATGAGGCTACTTTGGCCCTTACCTGCCTGCTGCTACGCTTTGTTGAGCTATCAAACCACCAGCCGCCCGCCGTTGGAGTGCGCGAGAATGTCCATCTTCAGCGGCTCATGCATCACGGTTCCGTACATGCTATCATCGAAACCGGTTCCGTACATGCTAGATCATGTTCATGTTCAAGTTCATGCTGTTTGTGCGTTTCGTGCGTTTCGAGTTTTGGCCGCAGACACACACAGCGGATACACGAAGTTTTCTAGGACGTTCTGGACATAGGCGACCTGGCTCTCCGCTCTGAGGCGGTTGCGATTTTCCGCGGCAGAACGTCGTGTTTCTCACTCCGCATCGGTCAACGCACCTTTGACTCCACTTCATCGCCTCAACGCTGCCTCTGCCTCATCCTCTCAGTCTCACCTTTTCTCCGCCTCTGACTTCTGCGCAAAAACATTCGGATTCAGAACGACTACACCCGCGTATTTGTCGCCTCAGCTACTAGTAAAGCGTGCCGCGCACCGCTTCACCCACTTGCTGCACTTCTTTCACTCTAACATCAACATCATGCTAGTTGTGCTGCGTGTGCGTGCCGAGGTGCACGTTCCGGCTCTCGCGCACGCCCTTCACTCAGCGCTCGACGTACTTGCGCATGCTGCCTTTGAACAGGCCGCCTTCGTGCTGCGTGAGCAGAGTGCGCGACCAGACGCCGGGAATAACCTCGCCTCAGCCTTGCACGATCACCAATATTTTGCCGTTGTTGCCGTTGTGCTCCTGTTGCTGTTGCCGGTGTGCTGCAGTTTCTTCGTCCTGCTCCTGCTCCTGCTCCTCTTCTTGATCAAGCTCGTCATCATCGTCTACCTCGCTCTCCTGACCTTGAGCTTGACCTTGAGATTGAGTCGAGTCCCCGTCTTAAGCCAAACCACCTTCACCAGAACGAGAACCTGCTCCTGCTGCTGCGCTTTCATCTTAAACTTTTTAACAGTCTTCCATCTTTCCCTTCAACTCCTACTCTTTCATCTTCTCATCCCTGGAATACTCCGTCTGCGCCATCAAATCCCGAAACTCCCTCTCGTAAAGTCATGTCGCGGCCGGAGTGCAAATCTTCAACAGCTACTCACCGAACAATTTTCTGAAATTACTATTGTAGCGGTAGACGCGCGGATCGACGTACTCCGTCTTTGCCCATTCCGTGCGTTTTTTGTTCACGTTTTCAGGATGCAAGTCGCTGATCCAGGCAACGAAGTTTCAGTTCGGAGCGGAGAACTTCTGGAACTTCGAAGTCTAGCTCTAGGGCTACAAAGACTCTCAACCTGCTTCTTCGTCTGTGGGCGCTACAGCTACAGCATCACCCTCCTGAACCTGAACAGGAACACCCTCCCCAAGTGCCTTCCTGATAAACGCTTCTCAGTGATCCCGCACAATGGCGTTGCCGATCTCCTGACTTTGGGCCTACAGTGCTTTGTCCTCGGCGTCCTCGTCCTCTTCTTCACCTTGAGCATTACTATCGGTAGATGTAGATATTGAGGTCATCCACGGAGGCGCCGCCTTCTGAAAAGGACCGAAGTCGTCCAGCGATGAGGTAGCTGAAGATGAAGATGAAGCTGCTCTAGCTCTAGTCGTGTGTCCCGAGCCCGACTTCTTTTATGCTTGTTTCGCTTTCGACTTAGAGTTAGACTTCTATCCAGCTGACCCAGACCCTGACGATGTACCTGTATACTTCTCCGGGTGAAGCAGCTGCCCACTACTACCACGCCCACCCACGCACGCCGTGCCTATCTACTGGTTCCAGCCCCAGATCCTCCAGCTAGTACCACTGCGTCCACATCTGAACCATGGCGCACAACCTTTCATACAGGTTGGGTTTATTACGGGTCGAAGACGTACTGCGTAGTGAGCTTGTTGTGACCCGCATCGCCGTCGTCACTAGACGCGTCGCAGCGTGCCGTACTGGTCGAAGGTGAATCAGCGCCCGGCGGTGGGCAGCGCGAAAGCCTGGGTACCTCACAGCTTGCGGAAGGAAGAGGATGCGGATCGCGGTGAGGCTGGTCAAGAGGGAGAAGGTGAAGGCACAACGGTGCGCCTGTCCATCTTTCTAGTCTGAGACTTAGACCGCCATTTCACCTGCAGGTGCAGCTGCACCGCTTCGGTTGTTTCCGCGCACAACAAGGTCGATGCAAGCCCAAGCGCCAAAGCAAGATGACAGTAAAAACATAAACAGAGATATCTGCAGCCGAACGCCATCTTCACATGGTTCATAATGGTTTGAGGAAATATCATAACGCGTGGAGTCGACGCCATCTTATTAAATATCGTCGTCTTATCCATTCACTATACTCCAAATAATTAAATCTACAATTAGTTCTTTACACACACTCAAAAACAGACTCTCACTCTCAAACTGGCAGGCTCTGGCTGCACTCAGCCGTCTGAAACAAAAATTACTCGCTCTATAGAATTACTAGTTATCAGGCGTCAATACGAGAGCTTTTGCCGAAACATGAATTGACTTTTCAAATTCTCCACGAATTACATACAGTGTACCATGAAAAAGATCCAACACGGAAAGTCAAAGTACAAGTACGACAAACAACGACTATGTACTAGTATACCTAAAACGTTAACAGCCCTACCATACTAAACATCAAAATGATCATGATAAATCAAAACTTTCGACCGCCACAACATTTGGGTCACTCTTTCTGATTCTAAGTTTGAAATACTTCCACTACTAATTGGTTGATGCTGAAGTAGCAGACTCAAATGTCATATATACAAATAAATTTGAATACATAAAGACATATCATAGGCGTTCGCACGAAGCTTGCCGTCACAAAGTCGTTAGACTATCATTGGCTTTATAATAAGCGCTATCCGTTTCTCTACCACTCTGCTTGCGTTTAGTTCAAAACTAATATAACTTCGTCTCCGCGACGAGCACACGCAAGCAAACACGCACCATGATCTGGTATTTGTGTGAGTTGCAAGCATGGAATTAATGTATTAGCTGCTCAAACTTTGCGTATTCAGGCGCATGGACACCTAATCAGCAAGCACTGTGGCTATGTAGTTGTAGGCTCTGTAGAACATATATTTAGTTTTGTACTGTTCTATACTAGTAGAAAACGACAAAAATTATACTTTTTGTTCTTTTTCTAGTTTATACAATACCAATAGTACGAGTACATTTGGCTTAATACGAGTACATTTGGCTTAATATTAATTCCCGATTCTGCGCCGCAAGCCGTGCATACTCTTCTGTGTACGGCGCCGGCCGGCCGTTCGGGCGTGCATACGATTGCTGAGCCAGTTCTTGGGAGTGGGCCCTTGCTTGGGCCATACGATCGCCGGCTGAAGAGGATAACACGTCCACCAACCGCACTCGCTCCTCAATCGCGCCTCGACAAAAGGGACAGCTGCTAATCAAAGGAGCACAATCGGCGCACAGCAGGTGCAGGCAAGGTTGCAGTAGTGTGTTTACCGGCCGACACTCATCCATGCAAATGCCGCATACAGCTCGGTCTGCTTCTTCCAGCTCCTTCTGCAATCTTTTCTCTTCTTTAAGCTTCTTCTTCACGTTTTCGACCTCTTGCTGCCAGAAGAGAAAAACGCAACTCAGAAGAGATCGCACGTTTCTTTTCCTCACCCCCGCGCGTGCTGCAGCCGCAGTTCGCCAGCCGAAAAGCACTGGTAGAAGAAGACATCGCCGCTCTTAAGCGAGCTGAGCGGCGAGCTCTCTTTTAAGCTTGCGTTCCTGTTTCCGAAGCTTGCGTTCCTGTTACCGAAAAGTCCGGTTTCGTCATCTGCTGTCGCCTGGCTCGATTTGTGACTTACTTTAATCAGCCGCAGGTGCAGAAGGTGCAGGTGGAGCAGGATCAGAGGCTCTCATGACCATCATGTTTCTTGCTCTCTCGCTCTATGCCACAATACTCGCCTTCATGCGTTTTTTTCGTTCTTGCTTCTCTCTGGCACGTCTTTGTCTTTTGCTCTCGTAAGCGTAAGCCATGTGACTTTGCACTTCAAGCACAGCAGTCCTGCCACTGACACTGCGCTCGGGTGCTCTTTGTTCAGCCGATTCTGGATCTGGTGTGCTACTAGACGCAGTACAACTAGGTGACAGTCACACTCACACTCACGAGAAGCTGTTAATACGAATAGCGGTTCAATATGCGCTAGATCCGGTTCCGGTCTCACTCACAGCAGCAACAGTCAAACCCGCCGGCCTACTAGTTCTAGCTGGGGAAGCAGTCCTGCCGATCCTATCAGTATCACTCTCAATTAATCTGCTAAAGCTGCTCGCCCGAATGGGTCAACTTTGCAGCACATCCCGATCCAAATCCAAATCCTTAGGTGGAGGGGAACTTGAACTCGAACTTTGCAGATCAGCCTCGATAGAACAACGAGTCGCCGATAACATTAAACTACTTCTACTACTAGTAGAAGATGAAGAATCTGGATCTACTTCGTCTCCTAATCACAGTCGGAATCTTGCCATCGCATCCCGTCGCACTTATGCCCGGTGCAACCTTTACCTTTCCCATTCTCATTCAGCTTGTTTCGCAAGAATAGCATTACAGAGTTGCTCTTCTTGGCAATAAGCATGCACGTTCCTATCATCGTCGTATTCTGCGTCACGTTCACGCACCGCCTTCGATTTCTTCAGCTTCACCTTCATCTTTTGA
>JACLAC010007274.1_pt1 | contig 11888 bp, 13 predicted proteins | sample 8027881 | NCBI WGS metagenome assembly JACLAC01 (sample SAMN15725517, study PRJNA655200) | protist metagenome | isolation source: fluorescence activated cell sorting (FACS) single amplified genomes of... | place: Spain: Blaines Bay Microbial Observatory, Mediterranean Sea | collected 2016-01-19 | reverse complement strand
CCTATCCCCGAGGTCAGCAATGGCAAAAGCATCCACGGCACATCGCCCGGGCCGATGCCTAACGACCATGATGGACATCGAATTCCACAACCGTGATCCACTCACCACGGTACCAATGAGCGTCATTGATGCCTGGCTATTCATCATCACGAAGAACGACGAAAAATCGCAGCAGAGCGGAGAAAGCTTGGCCGCGCATCCGCGACGCCATCATCAAAGCCAAACCCGAACAGCGCTGGAGGAAGCGCCAAGGCACCATGAGCACCCTCGTCAACATCCTGCTCGGTGCAGGTTGGGAATGCCCACACCCATGGAAATGGGTATGCCCCGAAGGCAACCGCTACGAAGCAACCGTAGAAGCACTGGCCGACCCAACCCGTGACTGGACGCCACTCAAGGAGGCAGTCAAGCTCACCATCCAAAACGAGGCATGGGGCAAGGCGGCGCGCCATTACAACGGTGGTGGCCTGCAGCACGGACCGCCCGACACCTTGCACCTCAGGCGCCACATCGGGAGGCTCAGAGCGAAGGGTGATCACGACGCTGCGGGCCTCGTCATTGCAGGTGCGTCGGCTGGCATGTGGCCCCGCGATCGAATCGCGAAAGTCTGCGGGGGTACCGACATATGCCCACGTTGCAACGCCCGACCCGAAACAGCGTTCCACAGATTGTGGGAATGCGCAGCAAACCGTGACCTTCGTTAATGCAGACCGTCTGACGCCCTGATCGGCAACGCGCACCGCTTCCACGAAGAAAACCCATGTCTCTGGCTCCGAGGCCTGCCGCCCCATGGCTGCATTGACATCCCGCCGCTCCCCGACAGCCCCGAATTCTGGAAATTCGGCACCATGAACGACGCAAGCCACAAATGGAATGGATACGCCGTCGGTGGCGGCGACGGGAGCGGTGGGCAAAACGCCAGCGACCCGCGCATTTGCAGAGCAGCTTGGGCTTGCACCGTCTTCAACCTCAGCGAAGGACCCGAACTGCAACACATTGAAACTTGGCGCATTGCAGGCGGGTGTGCAGGCGGCCTACCTGGCAACCAAGACTCTGACAGAGCCGAGACATTTGCACTCCTGCAATTCTTGCTCAACACCGATGGAGACGTTTGCTACGTTCTGGACAGCTGGTACGTATGTCAAGGGTGCGAAGCCATTCGTGCCCTCCGTACCCCAGCGACAAACTGCGACCTCTGGCTCAAGATTGCTAGCATCATCAAAGATAGACGTATCATACGATGGTGGGTCGAAAGCCACCAACACATTCTGGAATCAGCAGGAAAAGGGGCCATCACCCCTTAGCAGTCATCATCAACGTAGCAGCCGACGCCTTGGCTGGCGAAGCAGCAAAAGAGACACAAGTAGATGCAGATACTGAAGCACTTCTCGATTTCTTCGATGAGCAGGCATCAACAATCCGCACCCGCATGCTAGTCACCAACAGGGACGCAATGATCAGAGATGAGCAGGTGCGGTCCAAAACCTCGAAACAACCTCAGAGTTCGCAAGCGCGAGCACCTCATTGACACCAGCAAGCACGCAGTCGCGAAGTGTAAAAGCTCACTCAAGTGTACCCGTTGTCATCAGGTTGCAAGTGAAAAAGAAGCCAATCATTGGTTGCAAACAGAGTGTCGCCCCACATCCAACAAAGCTGACCCCAGAGCCGCAAGGTCCACTGGGAAAAGCATCCAAATTGGCTCGGCAGTAATTCATGAGACCCATAGTCCCACTTGGGCCGCGTTGATTGGTTTGTGGTGTTGCGAACGCTGCGGCATGACGGGGCGGCTATGCCTTAGAGCGTTAGCGAAGCCTTGTTGCAACAGTATGGGAAGGTCGGGTAGACAAAGCCTTGCCATAATTTCGAAGGGACTCCTCCCGGGTGATAGTGAGGAGGCTAGACAATCTAACGCTGGTCGAATCAAGAGGAAGAGGTCCCGCTCTGCACCGTCCATGGGCATGGATATGGACGTGCATAGCATCCCGATTGTATTCGAGCGACTTGGACATTTTGACCCGTCATTGACGCCTAACAAACAAACAAACAGCAACAGCAACAACAGCAACAACAGCAACAGCAACAACAACAACACCACCTACTGCTACTACTACTACTACTGGTTTAGCAGCTTATCAGCTGGCTTAGCAGCTTACCGGCTTCTTTAGCAGCTTATCGGCTGGTTTAGAAGCTTATCCGCTTCTTTAGCAGCTTATCAGCTTCTTTAGCAGCTTATCGGCTTCTTTAGCAGCTTATCAGCTTCTTTAGCAGCTGATCGGCTTCTTTAGCAGCTTATCAGTTGGTTTAGCAGCTTATCTGCTGGTTTAGCAGCTTATCCGCTTCTTTAGCAGCTTATCAGCTTCTTTAGCAGCTTATCGGGTTGAGCGCAAATAGGGCCAGCGTTTGCGACTACAGTCCCAATGTGCCCTGCAGGCGCCGGCTGATGAGAGTGCGGTTGCCGCCCCGTCAGTTGGCCTGCTTGGCACCTCGGGATCAGATACGGAGCCGGGGGCCGTTAGAGGGTGTGCGGTTGCCGCCTCCTCGACCGCCGCCGGCCTCCGCATTACGGTTGCTGATAATTCCGATGACGAACGATACAGTGGAGCGGTTGCCGCCCCCGTCAAACAGGATTTGGCGTTGCGTGGTTGCCACCCGCCAACCGTAAGGGCCCGAAGACTCTGCGGCCTCTGGTGCCGTTACCGGAAACTTCGAATTCAGGTACCTGGGATGGACTTCCTCGAAGTCTTTAGTGGAACGGGAAGGCTCTCCCACACAATGCGCAGAGCTGGGATCAACGTTCGGGACGCGATCGATCTGTATTGCGGGCCCCGTAGATTGGATATGGCTAGTGGAGATCGCTTTCTTCAAATTGCGCAAGAATTAATTGATGGTTCTATCGGTTATGTTCACTTTGCTCCACCGTATTCGTCCTTTTCTGGTGCGCTCAGAGGAAGTGCCCGGAAATGGTCGCGAACTAACCCTGGTGGACCGACAGAAGATGCGGCAATTCAACGTTGTAACATGTTGGTGGATCATGCATGTCGTTTGATCCGCTTAGCTTCGAAACTTGGCATTTATTGGTCGCTGGAAAACCCGCATACTTCTCTTACGCTTTATATGCCTGGTGTTGCTGCGCTAGCGGAACATTCGTATACGGTTGTGCTGGACCAGTGCATGCAAGGAGGAGTCATTCCAGGAGTAGGGCATTTTCGGAGGCGCAGGCGCATCCTTACGAAGTGCAGGGCCTTGCTGCCCCTAAATATTATTTGTGATGGGTCTGTTCATGCCCCTGTTCACCTTCAAGGGCGGTTTCATCATCATGGACGGTGGGCTGCTCGGGCGGCCTTCGCCACGGGTTACCCAAATTGTCTTTGTCGCTCTTGGAGCTCGTACGCCGCTCCGCTTTTGCAGCCGCGGATTTCCTTTGCTTCTACTTCTTGGGTCCGTCTGGCATTGATAGCTTCAGGGATTGAGCCACACCCAGGGCCCCAATTGTGTCGGCATCGCATTGGAAATCCGGTTGACTTATTGATTGCGGATGTTACCTCTACAACAGCGCTGCGATATCACCAGGCTTTACAACAGTTTGGAGAATATCTGCGGTTGCATGATCGTGATCTTAATGATATGTTGCTTGGAAGACTTTCTCAAGTCGTTGCTTCATGTACCAATTACATGCGCCAAGCGTATTCTCGACATGAGCTCTCCCCGGGTGCCGCGGGTACACTTATTGCGGCGTTGAAGCGGTACATCCTCCTCGCAGTATCGCTGGGAGTGGCGCTGCCGGATCCGCGACCTGCGCTTGCCCCGTTTTGGAGGTTACATCGGCCCTGGGCTCTCCAAGTACCTCCAGAATTTCGACATCCTGCCTCCGAGGAACTTGCGCTTGCTGTGGCTTTGTGGGTTTTCTGCGTGGGTACCTGCGCCTTTCCCTTTTGGTTCTACCTAGTTGCCACTGCCTGTTGCGACCAGAAGAAGCACGAAAATGGGAATGGGCTTCAATCCAAATCTTCCCGCTGGCGCAATGTGAACGCTTCCTCGGGGTGTTTGGTGTGGTGGCTATTGCAAAGCCCAAAACGCGTCGTCAAGCTATTCATGCTCCCCAACAAGCAGTTCTAATTGAAGACTTGGGGTTGGCTATATTCCTACGAAAATTCCCTGATCAGATTCATCCTTCCCTGCGACATCAACGAATCTGGACCGAATCTCCTGAAACAATATACGAAGTTGTGGGCTTCAGCGCTTTCGGCGATGGGCCTCTCTGATCTGCAAATAACCCCTGCTGGTCTGCGGGGTGGCGGGGCCACAGATCACTTTCTTTGTCATCGTGATGTCAGTGGTCTTCGTCGCCGCGGGCGCTGGGCTTCTGAAGCTACGCTGGAAAGGTACGTACAATAAAGTTTGTATGTGATGCAGACACCTGCTCCGGACGACAACCAATCGGAGTTTCTTAACAGAACTGCCACGTTAGCCGTGGACATGTTGCTTCCCAATGCCCGCTGCAAAACGTGACGTCCTGAATTTCGCCCTCCCTTCCCACCCTGCTTGGAACTGGTAGAATGTCTGAGTTTAGTCTGCAGTGACTGGCTCCGGATCACCTGGCGGCAAAAAGGTTTTCTCAGAAGATGTCGCCGGGCCGCCGAGATCCATCGCGCAAAGATACAGTTTCGCACTGACTGCACTTCCAATCATTTCTGGTACAATTCAAGCTCATCGTCACGTCACCGTCCTGACATCGCTGAACGTTTACGTGGCTGCTATTTTTAGGTGACGAGAATTGTGTCGCAATTCGATTGTCGATCGCTTGGTTTGACTTCTAGTGGCTCCCCGTGGCCACCCCTCGCCTGGAGAATGCCTGCGTTTAGTCTGCAGTGACTGGCTCCGGATCACTTGGCGGCAAACAGTTTTCTCAAAGGATATCGCCGGGCCGCCTCTCTGTAGATATATGTGTTAGAATGGGCCGCCGAGATCCATCGCGCAACGATTCAGTCTCGCACTGACTGCACTTCCAATCATTCCTGGTGCAATTCAAGCTCATCGTCACGTCACCGTCCTGACATCGCTAAACATTCGAAGAAAGTCGGCCAATCCTCAGACCACATCAAGAGCAACAGGAAGCTGGCTGTCTCTCCTCCTCCCTCCTGCTCCTTTGCTTGCTGCTCTTGCTGTGGTCTGAATACCTCTCGACAATTAGTTACGTTGTCCCGATCGATGAGGTGCTTGCTGGCGAGCTTTTTGGACTTTCTTTCGTAATATCACCGCCAACTGGTTGTCAGGGCCCGCAGCGTCGAAGTGCTTATTCAGCAACCTGACGTCCTCCAGCCACTTCTCTAGTTCACCCGCTAGTTCCATTTCGTTAGTGCACGGTTCAGGGTATAACGCTGGCTGCTGTTTTTGCATTGTTCCCTGCCCTGCTACTTGCGTCATGAACTTGTGGCTTCTTTTTACTACCTCCAGCCCGTTTCCTTCGCTCGCGCTTTCACCTTTATGTAGATGTCACCTGATGTCTTTAGTGCAAATATGCCCATATATCTTCATTTACTTGCTCCCACGCGTCATCTTCTACTAACCCTCTCAATCCGTATGGCACACATGTCTACCCGTCGTTGTCTCGCCCCTCTGCTTCTTTCGTGAGCTATTCATCTTTGTTGCTCGCCATATATTCGAACAAGTCCCCGCTTACACGACTTCGGGAGCAAGATGTAGCCACTTGTAAATGTCGAGTACCACTCATGATAGTCTAGCATTGAGTCTTTGCTAGTACTCAACGTGCTTAGTCCATCCCCACGCTGTATCATCCGTGCTCGGTTCCATCCATTTGCTCGTTGAGCCTTTGCCTTGCCCTTTGTCGTCGACCTTCTTACGTTCCCTGCTAAGCATGCTGAGCTTACCATGTTGGCGGTGCAACATCTGGTACACGCTGTTTAGTTCCCCTGCTAACCCCAATGCAAATGGTTGGCGTCCTTGTGCCCAGTTTAACTCCCCTCTTTGGAGCTCGCAGATGGCTATTTGCTCCGTGTTGTTGTCGGCGTAGCCCGTGTTACCCTCTTGGCAGGCGATGCCCATGTTAACGCAGGCTTTATTCATAATGCAACAGCTCGTTCAGCACTGCATCTATATTCCCTCTCATTTGTCTGCACATCGTGCAGGTCCGCCATCGATGAATAGTTCCCCTAGCTCAGTTGAATGTGGACCTTCAAGCCAGGCCACGCCGCCATGCAAGCATGCGAATGCGGCGATTTTGCATCTTTTCCTTGCGCCAAATATGCATGCGGACGTATCACAAACGAAAGTACACCATACAACTCATGATGACGAATGCAGGGCGAGTGCGAACTACTCAACACACTCTCTCTCTATGTGTACGGTTGCGAATGAAGTGCTGATGCACTTGCTTCACACCTCGAGCCATGCAAGCTTTGACGGTCCGGCGATGATGAATAGATCCGAGGGGGAAGCGCGACATGTTGGCACGCCCCTCATCAGCAGACTGTCATGCTGCACTAAGTCACCACGCTACGTCTCATCGCAAATCGTGTGGGCAACAATGCATGTTATCCAGCCAGTACGCGCGTGACATCCGTGCCCGCGGCGGCGCCGACTCGGTCGAGATGGCGCAGCTTACTGACGAGACACTCCCCTTTTTTAAATCTGCACGTCCGCAATAGCGATGGACAATGCATCCCCTCTTTCCGAAGAGACGCACCCAATACCATGATGCGTCTGGTCCACCCTGGCGTGGGGCTGGGCTCGCCCCCCCCCCACTTAACTATCCGACCTGACGTGTTCGTTTATCCCGAATTGACGCGCCCCGACCACTGCGCATCTGGTCCACCTCTTATCTGAGGCTGGGCTCGACCCCTCCACTTTAAGTCTGACCCTATTTGCTAAGTCCTGCCTCTTATGTCGTAAGTCCTGTATGCTTGTCCACCACTTTTTCGGGCCGGGATCGTCCCCTCCCCAGCTTCACCGTTTTTCTCGTAAGTGCTGCATGTTTGTCCATCCCTTTTCGAGCTGGGATCCACCCCCATGTTCACTTCTGTCTGTCTGTTCTAACCCCTTGTTGCGCCTGGCCGCATCACCAATTCCTTGGATGTTTGGAGCCATATCATGTCGATCTTCCTCGAACGCACATTCGCATATGTGCAGGTGGCTCGCTATCCAAATGCAAGTCCACGCGCTGTGTAAACATGTCTGCTGGCTGTTCTATCCCCAATGCAGTCCTCAAGTCATGTCTCGTCCTCTGCAATTGTGTTTTGGGATCCGCAACTGGTTAACGGGCGATGTTACGAGCTTTCCCTAAACCCTTGTTTCCCCATACATCCTATGCCTAACGCGGCACTCGAATCCGTTACAACTTCCACCACTTCAATGATTGTGCGCATTCCTAAGTCCTCGTGCCGACTTCTACATCCCAGTCCTCCTACGCCTCCTTTTTACTACCTCGTACAATGCCGCTTCTCCCGACGACTGGGCGATTGCTTTCTGGGTGCTGCGCCACCCTGCTTTATGCAATGCCCACCCAACATTATAACCCCACCGCTGGCCGACCTTTCTTGCTCTTAAGCACCTGGCGTGATCCGTGTCCACGTAGACGGTGATGCTCTTATCCCTCCTGGTAACCGTACTTGTTTACTTACTTCGGTTTTTGCTTTAAATATCTTACACGTCTCTTTAATCCCAGAAAACTAATGGGTTTTGGTGTTGACATGTCGCTGCTTCGTTCCTTGACGGCGTACACAATATCCAGTCGGTCCTGGGACAAGTAATTAGCTCTTGCGACTAGTACCCTGCAACCTGTGGCATCGTCTGCGTTGCACATTTCTTCTTCCAAAAGCTGTTCTACTTCCTCAGCGGTCCACCTAACCCCAGGTGTTGAAATCCCCTTGGCTCCCCCAGGTCATAAGTCCCTCACGATGATATCGGCGTGTCGTTGGTCGGCTTCGTATTCGATCCCCTCGTTGGCCCAACTTACCACCCTGTCTAAGATCCTGATTTGCTTGTCGTCGTTCCGCTCTGATCCAAGTCTTCCTCTGCTTTTCACCTCATGTTTCCTTTTCTATTTCTGCCCGGAACCAATCCAGTTGAGACGGTACCCCGCAATAAAGGGTCAAGTCGTCGCCGTGAGCCACTGCCCTAAGTCCTCGCTCCTTGTGGTAAAGCACACACATACACACGGTGTCGATACCCCCTGCTAAACCCTATGGACTGCTTGAAGCTGCTATATTCATGTTCCCAGCTCTGTGCTGCATCGCGCGTTCCATACATAGCATTTCTTAAGGCTTCCACACGTTCCTTCTTCAAATGATTCCTCTGGGAGCTTAACGAAAACAGCTCTCCTGGCCTCTGCGTGGAAATAGGCCCTCCGGACATCGATGAAGTCCAGTTCAGTCTCCCACGTACCCATTTCGAATCCTATCCCCTCGGTGAAAGCGGCGGAGAATAGCACCGTTTTGGCTTCAATTGGTGGCGTCGCCGCAAATAAGCCCATATTATTACCCTTTCCGATTTCCTTCGCAACAAGTCTCGATCTAACTTCCGGGTGAATGTCGTCGCCCTTGTTCACGTCTACCCATCTAACCATATGGAATATTTGCCAGTTTCTGCCCAACATATTTCAAAAGGAACCTTCCCATCGACTCCGTGCTTCTTGTACTCTTCTAATTCCTCTCTTCGCGCGATCGCGACGAATTGTGGGTCAAGCTTTCGACCACTTAAGTCATCCCAGTGCTCTGCAGTTGGCTCCTTTTTCCAGCCTGAGGAGCTCCTATAAACCCCGGCTGAGCTCCCCCTTCTTCGCCGAGCTCGTCCAACAGCCCCTCTCCGCACTGACCTATTGGAGCGGGCTGCATCTTCAGCTGCTCCCTCTTTTCCTTGGCCATATCTCTGCGATCTTCTCGGAGCTGGTAAAAAGGAATTCCTTCCCACCTGTAGTCGCTCTCTCCCTTCTTCTTCGCGCTCCACATCGTGTCTCCTGTCTTTGTACTCTGCGAGTTCGCCGGCAGCACCATGACATGATAGCCCATGCTTTCTTGCTGGGCCGTGCAACAGTCCCTGCATTTGTCCATGTGGATATCGTTATGCTCGTGGCTCTTCTTGCCCCGATTCTCCCCTTGTCCACATGCATGGGCGCTCCGATGATGATTAACCCTCTTTGCTCTCAGCTCTTTTCTTTACTTCCTTGCAGTCGCAGTCGTCATTTAAATCCCACCATTTTCCCATCTTGCTTTCATGGACGGAGGTCAGTCATAATTCCTGGCACCGTTTCCAGCACTCTAAACCCTTCCTTTTCACGCTCAAGTGTTCCTGCGATCGGTGGGTGTATAAGTCCGCACTCCTTGCCGTGCTCGACTATTTCCGCCATTTTCTGTACTGCTTGGCTCCACTTTCTATGTCCTCCGAAGACTCGCACGCCAGGCCCAGCTTCGATTCTGCAGATTGCTTCAGCCAGGTGTCAATCGTATCGCGTCAGCTTGACCTATGTGTTGGCACTGCGCGTACGCAACGTGTCCCACGCTGTATAATCCGTTAGTGGCTTGTCTACTCTCCTGTTTTGTCGTTTATGTTGGTCTTCGTTTCCAGCGTTGTAAGTCCCTGCATTACATCGCTGCGTTTTCTGTCCATGCGCTCAATCCTTTGAGACGTACCCCCATTACACCGACAAGTGCACGCGCAAAGGCCTGATGCCAGTGCGCGTAGTATATCATATCCCTTTGTGGAGGCCTCCCAGTGCGATATCCGTGGCGCTGCGTTCAGAGACGGCGAAATTCCCGTCGGAGTCGATGATGTATATGTCCCTTTTCGGTGTTGGTCAATCACTTGTGGCATTTGGTGTATGAGCCCATCGATGTGGCTCTCAAGTCCACTCTGGACGTCGCGTACGTCCTCCATGGTGGGTCGGTATGCTCGTCGAAGTTGACCAATCTCCAGCTACCATGCAATATTGCGTATGGTATGCGGATGCACGTGCTCACACCTTGAGCCATGCAAAGTTGACGGTGCGAATATGATGGTTCGATCCTCGGGGAAGTATGAAATGCCGGCACGATATATGTCTCTCTCTCCTTGCGGGAAGTGCAGTTGAAATATGATGGTTCGTTTAACACTTGCGCCAGCACATGAATCAGGAATTCGCCGATGCTGTATGCACACAAAAGTGGTTTGCATTCTAGGGGCAAGTGCTAATTCCAACACTCCCCCGCAGCATTTTCGAACTGCTACATTTAAACTCCTCACTCAGACCGCGATCTCGATACGCATGGTATTTGTGCCGTGGGCTCGCTCCTTGCTGTTCGTGATGTCAGTGAGCTAGCCCATGTGCGTGAGGTTGAGCTGGCCCATGGTCTTTGCAAAATGCTCCCCTCGGACTGCGTAAACCCTTCGTCTAGCGTATTTATGCACATTGGCAGGACGTACCCTTCACATTGGTACGTCTGGTCCACCCCGTAGGGCTGGGATCGACCCCTCAAAATTCGATATCGTTCCTTTATACACCTCCGCTGGCGCACTCTTCACCATAGTGCGTCGGGTCCACCCCGACCGGGGCTGGGAACGACCCCAAGGCGTGACGTTGGATCTAAGCACATGCGTAGGGCGCACCCTATCCCATGGTGCGTCTGGCCCACCCCTTCTCGGGGCTGGGGCCGACCCCTTCCCATGTTCTAACTTCCTCCTTCAACCACTGCTTGTCAAACTTGTCTGGACACATCTGAGAGGCGCACCCTATACCATGGTGCGTCTGGTCCACCTCGTTTTTTCTCTTTTCGCTTTTTTTTCCGAGGCTGGGGGGTCGAACCCCCATTTGCGTCCCTTCTCTAGACCATATGCGCCCTTTCTCTAAATTAATTGTACAGTCATCCCCGTGAGCAGCCGCTCATCTACTCCTCGTTAAACCTACTGGCGTCATGAAGTCTGTATACTCATACTCCCAAGTTTGGGGCTGCGTCTCTAGTGCCATACACAGCCTTCTTTCGCTTTCCGCACTTGCCCTCCTCCGCGTCTTATTTGGGGCAGGTCTGCGTATACCTTCCTGCGGGCCTCCGCGTGAACATAGGCTCTTCTGACATCTATAACGTCTGGTGTGCATGCCCACTCGTTCCTTTTATATCCTACTGCTTCGGCGACTGCTGGCGAGAACAGGACATGTGTTTTGGCCTCGATGGGAGGCGTTGCCGCGAGCAGGTCCATGTCTCTGCCCCTGCTTGTCTCCTTTGCTACTAGTCTTGCGCGGACCTCCAGGTGAACGCCATCGCCTTTGTTCACATCGACCATGTAACCCCATATCGGACTATTTCCAGTTTGTTCCCAGAACTCTTCGATGGGAACATGTGTTCGTATACCATATCTTTCCTATACTCCTCTATTTCCTCCTTGTCGCTGACTCGACTAACTCTTGAACGAGTTTCTTGCCGCTTAGGTCATCCCAGTAGTCTTATCCTTCATTTCGCTCTTCAGCTTCCACAATGCTTATAAATCCTAATTGAGCGATGCCTCTCGTGACTCCATCGCTGAACCTTCCACTTTGATTCGGCGTCATGTTAACCCATCTCTTGTCTTCCCTCTTGCAGTCTTCGGCTATACTCTCAGAGTTCGTCGCTATAACCCGGGCGCCTCTATCCAATTGTAATATTTCTCTCTCGCTCTCTTCACATTCCACATGGTTTCTCTCTGTTCTGTTTATGGTTCCTTCTGACCGCCTCTTGCAGCTTGCTGCTTTAGCATCCTGGATTTGTCTGGGCAAACCATTGCGTGCTACATCCAACTTTATTCCTGCATGTTGGCCAATTCGTTCCACCTCTCGCCATGCATCTCATGCTTTGTAAAGTCGTATTTGCCAAGCGTAGCCCCCATTCGGCCACTTGTCTAGGGCATCCTAACAACAATGTGCCCTC
>JACLAC010001623.1_pt1 | contig 11888 bp, 8 predicted proteins | sample 8027881 | NCBI WGS metagenome assembly JACLAC01 (sample SAMN15725517, study PRJNA655200) | protist metagenome | isolation source: fluorescence activated cell sorting (FACS) single amplified genomes of... | place: Spain: Blaines Bay Microbial Observatory, Mediterranean Sea | collected 2016-01-19 | reverse complement strand
TACCATTATTAATATAACGTTGAATCCTCCATAATAAACGTTGATTAATATCTTTTTCCATTTCATTCTTTGTAATTAATTGCTTCAATTCCAATGCAATTTTAGCATTAACATCTTCCAACGCATGTAAACGTGTTATTAATTCTTTTTCCTTTGTTTCTAAAGTTAAGATCAATTCATTTGAAGATATACTTTTTGAAATATTCTTACCTTCAATAGTATTCATTATGTTTTCAATCAATTGTCGTGTTGTCGCTAATTTTTTCTGCGCAACATTGTCTATTTGCTTACTAATCAAGCGTGAACTAATTTCAGCATTTTGTTTGATTTTTTCAAATTCTTCCTCATCCTTGCCACCTTTTCTATTTTTACCTTTTTTCTTTTTACTACTACTACCGTCCATATCATCATCATCGTTATCGTCATCATCATCTGGTAAACCTAATAATTTCACTATGTAATGAAGTTTCGATGAAAAATTTGTTGTGTGTGCTTCACTATTTTCAACACCTGCTTTAAAATAATCCTTTAATATCGAATTTACGACTGGTTTTGTAGCTTTTGCCTTGTCAATTCCTAGTCTTTCCGCCATAGTTGATAAGTCGTGATTCAAAACATCCCATTGCCTACTAAACGCACTTAATGATGCTTGAGCATTGTTACTTTCTAATTTCTCTTTCGCTGCTTCAACACGCAACGTACGTATTTCAATTTGCTTCTGCTTAAATGTATTTTGGATTGCTTTCAATTTTTTGGTAGTTGGCACATATGGTACTATTATTGGATTATCTACTGTTAGATCAATTGTTTTCTTTCTGTTCTCTTTAGCAAGATGCTTTCTTGTCTCGTCTGTTACATCCTGAACTTCAGCATTGTCTAAAGCGCGCTTCCCCAGTACACTTTTTATTGCTGTTTGTTGTTCGTTCTTCACTTCCGTTTTTTCCAATTGAAAAGATGCTATTGCTTTTTGTAATGGCTCTAGATCTTCCTCCAATTCTGGTGCAGGTAAAAAATAACACTGTTGACTATATTCTTTGTAATCCTTTAGCATCTTTATATTTTGTACAACTTGTTTGTTTATTACATCAATAAAATAAACTTCTCGCCTATTATCAACTACGAAATTCAGCACATGGCTTTTTATGTCAAAAGTTTGATCTTTAAAAAAAAAAACAACAATACCATTCATTAAACCATTTTTTACTTATTTTTCTGAGCCTTAACGATCCTAATGTTGGAATCAGTTTATCTAAACTAATACTGATACATTTTAAAAATGTATCATCTTTCGTGACTTGAAAACTTTCCCACTTATCTGTGTCAACATTATATGCAAAGTGATTGCAAATTATATTTTTTTTTTTTTCACTATTCCCTTTAGATAGTATTAATTGGGGCACATTTTTTGTTTGTTCAATGACCGAATTACCTGGCTCTTTATTTATATATGTGTTAACACATTTCTCACAATATGCTTCACAAATTTTAACGCTTTCAGTTGGAGTCCAAAAGGTTTTTCCCCACAAAGATCTATCACAGCATTGATCTCCATCACATTCAATGACATCGTACTGCAAAGGAAAATCTGCAACACCTTGTTCAATGTGGCGTTTCTTGATTTTATCTATGTCAAATGGGAATAATTGATGTCTTAACTGATCATTCACAGATCTTGCAAAAAATACACAATTGTTTTTGTCTTCATTAATTTGAACCTTCAGCGTCTCAACCAATGTCTTCAATTTCTCTTTCACATCGCCATATCTTGATTGCCCTCCTTCTTCTTTTACAGCAATGGTGTCACCTATGCTTAAATTTGGCGATGCCAATGATGCCATATTACGTTCAGAAGGTTTTAACTACTAGTACGTTTTAAATTGTACTCATTATAATTTGTTATGAAATTGCATAAACTTTATTATTGCTGGAATATGTTTCTCTTGTATATGTACAATCAATGAAATCAATTAATAATATTATTTATTTGGATATTTGGTTGGAATTTTTTTTTGGATTTTATTATTTGTGCATCCTCCATATTAATATATATAATAGCAGCTTCTTTTGTCATTCAGTATACCATTAGCTCTATTATACCACCAGTGGTACCTGGTACATATAATACGTAGTAGTACGGTACCATGATTAAAATGATTATGATGGCACCATATATTAGCTTATACAATCATGTTACCAGGTAAAATATGTTAATGTGATGGAAATAATTTTTGATGTGAGATGATAACTTCACAAATTATAGGCCTAATCATCATCATCATGTCGATTCGTAAAAAGAATGCATGGGGTATGAAACAAAAATTATTGCGGGAGAAGAAACAGAAAGAAAAGAAAAAACTTGAATTATAAAGAAAGCAAAAAATGAACAAAAAGAACGTGAACAAGCAAGACTAGAAATAAAACATGCAAGTGAAAAGCGACAATATAGTAATAATAATAACAACAACAACAACAATCAAACTAATACGAAAAAAACATCCACCTGGGCAAACATTACTGGTTGTTGTTCTTCACCATATTTGGGTTTGCAAAATCTACACATATTGCTGCGTATCTTTATTATTTTTACCTTTTTTCTTTTTCTCACGACGTACTAACACTGTACCTGGTGACCAATTGATATCTAATTCTTGTTTTAACATTTTTTGGACATATCTTTGAAATCCTTTTTCATCGACTTTTGCACGTTTTAAATTGAAACTACAATTTAATCCATATATAATTTTTTTATCTGGTTCCATTGTCATAATAAAAGTACATGTATTTCCTTTTCCAAATGTTTTTTTATGAGATTGTTCCCAACATAATTTTTTCACACCATTATTACGATCTGACCATTGATAACCATTTTTTATTTTTGATTTGTTTTTTAACGAAGGCCATAACCTTTTTACGTGATGGACATACTTTATCAATAGTAAATCGACCAGTATATGCACCAAATGTTTTCGCTTCTAATTTTCCCATATAACTTGTCAACCAAATAACAAATAGACCCATTGCAAGTAAATTAATACCTAACCATGCTCCTGGTATGGTAATAACATATGCTAAGATATAATTTTCTACCCAATTTGCTTGATTGTCTAAATTAAATTCACCTGCCCATAAACGATCAAGTAAATCCCTGTGAAGCGTAACGTATGAATGAGCGATGTGTTGTTAGAGAGGATGTCCTTTTTTAGGTGTTTAGGAAAATCGACGAATTTACTTACATTGCCATACTACCTCCTAAAATCACTTCCATGACCATAGATGCAACTTCACTACGTTCCTCCGCTTTTGATGCATCAATTAATCGAGAATAATTTTGTTCAATACCTTTTGCAATAGTTTGACTGGCTTGGACTTTTACACTACCCATAATAATTCGTAAAATTTTTAATGTTCCCATTAAACCATCTACAGTTTTCCTCATGTCTTTGATGCGTAATTTAATATCCTTTGCTAATCCTTCATCATATAAATCTAACGCTTCTACTAATGGTATAGAAATTTGTTGCAATGCACCTGACTTGGTTACAGAACGTGTTGGGCTACCTTTTTTTGCATTTTGGATACAACATCAGGTTTCTATATTTATCAAATGGAAAATATAATTGATTTTTCTGATGTAGTTTTAAAAACTACAGATAGGAAAAGATCATGCAATACCACCACTGGTGGTACGGCTCTAAGACAAAGAATGAAAAAAAAGCAAAAAAAAAATCATGAAAATGGTAGTAGTGCAAATAGTAGTAGAGCAAATTCATTGGCTGCTAATACACTCATAAGAAAAAAGACAAAAACAATTTGTGCAAATGGTGGTAGTGCAAATAGTAGTAGTGCAAATAGTAGTAGTGCAAAGTCATCGGCAACAGGTTCAAGATATGAAAATAAGACACTTAAGTTAGTACGTAATATAAAAAAAAATATTTTATTTATAAAGTGGGGGGGGAAAGTGCTGGTTGCTTTGTCAGATTAATGATGATATGATGGAAATTTACAAAGAGGTTGCAAAGACATTAAGCGAAAGTAATAATGGTGAATTTAAAACGTTGTTACAAATCGAAAGTGAAGCAAAGAAGCAGAATAATCAGAACACGGAAACAAAATACAAGGCCGATGTGCAAAAATTCTACGATATTCTACATCAATTTTGGCAGAAAGATGTTCTCCAAAATGACAAATATGAAGGCTATCGTCATATGATTCGTCGAATGCTTGAAGAACTTGAGGTCTTTAAGAAAGAACTTGAATTAATGAGGAATTTAGATTACTAAAAAGACGCTTGCTTATCATAGTGTAAAAAACACTCCTTATACTTTGTGTACACTTGTATATATATTAATGGTTAAAATCTACGAAGTAAAGGTTATACATAATAATTTTACTTTCCTGTATATCATAATTGATGGTTAAAATCTTAAGTTATTAATAATTTTACTTCCCGTGGAAAATACTATACCCAATACTTAATCTCAGGAATAATACGTTAATCCTCTCAATCTAAGAAAAGGATTTACTCCTACTATTAATATGTAAAATATTTTTCAGGGAGATATATATAAAATTATTATAACTTTACGAACTTGTAGATCATAAATGTATATACGCACACACAGCTTTTTGTATGCATAATTAACTTCTCTCTTCATGCCGTACACTCCTCTCTATGATTACAATCCCATCCCCAATCATTTTTCTCGGCATCTTGGCACATCTCCAATAAATTAGTATATTCGATAATACACCCTTTTCCATTTACAAATTTCGTACCTTCTCCGCAAAAGTCACTTCCAGATCTATTATTTCCTTCATCTTTATCATCAATAGAAGTAGATGATCTTGTGGTTGTAGAATACATCTGTGGTGGTGGTATATATCCAGGTGGTGTAGTTGTTGAATGCGTATGTGGTGGAATATATAATGGTTGCTTTGTCGTAACATCATGATGTACATGTGTTGGTGGTGTCACATATTGTCCTGGCGTCGTCGTTGCCCCATGATCATTAAATAAATTTCCACAAGGATACCAATTATCACAAGCCGTGGGTTGATTTTCATGACCACATCCAGCATTTATCGCCACTTGGCATACATTCATACATTCTGAATATCCAACGTTTGTGAAATATAATGGATCACATATTGTTTCAAGATTTGTTGGCGGTGTTGAAATTGTTCCGGTTGGTGATGGCGATGTGGTAGTGCTGTAACCGCCGCCACCATTATTATTATTATTATTATTGCTTTGTTGTGGATCATATGCTATGAATGTTTGCCTCCTTATTTCTCCATATCCTTCTGCGGTCAAGACGGAAACTTCAGCTTTTGGAAGATTTTGTATTTTTGGTAAAGATAATGTTACTTCAAAATTGGAAACTACATTATTTTGTTGATAATGTAATGATGATGAAAACGTAGAGCAATCCTTCACAGTCAATGTATCAGGCGTATTTAATTCCCCGAAAGATGTATGGATAACAACGCCACCACGATTTAAGCCATTTAATTGTAACGTAATAACTACGTTCGAAGGATCACTAGTAGCATCAAAACTTTTCATCATGATTAGATTATTTTCAGTTATTGGTGATTTCCCCATAATTGTATTTCGTTCCATTACACTTAATGTTGAATCCGCCCCAATTAAATCACAACCAACTTTACTTGGAAAAGCATTTACATGTTGTTGTCGTATTGCAATATTTAATATGGCAAGAATGCATATTTCTATTATCATATTCATCGTTGTCCTTTTTGGTCTTTCCGCGATTCGATAAATGTTATCTTTGATATCTATCTATCTCTCTGATTAATCCATACACACATGGTATTATTTAAATAATTTTTAACGAAATATGTTTGATCATCATTTTTGCATGCACTTTTTCCTTACAAGTACTTTTTATTATTTTTTTCATCACTTTTTCAATATACCTGGTATAATAAAGCTATATACATATTATAATAATAAGCCAATAGTAAGCATCACAGCATTATACTTTAACTTATTATACAAAAATATTCGTTGTGAATTTTGGATCTCGGCTGCTGTGCACATGTGATGGATTGTTAATTGAGATTTTATTTTTAGAATTTCCAAAAGATGATGATTTTAGTCCTATTAGGCCAAAAGCAGGACATACCATTGTGAGGAACCCAGAGCAGCAAAATCATCATAGATAGAACTTGGTATAATAAAATATATATGACATTATACGTTATAATAGATATAAAATTATATATGCACACACACATTTATAAAATGATATACATACACACACATATACATATATCAACCAAAGCATCCTACCAGCAATCAATCAACCAACCAATCAACCATACAGTTACATACAGAAATTAAAAAAAAAATAGAATGAAATAAAAGAAGTAAAATATTAAATATTAATTAATTAAAATTAACTATACTATATATACATCCACATAAAAAATGTTTCGACCATCTACAACGCCAAATCGACGTAAATCAGCAGTTGATGATTTACAAGTAAAAGTTGCGAAAATACAAGCAGTATGGAGAGGTTTTATCGTACGTAAAAAAGGTTTATCACATATTGTCTTGTCCTCCTCCGCTGATTTACAACGTCAACAATTTCAACGTGCTAGAGAAAATTTAAAAAAGAAACAACAAGAATCAAAACCATATAAATTAGATGCAGAGGAATGGAATCGATTTAATATGCATGCAAAAGTATTGTATTTAGTTAGTTTATATGCAGTAGAAGGTAGAATTGGTGGTGGTGCATGGATACGCAGTTTAGCATTAGATGTAATGATATTTGAATGTGTAGTCAATGGTGCATTAAGTTTTGATTATGCACCAGTATCCGTACGTATGTCACAACCAGGTGGAACGTCTAGACAAATATGGTTAAATATATCCCAAGAAGGTAAAATATGTTTAGATGAGCTTAGACAAAAAGGATTATTAATTGCATTGAAAGCAATGACGGAAGATTTGCAACCATTAACATGTTTACAAGTTAGTAAAAAAGGATTATCATTGTTGAAGAAAGTTCCAAGGGTAATTTTACAAGAAGTAGACGATGTCGTACATCGTCCAAGTGGTCATCCATCGAAACGTGGTGAATTGTTGCAAGTAGCATGGGATCCAGAGGAAGCAGTATTTAATCTTCGTGGTAGTTTAAGTAAAAAAGTACAACGTGTATCGGAATGTACGGAGCCGGAAGATGTTAGTTACTGCAGTTCCCCGTATATCCCACGTTGTTTATGGGATACACCAAAGTTAAAATTAAATTCCAATGCAAAAATAGCAATGAAAAAATTAAGAGGTGGTGGTGATGCGATTAGAGATGATAATTTAGATGAAGCATGTTACTTATCCGATGTATGTGTAATGGTTATGGAATGGATACCATTTGGAGAGAATCAGATGGTATCGGCAAATGAACGGCTTGGTGCAGTAGAGCGTAATAAGTCCAATATGTTTACCCGTTTAGTAGATAAGGAACCAACTAATACAAGTTTTGAAACGTCTGATACATTAACAAAAGTAACGATTAAAGATTATGATCCAGTACGACATATAAATTTTGAAGCTGAAATTTTTGCACCAATGCCAGAAGGTGTGATACAAATTGAAAATTTTGGTGTCAATATACGTACAGATGGAACTATTACATTTGGTCTTTTCATTGATGCTATTTCATCATATGGTCGTGATCATGTTTCATTAGATTTTTTAAGCCGTTTATTAGTAGATGTAATGAATGATACATCAATTGTAATGAATGATATATTAACACCATATCAAAGCACAATAATGGATTTAACATTTCGAGGTGATCATTTGCAACGTTTAAAATATTCTTTAATCATTGCACGTAAAGTTTCCCCACAATTATCGGCAAAGCAATTTTTAGATGATGAAGATGTCAATACAGAATTAAGACAAGTAGTTGGTGGTATCATGGGTGCAACAAGTTTAGGTGGAAAAAATGCTAAAGATACATTAATTATAGCTAGAAATGGATTAATATGTATTGGTCCATCCAGTAAACAACATGAAAGTCTGTTGTTTTATTATGGTGCCTTGCAATCTAGAGAATTATTTATACGTAGTTTATTTCTACGAACGTTCTTATTATCTTTGTCCTTAGCAAAATGTCGTGATTATATAAATAGAAAAGAAGAATCACCACATCATATAAATATGGCTAGAAGTGAATTTGCTAATAGTGCTAAAGGTGTTGTATTAGTAGAACAAATTTTAGATTATTTAAATAAATCGTTTGAATCGTTGTATAACCCGGTGGAAGGTTTGAATCCTAAAAATGCAAAAAAAGGTAGCCCAACACGTTCTGTAACCAAGTCAGGTGCATTGCAACAAATTTCTATACCATTAGTAGAAGCGTTAGATTTATATGATGAAGGATTAGCAAAGGATATTAAATTACGCATCAAAGACATGAGGAAAACTGTAGATGGTTTAATGGGAACATTAAAAATTTTACGAATTATTATGGGTAGTGTAAAAGTCCAAGCCAGTCAAACTATTGCAAAAGGTATTGAACAAAATTATTCTCGATTAATTGATGCATCAAAAGCGGAGGAACGTAGTGAAGTTGCATCTATGGTCATGGAAGTGATTTTAGGAGGTAGTATGGCAATGTAAGTAAATTCGTCGATTTTCCTAAACACCTAAAAAAGGACATCCTCTCTAACAACACATCGCTCATTCATACGTTACGCTTCACAGGGATTTACTTGATCGTTTATGGGCAGGTGAATTTAATTTAGACAATCAAGCAAATTGGGTAGAAAATTATATCTTAGCATATGTTATTACCATACCAGGAGCATGGTTAGGTATTAATTTACTTGCAATGGGTCTATTTGTTATTTGGTTGACAAGTTATATGGGAAAATTAGAAGCGAAAACATTTGGTGCATATACTGGTCGATTTACTATTGATAAAGTATGTCCATCACGTAAAAAGGTTATGGCCTTCGTTAAAAAACAAATCAAAAATAAAAAATGGTTATCAATGGTCAGATCGTAATAATGGTGTGAAAAAATTATGTTGGGAACAATCTCATAAAAAAACATTTGGAAAAGGAAATACATGTACTTTTATTATGACAATGGAACCAGATAAAAAAATTATATATGGATTAAATTGTAGTTTCAATTTAAAACGTGCAAAAGTCGATGAAAAAGGATTTCAAAGATATGTCCAAAAAATGTTAAAACAAGAATTAGATATCAATTGGTCACCAGGTACAGTGTTAGTACGTCGTGAGAAAAAGAAAAAAGGTAAAAATAATAAAGATACGCAGCAATATGTGTAGATTTTGCAAACCCAAATATGGTGAAGAACAACAACCAGTAATGTTTGCCCAGGTGGATGTTTTTTTCGTATTAGTTTGATTGTTGTTGTTGTTGTTATTATTATTACTATATTGTCGCTTTTCACTTGCATGTTTTATTTCTAGTCTTGCTTGTTCACGTTCTTTTTGTTCATTTTTTGCTTTCTTTATAATTCAAGTTTTTTCTTTTCTTTCTGTTTCTTCTCCCGCAATAATTTTTGTTTCATACCCCATGCATTCTTTTTACGAATCGACATGATGATGATGATTAGGCCTATAATTTGTGAAGTTATCATCTCACATCAAAAATTATTTCCATCACATTAACATATTTTACCTGGTAACATGATTGTATAAGCTAATATATGGTGCCATCATAATCATTTTAATCATGGTACCGTACTACTACGTATTATATGTACCAGGTACCACTGGTGGTATAATAGAGCTAATGGTATACTGAATGACAAAAGAAGCTGCTATTATATATATTAATATGGAGGATGCACAAATAATAAAATCCAAAAAAAAATTCCAACCAAATATCCAAATAAATAATATTATTAATTGATTTCATTGATTGTACATATACAAGAGAAACATATTCCAGCAATAATAAAGTTTATGCAATTTCATAACAAATTATAATGAGTACAATTTAAAACGTACTAGTAGTTAAAACCTTCTGAACGTAATATGGCATCATTGGCATCGCCAAATTTAAGCATAGGTGACACCATTGCTGTAAAAGAAGAAGGAGGGCAATCAAGATATGGCGATGTGAAAGAGAAATTGAAGACATTGGTTGAGACGCTGAAGGTTCAAATTAATGAAGACAAAAACAATTGTGTATTTTTTGCAAGATCTGTGAATGATCAGTTAAGACATCAATTATTCCCATTTGACATAGATAAAATCAAGAAACGCCACATTGAACAAGGTGTTGCAGATTTTCCTTTGCAGTACGATGTCATTGAATGTGATGGAGATCAATGCTGTGATAGATCTTTGTGGGGAAAAACCTTTTGGACTCCAACTGAAAGCGTTAAAATTTGTGAAGCATATTGTGAGAAATGTGTTAACACATATATAAATAAAGAGCCAGGTAATTCGGTCATTGAACAAACAAAAAATGTGCCCCAATTAATACTATCTAAAGGGAATAGTGAAAAAAAAAAAAATATAATTTGCAATCACTTTGCATATAATGTTGACACAGATAAGTGGGAAAGTTTTCAAGTCACGAAAGATGATACATTTTTAAAATGTATCAGTATTAGTTTAGATAAACTGATTCCAACATTAGGATCGTTAAGGCTCAGAAAAATAAGTAAAAAATGGTTTAATGAATGGTATTGTTGTTTTTTTTTTTAAAGATCAAACTTTTGACATAAAAAGCCATGTGCTGAATTTCGTAGTTGATAATAGGCGAGAAGTTTATTTTATTGATGTAATAAACAAACAAGTTGTACAAAATATAAAGATGCTAAAGGATTACAAAGAATATAGTCAACAGTGTTATTTTTTACCTGCACCAGAATTGGAGGAAGATCTAGAGCCATTACAAAAAGCAATAGCATCTTTTCAATTGGAAAAAACGGAAGTGAAGAACGAACAACAAACAGCAATAAAAAGTGTACTGGGGAAGCGCGCTTTAGACAATGCTGAAGTTCAGGATGTAACAGACGAGACAAGAAAGCATCTTGCTAAAGAGAACAGAAAGAAAACAATTGATCTAACAGTAGATAATCCAATAATAGTACCATATGTGCCAACTACCAAAAAATTGAAAGCAATCCAAAATACATTTAAGCAGAAGCAAATTGAAATACGTACGTTGCGTGTTGAAGCAGCGAAAGAGAAATTAGAAAGTAACAATGCTCAAGCATCATTAAGTGCGTTTAGTAGGCAATGGGATGTTTTGAATCACGACTTATCAACTATGGCGGAAAGACTAGGAATTGACAAGGCAAAAGCTACAAAACCAGTCGTAAATTCGATATTAAAGGATTATTTTAAAGCAGGTGTTGAAAATAGTGAAGCACACACAACAAATTTTTCATCGAAACTTCATTACATAGTGAAATTATTAGGTTTACCAGATGATGATGACGATAACGATGATGATGATATGGACGGTAGTAGTAGTAAAAAGAAAAAAGGTAAAAATAGAAAAGGTGGCAAGGATGAGGAAGAATTTGAAAAAATCAAACAAAATGCTGAAATTAGTTCACGCTTGATTAGTAAGCAAATAGACAATGTTGCGCAGAAAAAATTAGCGACAACACGACAATTGATTGAAAACATAATGAATACTATTGAAGGTAAGAATATTTCAAAAAGTATATCTTCAAATGAATTGATCTTAACTTTAGAAACAAAGGAAAAAGAATTAATAACACGTTTACATGCGTTGGAAGATGTTAATGCTAAAATTGCATTGGAATTGAAGCAATTAATTACAAAGAATGAAATGGAAAAAGATATTAATCAACGTTTATTATGGAGGATTCAACGTTATATTAATAATGGTA
>JACLAC010001314.1_pt1 | contig 11889 bp, 16 predicted proteins | sample 8027881 | NCBI WGS metagenome assembly JACLAC01 (sample SAMN15725517, study PRJNA655200) | protist metagenome | isolation source: fluorescence activated cell sorting (FACS) single amplified genomes of... | place: Spain: Blaines Bay Microbial Observatory, Mediterranean Sea | collected 2016-01-19 | reverse complement strand
AAAAAGGCCAAGAGCCGTCCTTTCTTCGAATCGCCGCACCTTGTGTGCATCGACTTCATGGACAACGCACGCAAGGCAGCGCCGACCTTGACTTTCCCGCCCACGCCATGGACCGAAGAGACATCGCCAGTGAATGTTTACACGTCGAGATCGGGCAGCCATCCCACACGTGTGCGGGAGTTTGGTCACAGCGGGTTGGCCGTGCAAGCATTGATGGGCAGGGGCTTTGTCTTGCATGCGCGCCTACTTCGTACCACGGACCAGGTCGGCGCGTGCACCAAGTAGCTTTTCCCAGGTACAGCAGCGCGCATGCGCGCGGCGGTACATGCTAGAAGCCGTATTATGATGCATGAAACAGCACATGCTTTGGGTGCTGGGGGGAATGTTGTGTTTCAAGTGTGCTTCTCATTTTTGGCGCCGAGCGCGAGTGTGAGTAAACATCGCCGGCGTACTTCGAAATCACGGGGTTGGACGAGCAAACTGATACTTTCACTGGCAAGCCCATCGAAGTGGAGTCAGAAGAAGAGAGCGATGGAGGCACGCAAGACGCTGTGATGTGCCTGTCGGTGGCAGCACTGAGCGACTCTTTCACGGTGCAAATTGTCGTGAAGCCCACGGTCCTAAGTCATGCCGACATCGTGGACCCCACGTCGCCCAAAGAAGCGCGATTGGAACTGCTTAAAGCTGCGGCGTGTATCGCACTGACAAATTTGTTCAAATCGATGCAAGCCCAGGCATGTGTGGATGTGTCTACCGTGGGTGTGAAAACCTCAATCCTCCTAGCGCGCGATGCGCCCGAACCAATGACGTTGGTCCCCGTCTCGTGCACGTTCACCTTCACTGACCAGGGGAAGCCGCCCCACGGCAGTGTGCAGCTGGGGGTATTGCGGCGTCGATTCTTTGCATATGTACATACAGCAACCAACGTCTTCTGATTCGAAGACCAGCGTGCCTTTCTAGCAGATACTCACGACGCTAGACTGTGGGAAGGCAACTGTGGCGCTGCACAACGCCATTTGGATGGGTATGGAGGTGTGTCTATGCTGGAAGTTCCCATCTACAAGACAAAGGCGGGTATGAAGCACGGAGAAGAGATGTTTGTGTTCGAGGGTGATAAAACATGTTACCGCACAGCACGCCCGAACCGATTGTCGCACCCGCACCCAACGTTGAGCCCGAAGGGAACGCTAGTGCGCCCGACGATGACGATGGTGCGGCACCTGCTCCGAACGTGGTCGTGTCAACGAAGAAGCGCAAAAGGCAAGGGCGGCAAATGAAAAGGCCGAGGCAAGGGTGGCAAACGCCAGCGCTGTAAGCGAACAAATCGGACAAACAGTAGGCCCCTCTACACGTTTGGCTTGGAACCCTCTAGTTGCGGGTCGACACTCATCACATTTCGATATACTTCACCCAACACATACGTAACCATCATCGCTTAATCAGCAACGAGTACTGCAACTCATCGTTGCGGGCATTGCTCAAGTGTTGGCACAACGCCGCGCGCGCAGGCCCCCAGTCAATCTTTGCGAGCACGTTCCTCGACACCCATTGCCGCATCCCTCACTAGCACAGAGAATGCGGTGACGATCGGGGGGACACTTGTCTGGAACAGCTCAGTGTAGTGCACTACTGATCAAGGTTGCCGCCATCGAGGGCAAGCAAGGCTTTCACGTTGGAGCGAGCAGACACAATACTTGATCGGTTCCTCGGAGAAGACTTTGCCATGGCAGCTCATCTAGTCTCTTTGTGCAGCAACGCGACCATGGAACTGATGTGTGCTGATCCAGACGCCGACCCTCTCGCACCACTTCGTGAGGTCCCGCTCCCGACTACAAAAAAAGCAGCGTCTTGCGGCACTGCCAGAGTAAGCGAGCAAGTGGGTTGAGTTCGAACTCAACAGTGCTCGTGCGAACATACTCGTCATGCATGACTCTCGCGCGAAGTTGACCCTCGAATCGTCGAAACACGCAACTGAACTGCTGCGTGCAACGCCGCCCGAGAAGCCGCGAGAGACATTCCCAGCCATTACAGAAGACTATTCGTTGGCACACATCGCGCAACGCAGTGTGGCGTTGGTGGTACACTATGACAGACTCCGAGTGGCACCGCAAGACCATGTCAGTGCCTTCGAGCGACAATCGTGTCGAGATGCAACACAACGTCGATAACATGGCGCAAGTTATGCTTACGTTCAGAGCGTACCAGCATGCTGCGCCGCCCGAGGGTGAAGCCGGCGTTGGCGTGTAGAGCAGTGCCAACACTATAGGTACGAGAAAGAATGCGTGACGGGTACACATCATTTGGAGGATCGATTCACACGGAGGAGCCAATACCAACGCATACGTCCAACATCCGCATGCATGGTCATGCTTTCACAGCACCATCTTGGACGTCATCATTCGCCGAACGAGAGAAGGTCAGGGGGTCGAAGCCAAGGCCAGGCGATATATATATATATATATATATATATATATTCGAACCAACTCAGCATGCCCCATGCTTGCCCCCCCCTGTATTGCCCCGCATCCTAGACTTGCACGCATGCGTGCAGGCCTTTTGTCGAGAGAACACTTGTTGGGCAGGCGCGCTTGCGCGCCGCTGTCGGAATTGCCGTGCTATTCAGCAGCTCGCTGTCAGGTGTAATGCATTTGCAGTTGCCACTATTCACTGATTCGTGCCGAGCAGTGCCGACACTAGACGCGCACGAAAGCATGCGTGAATGGTGCACACGATTTGCAGGATCAATTCGCACGGGGGAGCTAACACCAACATCATAAGTCAAACATCCGCATCTATGATCAAGCTTTCACAGCATGCCGGGAACAATGGCGGGAGCAGGAGCAAAGGTCTGGTGAGAGGGATTCGACGGTTCAGCATGCCTCCCGCTTGCCCCCGCGTTGCCCACATCCTCGACTTGCACGCATGCGTGCAGGCCTTTTCGTCCTACTTGGCGTGTAGACCAGTGCCAACATTAAACGCGCGAGAAAGCATGCGTGAACGGTACACATCATTGGCAGGATCGATTCGCACGGGGAGCTGACACCAACACCATAAGTGCAACATCTGGCTATATGCGCAAGCTGTTGCAACACCATCGCCAGGGCCATCATGCGTCGACGAAGAAGGTTCAGGCACATAAGCCAATGTTTGGTGATATGTGGTCCACAACTCAACACGCCTCATGCTTGCGCCGAATTGCCCACGCCCTAAACGTGCACGCAGGCGTGCAGGCCTTTTGTTGAGTGAACCGTTGCTGTGCAGGCGTGCTTGCGCGCCGCTGTTGGAATTGACGTGCTAGCAAGCACCTCTCTGCCATGAGTGATGCATTTGGTCCGACAAAGCATTTGAATGCAATAACATCGATTGCCCCTGCTAACACATTATCGTATTTTCCGTGGCCATATGTGGTTCAATGGCTTCGACTGACGTTCACGATCGCATCAACCTCAGGCCACTCGTTCGACGCATTTCGCGTGAACGCCTCGACGCCATGGAGGCCGAGCAGCACAAGACAGCCGCGCATGCGATGGCGACGACGATTGATCAGCAGGTCGCGATGGCATAGACAGCGGCTGCTCCATGCTCGCCTTCACCAGCGACGGCACGACGACGCATGCCCTTGCGCGCAGCCGTGCTCGCGTGGCCGAAGCAAAGGCCCGAAGCTACGGCAAGTCGTGTGCCTAGCAAGGTGGTCGCGCAGCAGCTGCCGCGCCGTTTGCTGCACACGACGCGGCCGAAGTCGTCTGGTGTTCAACACACAGCAGCAGTTACACATACGTTGTTGTGCACGGTAGAACCGAAAGGGCCGCGGCTCCATCGAAGCCCATGCCTCCGTTGCCGCGGTGGAGGTCGAACGCAGCATCTTCATCGGCACCGAGTCCATCGCGTCACGAGGGCAACACGCATGCCCATGGCCAGCACGACATTGGCGGCCAAGCACAGCGCACAAAGGGGGTCGCGGCATCTGACATGTTGGGATCGAATGGACGAGGGCTTGCCCGCCATGCGTGACGAGGAGATCGGCACGGAAATGCAAGACAGCACAGAACCTGATAATACCAAAACGCGTAAAGCGTCGTTCCGTGCAGGCCGCAATCTTCAGATCAAGCGGCTTGCAAAAGGCCTTGCGGGCGGTGGGCGACGGCACGAAGCCATGATTGTCCTTCCCGTTCTGCACGTGCGGCCTGTCCCAGCGGCAATGCTGATGAGGTTCCCGCCGTCAGGGTCATCAACAGAGCCGCTCGGTTACCAACGGTGGGATCATCAACAGAACGGCGTGTTTCACAACGCAACGCTCATCAACGTTGACAGCCCTTGCGGGGCCAAGCTCATCAGCAGCCGAAAGGGTCATCAACGAAACGACTATGTTGCTTACCCTTGCGGCGGGGAGGTCGTCAACAGTGACGAACCCCACCACGTAAACGCAACGGCTCGGCCGATGAGGTTGCCGCCGTGCGGTTCACGGCCATGCTGATGACATTGACGGCGGCAACCTTGTCAACAGCTGCGCTTTCGTGAATGCAGACGCGCCCCTCCCCCTCCCCCATAAGTCCCACATCGCACAAGCACGCTTTCGTTGCGTGCTGCATGCTTTCGCCAGCGACTGATGCTTATCCGTGCTGCGTGCGGATAGACAGCCCACTCGTGCCGACGTCATCAGCATCGTCTCAGCACAAGCCAACACGTCTCTAACCAAGAACTGCTGCCCATCCACGCAAGATAGCGAACACGTTTCATCGTGGCGGTCACCTGCATTATCGCGCCACGGCTACTCGAGTTCTGGTTGTCGTCACAACCAATGGTTTCCCCGTGCTGGCCTATCTTACGTTCCCTGCACCAAGCGTGCTAGACCCCTGCGGTAAAGCGTGCTGTGCGCAATCTCCGCTGACCCCTTTCTGCGGTCAAGCGTGTTAGCACAACCCCGTCGTTGTTTCCGTGCGGGATCTCCCACTGAAAATATTCCGTCCTGTGCGTGGAGCAAGAAGCCCGCCCGCACCCAACTCATCAACATCGTCACAGCACAAGCCACACGCGTCTCTACCCAGGCATTGCCGCCCATCCACGAAATATCGCGAACACACTTCCTCGTGACGGCCACCTGCATGACGTACAAGAATCGTTATCGTGGCACGTCTACCACCAGTTTCGTTGTACACGCAACCAGTGGTTTCCCCATGGTGGCTCATCGCACGTGCACTGCACCAAACGTGCTAGACCCCCATCCCGGCGGTCAAACGTGTTAGACCAGGCGTGTCGGTGTCCACCCCTTCTACGGCCAGACGTGTTGTGCACAATATCCGCCGACCCGTATGCGGTCAAACGTGCTAGAGCACCCCCCCATACTATGTCTTTGTTTCCGTGCTGTATCTCTTCTTCAGCCACTGCTTCTATTCCGTCCTGTGAGTGGGACAAGCAACACACCCACACCCAACTCATCGGCACCGCCACAGCACAAGTCACAGGCGCCTCTTTCCATGAATTGCCGCACGCCCTCGCGCGAACACGATTTATCGTGACTGCCTCCTGCGTGACATGCAAGAATGGTTATCGCGCCACGCGTACCCGCATTTCCGTTGTCCACACAACCAGGGTGTTGCCGTGACGGCTCATCGCACCGTTCCCTGCACCCAGCGTGCTCGACCCCTTTTGCGGTCAAACGTGTTAGACCAGGACGGTGTCCACCCCTTTTGCGGTCAAACGTGTTGCGCACAGTATCCGCCGAATCCTCTGCGGCCAACCGTGCTAGGATCGCCCCTTGCCATGCCCGTTTTTGTTTCGCCACGCACGTCCCACAGCTTGTCCTTTTTGCTGCATTCCGTCGCAACTTCAGTTCCCGCCTCGCACCATCGCGACGCATGTTGTCGTGCTTGCGCGCAATCTGCATTCGGCACTACCACGTCTGAGCGCGCCTGCGCGCCGTAGGGCTTTTCCAATATGGCAGGTTCGGCTAATTACCCAGCTTCGTACGCGTCTGGCGTTCGTTGATGCGCAGGTGGCCGCTGGTACCCCACGCGCTCCGTTACAACAATCAGCCGCGAACGCCCTCGAGCTCATGCTCAAGCAACCCCGGGCCATGGATATTGAAGATGTGACGACGAGTACGCAGGATATCAACAGTGGTCCATGGACAGCACCAGCACGTATGCTACTTGCGCAATCATTGCCGAACAGTGTGAAGGTCACTTCAGATGCGGTGGGATCTCGCGGTAACGACCTCACCCAACATTGCAAACATCACGAGGCGTTCTACAAGGCCACGGCGTGGACCTAGTTCATGTCGGCCCAGCTGTCAGAATCGGCGAACATGGCAACCATGGCGCGTGCCTGGTATACGTTGTGTCTGGCATTTCCGTCAGAAGGCACACTGAAGCATGGTGGAAGTCGGTTGGTCTGGTGTAATCATCGTGGGGCGAGTCTGTCGGATGACAGCAAACGTGTGATTTGCAGGAGCCAGCAAGCTGAAACTAGGCAGCTGGTGGGTCAGCGAGGACGATACCCACACGGCCGCCTTCTCACTTATCCGAGTAGACCAGCCGATATGCCAACAACCATACGGGCCTTCGCGCACCACGACGAGCCCGCAGAGGACGCACCCGACGACTTTTTACGGGAGAAGGATGCAGTCGAAAAAGGATCCATGCAAATTCGGAAAACCCATTGCCCGCGGAACCTTCGAGCCAGCTGTCAATCGTTCCTCAGACAGCGCAACCGATGAGTTTGGACCATATGGCGCAACTATTGCGACCATTTCTCGGTATGCTTCTCCACCAACAATCTGCCCCTCCCAAGGCCAGTCATCCCACTGGAATCGCCATCACCGCAACCAAACGACAGATCCAACAGCGAAGGTGCAAGATCGCCGCCGTTGTTCTTTCAGACTGGTGAGGCGTTAAAACGACATGGCTCCGTCGCTTCGTCATCATCCGCAGGAAACGAGCTGCATGAGGCACCACAGCAAACGAGTGAGAAAGAGCCGCCAACCGAGGAATCAGCAATGCCCCCCCCCTTTCCTCCAATCGAGGAGGGTGCTGCAAACATCAACCGACAGATGATCCGGTGACAGAGCTGGGACACATGATGAAAGCCGCAACCGCCGCCGCTGCAACATGGACGAGAGAAGAAGCAACATCGAACAACATTGCGAATCAGGAGGAACAGGCAACTTGACTAGTACCATGCAAATACTTGCCAAAACCGCCATTGCATCGGTGACCCCTCCTGCCCCCCCTCCCTCCACCCAGCGGTTGCCCAACCTGCGCCAACACAAGACTGAATATTTGCAAAACAGCACCAGACCCAAGTCGGCCACCGTCAAAACCCATGGCGACAATTGCCCCTTTCCGCCACCTGCTTCGCAACAAGGCGGCAAGCGCTCCCGACTCAGTGTTCGCAGACTTGCTGGCATGGGACGAATCGTTGCGGACGACAACTCGGAACAAAAAAAAGCCCGTGGACGGTTTACGAGCCGTGCGTGCGACAATACGAAGAAGCGCTGCATCGCGAACGGTTTCATTTACGGCCAGGCGGTGCTGCGCGCGAAGCGTGCGTATAGCGCCAGTGGGGCGGTGCTTGACGCGACCTGACGAATTTGTATGAAAGTATAGTTTTCAGGGATGGTTCGAAATGGATGTGTGCTCGTGCGCTTGCGCGCGGCTCTGGAGGTAATCATGCCGCGCAACGACGCGATTCCGCCGCATCGCAATAAGCCTCATTCGCAACAATACGGATCGGTGCTCCAGCGAAGAAGGAACCAACTTGTACTCTTTCCATTCTTCTACAACATGATTCATGCGATTCAACTGTGCAAGCCTTCGAGTGCGCGCATGCGCGCACCGTTCTAGGGCCCATGCGTTTGCGTTCGGAACTATTTCTCTGCTCGCAATACCATTGCCTTCCTCGCTTGCGTGATGCTGTAGGGTCGCGCACGTGCGCGCGAGATGACAACGCCAGGCGACATGCGACCACGCGTGACATATATGTGCCATGACCGTTTCTACTGCGCCCGAGCGGTGGCCTCGTTGCTGCGCCAAATTTGTGACGAGGGCCTACCCGCGCATTTCAGTACAGCCCACATACGCAGAGAACGCCAGCGTGCTATTGGATCCGAAGGCGTGCTCGGCCCGATCATTGGGGGAGGACTACACCGCATGCAAATGACCACGCTACGGTGCGTGCGACGCTAACACATCCCTTTTTGTCTGCTACAGCTTGCTTCTCGGCGGTGCCCTCCTTATCGACTGTTTCCCCGCCGTGTATTGCAGTGCAACGAACGCATCCACATCATTATCTACACCGACGAAGTGACACCAGGTCAAGCTTTGATGGGCGATCAAGCTCGCAAGTGTGTGTGCGTGCACTGGCCCATCCTGGAGTTCGGCTATCCTGCGTTGTCTCACGAAGGAGCTTGGCTTGCTGCGTGCACCATGCTGAGCAACACCATCGCGCACATGGAAGGATGGGCGAACAGTCCGTTCAGCATTGTTCTGGAGAGCTTCGTTGGTAGTGCTTCAAGGGGGAAACGGTACTGCTTTTGACCTTCGGCAAGGCGTGGCGTTCGAAGTTGACCCAGACGGTCCCGGACGCATGCTTTGCGGACAGTTGGGCCGCATGGTGCAAGACGCCCTGGCACACAAAGGGGGTACTTGCATGGCGTGGGAGCAACGCAGTGAAGCTATGCGCGATGTGTCAACACGTGTGCAAGCACGACTGTGCGATGCTGCCCGCGCCCACTTGTTTTCTGTTGCCATCGACTTGCCTGCGTGTCTTGCGGCACATTCTCCACGCGATTCACTCAGTGCGTGGCGTCCTTGCCAGACTGGCGTATGCTGCTGCCAACGAGCCTGCGCGGTTGCCGCAATTGGAAACTGCTTTTGGCTACACTTTGGCACCTGACAATGCCTTTCTTGACGCGCACTTGAACACACAACTTATTGATGTATTCGCATACGATTGGATGCATGACTATTTTGTCGGGGGCATTTGCCGCAAGGAACTGCGCGCAATGCTGCAATCACTGCACGCGCACACGTTCGGATGGGGGCATCGTTGGACGCCTACTTGCAAGTGTGGTCCTGGCCACGTCAGACAATGGGGGTATCATTATTGTGCAAATTGCGTGGGAACGCAAACGAACCGAGCGGAACTGCTTCCAACATTTTGGCGTCGGCACCAGTCGTCCGAAAGTGGCTGACAGACGTGCTTGTGCCCCTGGGAGTTTGTGCATCTCAATGCCATGCGATGCTTGCATTGCTTTCGGTGGTCGCGCTTCTGCCACACGCACAATCGGGCGCCATCGAACCTGCCGAGTTGGAGCGTGCCGTGATCCAACATTTGCGGTTGCACCTTGCTGCCTATGGCGATGCACGTTGGGCCCCAACTTTTCATTTTTGCATTGCATCTGGCATGGGTCTTGGAAAAGCGCCACTGCTTCCTTCTTGCTTTTGTATGGAGCGCGTGCACCGCATTGCCAAACGTTTCATGCAGGACAGGTGTCGCATCCAAAGCTGGGAACGAGGTTTGCTTGAGGACGTCACAGTGCAACACATGCACCATTTATGTGATCCGACTACGCGAGCCACGATGCTGGCGCCGAGGGTTGCGAGCAAACGAGTGCGGGATGTGGTTCGCGGGTTAGGCTTGGAAACGAATGATGAGGAAGCTGCGACGTCCTTCGTCGCGGTGGTCCGAGCGAACAACATCGGCCACACCGACGTTGCAATTGTCAACGAGGGTCATGCAATGCGCATCGGCAGCGTGATGCGACACGCATGTTTTAGGGGTCGCACGCTGTCTGTTGTGTCAGCGTGACAACTTGTTGAACATGTCAGTGAACGCTGACACAGACAATGATGTTCGGCGCTGGCGCCTTTATGACTTGCAGCTGACTGCTGTGTGTTTGCGCTGCTCGTGCGCAGGCGGCACAACACTGCCCAACCGTCGGGCAAACCCGCACATGCGTGCGACCATCGTTTGCTCTTGCATTCCGTAACTACCACCGCATATCGCGGCACAATGCTAGCCATTCTCTCGCCCTTGAGCTCCGACTGTCTTGGTACTCGGCTTCCGGGGCGGCTTGCCGCTCATTGCTTGCCACACGCTCTCGGCTGACACCTTTGCCCACACGGCACAACTCATGATGCTCAGGGCTGGCTCTTCTATGGCATACAGCTTGCTGCTGTCCGTTGGCGTTGCTCGTGCGCATTGGACCTCATCACTGCCCACACCGTCGCGCAACACTGGGCCATCTCGTGCATCTCGTTCGCTCTTGCATTCCGTAACGACTACCGCCCGCATCTCACGGCACAGCTTTAGCCACTCTCTCGCCCTTGGGCTCCGACCGCCGTGGTGCTCGGCTTCTGGGTCGGCTTGCAGCTCATTGCTGGCCGCACGCTCTCGGCCGACACCTACCTCTTTGCCCACACGGCACATATCATGATGCTCGGCGCTGGCTCTTCTATGCCTTTCAGCTTGCTGCTGTGCGTGGGCGCTGCTCGTGAGCAGACACCTCAACACTGCCCAACCGTCACACAACACTGCACATGCTTGCGAACCGCTCGCTCCCGGATTCCGAAACTGCTTCATTGTGCGCGGCACACTGCTAGCCGTTCTCTCACCCTTGGGTTCCGACTGCCCTGGCACTCGGCTTCCTGGGATGGGGGGAGGGGGGCATGCAGCTCCTTGATGGCCTCTTGCTCTCGGCACTTTGCCCACGCGGCACCGATCATGATGCTCTGCGCTGGCTCCTCAACACTGCCCACTCGTGGTGCCTGCACATTATTGTGAACATGTCTCGCACATGACATCCGCTACTTCTACCGCAGTTCGCGGCACAGTGCTGACTGCTATCTCGCCCGTGGGCTCAGACAGCCTTGGTACTCGGCTTCCAGGGCAGGCACCTCTTTGTCCAAGCGGCACATGCCATTATGCTCGGACCCGGCCATCATATGTCGTTGCTCGCCAGCAGGTACCTCAACATGGCCCAACCATCACACAACACTGCACATGCGTGCGAACATATCTCGCTGCTAAACGCCGTAGCTACTACCGCATTGCGCGGCACAATGCTCGTCGTTCTCTCGCCCTTGGGCTCCGACTGCCTTGGCATTCACCTTCCAGGGCGGCTTGCAGCTCATTGCAGGTCGCACGCTCCAGGCAGGCACCTCTTGGCCCGCAAGGCACATAGCATGATGCTCGTCTTGCAGCTTGATGGGCTGTGCTGGCGTTGCTCGTGAGCGGGCAGCTCAAGACCGTCAAGCCGTTGCGCAACACGGAGCAATACCGTGAACACATAGCGCTCTTGCATTCCAAGCACGACCGCATTTGGCGGGACAATGCTAGACGTTCTCTCGCCCTTGGGATCCGACTGCCTTGACACTCGGCTTCTGGGGCGGCTTGCAGCTCATTGCTGGTCGCACGCTCTCGGCCGTCACCTCTTTGTCCACGTGACACATATCATGCTGCTCGGAGCTGGCTCCTCTATGTCTTGCAACTTGCTGGCGTGTGCTGGCGTTGCTCGTGCTCATGCACATCAGTACTGCCCAACCGTTGCACAACACAGCACATGCTTGTGCACATCTCTCGCTCTTGGAATCCCAGAGCGCGAGATGCTCGCAATGATGTGCAGCTTCGCGTGCCGGCTGGGCAGTGTTGAGGTCCATGTGCACGAGCAGCGCCAGCACACAGCAGCCAGCTTCAAGACATAGAAGAGCCAGCGCCGAGCATAACGATATGTGCCGCGTGGACAGTGAGGTGCCGGCCGAGAGCGTGAGAGCAGGAATGAGCTGCAAGCCGCCCAGGAAGTCGAGCACCGAGGCAGTCGGAGCCCACGGGCGAGAGAGTGGCGAGCAAGGTACCGTGAACTGTGGTAGTAGCTATGGATGTCAAGAGCGA
>JACLAC010020567.1_pt1 | contig 11893 bp, 10 predicted proteins | sample 8027881 | NCBI WGS metagenome assembly JACLAC01 (sample SAMN15725517, study PRJNA655200) | protist metagenome | isolation source: fluorescence activated cell sorting (FACS) single amplified genomes of... | place: Spain: Blaines Bay Microbial Observatory, Mediterranean Sea | collected 2016-01-19 | reverse complement strand
TTTAGAAAATTTTGTTACTAGCCAGAAAGAAAAAATCGAACAAAATATACAATTCAATTCTGGGCAGATTGAGCTAGATACAGATAGCCACGACAATCAAAATCAATTATCGAATTTTGAATTCCCCGAGCAAAAGATCTTGGATACTCTCATGGATGTAGATGCTGATTCAAGTGCAACTGATCCGATACCACCCGAAGCGAGTAACTTGTTAGACGACAAAAGTACGGGGGAAAGTATTCACGGTAACGCACCAGATAAACATAGCGTGAAATCTACACCTGACGCGGTTGCTGACAATTTTGGAAATTTTTCTGCCTTAGATGATCTAGCTACCTCACCAAGAACAAAAGAAGAACAAATTGGATATGTGATGGGTAACACTGAAAAAGACGATCACATAGATCGTCTAGGTGGAGCTGATGAGTCAAAAACGGAAATAGACAATTCTAATGATCCACTGGCACAGACCAAAGAGTTGCACGCAACTAGCGCTGACGATGACTTGATGAGTATCACCTCATCGATTAGTGATACCCCTTCCTCGGCTAACGATTATGAAGAATTATTCGGCAATAGTAATATCACTCAAGATAAATTATCAAAACAAGTAGCGGTATTGAGTGGGGACCTTGAAGTGAATTCGGATACCATGGCTGTTGGTGGACCAACCGTGGTAGATTCAAAATCAGAAGGGGGTTCAAATGAGACAAATGTATTACAAAACGACAATTCTACTGAACGAGATAATGAATCAGGTGCAAATGATGAAACGAAAGAATTGAGCCAGGGTGAACAAACTCAGACCGAAGCAAGCATAGACAAAAATCAATTGCAGTTCGATGATAATTCGTCAGTAGTATTGCAGCAGATCAACTCTCAATCGAATAAATTTAAAAGTTTCAACCTACTGGATCAGGAAACTACTATTGCTGTCGAAGAGCAGGAGAGCCCTAAACGGCTGAGAAACAGAGGCGAGATAGAACGAGCGGGTCTGGCGGATCCGCTTGATGAAAAGCGAAACCAAAAAGGCGAAGAGGATAAAACAAAAAACCAATTGTCAACTGACTCGTCGTTACCGATAATAGGAACAAACAAAAAAAAACCTGTTGTTAACCGGACTAAGGTTGAGAAGAAGCAAAATCGCGCCACTTTAGGTGAGACTGCAGTTGATAGTGAATTAGAAAAGTTACTCAATCACATAACAATCATGAGTGAAACTACTTTAGAGCCTTTAGTCAAAACAGAATCAGAAATCGAAAATAAGGCTCAACCTGCGAAGCGGCCACATATAGGAGGGAAAAGACGAAGGCCGCCGCATACAAAAGACAGAATAAATCAATCTACGCAGACCACTGCAAAGCAAAAATCAAGGAAAAAGAGACCTTCCCAGTCTTCAGGTAAAAAGCAGAGGATCGATAGCGGTATGGCTGACGTTTTAGCTGCTCTGGAAAAACTTCAAGATTGAACACTTTTGGTAGCTCTAAAACTTGGCCAGCAATGATAGACGGTGGGTAGGTCCAAACTGCCCCATTGAAATCAAGGCATAATCGATTTGGAAGTTGCCCATACTGGCACCTAAACCGAACGTAACACCAGATAAAGCCCCCAAGTCGTTGCCACCAAGGGCATACTTATAACCTGATCGCAGGTGAAAAAATTTCAAAACTGTAAATGCTAATCCTATACCTATACTCGTTTTGTTATCGGATGGCCGGTTAAGGTCTGCAGTGATAACAGCAGAATCTTCCAACATTCGGTAAGCCATGCCCATTTTCAAATTGACTGGTAGCAAAAACGATTCTTCGATGAATTGTACTCGGCCGAGGTGTTGTAGGTTAACACCAACTGAGAATGGGCCTGGTTCTCCAGATTGGTTTTGAAAAGTATATAACCCACCAATATCTAGTGCAGGTGTACTCGCATCTACTGGGCGGATGTCTCCACCACCTAATGTTTCTTCTAATTGTTCTGCTTCACTTCCACTCAATATTTTTTCTCGAACCCACTTAAGATTAGTACCGACAGACAGATTTCCAAACTGTCGAGCCATAGACAAAATTAGTGCTATATCATAAGGGTGAAAAGGTTTAGTTTCATTCCCACTAGCATCCCGACCGATCAATTCACCATAATTTAAATAAACTAGGCTCCCAGCAATTGTTCCAAGTCCACTGATAGGTTGAGCAAATCCAATATACTCGTGGTTAATATCTCCCAACCACTCATTGTGCATGAAGCCGAATTGTTGTTGTTTTATATTTGCTAAGCCAGCTGGATTCCAAAACGTGGCGTATAGATCGTTACTGTGTGCCACTTGAGCTTCGCCCATGCTGATTCCCTCCGCTCCTATGCCAATTTTAAGAAAGGTCATAGCTCGTGTACCTGCGTTTTCATGAATCTGAGATTGTACTATCGTCAGGCCACTCATTAACATACAGATCAGCAGAGATAATATGGCAGATCTGTACTGGTAAACGTGTCTGCTAAACTTGTTCCTCGTCATTATCGAGTATTCCTACTTACTTTCTGGTTATTCCCAACCAAGTCAATATACCAGATTTATTCTGAGTTTGATTCGTGTACGTATCAGTGGTAGCGACAGAAGGACTCTGATCATCTAAGTTTTCAATATCTTGCAAGCGAGTTATAGCTAAGTCAATTAGCTTCTGGTTTGAGGAAAGTGTCAACACTTTCCGGTAATCTTCCCGTGCTGCCAGGTACTGTTTACCTTTTCGAAAAGAATTTGCCCGATGATAGTAGTTAAAGTGCCTGTTAGGTTCTAGTTCTATTGCTTTGCTAAAGTCGGCAACGGCTAGCCGAAATTGGCCAATTTGGTCATAACATTTTCCCCTAATTTCAAAAACTTCAGTCTTGTTACAACCAAGTTCAATAGCCTTTGTAAAATCGTCAAGCGCAGATTTTCGTGTTTGATCCGACTGCATATTCATATCTAACCAAACCTTGCCCCTTTCAATATGGGCTTTCACGTGTTTAGGTTCTATATGTAAAACACGACTAAGGTCAGAAACAGCTTGGGAAGTCTTTCTTTCCTTACGATACAGTTCCAAACTAATGGCGAGATACAAATCAGCTTCGACGGTTTTCATGATTGACGGCACTGTCTCTAAGCCAATGTCGATGGCTCGACTCCAACATTCCAACACGTTTCTCAACTCCTGACACCGGTTATTTGGCTGACTTCTAGCTTTGGCGTAGTCAAGATGAGCATAGCCGCGGGTAACCTCTGAAATGGCTGAGGTTGATTGGTCTGGTCGCATGACTGCTTAGTTGAATTAGCCTTCTCGAATTTGATTAAGTCGTTCGTAGCAGTCTCTGGCATCCGCATCTCGATTTACTCGCTGATAAGCGACAGCTAGATTTTTGAGAGCATCGATGTCATGTGGACGAATGTCAAGCGCTTTCCGATAGCTATTGATTGCATCGTGAAATTTTCCCATTTCTTGGTAAGCATTACCCAAATTAAAGTGCAAGTCTCCCGGTGATTCTGCATCAGAATCACTAACTGCGGCGTAGCATTCAATTGCGGATTGATATTTTCCCTGTCGATGATAGGCTACACCGAGGTTATACGAGATATCAGCATTATCGGGCGAATACTCCAAAGCTGTCAACAGATGTTCAACGGCTTCATCTGGTCTATTAAGGCGTAGTAGAGCTTTGGCCAATCCAGCCCGTGCTTGTACTGAGGTCGTCGATCGATTAACAGCATCCTGAAACAAGTAGACAGCCTGTTCAAAGTCGCCTTGTTTTAGGTGTGTATTAGCAATATCTAATTGATTTTTGATTTGGCTATTCATGCGAAAGATCCAGAGAACACTGATGACAAGATTTACCCGCAATTTTACATCAAAGGGCACTCACCGTCAAGAAATGTGAGTGCTACTTTGGGTTATCTGTTTCCCTTGAAATCGTTATTGTGCTGTGCTAGAATCGGCCCAGCCCGATGTCCCTCCAAAGGCTATGTCAATCTTGGAAGGGTATTGGAAAGTTAATACACGGGAAGGGTTGTCTGAAGAGATAATGCAAGAATACAAAACCGAGAATATTAGAAACGTAGCAGTCGTCGCTCACTCCAACGCAGGGAAAACATCGCTAATTGAAGCCATACTGCTGAATGGTGGAACTATTGATAGACTGGGTAGTGTGGATGAAGGCAACTCAGTGGCAGACTATGCCACCGATGAAATCGATCGTAAAATGACGATAAATTGTTCAATCTGTGTGGCAGAATGGAAAGGGCATAAAATCAATTTGATAGACACTCCGGGTGCGGAAGACCTTTATGGTGATTTGGCCAGTGCTCTAAGGGTGGTTGAGGCAGTTATAATTGTAATTGATGCCACTACTGGAGTGGAAGCGGGAACTGAAAAGATTTGGGAATCTATCCAACGCCAGAAACTCCCCAGCCTTTTCTTCGTGAATAAAATGGATAAGGAAGGTGCCGATTTTAAAAACGCGGTTTCAACAGTTGAAGACGTCCTTGAAGCAAGACCAGCTATAATTCAACTGCCTATTGGTGCTGAAAGTAATTTTTCCAGTGTGTTTGATCTGATTCACTTTGATGATGAAAATATTCCGGAGGATTTGATAGAAGAAGCTCAAGAAGACAGGGAGATGCTGACTGAAGCAGCAGCGGAAAACGATGAAGAACTGATCGAAAAATTCTTTGAAGACGGAGAATTAACGGGTGAGGAGATCGAGTTAGGTATAAGGAACGGACTAAAAAGTGGCGAGATTATCCCCGCAATCAGTGGATCAGCTACTCAAAACATTGGTGTGGAAGAGCTAATGAACTTTTTGGTCAGTTGCTGTTCATCTCCAGCATCTGTCGATTTAGATGAAGAGAATGCGTTTGAACCAGATCCATCAGCACCACTGTCGGCTTTAGTTTTCAAAACACTAGCTGACCCCTTTTCTGGCCGTTTGACTTTGTTTCGAGTTTTCTCTGGTACATTGAGTGGGGATAGCCAATTGCGAAATTCAACTAAATCTGAAAATGAACGAATTGGTAAAATCTCTTTTATGAATGGTAAAGAGCTAACTAACACACCTCAGGTAGCCGCTGGCGACTTCGGGGTTGCTATCAAGCTCAACTTGGCAGAAACTGGAGATACTTTTTGCACAGTTGATGACCCTATCCAATTACCAGGCATCGATTTACCCAATCCTGTTATTTCGTTAGCCGTTTTACCCGCTCGTGATGGAGACGACGAAAAATTATCAACTTCCCTTCAGAGAATGTCCGAAGAAGATCCGACATTCCAGATATCCCGTAACGAAATCACTAGGCAGCTACTAGTCTCAGGTCTAGGTGAACTGCACATAACGATTATACGCAACCGAATGCAAGATAAATTTGGCATCGAAACTCTAACTGAAGCCCCCAAGATTCCTTACCGGGAAACTGTGCGAGGCCGAGCTAATAATGTACGAGGCCGATTGAAAAAACAAAGTGGAGGCCGTGGCCAATTTGGTGAAGTTTGGATTCACCTTGAACCCATTTCTGACTCAGAAGAAATGTTTGAATTCGTTGATAATATCGTTGGCGGGTCTGTACCTCGCAACTATATTCCTGCTGTTGAAAAAGGTATTCGGGATACGATGACCAAGGGAGTATTAGCCGGTTACCCACTTTACGGGCTCAGAGTGACACTATATGATGGTAAACATCATCCGGTAGATTCTTCCGATATGGCATTCCAGTTGGCCGGTTCCCAAGCAATCAGAGATGCTGTGGAAACAGCAAAACCCATTTTGTTGGAGCCAGTATATAATATTTCTATCACTGTACCGGATCAATACATGGGAGATGTCATGGGGGACCTAAATAGTAAGCGAGGTCGTATCGTGGGGATGGAACAAGTCGGGAAACGGCAGGTAATTCAGGCGACAGCACCCTTATCAGAGTTATCTCGCTACTCGATTGATTTGAAGTCTTTAACTAGTGCACGTGGGTCTTTCACGATGGAATATGACAGTTATGAGCAAATACCTGATGAAATTGCTCAAAAGGTCATTGCAGATAGTAAATCTGAAAATGAATCTGAATAGGTAAACGAAGCCCAGAACAGATGTAGGATACCTCAGGGGGCAAGTGCCCCCTTTTGTGTCGGTAAACTAATATTTATTTACCATTAGTCTATCTTTCAAGTGTAGGAATTGGTTTTTTGACAGCCCTCTTACAGTCCTGACAACTCGCTTTTACCATTTTTTCACCTAACTGGAGCTTTTGACTCGTTTGGGTAATTTCAAATTACTGAATAAGTATGTTACTTGTGTCTACTGATTTATAATGTTGTTGTGGTTAGGTCCTCAGCAAACCATTGAATCATCGTGGGGCTAACGAGATTCCAGATGATAGAATCTATTCTCACTCTTATGTTTTTCTCATCAAGTGGCAGACTGACAATCTAGGTTACCTCAATCCATTTCTTATCTATCTTTCTTTAGTTCCACCTGGATCTTTTTGGAATTTTTATGGTCATTTGTATGCAAAAATCCAACCAGCGAATTGATCTATTAATCGCCTGTTGATATGAGGCAGTTATGGTTTTGATTTGGTTTGATATTTGTATTCTTTGTTGTTATAATTCTGTCTCTATGTTAATCAGACCAGAGGGAGGTTTAATCGATCCCCGTGAATAAAAAAACAAAGAGTGCGATCGTTTGGGTTATTCTGATCGGCATTGTTGTCTTTGCAACATATCGACTGATGGAACCCAAAGCAACTGAGCACAAGCTAAAAACCTCCGAATTCTACAGTTTGGTTAAGGGTAAGAACAGTAACACTCTGTTCGATGGATCAATACAAATTGATAAAGACTGGATTCGGGGTCGCTTGAGCGTGGAAGGGCAACGCGAAATTAGGGACGCGCCCAGGACTGGATGGGATGGTAGTTTCAAAACTAGTCGAGATGTCTACTCGAACTACCCATTGGAAGAAGCTTTAATCGAAAATCAAATCCGATTTGATCATGCGATGTCTTCTAATTTCCCACAATGGCTAGTCTTTGTTGGGTCGACTGTTCTACCAATCCTATTGTTTTTGGGAATTATGGTATTTATCTCCCGACAGATGCAAGGTGCTGGGAACCGCGCCATGTCTTTTGGGAAGAGCCGCGCTAAGCTGCACAGCGAAACCCAGACCAATACAACTTTTGATGACGTGGCTGGTTGTGATGAAGCAAAAGAGGCTCTTGTTGAGGTCATTGATTTTTTGAAAGACCCAAAGAAATTTCAGCGTTTGGGAGGAAGAATTCCCAAGGGTGTTTTGCTAATGGGGCCGCCCGGTACAGGAAAAACGCTACTAGCACGTGCAGTTGCCGGTGAAGCCGGTGTCCCTTTTTATAGTATTAGTGGCTCCGATTTTGTAGAAATGTTTGTTGGTGTTGGTGCTTCACGAGTGAGAGATCTATTCGAAACAGGCAAAAAGGATGCTCCTTGTATAATTTTTATTGATGAATTGGATGCCGTTGGGCGGCACCGTGGTGCAGGCATCGGTGGTGGACACGATGAACGTGAACAAACACTCAACCAACTGTTAGTCAGTATGGATGGATTCGACAGTTCCGAGGGCCTGATTTTGATTGCAGCGACCAACAGGCCTGATGTCTTAGACCCCGCGCTGCTTCGTCCCGGACGTTTTGATCGGCAAATTGTGGTTGATATGCCCGATGTGAGAGGCCGCGAAAAATTATTTGAGGTCCACACCAAAGCACCTTTCAAACTAGATGACAATGTCAACCTAGCGAATCTGGCAAAAGCTACGCCGACCTTTTCAGGAGCTGACATATCCAACATGGCGAATGAAGCCGCATTGTTAGCAGCAAAACAAAACAAGGAAACGGTTGACAGTGATTGTTTCGAGGAAGCTAAGGATCGAGTCATGATGGGTCCTGAACGGAAAAGTATGGTTGTAAGCGACAAAGAGCGTGAAATCACCGCTTATCACGAAGCAGGACACGCATTGCTTCACCATTTCATTCCGGAAAGTGATCCTAACTACAAGTGTTCGATCATACCTCGTGGTAGAGCTATGGGAGTTACGGTTGCATTACCAGCTGAAGAAAGACACAACTACAGTAGAAAATATCTGATTGGTCAGATTACTGTCTTACTTGGTGGGCGTGTAGCAGAAGAAATCAGGTTTGATGAGCAGACTACTGGAGCCCAAAACGATTTTGAGCGTTCGACTGACTTAGCCCGTAAGATGGTTACACAATGGGGAATGAGTGACCTTGGACCATTAGCGTTCGGAAAGAATGAGCAACAAGTCTTTTTGGGTAAAGAGATGGCACACCACAAAGACTATAGCGAAACTACAGCCCTTGAAATTGATAACGCTGTACAAAACATTGTATCTCATTGTTACGACAGAGCCAAGTCGATCTTGACTACTAATCTAGACGGATTAGGAAACTTAGCAGAAGAATTACTGGAAAAAGAAACTCTAGTTAGCGAAGAAATCATCGATATACTGGGGCCTAGACCCCAAGCTACTGGTATATAGATTAGTCAAATACAACTACGACAAAACGATTTTTCCCGAAGGCAACCTGATTCTTAAGAGTTTAGAATCAGGTTGCCTTTCTTTTTTTTTAACACTTTCAGGGTCTTTAACGGATGGCACTGTTTACAAATAACGGCTGGTCTTGCGGAGAAGAAACAGGTATTATGGGTATCATCAATGTTACACCCGATTCTTTCTCTGATGGGGGAAAATATGCCAACGTCGAAGCCACTGTTATGCGAGCTAAACAGATGGTCGCAGATGGTGCTGATATTATTGATATAGGAGGAGAATCATCTCGCCCTGGTGCAGAACCGATAACTGCAAACGAAGAGTGTCGAAGGGTAATACCTGTGGTCCAAGCCTTAGCTGAGCAGTCTCAAATCCCTATTTCAGTTGACACCTACAAAGCCAAGGTCGCTCACGAAGCTTTATCTGCTGGGGCTTGTGTGATAAATGATATTACGGCTCTTCATGGAGACCCTAACATGTGTCAAATAGTAGCTGATGCTCAAGCCGGTGTTATTCTGATGCATATGCAGGGTGTGCCAGCAACCATGCAAAAGGCCCCCACCTATCAAAACGTTGTTACCGAAGTCCACGACTGGCTAACTGAAGTTGCTAGCCAAGCAGTAGATCGAGGTATTGACTCAAGTCGGATTATGATCGATCCAGGTATTGGTTTTGGGAAAACATTCGACCATAATCTGGAAATACTTCGTCACTTAATGCAATTTCGCGGAATTGGTTACCCGATGTTAGTTGGGGTTTCCCGAAAAAAGTTTATAGGACGGATACTTGATTTACCCGTTCATCAGCGAGAAGAAGGAACGGCAGCAACAGTTGCTTGGTCGATTATTAATGGAGCAAATGTGGTGAGAGTTCATGATGTCGCGAAGATGAAGCAAGTGGCACAGGTTATAGACACAATTTGTCGAACGAAGCTAGACCGTGAATAACTATCCGAAAATTATAGGAATTGGTATTGATATCATTGAAGTTACGCGTATTGCTTCGTCTTGCCAAAAATGGGTTGACCGTTTTGAGCAGCGTATATATACTCAAAAAGAACGTAATTATTGCGGAGAACCACCGTTGCGTTACCAAAGACTAGCCGCCCGTTTTGCGGCCAAAGAAGCAACCTTCAAAGCGCTAGGAACAGGGTTGATCAACGGTATGCAATGGACCGATATAGAAGTTTTGCCAGATGAACTAGGGAAGCCCATAATAACTTTGCTTAATGAAGCCAAGCGTTATGCTGAAACAATAGGTGTCTCTGAACAGATGATCACACTGTCTCATACCAATGATTATGCTGTTGCCAATGTGATTTTATTCGGTTACCCCTCAACTATTAAAACCTAGAATAATGTGGTGTAAAATTGCTTGTCAATACTCATTGTTATTTATATTTGGTAGTGTTTGCTGGAGTCAATCAGCTAAATTGGTTGGGCCACAACCAATTAGTGACCAGTTTTTGCGACGCTTGACCCAAAACGAGTCCCCTTTTCACGAAAACCCAGCCTTAATAGCCACTTCTAGATCACAACTTCAGTTGTCGGCCGGGCGCTACCCACACCAGATTTCTCGCTTGAGCCAACCAAATGATGATGGTCGGCTATTAGAAACTCGAGAGTATAATTTACCACCCGGAGGCTATGAGCGCTTGCTGATTGTCAAGCCTTTCAAAAACGTTGGTGTAATTGGCTTGGATTTGGCTTTTGAACATTTTGGGCCATACAGCCGAATGGATAACCAAGGCCAAGCAATCAGTGCTTTCCCCCAATCTAATCATGCCTTAGGTGTACGCTACGCAAAACGAATCGCCCCTAATTTAGCATTCGGTATAGATGCAAAATGGCTTCGTTCAAAAGAAGTTTCTATGGAGGAACCTAACTACAAAGGCCAGCTGGGGCATGGTTATGCTTATAGCTTTGGCTTTCACCAAATTATTAACTCACGAATCGACTCTGGTTTGACAATTGGGAATTTGAGTAATGGCCTTTCGTTTGACAACCCTAATATTCCTCGCCACTTAGAAACTCGCATTCTTGTTAGTGGACGCTACCAAATTGAGGTTGCCCCGATAACTCTTAGTGCAGAAATAACCCATCAACCCCAATTTAACTTAGGATTCCAATTCGATTTGACAGGAGAAATTGCTTATAGAGATCGGGTTGCATTACGCTTAGGTTATCTACGTTGGGCAGAAACGCAACAACGAAAGTTTCACTATTTAGTAAATGGTCGGGCCGGAAATGAACAGAATATGTGGCATATAGAAGGAGTAAAGTTGAGCTTGATTTGGAATATTTGGAAAGCCCAACTCACTGTTAATTACCAACCGTATTTTCAGCTAAATCCCTTGCACAGCTATCATTCAACTGCTTTGAAAGGGAAAAATTTCCCAACATTTTCTCTCCGATTTCGAGCAACAAAATGAGCCGTTTTGAGGATGATCAATACGAAACTATCGCCAAACCTGTAACTACGAAGTTAACAGTAAAAAAGTCTCGATTCATCGGTATGATGAGATCCGTTGATTCGATGGAGTCAGTTAAATTCGCACTATCGGCTACTCATCGTGACTACCCTAGTGCCAGCCATTATTGCTATGGCTACCAATTTGGACTGGGTAAAAAATTGCGGTCTTACGCTACCGATGATGGTGAACCAACTAATTCAGCAGGAAAACCAATTTTATCAATATTGAAAGCAAGTGGCTTATCGAATCTGATATGTTTGATTACCCGTTATTATGGAGGAGTCAACCTAGGTGTCGGCGGCCTTATTAGAGCTTATAGTCAGTGTACTAAACAGTGCTTAGATTTAGCCGAAACAATAACTCAGACTTGCTACCAACAGTTGGTTATTACTGTTGTTTACGATAAAATTGATCAGATTTACAGGCTAAGTCGTAAAATGAAAGCTGTAATTTCTGATGTTGTATATGGTCAAAATGTGGTTATTCAAATCAAAGTTCGGCCGAGTGTGAAACCCCAGTTCACCGACCAACTAATGGGAATCAGTGGGGTTATTTCTGTCGATATACCAAGCGAGAATAAAATCTCATTCAGAGAATATGCCTAGGCGAAATTTCGGAGATTCATAGAATGAATGTTTTTTCAAAACGGATAGATCGTTTGCCTCCTTATATGTTTGGCAAACTCAAACAGTTGACCTACGAACGACGTACCCAGGGAGTTGACATTATTGATTTGGGTATGGGAAACCCTAACGATCCGACGCCACAGCCAATTGTGGATAAATTGTGCGACGCGGCACAAGACCCGCGTAACCACCGCTACTCGGCTTCAAAAGGAATCTTTAATCTGAGACGCGAAATATGTAGATATTATC
>JACLAC010016335.1_pt1 | contig 11896 bp, 3 predicted proteins | sample 8027881 | NCBI WGS metagenome assembly JACLAC01 (sample SAMN15725517, study PRJNA655200) | protist metagenome | isolation source: fluorescence activated cell sorting (FACS) single amplified genomes of... | place: Spain: Blaines Bay Microbial Observatory, Mediterranean Sea | collected 2016-01-19 | reverse complement strand
AACAATTGATGAATTATAGAAGAAGAAGAAAGAAGAAGAAGAAAAAGAAGAAGAAAGAAGAAGAACGACGAAAAAAAAAAAAGAAAAAAGAAAAAGAAGAAGATATTTTGGAATGTTGTGGAACAAGTACTAAAATAACGGACAATGGACTTGGCGAGGGAATTATATATTTACATAGGGAGTTGAAAAATAATTTGTAAACCAAACGAATCAAAAAGAAGGCTTTTAGATTGTGTATTGGGTAGTCACTTAATTGTTTGCATTGTGTACGAGCATATTGTACTCGTTTGTTGATAGCACACCACGTATTACAATAGAGAGAGACCGAGGGAGCGAGTGGGGTATGGCGACGAACACACCATTGGGGGAGCTTAATACTCGGGGGGCGAAACCGCCAACGCACGAATCTGGGTGGGAAAACATCGACGGGCTACTTGACAATGCGGTCAAGGAAATGGCGCTTGGGCAGATGGTTCATAAAGAAGATTTTTCGCTGTACCAATCCATGAGTGCAGTTGAGCTGATGGACCCGAAGATGGACCATGGGATGAACCCGCAGACCGTCGTCCCAGTGCAGGATAGACTTACGGCGGGGGAAGTCAAACTCCAGTTGTCCGCGACGGAAACTTTGGACATCCTCGACACTCTTTTTACACAAGAAGCTGCGCATTATTACAAAGGGTACTCCACTGCCCAAACGTTGTACACGTGTTACTATTGCCACAAGTGCGTCCTGGCCAAGCTCCAAGAGCAGTTCATATGTTCACCGAGCAAGCAAAACAAGGGCGTGGGGGAGCAGACCACCAACGCCGACGATGCGGCCGTGGCCGCGGAGACGCTGATGCAGTTGCAGATTAGTTCGGGGGAACAGCTCGAGGGGCTCCATGGTACAATTGCCCGTGTGTTGTACACGTACGTAGTTGCGACCTTAAAAACGGCGGATTTGATCCATACAAAAATAAAGACCGCAGACATCTACGAAGACGATGACTTTTACCCGCGCACCTTCGGCCTCTACCTGTGCAGTGATGTGGACGAGGCGATTGTGGAGGACCTGGTCAAAAGTGCGGAAATCCAGGCGAGAAAGTACGGGTCAAATGGGACGGAGAAGGATACGGTCTGCAAAGAGGACCAAAAGGTGTGGGACAGTATTGCCGCCAGGCTTGCCTTTCGGCTATCGTTCTGGCGGTCCCAACAGATTGCCGCTGACGTAGAAGTCCTGTGCCAAGACCGGGAGAACATGAAACGGGCCCTTTCGCTGTTTCAGGCCGCCGAAGAGGCCTTCAATGGCATAAACGCAAAGTCAACCGAATCAGCAGTGGTACCGTGCATTGATACCCTGCTGGCCGCTGAAATTATGCCCAATATGCCGTCCATGAAGCTGGACGTTCCCACGTTCGGCAGAGCTCGAGAAATGTTCTCCAAGTCGCTGAAAGACTTTGTATTCGTTGTGACGAGAACGCTGGACATCCCGACCACTTTCATGCACGCAAAGGCCCTGGAGCTGTACTACCAACAGGACAACCGGGAAATTCTTGACGACAGCGTCCTGGACCCTCTCGTCCATATAGACATTTTTCTTGATCACTTTGCAGAGCGGGATGCCGATATAGTCGTCAGGTCGTACCTGTGGTCGACCTTTCGCAACAAACAGAACTGCCTTGGCCTTGGCGGCCTCCCGCTCATCGTGAGGGCGTCCACCAAAGCTTTTGGTGTTCCCAGCTGGATGCACGATAGCGAGGAGGGGATGGAAGTCGTGTCGCTTATCAGCAATTCGCTGCAGTACGTGTTTCGCACCAGGTGTTTGACGCCCGCAAGGCAACACAGGCGCCTGATGAAGAATTTAGCAGACTGGGGTAACCTGCAGCGGCACGGAGACATTGGGGACGAAGAGCTCCTGAAGAGCAAAAATATACCAATAGAAAACGCGATGCTGTACATCAACCGTTTTGGAAGCTGGATATTAGACCGCTCGCTACGCATGATGAAGACGCAGCTCTGTTTGGGAATCCAGTGCAACCTTTACAGCTTTGCCGAATCAATGGCTGTCGTGTGGTACGTAGAAAATTTGCTTCGCACGACGACGCAGAACTTGCGAGCCTCGATGAACCGGTACTTGGAGTCGCCCCACGTACCGCCGCTCTCTACGGGGGAAGAAAATACTACACCGATAGCCGGCGAGGGGATGACAAAACGGCAGAAAAAGAGAGACAAGAAGAAGAAGAAGAAGAAACAAGCAAATGCTATGAAAAATGACCCCTTGCCGCCTACACCAGGGCATATTTTTCACATGTTCACCTTGGAAGCGACAAAAGCAGCGTTCTCTGGACTGTTTATTGGCTTGCTAGGATTACGGGAAAAGGGGTTCGGTGGCATGGAGCAATTCCGGTTCGGTGACGAAAAATTTCGATTCGAGGGGCGCTTTAAACACTTCTACACGTACGACCAGTACCCACCGGTCGCTTTCACTTACGGAGAGTACAAAAAAACGCTGCAAGCCGAGGGGGAACGCGGACCTGATGGCTTGATCGATTTTGCCGGGAAAATATTGAAAAGTTCTGGACAAAGCTGGAAGAAATCCTCTACAATTGTAGGTTCAAAATCCATTTCTGAAAATATGAAAGTTTGGCTGATGAAAGAAAAAAAGTGGGTCGTTATGAACGTTGTCTCGTTGACACGGATCTCTGGCGAACCATTAGAAAAGGAGGATGGTGCTTCATCAAAAAAGAAAACATTTTTGAACACCAAAGGTATTTTTGAAAGGTCTTGATATGTTCAAAACCTATAATGTGCGAACGATATAGTTTTTAATTAAAGTAACACGTCAGTCGTCAGAGAGGAATCTGTTTTTAAATTGATTTTAAATAGGGTTACTAGGGACTAAGACAAACAACTAAAATAAATCGTAAAATTGTAAGCGTACGATCGACATTTCGACTGGCGAGCGCTGAAAAAGACGCTTCAGAAAAAAAAATAATAAAAAGGGGTTGGCGAGTTGGCGAGCTGATGATAGATGATGATATGATATAGGAAGTTAATATTAAACTTAAGGATATAGTTTATAATAATAACATTTTTTCGCTTCACAAATATACTTGTTTTATAATTATGTATAATTAGAAACACCAGATGCAAAATGATATATTAAACTCAAAGTGGTTTACCTTAAATAAAATACACAGCAATTTCTAGATTTTCTTTCTTCAGCTAATAACATCTAACAACCAACATCTAACAGCAAACAGCAACAGATTACAGATTACAGACTTATTTTATATACTACTATATCACTTTGTTGAAGAGTAGTATGCTATTTTCATGTATTATACCGAGACGTTACATATGTTATTGTTGTTGCGGTATTATAAAGACATGACCGACGGCGCACGATTCCACTGCCGGCCCAACAAGTAAGAAGTAAGGAATGGGAAAGACGCTTTTTTTGGTGCACTGCATTACATGAGGATGATGATTGTTGTTGTTGATAAAAAAAGTTGAAATATCTATGTGTCCTCTTTTTTTTGAAATATCTATCTGTCTTTTCTTGTGATTGTTCCTACGTAGCAAATGGTTTCAGGGATTTCTTTCCTTTCTTTCAAGTTTTATTAAAACGCCTTCGCCTGTGCTGCGGGTGTACTGTTGCAAAAATGGGGAGAAAGAAGAAGAAGAAAGCGAAGACTATTCTTCCATCGGTAGATAACTTTGTGACGTCCACCACTACTGAAAAGTTCGAAGGCTTGGGGAACATATGCGCGGAAGCAGAAGCTCTGTTTACCTCTGAACTTTTGGACGAGTTGCAATGCCCTGATGAGGACATGGTTGGTATGTTCCAATCCCTGCACCCCGCGTTTAAGCTTGCGCGGTTCTGTGCCGTGTTCCGTAAGAACACCTTAGGGGCTCTTCTTATCTCGAAATTACAAGAAGTTTTTGAAGCAATCAGCGGCGAGTGGGAGACACAACCATCAGAGGAAGAGGCCGCCACAAAGAGAAAAAAAGCTTTGGAAGGATTAAAAGACCCTGGCCCTCTCATCGAACGGTGCAAGTTAACGAATGACCGAGCACGAGTGACCCTGTGTAGATTAATGCTCAACCGAATTGAACCCGACCCTTTTAAAAATAAACTATCCATGGCGATGTCAGTGTACATATCAAAAAATCACGGGGATATTTTATCTTCCTGGGTAAACTCGTGCCGTATCGACGACAGAAGTCCCATCGGAGTCATGAGCATGAAATTTTTGTTTTACTTTTGTCGAGTGCCTGAATTAAGAAAGGCGATATCCAACATTGGCGGTGCTGAGGGTTTTATAACGCGATTTGATATGCAAGCAATGAAACTGGCGAAGCTGAGAGAAACGTCAAATCGAATGAAAGTTGCCATGGAGCGCACAGTTAACACAGCCCTGCGGCGTGCCAAACAAGTAGAAACAGACAGGATCACCATGGACGAGGCGCAAACCGAGGCAATGAGAGGATTAAAAGAGGGGAAGGCAGCATTTGCAAAGTCTAAAAAGGCGTTGGCGCAGTCTGAAAAACTATTGAAGGCGGCTAAGGAACAGGAAACGGTAGACAGTGAAAATTATCGTCACGCCCATGAAAACGTGCAACGCGCTGAAGAAACGCACATATTGATCGTTAAGACACTGGGGATGCTTATATTTAAAGAGCCCGAGTTGCAGTCCTTACTAGTGGACTACAACGTGTTTCGCGAATTCTTAGACATTGTCAAGAAAGAACGGGGTGAGTTACAAATGTGCGCGTTGGCGTCCTTGGGGGCTTGCGCGGACCAGAATTTTGTTGCACAAGAGCAATTGCGAAATGACGAAGGCTTGGAAGTAATTCTGTCTGAACTGAACAATATGGAACGTTCTCCCAGTCACCGTGTTCTAGCTTCAAATGTGCTGTACCAATGCATTGATGAGAATTCTGAAAATGGTGATTACGTCTGCGCTCTGGGAATCCTTCCTGGATTGTGCCAAATGCTCCACAATCTGTACGACAATATTTCCGCATTTGAAGAAAAGGCCCGTTTGAACCAAGCAGACAGCGATGGCAGTGACGATAGTGATGTCGGTGGGGACATCGCAGAAAGCGAAGATAAGGAAGAAACGGGCGACGAGGAGAAAAAAGAAGAGGAAGACCCATTGAAGAGTGTTGAATGCGCCGTGCGCATATTGATGACTTGCGCCAAGTCCAATGAATCCCGCCGTGACGAAATTCTAGAACAAAATGTTGCTATTCCACTGCTACATCTGACAGGGTCGACGTTGACCGACATCGCACTCGTCTCCACTGACTGTTTGGTGAATCTAATCGACGGCAACCTTGCTACACAAAACACGCTTGTAGAAAATAACGGTGTGAGCGTGCTCACGTCGTTATTGACACGTTACGATGCAAACACTCACCTAGCAATCATAAAGAGTGCGGCTAAGGCCCTTTATGTTCTGTTGTACAAGTTTGAAAAGGCACAGGCCAAGGCCAGAAGCACCGCATGTTTGGAAACTATTGTCGGGTTGCTAAAAACCACGGCATTGGATACTGTCAGAATGGACATGAACAAATTGATTGCAGTAGCGACGGACCAGTGTCCAAAGAACCAAGATGAAATGATAGAACTCGATGCGTTACCGGCGGTGGTAATGTGCGCTGCGCATAGCTTTGGGACCCCTCCCACGCGTGAAGCTGCGGCGTGGGCATATGGATGTGCAGTGGAAAACCACAAATTATTAAAGCAGCAAGCATGTAGAATTGGCGGACCCAATGTTTTGGTGGCACTTATTGCAGAGGGCGAGTGCGCCGAACGGACGGCAGCCGCTCTTGCAATATCAAAAGCTTGTGCAAATGATATTTTGTGCAAGCAGATGGTTTTGAGAGCACGGGGTATGTTTGAAGTTATCAAACAACTTCGGTCCGCTTCGGAGGCAGAGCGCTGTGCTGCTGCACTCGCGATTAAAAACATATGTAAAAATAATGCAGTAAGCGTTGATGATTTTCGAAATATTGATGGCATCGAACCGCTGGTAGACATGCTGCGGAAAGGCACACACAGTGTTGAAGAGCGGAAGACGGCGGTAGGTGCGTTGACAATTTTACTGGTCGGGAATTTAAAAAATAAAGAGAGAGTGTCACAATATGGGGGAGTCCCTGCGTTGTCCCAAATTTTGATGCACGGGCGAACAGAAAACATAGTTCAATATGCACTGATATATTTGACACGCTGGACGTTTGTGAAGGGGGGACAGGACGCGTTTCGCGCCGAAGGAAAGGAGTACTTGGCCCACGTTATAAACCTTTTGTCAAGCAAGGAAAGTCTGACACAGCGAGCAGCCTGCCATTGCTCATATCAAATTGCAAAGGGTAATCTCCCAACACAACTGCTTCTAATTGAATTGGGAATTATCCCCATCTTGGTATCAATGGTAAGGCCCCCGATTACGATAGACCCGGCAACTGCCTCATGGTGTGTACAAGCTATGGGCGAAATTGCCCAAGACGACAACAGTAGAGACATTCTTCGCCGCGATGGTGCAGCAGCAGCATTAATGGAACTTGGAACACAGGCCAAAACGGAGTACTTACGCCGAGATGCTAGTGCTTCTTATGCTGCGTGCACGACACCTGGATGGGTGTTTAATGATGGCTCAGCAGAATTTGACACGCAGTTGTCTATCTCGGGCATTACGAGCGCCAAATGGACCCATGGGCTTCAAAATGAAAAGCGCTTGGCCTACCTCGAGTCCGTCCACGAAGACCCAGAACAAACCCTCTCTGGTAAAGCCGACGAATTTATTATAGAGATTCCGCTCCCACCATCTAAGCTGCATGCACCCAACTCAGACCCAAACGTTTTCGACAGTGGAATCCCGCCCCGCTATTACTCCCCCAGCTGCGGGAAGTACAAAGTGAAACCAGGGAAATGGCGGTCATCACATGGTGCCCAGGAACGAGGTCAGACAAAATCCGCACCGGAACAACGAGGTCGATCAGTGCAATTGTTTGGGAAATCTCCGAAGCCTAAGCCCAAATTACTTACCAAACCTGGATCACCATATGTCGTCTAAAACAAGCGCGAGCGACTTGCAAGCTGTACGCATGTAGCAAATATCGGCACGCAGTTTATTTAAAATTAACTTCCTTAATGCTTAATGTACCGCGACAATAAGAACAACAAACAACATTACAACTGAAGAAGTAAAACTACAACTGAAGAAGTAAAACTACAAAAGACAAATAAATTTTTAAAAATTACTTAAATAACAGCCAATTTTCTTGTTTTAAATTCGCATGTTCCATATATTATTTCATACGCGGGGGAAAATTTCCAGAATCCTTTAAATTGGGACATGAACTGAAATAACAGCAGACACAATAAAATGGCAAAAACTTTTAATCACAATTTAAACTTTTAAGACTTTTTAACTTTTAAGCAAGAGTTCTTTAAGAGTACACCATTTTTAACAAAACGCTGAGATGCCCAATTTTACGATGGTGGCCCCGTTTTTCCGGGTTGTAAATCCGACAATTGCAGATCAAACAAACGCAAAATACAATTGGTGGTATAGTCATTATTCTTAACATTTGCAAATAATCCCCCGTTGCTTTTGCCCCCCATGTGCCCTTTAGAACGTTTCCGGCTGGCTATCTCACACACACCGTCTTCAACGGTGTTGTTAACAATTAACCTGTACACAGTCGTTTTCTTCTTTTGCCCAATACGACTGATTCGGGCAATTGCTTGATCTTCCAGGCCAGGATTCCAGACAGGGTCTAACATAAAACAGTGGTTGGCCACCGTCAACGTCAATCCTGCTGTGCCCGAGAAGCCACCTGAGCGGATCGAAAGTAAAAGCACATTTGCGTATTCAGTGGACACTATCTTTTGTTTTAACGGGTTAAAATCTGTAGACGATATCGTGGAAGAAGGGGAAGGCCCGCTGCTGCTACTTCTACCAGCAGCCGCCGATGGCTGGGGTGGTGTGCTGTACGGTATTAAAAAACGATTCAAATCATCCTGGGGTTTTGTCTTAGCGTTTCTGTTGGAGAATTGCAGCCGTACGGGTTCAAATATACCGAGCGAACTTGCTTTAATTGCACTGCACGTTAGGTCAAGCATCTCTTTGTACTGCGAAAATATTACAAATTTTGAACTTGGGTCGTTTTGCAACGCTTCAAACATTATTTTTAAAACAGTATTTATTTTCGTCCCATTATCACTCGCTTGTATTTTTGTGCCATCCACAGGGTTCAGCAAATTGTTCTTTAATGTAATCGTTGCAGTATTGCTGTATTCTTCTAAATCCGACGCGTGAAAAACTTGTTTGCAGGTTGGACACTTTGCATATCGATCATCCTTCTCACGATGTGGGCACTCTTCAAGCAACCAGTGATCGATGCACTCTTTGCATGCAGTATGCCCGCAATGCTTACTAATAACAAAAACTTCGGGAGAATCCATACAAATCATGCACGTCGATAACTCATCGTCTTCGTCCTCGCCGGCTCCACCCTTTGTTGTCACAGGGATGGCTTTGTCGTTCGTGGTTTGGCCACTGCCGTGAGTGGCCATCCCCAAATCAACACCATACTTGCTTGATATTGCTTTCAAATACCGACATCGAGCATCACCTTCGACGTTTTGCCTTGCCATTGAATTGCTTAGCATTTTCTTTATTATTGCCTGCAAAGGGAGGCGCCCGCTGCTTACAGCCCCAATTCCAATCATTTGGTGTTGCCGGTTTACAATTTGAGGATGACAACAGCTTTGCCTTAATTCATTCAACCGCGACATAGTTTGGGGGTTCAGTACGAGCCGTTGTCCTCGCTCATTCTGTGTACCAGAAACGTTTTTCTTGTTCTTTCCTTTTTGGTATTCTCGTATTAAAAACGACTTGACAGATTTGTAAAGTTCATCATACCATAGTTGCTCTTGGGGTGAAAAATCGAGCCTGACATCAATTATTTCACACTCCCCAACTTTTGCAAAATCAGCCGTTTCAATTTCTTCTTGTACACGCGATTTAGAATGCCTCCAAATGGACAAGGCAAGCAAAGCCTTCATGCGCTTGAGTCCAACTGGCTGCCTGTCTTTGAACGGAATCAAAACTTCATTCATTAACGTTCTTTTTTCTTCCCAGATGTAATTCGTATGTATTTCGCTGGACCCTAGACAACTCAACAGCCCATGTAAATCTTCAATTGTATTGTTCATTGGTGTCCCCGAGACTAGCCAACGCGTTGAAGTAATTATTTTACGAGCAAGCTGGCTGCGAACAGTATTGTAATTCGATACTAGTTGGGCCTCATCGAGCACTACTCTCCACCATTTCCGTGGCGCCAGCCCGTCCTCGTCATCTAACCCTAACCTGCCGTACAATATCTCGTACAGGCTGGGAGCCCGTTTTGACCGCGGGGCAGTGATCGCGTTGCTGTAGTTCATTCCTTTGCAAAACAACGGCAAACCTACATAATTATTATGGTTGTGCGAAAAACTTTCAAACGGGACAATGCATACGTCTGCATTCCCTAAATTATCGTAGAGAATATTGTCTTTGTACATGACTCCCCTTGCATTCTCCCAGAAAGATTCTACCTTGGTTTTCAATAACCGGTATTTTTCGTCGTTCTCCATGGCAAGATTGTTACTAAATTGAACATAGCCCGGTCGATGTCTTACGGGAACGCTGTATACTTGCGTATCGATGAGCATGTTCAGATAAGACCGATATTCATTACAAATGTCGTCCCATCCATCAACCCTCTCCCCAGGTTTCATTACTACTACATTTAAATTTGGTGCATGCCTCTGGAGTTCAGTTTGCCACTGCGCCACTAAAATTACGGGAACAACCACTAGCGTCGCCTTCATATGTTCATATTCTACCCCAAGCGAGTCCTGGGCTAACATGCCCCAGCCTTTTGGCGCTGGATTTGCTAACATTAACGCAATGATTTCAACAGTTTTCCCCAGCCCCATTTCTTCTGCTAATATTCCTCCCGGGAATGCACTCGACGCGGTTACTTTCCTTTCTCTTAGACGGCAAGAATCAGTAGTTTCATTTTCCAAGTATAAGGGCTTGCCATTTGGCAGCACAATTTCTGTGAAGCGTGGGTCCAATACATTATTTGTCTCCTTTTCTGGTTTAAGAAATCCTTCACGTTCCAATCCCCAATGTAAAAATCGTTTTTGGTATGGTAGCAGCTCTGTGCCTGCTTGTTTCATCTCCAGCGGGGTTGCGTACTCTGGCGCAGTTGCAGAGGGGCGTATGGCATCCAGTAAGTTAGGGATGGAATAATTATCTTTCTCTGGGGGGCAAAACGGTGGGTTTATTTCGATATCAGGATCTGGCAGTTCGATCCACTCCACGGATTGGTCGCCCCATTTAACGTGAATTGCTTTAATGCCCGTTTTGTCAACATCGGTTAAATTAGCATTGTTTTCTTGGTCGCACTTAATTTTGCGCCGCTTGCTTGCACTCATTTCAGAAATCTCCTCAGCACTATAGAACGATATGCTCGTGATTTTTCCTTTCACTAAACCCTCTTCGCCATAATCAGCCAGGACCGTCTCGCCAACTTTCGCTATTTTGCTTTGGTTTGGCAATTGTAATAACCGTCTTTTCTTGGCTTCGTCCATGTATTGGCAATCGAGCTCATCCGACTTTAAACGTACCGAGTTGTAATAACTTTCTGTGGCAGACCCCATTTTAGGCGCAACGGGAATCTCAACGTACAATAAATCGTCCAAAGCCAACCGAAATAACCGCTCGTTCTTTTCCTTTTGAGACATCAGTGTCGTTTGGCAACGATGAGCAGGTTCGGCACCTTCGTTCTTTAGCACCCAAGTGTATGTTGAGAACTTTATAGCAAGCGTTGCGAGTTTGCGCAGTTTTAGTAATGTTTTGTTGCGTTTGCGAACATCAAAGAGGTGTTTTTTAATTTCTTTTTCTCGTGCTGCCAGCAGCTGCTGCTTTTGCCGCTCCTGCATGGCCGATCCTGCCATGTAACCGAACCCACCTGTATCAATATTTAACAGATCGTTAATGACAGCATCACTCCTCCTCGCATCATCAAACTGCAGTTCTGCCATCAGCGCAGGGGCGTTAATTGACACAAGTGTGTGAAATTCAAGAACAAGTACATTTTTTCGCTGGCAGCGTGTTACGTTCCTAACAACACAACCCACCGCAAATGGCATTGCAGTACTAGGCGAAAATGAATGTCCTAAAACTGAAAATCGGTGACCATATGCAACGTTTAAATGTTTTGCCATGTCGCTGATCAAACAGGTCACAGGCCAACTGTCACCAAAACTGCTTATTGACACCACTGACTTCGTATTAGATTCTACTATTTTTTTGTTGTAAACTTTGCTGTATGCATGCGTATAACGGCCTTGAATGTGATTTGCGCATCCGATGTCCAGAGGGTCAGATATGTATTTTTCTTTTACTGTGTACCGCTTCTTGCGAAATGCAACATCAGCATGGATGAACCGGGCGTGTTGGTTGTCAAGAGGACCCCGACCGTGAATCAAACCTACCGGTCTATCATATGTCAACTCGACAGGGACGGCTTCTCCTTCTTTTGTGCCAAGAATAAGCTCTAAAGCTAAGTCATCACTTTGGCCTTCAGTTTCAATTTGAATGACCGATGCTAAATGCATACTGGTTGGCACCTTAAATATGTTCTCCAGCGGCGTTTTCGCCGATATCACACGGAAATGGTGTTGGCGCTTCCGGTTGTCCATCTGCTGCTGCCGTTTAGGCTGCTTGGGCTTCTTCACTACAACCCGTTTACGCTTCTTGTTTATGCCGACTAGCTCTTCCAGACGGGTCCTTGGTCTCCTAAATGTCAGTTCGACCATTATTGGGCCTTCTGTCGGCCCTTTTAATTT
>JACLAC010016334.1_pt1 | contig 11901 bp, 8 predicted proteins | sample 8027881 | NCBI WGS metagenome assembly JACLAC01 (sample SAMN15725517, study PRJNA655200) | protist metagenome | isolation source: fluorescence activated cell sorting (FACS) single amplified genomes of... | place: Spain: Blaines Bay Microbial Observatory, Mediterranean Sea | collected 2016-01-19 | reverse complement strand
TAATTTCTTTGTAATATTTTTTACTTGTACTTTCTATTTTAATATTGGAAGATGCTAGATGCTATATCCCTTAACGAGTACGGAGTATTGAGCCCATTTGTTTTCTTCTTCTTCCTCCGTCCTTCGCTCATCACCTCTCATTTTTATTACAGCATCATACCATATATGTAAATCCTAAACCAGGAAAATGTGGTTGTTGTGTGCCGTGACCATAAATTATTAATTGACATTCAATGGATAAATAATAAATATGAATACAATAAGACTTAAATTAAATTAATGTACTTCACTTTTATCTATTCTTTAAAGGTATTTTTGATTATTTATATAATTAGACTATGCAATTTTAATAGGACTACCACATTATTTATATAATGTGTAGACCTATAATAAATACGTAGTATACAACAGTTTATAGTTATTTATTAGATTTTTGATGGTTGTAACCCGAAGAAGAAAGAAGAAGTAAAGAGCTGAAAGCTGAGAGCTGAGAGAAACTAGAAGAAGAAGAGAGAAGAGTACCAAGTAGGAGGTAGGAGAGCAATTTTTAATTTGCTTGGTACCAACAAGGTATAATATAACAGTATTGAGAAGAGGAGAGAAGAAAAAATGCGCGAAGAAAAAAGAAGAGGCAGGAGAAGAAACATCATCATCTAAGATGGTATTAACTTTGGAACCCCGATAGAATAGTTTTACATCTTACTCTTGCTTTGGGCTGAGGCGTTTTAGGTTTCATACCGTAGATTCGAGATGTGTTAGCAGAGTACCAAACGAACCAGAAGACACTTATTTGCTTTGGCAGAAGTAGAACAAGAAAAAAAAAAGAATTAAAATAGAGGCAGGACTGCAGCCCACACTTCCACAATGTCAAGTCCAGGGAATCCGGATATCGAGCACTTGGAGATATATTGCTTGCTTCTTCACGTGTCGAAAAAGATAGGGAAACAGCTCGTGCTGGATCAGGCGGGAAATTCTAAGGATGAGACAGTGTCTATGGGCATGGCTGCACGATTTGCTGCTTTGCGGAGAAAGATTGAAGCGAGCGTAACTCCATACTCCAAGGTCAGAGGGGTAGAGCGGACAGCCGGCGCCGTTCGTTTCTGTACGATAGACAAAATGGGAAAGGCCGTGGGTTCGCGCAGTGCTCAGCGCAAGCAGAACGGGAAGAAGCGAAAGCGCCAACACGACCACTTCCCTGATATTCTCCTTGCAAGTGAGCACGAAATAGGCGTGCCAATGAAAACATACGTAGACTCAGTATGGAATCAGTTGCGGCAAAATTCGAGACTGCCCTTTTTTGCGTTACTACCGTTTTCCTTCGTCCAGGCCCACGAAAAACTGAACAATTTTTTTTCGGCGAGCGGAGCGATATGCGTTTTACCAGTCAGGAGCGAAGTATTGAGTGGACCGTGTGGTTCTGAGTTTTTATGGGTTTGCGGGGGGTGGGGTTCCAAGCAGTTTCGAAACGATGCGATTAACCGGGTAATTAGCGATCAAATGAGCCGGCGGCAAGACGACCTTCCCGTCGCAAAAGTTTTTAAGTCTTGGAAATTAGCAGTGGACCATTTTAAAGGGAGTGGCGGGCGCCTGAAACATCTGTTTCCAAAAATATCCCCGGAGATAAGAAGTAAACTGAAGCTAGATGCTACTGCAATGTTTAGCGTGACGGACGAAGTATCGGCCGACCAGATGACGAAGATAATACTGAAGAATAATTTTGTGAAGGGGACTGCCATCGTGGATGCGACTGCGTGTGTGGGGGGTAATTTGCTATCGTTTTCCAAGGCTCTCAAGCATTGTGTGGGCATCGAGATAGATGAAGGGCGTTACAGAATGCTTTCCCATAACATGAACCTATTAAGGAAGACAAGGAAGGGGAAAGTAGAAGTTCACAGAGAAGACTGCGTAAGCTTCATTTCCAAAGGCTCCAACCCTGTGCTGCAGAAACCGCACGTGGTTTTTTTTGACCCTCCATGGGGTGGTTTGAATTACAAGTCGAACGCAAATAGTAAGTTGTTCTTGGGCAGCAAACCGATAGAAGACGTCGTAGAAACGTGTTTTTCGAACCAGAAGTGTGCGTTTGTAGCCCTAAAGGCACCGTTCAACTTTGACGTTCGTGCTTTGGACATGGTAAAAAATTGCAAAGTTGCAACAAAATCCATTTCGAAGCGTGTGAAATTACACTTGATCAACCGGGCTTAGCCGCGCATACCATCGTGCTGCCCGGCAATTGTGCAAAAAATAATAAGAGTACTGTGTGTACCGTGCGCCACATTCGTGTCGTTGCATTTTAAGTGCTGCGGATATTTAAAACACAACATTCATATTCTAACTAGTTTAGTTACGTACATGCTACTAGTACTTATTTAATTTAAAAAAACTAATGATATTATTATTTAATTTATACACGCACCACACACACTGTTCGTGCTCCACACTCGTGCTGGTGCAGCCCTCAGCTACAGTTCCTTCTTTTTTGCTTTAAAGGCAAACAAGGCTTCCTTCTCAGCCCAGTTTACTTCGTCGGCCAATCGCCGCTCGTGTTCATTTGCGGCATCAATAACTACATTGTGCAAATAATACCCGCAACTACACCAGGCCGCACACACAGGGACCGCCAGGCCGACGACTATGAGCGCGACCTTTCGGTTCGAAATCCTGGTTGCCATGTACCAAGAAATGGACCGAACGTTTGTGCAGACCCGTAATGTTTCCACAGGTCTACTATAGTTTCTATCGCCCACTATTCTTTTGTGTACGATTAGACAATAAACTAGTCTCCTTCCTACATAAACACGAGGCAATTGGACTAGGCTAAGGCATGATTGCCGTGAACTTTTACTCTCCACTACATTTTATCATTTGTTTTCGTAAAACTGTGTTGAAGCTATACAAAGTATGATTGTTGAAAGTAAAAAAATAATAAAAAAATATTATTATTTATTAATTATTCTTTCGGGGGGGGTGTGTCCGGTGATATTTTTTACACAAATGAAAAAAAGTATTTCACAAGCGATACGATTTGATTATGTATTTATTTGATTTAGAGGAGAACGAAGAGTTGTGTTTTTATGACAAATAATTGGCGGCGGTTATCGAGGATTCATAGAAGGTAAAATAAGACTTTTTTAGTTCTCCTTCGTAGACAAAACCATGCCTGGGAACACGGATACTTACGCGAAGCAGAAAGCGTGGCACGATAGGAAAAAGAAAAAACACCAGAAGGAAGCGGCAATTGCGGCGCACGATGCCAATTCGGAATGCACGTTTCAACCACGGATCAACGCGTCCAGTCGGGTAGTTAAGTCCCGACTCGTGACCGGGGTGGCCGGCGAGCCCGATGTCGACAAGGCCGCGTCCAACTGCAATACGTCGGCGTCACGGTGGGGACGTTCCACGATTTCTGGCCCGGAGAGCGAGGCCGCCGTCTCCTCCCACGTTGCGAGGCAATTGGAAGCGAGGCGAAGGCGGGAAAGAATCAACAGTGGTGCCTGCTTTCAAACGAAAAGGACTGCATTGATTGGGGGCCCGTTCCACCTGAGCAGATCGAACAAAATGCAGAGCGCTACCCATGTGAGCGAGAAAACGGTCGCGTCCCAGAAGCAGCTGTTCGAGCGCATAGAGCACTTAGAGCGCGAGAATTCGCTTTTAAAAGTAAAAGGCGCCAAAGAGTTGATGGTGCTGAAAGAAGAGATGCTGAACAGGTCGGAAAACGCGCTTCAAAAACAAGCCCGCTCCTTAATGGAGAAGCACTCCAAGGACAGGGACGAGTGGCAAGCCGAGAGGAAGCTTTTGCTGGAATTGATCGAGTCGTTCAAAGGTGAACTCGCGCAACGGGAGGAAGCCAAAGTGAAGGCCGAGGCACTGGCAGAAATCATCGCGAGCGCGGTGAACACCCTGGAGAGCAACGTGATAGAAATACAGCACCACACCGTTGAAGAGTTGCGACTCTTGCGCGGGCAGATGAACCAGGGCGGCTCGAAAGGCGGGTCGGGCAGCGCCATTGACCTGGACGAAATTAGAGGTCTTTTTCGGGAGAACGAGAAAACAGTGCGCCAACTATTGCTCGGGAGGGAGCGCTCATCGTCTGAGCAGATTTTGAAGTTGCAGGAGCACGCAAAGTCTTTGTCGACGGAGTCGTCCAAATTACAGGAGGAGTCTAATGCGAAACACCTGAAACTGTTTGAGTTGCATTTAGAGCAGCAGGGGTCTGCGCATACAAAGTTGGAAACTCTTCTCAGCGACTATCACAAAAATTCCCGGGAAAACTGGGACAAGGTCCACGATGGTTTGGGCACCCTACACAAATTATCGAACGAACAGCACGAACTCTCCCACAGCACACTTCCAAACATAGCACGGTCCCTACGGACGCTGTCTGAATCCGATCCTGCAATGGCCGCAAAAAAGCCGCCTTTGGCCGAATCGGAGGCCTCAACGGATGCCGACTCTTCCACTGGGCCAAAAGAAGAATTGGTGACGTCGGACGTAGACTCCACGGAAGGCGTCGCACCACCTTCCGCATCGTCATTCACAGGACCCACAGAAAATTCACCAGGGTTTAGGGAGGATGCCGACAATGTGTCTACCACGTCTTCGATGGAAACCGAGTGGATCGAGGTGGACCAGCCGGACGGAAAATTTTATTTTAACAGGTATACAAAGGAAGTCAGGAAAGAATTGCCAACTGGGAGGTAGAGGTAATGGCGCACAGAGAAAGAGAAGTTTAACGTAATTTTTTGGCTCCAGTCCCCTACTCTTATAGGCGGGTCTTGTCGTGTCTTGTGGCGTCGCGTTTGTAGAAAAAGAGGTTAAACATCTCTCTGGGCTCTGGGCGTGTACTTTTTAGTTTGCATGAAAGTGTAAATTGAAAACAAATCAAAATGCGTGTAATTTATGAGAAAGCAGGTTTCAGCTCTCCACGCAAAAACATTTGCATTTTTAGTTTGAGATGGGAGAGTACACATTAAGCGCACGTGTTGTACTTCTTTTAGTAAAAATTAAAAATATTTTTTCATCTTGTGGTTAAGAGGTAAAACAAGCACGCATAAACTTAAATGTGATAAATTCTTCGTAATCGTTAACTACCTTGCTCTCTTCTCTGCTTTCTTAAAAAAACCTAATTATACTTTCTTATAAAAATATTTTTTAGCTAACGTTAATTTTATGATTAAAATCTAAAGTTACGAAAATAAATGACTACTGAACAGGAAACAATCCGATCAATTTATTTCATTGAGCAGTACCATAGACAACGAGCCCCTTTAAAACATTTATGCCGCTGTGTACTTTTAAGACCAATCAATTGGAATCTTGACCAGAACTTGGGGAGGATCTGCAATAGGAGGAGATATTGTTTTTGAACTGACACCTTCTTTTTTCTTTTTATACATATTTTAAATGCAAAAAAAACCGCCAGTATTTTCTTTTTAATGACTACCTCCTCTTGAATTCCCAATTCATCCTTCCTTACAAATGATAAAATTTGTTTTTGCCCAGTAAAGTTTTACTTCCTTCATGTACTTCGATTTGTATCTGCTCCTGTATTTTTCTTGTGTTTTTCCTGATCTTTAATAATTATTTTAAGCTTTTTTAACAAAATAGTAAACGTAACTCTAGATGCATTTTTGGTCATTGAGCTTTTACTTCCGGCATCTACTGCGTGTCCGTTTAAAATTACAATTTAAACTATGACGACCCTAATTTTTAACGCATCATCATCGCCGTGGAAAATATCCATATTATTTCCTCAGCTTCAACAATTCATAGTACTACCTGGTATTATACCGGTATAATTCCAGCTACTGCCGTAGTCGATAATGCATAGTAGTAGTCGTCGTCTTAATCAAACAGCAAAATAAATAATAATAAAAAATGAAGCCATTAATCAAATATTGGTCTACCTTGGTGTATTAATATAGCCTTAATATAATAGCTGAAGCAATTGGAAATATGGAATGGTCGTTTCTCTCATCATAATCATTCCAGTATTAATTAATAGTCTCTAATAATGCTCTGATTCTTCTTATTATTTTTTCCATGCCGGATTATTTATTATTTTGAATCTTTTTCGAATACAGAAAGTGGGGGGAGGATAAAAAAGTAGACGACGACTAATTTAATATCCAAATTTTCGAGGAGGGGATACAAATATTTAAGAAACCATTACTACAACAAATTATGCCTGCAATTCCCCCCTAATGCATTTTTTGACATACAACAACTATATTATAGAAACTAGAAAAGTTTGTGCTTGTTCAACTACTGATGATTGATTTCACTGTGCGCGTGTTGATAATTAAGGAAATATTAATTATAAATGAATCAATTATCAAATTCGTGACATTTAATAAACTACCATACAATTGTATACTTATTAAAACAAATTTCTCAGTTCAATGACAAAATATTGTTCCATTAACTATATCCTTAATAATGAAGCAATTGGAAATATGGAATGGCGTGACTCCATTATATTTTGTTTTACCAACAGTCGGGTCTCATAAGGTTATTGTACTTATTATTATTACAAGCAAATATAATTAGGGGCTATCTGCATATCTGCAGCACTTCACTTTTGAATGGTGTTTTCATTCAGTTAAAGTGTGTACCTCGTACAGGTCAAGTCCGTACTATACTACTGATGCAATTGGTAGGAAGAAGAAGAAGAAAAAGTGTGTACCGAGTCCGTGCTATACTGATGCTAGATGTTATCATTTTTTTTTTGTTCTTTTTTTTTTCATTCAACATACAACACAACTCCTCTCACACCCACAACCAACAATCGATCTATTATGGATTTACTAGTTTTCACCCCGTACTAGTTTTCACACCCACCCAAACGAAAAAAGACGGTAATTAAAAAAATATTTGACCAATGATTGTAAAAAAAAGTACACTAAAACGCTCTAGCTAACGTTTTTATATTTTAAATATTAATTTGCCAAACAACGAAACATTTTGTCTTCATTTTGAAACATGTATTCGACGATGTCAGAAGAGATCAACAAACCCACGAACCAGCAGTCAAGCTGGATCATGGATGCAAAAGCAAATGAGAGAAGAGGAAGCTGGGATTTTCCATGCGAATCGGTTCTTCCCGTTTTTCCAGGAAGCCGAGTAAGTCCAAATATCGGGGGTGCGTTTGACGCCCCAAAGGGGCCATTCTGTTCCCCAAAATCAGTTGCTTTTGCGCCTTTCAGACCCAACGAAGTATCATTCAGTGCCTCGAAGTCGCTTTTCCCTGATTCGTTCATGACCGAAGTTGTGGGCGCGCCGCCCGAAGAACTTGCTGCGAAAGTAAAGGAATGCACATCTGTCTCGGACGAAACGCAGTTGCCCCTTCATTGGCGAAGCCCAAGCAATTCGATACACTCAGACGATTATGGAAGTTATCCAACCTCCCCCTTTAGTAGTTCAGAAGACGACGTCGTGTATAACGAGCGTGATGATCATTCAGTTCCTCCGCCAGTCGGTTCACCACGGCAGTACGCAGCCGTTGCCCGGTTCGTGTACGCTCCCCCGTGCCTTACGAAACAACAGCAAAACCTGCAGAATTGTTATGAAAAGCGCTACTGTGAGCGGGTCAAACGATTTTTGGAAAGCTATACAGGCAGGTGTCGCATGAGTCTTGTAGGTGAACATTGCCCCGTCCCCAAAGATCTCCCAGAGAGGAAGAAGGCGAAGCAAATTCTAATGGCCTCAAAGTACGACTTCGAGTTTGAAGGGTTGAACGGCAACTTGGTTGTTTGGTACAGGCAAAAGCGGAAACCACTTCGACGAATCAGTAATTCACCCCGACGAAGCAATAATTCTATGGTTAACCCAGGACAAAAAGCTAAACTGCTTCAATTTTTGGAACGCCGGTAAGGTAGCCGACGAATTGTCTCCTATGTCATGTCCCTGTGTGGTATGAAACGCAAACACATATACGAAATTTATTAGTTCTCTCGTACAGCTTTAAAATTATAAGACGAGAAAAATCGAAAGGGGGCTCAAATGAAAAAAAAACTTCACATTCGTTTTTTGAATGTAACTTATTACGTTTTAAAAATGTTTTTAGTCTTTTTACTTAAAATTGTTTATTTTTTATATTGTTTTTTATATTTTTTAAAATGTTTTAAAATGAAAAGCCTCTTTTATTCTTCTACAGCGATTTTATTCCTCCTCAGCACCCGCTTCTTCTCTATAATAAATTAAATGAGGGTTTAGCAACGATTTAAAACAAAATCCGTAAGGCAATTAAAAGCATATACTGTTGTACTAATTTTGTTTTTCCATACCACGCGCAAGCGAAGATAAAAAAGTGTTCCCTGCTCCCGTTTGCGCGTGTAATGTTGTGTGCGTTTCCAACGCCATGCCGACGATTTACAACGCTTGGAACAAACTACTCAACGGAGCGGCTTGGTCCAGGACTATGGCTCTGCATACGGCCATCAGCGTTATGGCAGCAAACACATGCCACGCAGAATGTGTTATTGTGTACATGAGCCCATCCGGGGTTGGTAGACAAGGAAATAATTTGTACAGTGCACTAAACTGTGGAGATATGCATAGTGCGGCAAGCACAATGAATGGCCAGTGCATCAACAGAACTTGCCACATTAGGCCTTTCGCCAACACCATAACGATCATGACGAGGCCACTAACCCCGCAAACAACCATGTCCAACAGCAGCGCTGTCCTGGTCGCCCGCGATATTGGGTTTACGTAGCACTGGATCCAGTGAAAATATGTCGATATCCCACCACACATGGCGCAGAGAATAGAAACAACTACCCTCTCCAGCAAATTACTCGAGCTGCTGGGTTCGACGAGAAACAAAATACTCATGTAAAAGAAGGGAACGTTCGTCACGACCAGCAACCACTTCCAGCGTTCCAGAGGTATGTGCAACATTACGCCGTCCACTTTTGTAGATTCTCGGACATAACAGTCACAGCACAAGAAACTATGATACTTCATCGGCAGCTCAGACGGAAAAGCAAAGTTTGCAGGCTGTGTATTTTGGTCGGTCACCCTCCCTCCCAACGCAGCAACACCCGTAAATTTGGTAGTTTCAGTGTTCTGCCCCCCGCCCTCTTTGTTCATACCACCAGGTCAACCGAAGCAAACTCAAACCCAACCGTTTATATGTATAAATTTCTACAAAAAAATTGCAATCAGTATTTGGCCTTTCCTTAGTATTATTCGATCCCATTTTATTATTACATATCTTTTACTACGTGTTATGTAACAACAAACTGAACATTATTAATTAAAATTATTATTGTTCGTCCCATGCAATCTCATCATATTAATACGTCGTCGTGTGAGTTGTTATATTTTTTGTTGAGATGATGATCTCTCTTCTCAGAGTTTTATTATTAGTGAGACAGGGGACAGGGGGTGTGGAGAGAGGAGAGAGGAGGAGAGAGAGATTTTTATTATTTTTATTTAAACCCTAGCAGGGCTTTACCATTACACTATTTTACATCTAATAACAAGGAAAATGACGAAAAAACTTATAATTTTAACCAAAAAAAGTTCTATTTTATTTTCACTCTACGCATTTATATAGGATATTATTACAAGTACAAAAAATCATTGAATTTTATCGCAAAAACTTAAACTATTATACTTGTAACAATGTCCTATATAAATGCGTAGAGTGAACATAAAATAGAACTTTTTTGGTTAAAATAATAAGTTTTTTCGTCATTTTCCTTGTTATTAGATGTTATTTAATCAAGTTAAACCATCAAGATAGGATTAGGGTTGGAACTGAAATAGTAATTGATTTAATAATAAAATGAGAGTCTTAAAACATAATATGAAAAAAACAAATTACATATGATAGACTATAATACTATTATACTTATCACATATATAAATTTGTTTTCATATCAGAATATTTTTTTTTCGTATTGTGGAACAAGGAGGAGTTTGGGTTCTTGAACGGTATAAAATGAGAGTCTTAAAGCATACTATACAATTTATTTATTTTTTAAAACATTACTATATAATTATTACACTCACAAATGACAACCCTTTAACTGATTTACATAGCAGACAACGAGCACCTCTAAAACAATTAAGCCGCTGCTTTGAAGATCACACAAGGAATGAACCATCTACGAGTGGAACACCGGATGAAGAAGTTGATTATGGGTCATGTGGAAGCTGTGTTAATCCATCTACCGATTCTGATCAGTAAATGGAGTACATCTGAGAATGATAGTCAATACTAAGTGACAAGGGTATATCGATTAGTAAGACCAAAAGAGCAAAGATAGATCGCTGTTCGCAGTACATTTTAATTTTAATTACTTAAAATAACAGCCAATTTTCTTGTTTTTAATTATTACAACAATTTTCTTGTTTTTGTTTTCATTAGCAGCCGATAAACAATACACGAAAAAAATGCTCGATTTTTGGACCTACCCCGTCCTATAGGAAATGCACTTTCGTGCACCTACCAAGTTTCCCACTCCTTCAACGCAGTGGCTTCACTTGCAGGTTTTTCCTGGTTTCGGGGGTTTGAGAATGGTCGTCGCTTGAAGAGTGTTGCAGGCACAGGCCAAAGCTGTTTCTGCGCAAACAGGCACGCGTAAAGGATGTTCGGGCATGCAAAGCAAAGGAAGCGTCGCCTGGCAATACTGACCAGATGGCCCTCCTCGAACCAGGGAAACTTTGAAAGAGTCTCGTTCCTTCCATGTGCAAAGTCGGACTGTCGGCGAGGTGTAGCTTTGATTTTCTGCATCGATCCTCGGTAAAAAGGGATTAACGTGACACTGACGGTCGGTTGATGCTTCCACACCCCATAAGCACGAAAACCCTCTTCCGATAAGTGGTAGGCCCCGCGCTTCTGGGAACTTTCCACGGGGATCATGCCCCGCAGCTCATCGACTTGGCAAGAATCGATGTATTTATTGTAACTTTCAATTGGTTTGCTATAAGCGTAAGCGACCCACCTCCATATTGCCAGGAGCATAGCATATTCCAACGGGAGTGTCTCTATCAGAGCCCTGTACAACTCGATGCGCTTTTCATCATCTATATCTTTCAAAGAAGTGGTCTCTTTCAACGCCAACGTTGGCTGCATGTGCTGAGTCGCCAAGGGGGGGCATCGTTTTGCCTTCGGGTTATTGCATTCCATGTACCCAATGACGCACAGATCTTCGCATGCACCAAGCCAGGCATCTTCCCCGATCGATTCGATTAGGTTGATCAGGAAGAGCCGTTTACTGGTCTTCTTGATCGTGAAATGGTCTGGAATTTGGTAGTACTTGTCGGCCCACTCGCGGTTCGTTTTCGCCCTTTTTACTGCCCTTGGCGAGGGTTCGCTGAGTGCGTGCGACGTCGGGTTAGCATTGTCGTTCATCTGCTTCTGTTCACCCGGGACGTTTCCATCATGCGTTGACCGAACGGACCCTGCGTTTCCTCCTTCAATATCGCTGTGAGTCCTTTTGTGGGCACCCGCAATGCCCGAGCCCCCCTTGTAAGTGGCTTTGAACGCCAAGACGGGGCGCGTGGACGACGCACTAGCAGGGTTTTGCGCTAGCATTCCTGTTGATTCATTAATTGTTTCGTCCTGTTTAGCGCCACTACCCTTTGAGTACACTACTTTCTCAGAAAACGGGGACACGGTCTCGTTGCCTGAACTCATTTCCCAAGTTTAAATCGATATTTCGGATATCTATCCACAAGGGTGGGTCCGGTGCGTGGTGCGTGCGGCAGATGCCAGAAAAGATAAGCGGCACTCTAGCGGGTATATCTAAGCGTGCAGCTGTTGTTTCGATTAAATGAATGACTGATGCTTCTATCGTAACTCTTAATTGTTCGCCCGCCGTTCTTGAAGTTTTCTTTAATATCAAACTTACTATTGACGACTTTTGTTCATTTACATATTACGCACATAAA
>JACLAC010005770.1_pt1 | contig 11903 bp, 12 predicted proteins | sample 8027881 | NCBI WGS metagenome assembly JACLAC01 (sample SAMN15725517, study PRJNA655200) | protist metagenome | isolation source: fluorescence activated cell sorting (FACS) single amplified genomes of... | place: Spain: Blaines Bay Microbial Observatory, Mediterranean Sea | collected 2016-01-19 | reverse complement strand
AAAAAAAGGATACTGCTATCTCTTATGGATTAACATTGGGTATGGCTAATATTATGCAGGCACGTCGTATTCTATTATTGGTTAATGGGGTACATAAGCGTCAGCAATTAGCACGTTTATTAAAAGGACAGGTGTCGACGCATTTTCCGGCTTCATTATTGAGTTTACATGCAGATGTGACGGTGATTTGTGACGTTGAAGCACAACAATAATACGTTTTTTTAATTATAAGTGAGGGAGAATATGATAAAGATTGGCACGAATTTTCTGAGTTTGAAGGATACTAGTATTGAGGATTTTATTCGTATTGCCTATGAACTGAAATTGGATATTGTTGATTTTCATTATCGCGCTTTCGAATCAACAGATCCAGAATATTTAAGTAAAATTAAGCTTTTGTGTCTTAAATATGGTTTGCCAATTGGTTATATTGGCATGAGTGGTCTATTTGTTGGTAATGCGGCAGAACGCCAGGCCCATGCGGAAGAATGTAAGAAGGCGGTAGATCTGGCCACCTTTATCGGTTCACCGATCATTCGCTTATTTTGTTCCACTATACCTGAACAAAACGGGGATGGCAATGACCCGTGGCCGGCAATGATTGGTGGTTATCAAGAAGTAGCTGATTATGCTGCTACTAAAGGTGTGGCCGTAGGTTTACAAAATCATCCATCAACGGGTGAGGAGATGCTGCGCATATGGCGTGAGACCGGACGCGATAACTTTACTTTTATTATGGATACTGGACAATGGGTTGGTTCGCCGGGAGCTTATCAAGGAGAAGAGACCCCTGATTATGATTTCTACCAAGCCATGGAACAGGTAGCTCCGCATGCTATGTATATCCGTACGAAGTTTTATAAGATCGAAAGCGGTAAGGAAGAATGGCTAGACTATGATCGTATTGTTGCACTATTGAAGAAAATCAACTATAACGGCTCGATTTCTATTGTTTACGAAGGCAAAGAGGAGGATCGGGTAGAGCAAGTGCGGTTAGCTGCTGTGTACTTACGAGAATTATTGGCTGGCTATTAAAAGCCATTTTTAAAAGAACTACTGACCATAGGATTGATGGATTGAAAATGCTATATCGTTATTATATGCAGTTTTGATATTGGGGTTTTCATCCAGTGGACAGTTAAGAATATGTGCCGGCATTACTAATATACGCAATGTCGGCACGTATTTTATGAAGTATGTACGATGCCAATCTTTGCCTTAATGAATGATTATACTCAGAATGTATAAATGAGGGATTTATTGCTCCCAATTGAAGTTTGTATTCAGTGTGATACCAGAGAACATATCAACGTTGATGCACGTGCTGCATTTGATGGTGGGGCGGCAAGAATAGAGTTATGCAGTGAAATGCAGTATGATGGTTTGACACCTGATGTAATATTGATAAGAGAAGCACGGAAGATTTTTAAAAAAAATGGACTAATGGTGATGATCCGTCCGCGTCAAGGACATTTCATCTATAGTAGAGAAGAAGTACAGCTCATGATCCAACAGATTCATTGTGCTGCAACAGCAGGTGCAGATGGAGTGGTTATAGGTGCACTACGGGCCAATGATAATAGGCTGGATTGTAGAACTCTGGGGAAATTGGTTGAAATAAGCAAAACATACGGTTTGGGGGTGACACTGCATCGGGCTTTTGATGCAACGCCCGATCCATTTGAAGCTTTGGAACAATTAATAGCTCTCAATGTTGATCGTGTTTTAACTAGTGGAACCGCATGGTCGACAGGTCAGGGGGCATTAGCGGGTGTTGAACGCTTATGTCAACTTATTAAACTGGCAGCGGCAAGGATTGAAGTGGTTATAGGCGGTGGAATAAGTGCTGATAATGTAGCGGCTATTTTAGCCGGTATACCAGCTTGTGATAGTAAACGTTCGCTACATGCATATTCGGGAGTACACGATAAAGGGCGAGTGCAAATTAACCAAGTTAAAGCGTTAGTAGAGGCTACAACAATTATTGAAGAGAAGAAATAAGATAAGAGGGACTGGCTAATAGAGTAATAGCGTTTATCCAAGCCAGAATATATAAACCATCACTATTCTTCACGTATTAGGATTTATAATACTGATATGCTTACAGATGTAGAGATTGATCACTATCAAAAAAATGGTTATGTCGTTCTGCGACAATTTATTGAGATGAGTGAGATTGAGATGTTGCGGCATGAGGTTATGGCGATGGTGCAGGCGGCGCCGGTAAATAATGATAGTACGGTAAGCATGACAGGAGAACATGTGGAGCACCCTGAGGATTTTTCTTTTAGCTCATTGGTTGAGGCTGACCAAGCACAGGTGCTGAATCGTATTAACTATCCTTTAGCACATTCAAGAGCATTGCGTGTAGCATATGCTAACCCCAAATTAATGGCTGCCGTTGAAGATATATGCGGTGCAAATTTTCTGCCTTTTGCCGAATCAATAGTTATTAAAATGCCCAATTGCGGCGCCCCCTTCGATTGGCATCAGGATGGTACCTTCAAAACGGGTTGGGCCCCTATGCGTGGCGTTAATTTTGGGATTTATTTACATGCTTCGAGTATAGATAATGGATGTTTATACGCTGTGCCTGGTTCGCATCTTAAGGGGCCGGCTGATATTGCGACGATGTTGGATTCTAGTGGTATGCACTTAGTTGATGCCATACCGATTGTAGCGGCTCCAGGTGATGTAATTGTGCATAGCCGCAATCTGGTTCATGGCTCTTATGCTAATCGATCTCAGGCCTTGCGGGTGACGGTATATTTTGGTTTTCATCAACCTGAAACAGTTAAAGATGTATATACTATTGATCATATCAAGCGCCGCGCTCAGATGGTACATTTAGCTGTTGAAGAAAGGCAACAGCATACTAATTTTTTAGATGAAATTTCCTATTCTTACAGAGGTGCTGATGTAAATGTAAAAAATTGGACAGATAATGAGCGCCAACGGCTTTTTCGGGTACCTGCTCTTGCGGTATAATAGCTAGTCTACTATTGACGATCTATAGTTTCATTTGCTGGTATCTGAGCATCTACCGATATTTGAATATAGATAAGTAATATTTTTTAATAAATGAGAGGATAGTGCATTGGCCAAAAATAATTACTCCTATGAAAGACGCCAACGAGATTTGAACAAGCGTAAAAAACAAGAAGAAAAACGAGAAGAGAAAAGGCTGCGAAAATTAGAAAAAAAAGATTTGGCTACTACAGATGAAGATTCTGTAACTATTGATGTTGAAGACGAAATATAAGATAATTTTTTTGTAGTGACGCATGCTAGCTGAGCTAGTATTTGTATGTTGATGTTGACTTTTTATAGATAGTAGTTTGATCTTTTTTAACTGGATGTACCAGGAGTTGCATACTATGACAGTTATACCTCATTTGACCATGGTAGAACTTGCAGCTGGGCTGGAAGGAATCTGTCAATCACCCAAAAATAAAGGGAGACTAGAAACGATTATCCGCCGGCCACAAAAAGGTGATCGAGAAGAGCTAAAAGAAGGAACACTAGATACAGCATTAGGTCTGGTTGGGGATAATTGAAAAATACGTGGTGTGGCCAATTTTGATATGCAACTTACCATTATGAATTCGTGTGTGATTGCTCATATTGCACCAGATCATGAGCATCGAAAAATGGCAGGTGATCAGCTATTTATCGATATGGACTTAAGTGATGAAAATTTGCCGGCTAGAACACGTCTAGCTATTGGTAACTGCCATTGTGGAAGTGACGGCACAACCTCATACCGGATGTAAAAAATTCGTGCAGCGCTTTGGCTTAGAGGCAATGGAATTTGTCAATTCAGGTCTGGGTAAATTGCTTAATCTACGAGGTATCAATACGAGAGTTATACAATCTGGGACGATACAAGTCGGAGATAAAGCGCAAAAGATATAAGGTTTTCTATGCAAATGCCATTAATGGGGGGTTTTTCTCGTAGTGATATTACGCCTGAATTAGGTACGCTATTGATGGGGTATCCTAAAGCGAATCGCAGTGCTGATAGTATACGAGATGAATTGCAAGCAAATGCCCTGAGTTTGAGTCAGGGAGAGGTGTCGACTATACTCATTAGTTTGACCGTTTGCATTGTTGATGATGTGGAAGTCGCAGCTATACGGCAACAGGTTGCTACTCGTACCGGGGTGCATCCATCCCATATTACAATTTGTTCTACACAGACCCATAGTGCGCCTTGCACGCAGAATATATGGGGTTGGTGTACTAAAGACGATGTTTATATAGAGCGGATGGTAGCCGGTGCTGTTGAGGCTGCAGTTAGAGCTTTTGAGACGATGCAGTCTGTTCAAGTTGGTATTGGAACAGGCTCTAGCGATGTAGGAATAAATCGCCGAGCAATGCAAGAAGATCATAGTATTGCCCTTGGGGTTAATCCATGGGGCGTGTATGATCCTGAGATGACCATTTTACGTTTTGTTAGCGACACTGGGCCGTTAACTACCTTGATTCATTATGGTGCTCATCCCACTGTGTTGGGAGTCAACCAAGCTGCTTCACGTGATTGGCCTGGGGTTATGGTTGATCGAGTTGAGGCATTAACGGCAGCACCTGCCTTTTTTATTAATGGTGCGGTTGGCGATATTGCGCCACGCTCAAATGTTCTCAGTGCCGTAGGAGATGGTGAGGTCGCCTTGATGGAGGTCGGGTTTAGAGGAGCATCTGATGCTCTACGAATTTATCGATCGATCAAGGAATTCCGGGCTTTGGACTTGGGTTTGCAGAACGGTAAAATTCAATTACCTTACCGGCCATTAGCCAGTAAAGAAGAAGCACAAGAACAGCTCAAAATAGCAGCACCACACAAAGAAGAATATGGCCGAGGGATGTGTGCGTACAAGCATTGGGAAGCAGTATTAAAGGCGCACCAAGTAGCACCTGTTGCCAATAAATTATATAACCAAGTCATAACGCGTTTAGGGCCGGTGGTCTTGGTGCCTTTTCCAGGAGAACCCTTTGCTGAAATAGTGCTACGTCTGCGGGATCTAAGTCCTTTTCAGTATACCTTATCTGCCAGTACTTCCTGTGGTAGTAATGGTTATTTTGTTACGCGCGAATCGCTGCATCGTGGCGGCTATGAGGTTTGGGTAGCAAAGGCGTTTGGAGCGCAAATTCTGGCGGAGAATATTGATGATATTTTAATCGAAGAAAATCTGGCATTAATACGGTGCTTAGATATATGAATTCATGTTAAAGATGCTATAATGTTTAAAACTGATTACTATTAGGACGCGCACTGTAGCACCAAATTATTAAGGTAAATGAGGGTTTTTTAGGTTGATTTGCAGACCGCCGGTCAACTGGCGTTGGATATATCTATGCAGCGTTACGGCCATGTACTAATTATTGCTTTCCCTGGCATGGTAACACTATTTCTTATCGTTAAGTAAAAAAGGTAATAGATGCGTATTGTGGTTCTGTCTTATAGTCACCATGGCCGTGGTATTGGTACTGTAGTACAAGGTTTGGGACATGAAATTGTAGGGGTGATGGATGCGGCAGAACAGCCACGACAACAACTAGAAAACATCTTCGATTGTCCTGGCTATGCTACTGCTGCGATGTGTCTTGATAGTACTAAGCCAGATGCTGTAGTGGTTGCTGGTAAGCATATAGAAATGCCAGATCATATTCGTGCCTGTGTTGATCGGCGTATACCCTATTTATTGGATAAGCCCTTTGCCGATTGTGCCGCTCGTTTACGGCCGGTTGCTGCAGCTTCGATGAAGTATGGTGTATTTAGTGCTTTGACTTTACCCAATCGTTGTAGTCGTATCATTGGTATGGTTAAAACCATGGTGGAAGATGGCAGCTTAGGTGATTTGGTTTTGTACAGTAGTCGTTTAAATAATGGACCGCCGTCACGTTACGATCCTTCACCTTCAGCGTGGCATAATGATCCGCGTATATCAGGTGGTGGATCTTGGGCAGTAGAGGCGGCCCATGGCATTGATACGTTTTTACAATTTACGGAAAATCAGCCCGTTCATGTCGTTGGAGCGGTTATGTCAAATGCTTTGCATCAGCGCTTGGTAGAAGATAGTGGAGTAGGTATGTTGCGTACTCAGAGTGGAATTACTGGAATTGTTGAGTCGGGATATTCATATCCTTCAGGCGTGCGTGGAGGAGATCATTTTTTTCGTTTCATTGGTACAAAAGCATCTGTTTTTGCACAGTATGGAAAACAAGGCGAGCCTCTGATAGAGGTGCATACTAGCAATGGAGTGGAGTTTAGTGAAGATCTATCGCATGGTGAGCGCATGCGGCACGTTGTTGAAGCGGCATTAGCGGCATTGGCAGCAAACCAAGTGTTTGAAGTAGGCATACAGGATGCTGTGCGTATTCTTGAAATACAAGATGCCGTTTATGACTTTGCACGGGCAAATAGTAAAGCCGTGGGACCGTATCCAATGGGCGTACCTGCACCGCGTCCATAAGTGTTGAAATCAGGGTAGATAAAGGTTGAAAAATTATAGAATAACAGCTAAATGATACCTTAGCTAGAGAGGGATGAGAGATGCTGAGTAAGATTCAGAAAAATCAATTTGAAACCTTAGGTTTTCTCTCTTTACGGCAGTTGATTCCTGCTACCCAGATGCAGGTTTTTATTGATGCTTTTGATCCTACACTTGTGCAAGCTAATGGTGGGCTCGTTTGGGATCAGGCACCTAAGCGGCAACAAGTAGTACCGTTTTATAAGCATAACCCCAGCGTTTATCATCAATTGTTAGATCATCAGGCGGTATACGAGGTAGTTGAAGATCTGCTGGGACCAAATTTTGTATTTTCTGTTTCAGAAGGTATCCAACATTATGGCGGTACAGGGTGGCATCACGATGATATCGCACCACCTGGACATACCCATCTCAAAGTAGTGTTCTTTTTGGATCCAGTTCGGGCCCAAACGGGATGTTTAAGTGTACTGCCAGGTAGCCAATATCCAGAATATCGGGCCCGGTTAGAAAACTATGGTGAGAAAATTCTAGCCCAGAATGAAAAGGTGCCGGGCAGTTATCCACTAGAAGCGGATCCTGGGGATGCAGTAGTGTTCAATGTTAAATTGTACCATGCTGCTTTTGGTGATAATTCTCGTCGTGGTATTTATCTAAATTATATGGCGTGTCCTCAAACAGAAGATGAACGAAACTATATTACCAATCTGTACCGGCGCGATGCAGCTGGTGGCTGGGAATATTATACGCGGGAATTATTTGAGGATGCCACCCTAAAACGTATGACCATGCTGCAATTCTTGAAAGAACAGTGTTATGAGGCGGTCTAGTGCAGCTTGTTAAGCCATTATTAAGGGCTTAGATAAGAATGTGGTAAAGCGGATAATGGTTGAGCTAGCGGTTCTGCCACATTCTTTTATAAACCAGTTGTTTTTTCAATGTTTGTTCTCTGAAGATTTGCTATAAATAAGCGGGTTAGGTACGACCATCCATCCTGTATAATTCCAAGACTAGTGGTTAAGAGACCGTCTGAAAGGAATGAGTACTATGAAAATTACGGATATAAAAGCATATCCGATTTGGTTGGGACAATTATTGGTCAAAGTAGAAACGGATGAAGGCGTTTATGGTTGGGGTGAGACCGGTATACCCTATCGAGGCAAAGCGGTCATAGGGGCATTGCAGCATTTTCGCGAATATCTAATGGGTCGGGATCCGTTGCGCATAGGGGCATTGTGGCAGGAGATGTATCGGGGTCAGTATTTTGAGGGAGGACGGATTTTAACGGCGGCCATGGCGGGAATTGATATAGCTTTGTACGATATTGCGGGTAAGGCTTTAGGAGTGCCCGTCTATCAGTTGTTGGGTGGTAAGCAGCGCGATACAGTGCCTTGTTTTGCTACGACGGGGGCTGATTCGGCAGCAGAATTGATTGCCAATACCCAATTATTATTGGACGCAGGTTGGAACGTGATTCGTACCTGGATGGCGCACGGCCAGTTGGATGGTAAGATGTTGTATGAACCGCGAGAATCTATTGGTTTGACGGCTGCATGGTTGACGCAATTACGGCAGGCGGTTGGGCCAGAGCCGGTCATCGGTATTGATTACCACCATCGCTTAAGTGTTGCTGAAGCGGCGTCCTTTTGTCAACGGATGCCAGCTGGAACGCTAGATTTTTTGGAGGAACCGATTCGTGATGAGACACCTGAAGCATATGAGTCATTACGAACTATGGTTGATATCCCTTTTGCCATAGGAGAAGAGTTAGCCAGTAAATGGGATTTCTTGCCTTATATTGAACGAGGTATTACTAATTTTGCACGACTTGATGTATGTAATGTGGGCGGCTTAACGGAAGCAATGAAAATTGCGGCTATGGCAGAAGCGCATTATATCGATCTGATGCCGCACAATCCGCTTGGGGTAGTGTGTACGGCAGCGTCTATCCATTTAGCGGCGGCGGTGCCAAATTTTTCCTGGTTGGAAATCCGTGAATCGCCTACAGAACGTCAAAATCGCTATAATTTTGACTTATTTCAGCAACGCCCAATGGCGCAGGGAGCCCATTTTCCAGTACCGGACGTGCCCGGCTTGGGAGTTGAGATTGATGAAGCCATGGCGGCCCAACGACCATATGATTTTCCCACGGGGCCCTTGTTGCGGCGCCGCGATGGTTCGGTAACCAATAGCTGATATGGAACAAGCTATGGGTGTTGTAGTAATACAGGTACGACATTATAGACTATGATGCGCTGGTTTTTGTTGGTACTGGTATGTTTTGCCGCTGTTCATGCCGAGCCCTATTGGCCGCAATGGCGTGGTCCATTGGGTACCGGTGTAGCTCCTACAGCTAAGCCGCCTATTGAGTGGAGCGAAGAAAAAAATATTCGCTGGAAGGTTGCCCTGCCCGGGCGTGGGCATAGCACCCCAATTGTTTGGGGGGAGCATGTTTTTGTGACGACCGCTGTGCCCTATGGTGAAACGTTGGCACCTCTAATAGATACAGCTCCAGGATCGCATGATAATGTGCTGGTAACACAGCATCATGAATTTGTCGTAATGGCGTTAGCACGAGCCGATGGAAAGATACGTTGGCAGCGTTCGTTACGCATCGCTTTGCCGCATGAAGGAGGGCATTATACTGGGTCTCTAGCGTCAGCTTCACCGGTAACTGATGGTGAGCGCTTGTACGTATTTTTTGGCTCTTATGGTTTGTATTGTTTAAAACTCGATGGGACTTTGTTATGGCATAAGGATTTGGGACGTATGCAGACCAAGCACGGTCATGGTGAAGGGGCTTCGCCAGTCCTGTACGGTAATACTCTAGTGCTTAACTGGGATCATAGTGGACAGTCGTTTATTATTGCATTGGATAGCCGTACGGGAATACCGCGTTGGCGTCTTGAGCGTGATGAGGTAAGCTCGTGGTCAACGCCGATTATAACCAGGCATGCCGGTCGCTCACAACTGATTGTTAACGGCACTGCAAAGGTGCGCAGCTATGATTTGGAAACTGGTGAGGTAATTTGGGAATGTGGTGGTCTTTCAGCCAATATTGTAGCCTCACCCGTAGCTGCTAACGGCATGGTCTTTGTTGCTAGTAGCTACGATACAAGGGCTTTATTAGCAATTCAATTAGATGGTGCTGTTGGTGATATCACCGGAACTAAACAGGTAGTATGGACACGACATCGCGGTACGCCTTATGTGCCATCGCCGCTGCTATACGATGGTATTCTTTATTTCTTACGGCATTATCAGGGAGTTTTGACGCGTGTGGTTGCTCTTACCGGGGAAGAGCCTAGTGGGCCGTTCCGGCTAAGGGAAATTCGTAATGTTTATGCTTCGCCACTAGGGGCCGCTGGCCGCTTGTACATCACTAGTCGAGATGGGACTACCCTTGTACTCAGTCATAGTCAAGAGCCGCAGGTTTTAGGCATAAATCGACTTGATGACCGTTTTAGTGCTTCGGCTGCAGCAGTAGGGGAAGAGCTCTATTTACGGGGCGAGCAGTTTTTATATTGTCTTAGTACAACACGTGTCGATTAGTATCATAGATGGTTTTTGTTTTGTTGTAGAATATTATATTTGATGTATTGGATTTGTCCAATTAGGGCGCGTTATGTTAGCAAATCAAGTGCTTGCATGGCGGCGCGTATATAGCCCAGCGCAAAAGCACGGCCACGATGGCCATAGGGTTCATCACCAATTACCCGTGGGGTATGATCTGGGGTAATTACGCCATCATAGCCGGCCTCTTTATATGCTTTTAAAGCGGCGATCATATTGACATCCCCTTCGTCGATAAAAACCTCATCAAATTTGGGGAATTTACCGCGGACATTGCGGAAGTGGACGTAGAAGATTTTATCTTGGCTAGCAAAGCGGCGGATGGCATCGATGGTTATATCAGGTCCCATTTCGGCGACAGTACCCTGGCAAAATTCAAGGCCGTTGCTAGGACTAGGAACTAAGTCGATGAGTTTTTGCATAGCATCATGGTTGGTTAATAGGCGGCCAGTACCAAAAAGTTCAGCGGCTGGCGGATCATCCTGATGTGCCGCCAATTTAACGCCGGCATTTTCAGCAACCGGCACCACACGCTCTAAAAAATAGGCTAGACGTTCCCACATCTGTTCAACGCTGACCGGTGCTCCCGCTACCTGTGGGGCATCCTTAACAAGTTCTAAATCGAAACTTTTTAAACCGGCTCCCCCGCGCCCCCCCCCACTTTCATAGGCACGCCAATGTCCAGCTACGCCCGAGAGGCTAAAATAATAGCCGAGGATAGGAATGCCGACCTTACCCATATGTTCAATGGTGGTGCACACATTGCGGATTTGGGCATCTCGCTCATCGTTGGCTAAGGCAATACCTTGCCAGTGGTCAGCAGGCAGGTTTTCGATGGCAATAAATTCTAGGTCAAATGATTCAATAAATTTTTTTAAGCGTAATAATTCAAAAAAATCATGATAACCAGCATTGCCTAGGCGGGGTCCATGGACAACAATATGGCTAACGCCCATCTGTTGGGCAAACTGCAAGTTATCTGGGGTGAGGCTTTCAAGACCGAATTTGAGTCCAAGTTTCATAAATAATCTCTTGATTAGAAAGAATATTGGGGCCAGAATGATATAAATGTATCCGATAATATTGCAGTAATTAGGTATTACGCGTCAAGCTGGTGTCCTTAAATTTTAATAAAAGGAGATGTGAGTGAGTTGGACATCCCTTATATTATAGCGGCACTTATTACATCGGGAGTATGATATATGAATAAGAAGTCTTTGCGTTACTTGAGTAAAGCCCAAGTAGATCAATTTAAGCTTAATGGCTTTCTTACGGTTGAAGATGTTCTCACTAGTGATGAGGTGGACAAACTTGCCAATCAGACTGATTTAATTGCTGCTGGAAAGGTTAACCATATTCCATCTAGTAGTATCCAATTAGAACCAGTTTTCCGCCAAGGCAAAGCAGTTGTAAAAGACCAAGTATTGGCAGTTCGTAAATTGTTTAATTTAGCCGTCTATGACGACACTATGTGGAATCATGTATGTCATCCCAGTATTGTTGACATTATAACTGATTTATTAGGGGTTGATGATATTAAGTTGTATGGAGACCAACTTTTTATGAAAGCGCCGGCTACGGGCAGCGCACAGGCATGGCATCAGGATTCGGCCTCATGGCGTGATATTCTACCGATGGATCTAATAACAGCATGGACGGCACTAGATACGGCTACGGAAGAAAATGGGTGCTTACATTTTATTCCAGGTACGCAGCGTTGGGGGATGATGGATTCTAGTCAAACACAACCTTTAAGAGGCGATTTTGGTGGGGAACACTGGCCGGCGATAGCGTCACCGTTACAGGCCGGTAGTATTTCGTTTCATCATAGTCTGACATTGC
>JACLAC010020299.1_pt1 | contig 11906 bp, 5 predicted proteins | sample 8027881 | NCBI WGS metagenome assembly JACLAC01 (sample SAMN15725517, study PRJNA655200) | protist metagenome | isolation source: fluorescence activated cell sorting (FACS) single amplified genomes of... | place: Spain: Blaines Bay Microbial Observatory, Mediterranean Sea | collected 2016-01-19 | reverse complement strand
CAATCGCCGGTACCCGAATCGTAAGTCTCGCTGCCGGTGTGGCTGACGTAGACCAAACCCTCGGGCAGTAGATCTCCAACGACCACGGCCGTTGCGGGTTCGGGCCCCTGGTTGGTGAGGTTGAGGGTCAGGAGCAGGGTATCGCCCAAAACGGGCTCGGGTTCATCCACCGACATGTCCAGCTCGAGGTCGGCAAAAGCAATGGGCGTTTCACCACAGGCCCAGCCGATATCGAAGAAGAGCTGCATGGTGAAGCTGGGATCGTGGTGGGCCTCGGTATAACTGGGCTCCATCAACTCATTGGGAAAAAGAGATGTACTGAAATGGGAGACGGAGGAACCGGGCCGGTACGGGTTGGGCGCGTACATTTCCACATGACCGTCCGGGCCCACGCCTCCGGTCAAGTGATCGGTACTCGAGACGACATGGTCGCCGGTCCAGTGGAGGGCGCCGGTATTGACGGTAGAGACCTGGCGCTCGCTATCGTTCATCTGGGCCCAGTTTTTACCCGTATCGTGATCTTCAAGGAAGAGCATGTAGATATCGTCACGACCCATGAACTTGGCGCCGCTGGGTCCATCCACCAGGGTGAGGAACCCCAGTCCATGGGCAATTTCGTGCAGGACAACTTCCACGAGGTCAAAGTCGGAATCGGGAAGGGTATCGAAACCGTAGTACCAGTTGGCGGTGCCGAGACAGACATCGCTGTCCACAAGGCTGTTGAAAACAACGGCAATATCAGCGACATTGATTGCCAGGTCCGTACCTGCCAGGCTATTGGCCAGGGCAATGGGGAACCATGTCCTGCCAACCGGTGCGCCGGGGAAATCACGAGCTACGCTTTTGGGGCCGGCGGCGCCCAGGATCCCGGAAGTCTGGTTACAAGTCATGGCGTCAAAACGGGCCTCGATCACGATATCGACGTTACTGGAAAGGGAGGCGGCCCAGAGGTCTGCGGCAAATTGGAAGGCATTGAGGCGCTGTTCGCCCAGGGTGGTGCCCATATTGCCGCCCACGGGCTGGACGGGTGTCGTGTCGTTAAAGCCTTCACCGGGTGCATCCTGGTTGAGAATGATAACGGTGGCGCCGGCAGGGCAATCGGGGGTCAGGGTAATCTCGGCCCAATCATCTTCGGCGGGATTGCCATTGTTTGGTGTGGAATCGGGATCACCCAGCGGGGAGTAAAAAACCTCGCCACTGATTAGTTTTTGGCGTCCCCCGAAAACTCGAATGGTCACCTGGAGGTCGGCCCCAGCGCCTGAACCCAAAGCAGGCGTATCCCATAGGTCGGTGGCCAGATCGAAGTTACCCGGTCCGGAATGAGAAACATAAACCAGGCCACCCGGGATGTTTAGTTTCACCTGGGTTGGATCCACATCGTCGGGTCCGGTGTTGGCGAGATGATAGGTGAGGTTCACCTCATCGCCCAGTTGGGGTTCGGTGGTATCGGCGGAAAGGGTGAGTTCCAGATCCGCAGCGCCCAAGGTCACCTGGTCCTGGTCATCCTCGCCGGGGACGGTGTTGCCTGGTGTTGAGTCCGGGTCGAACTGGTCGGAAGTCTCAACCTCGGCTACATCGGTCTGGAGTCCGGCAGCGCTTTTTTCAACGGTAATATTCAGAACGGTGACAGCGCTCGCGGCAAGGGTTCCCACATCCCAGATACCCGTACCGGAGGTGAAGGCGCCCGCGCCGTCATCAGACACAAAGGTCAAACCCGCGGGCAGGTTGTTTTGTACCTGCACCGAGGTAGCCGGATCGGGGCCCATGTTCTCGAGGCGAAGGGTGAGCACTACCTGCTCGCCCAGGATGGGTGAGGGATTATTGGTGGTCACCTGTAACTCGAGGTCGGCTACCTGGGGATCGACCAAAACCTCATCTTGATCGTTCTCCCCGCTATCCCCGTTGCCTGGTGTGGAATCGGGATCGAACTGATCGGATGCGGTCACTTCGGCGATATTGGTTACGGGCTCGAGGCTATCGACCCGGGCGGTGAGGTCCAGGTTGACGGAGGTCCCATTCGCAAGCGAGGTGACCGTCCACAGACCAGTGCCTGAATCGTAGTTGCCGTCCCCGGAATGGGTAACATAGGCCAGCCCGGAAGGAAGCAAGTCGGAGACGGTGACCAAATCGGCGGGGTCCGGGCCGTCGTTGCTCAGGGTCAGGGTAAAGACTACGTTGGCGCCTACGTGGGGGGTGGGTTCATCCACTGTTTTGGTAAGGCTCGTTTGCGCGGACTGGGGGGTGACCAGGGCGCTGGCCTGATCATCTTCCGCGGGCACACGGTTGTCCGGTGTGGAGTCCGGGTCCGGTCTGCCGGATCCGGTAACCTCGGCCGTATTGGTCTTGACCGCCATACTATCTACTTGGAAGGTGAGATTTAGGGTTGTGGTGGCGGCAACGGCCAGGTCGCCCACGGTCCAGACACCGCTCTCCGAATCGAAAGGACCGTCCGAGGAAAGGAAGGTCAAGCCGTTTGGTATGATTTCATTGAGGCGGTCGGTCACCGCGACGGCAAAGGCCGGATCGGGCCCGTCATTGGTTAGGCTCAAGGTGAAAATGACCTGCTCATCTTTTTTGGGAAGGGCGTTGTCCACTGTTTTGGTTAGGCTCAGGTCGGAGGAGCCCAAGGGTATTCCGGTGACCTCCACGCACTCCATATCGTCCTCGTCCAAGAAGTCATTGTTGGGAGTGGAGTCGGGGTCATCCTGGTCGGAGGTACGTACCTGGGCGCAATTGGTATGAGTGCCGGGAGTTAGGATCTGGACGGTAATGTCAAGAGCGACAGTGGCATCGTTGAAGAGGGTACCCACATTCCAGATTCCGTTGCCGGGATGATAACTGCCGTCCCCGGAATGGGAAACATAGGCCAGGCCGGAGGGTAGAATGTCGGCCACGGTCACACCGGTAGCCGTGTGGGGTCCCTTGTTGGCCAGGGTCAGGCTAAAGGTAACATTGGAACCGGTGAATTGTGAATCGAGATCTACTTCCTTGCGAATACTGAGATCGGCGATGGCGGGCCCGCCGGCTCCCATGGGGACACAGATCCTACCGTTGGAAAGCAGGGCCAGGGGTGCGCCGTTATTGAAGACCATGTCCTCGAGAATGATATCCGTACAATCCCCGCCCGACAGGTCTGGATTGAGAGTAAAGCTGAGGCCCAGCAGGACGGCATCCGTATCGGCCTGGAGTTCAAGGTTGTCATTATCCGCCCCGGAAATATAGATCTTGCCGCCAATAAAACCGTTGTCCAGAACCTGGTCCCAAGGACCGGTCAGGGTGCCGTCGATGATCAGGCCATTATATTCCAGGAAATCTTTGTCGTAGGAGATCTCCAATTCGAAGGAATTCACATGGTACCCGATATCGATAGGCTCGACCCGAATAGGCACGAAAACGGTCTGTCCGGGGAAGCCGTATAGGTCGTCATCGGCCCAAACATCGATTGCCCCGCCCTGGGGCGTACAGTTGTTGAATACGCCGACGTCCGTGGCCGATTCAGTGTCCACCACTACATTGACGGCGGGGTAGATATCACCCCCGTGGGGGACGGGGGTGGTATAGGTCAGCTCATAGGTGCCGGGCGGGTTTTCGGTTACGGTGTCGGGCGCCACGGGAGACCCGCCGGTCTCACTGATGGTGAACGTGGTGGCGCCGGTTACCGGCCCCCCATCGTCGAATACCTCAACGGTAATATGGATATCGGGGCAGGGAACGATGGAGATGTCCAGGATATTGAGGCGCAGGTCGGATGGGGTGTAGTTACCGTAGAGGTTGCCCTCGCTGAAGTTGAGGAACCCGTTGATACCGATGAACCAGTCTCCGGGTGCGGGGTCGAGGATATTCACCCATTCCTCATTACCGATCTGCAAGGGGCGGTAATCAAAATCGGCCAGGGTCGGTAGTGCGCCATGGCGGATGTAGAGGTCCATATCGCCCCGGCCCCCAAAGGTGGATATGTTGAGGAGGCGCTGGCCGGCGGGGATGGTCATCTGGTAGTATCGCCAGTCACCTTGTCCCCCTTCCAACCCGGAAATGACCTGGTCGTTGAGCAGGGTGCCCACGGCGTGTACGCGGATTTCGGTGTAATCGTCTTCGGTGGTTATCCCGTTGCCGGCCGAGGAGTCGGGATCGGCCTGGCTGGCATTCATCACCTCGGCGGTGAAGTCGAGGGTTCCCGTTCCGGTGACACGTCGCGTCATGTTAAGCACAGCGGAGGCACCCGCGGCAAGGCTGCCCGGCTGCCAAAGACCGGTAAACGGATCGAAGCTACCGGGCCCGGCGGAGGTCACATGATCCAAACCGCTGTCGAAAGTATTGGAAATACGGATGCCGGAGGCGAGACCGGGTCCGTTATTGGTCAGGGTCAGGCTGTAAATGATCTGGTCATTGAGAAAAGGGTTGGCATTGGTGACCGTGGCACTGAGTTCCAGGTCCGCGTTGAGGCGCCGTTCCCAGCCCTCGTCCAGGAATAGGGACAGAGCCAGACCCGTGTCGTGGTCCGCACCGGCATAACCAGGTTTCAAGAGATCATCGGGGAAGAGGTCTTCCGTCCAGTGGACTACTGAAACTCCGGATTCGAAAGGCTCGGGTGCGTGTAACATCACCTCACCGGAGGCGTGGATCCCACCCGTGTGCCCGGAAGTGGCGACGCGTACCTGGGGCCCGGTCCAGACAAGTTCTCCGGTATTCACGGCCGAGGCGAGGCGTTCCTCATCGGTCATGTCCGGCCAGGCCTTGCCCGTTTCCCGGTCTTCCAGAAAAACAGTGTATATGTCCGGTTTATTGAAAAAAAGTTGACCCGTGTCCATGTCCACAAAGGTAGAAAAGCTGAGCCCGTGGGCCAATTCGTGCAGGGCAACGGTCACCAGATCAACCGTCGCACCGACGGCTCGATTCGGGCCGCCCTCGAGCCGGGCACCGCCACTATCGAGGCCCAGGTACCAGTCCGCACCGCCCAAGCATCCCTGATCACCGGAAATGGAGAGATTGAAGACAGCGGTAATTTCCGGGTCACTGTTGTTGAGGTCCCGTTCCGCCAGGGAGTTGGCGAGGGCCACATGGTACCAGGTATCTGCGAGGGGGGGGGGCCTTCCGGCCAGTTTCGGGACGCTGTAACAGGCGCCGCCGACCCAAGAACCGCCTCTGAGGCAGTGCAGGGAAGTGGATCGAAGGTGGCCGCAACGATGATCTCTACGTCTCCATGGAGCTGGGCGCCCCAGATATCAGCAGCGTACTGCACGACAATCAGGCGTTGTGCCCCCAGGGTCGTGCCCTGGTTTCCACCTACGGGTGAGACGGGTGTGGGATCATTGAACCCCTCTCCAGCCGCGTCCTCGCTGACTATGGTAATCTGTGCTGCCCGCACGGGTAAAAGGGTAAGCGTAAAAACCAGGAACCACCAAACCATTTTCTTCATAACCCGCCCCCTGTATGGAATCAGGACAAAATCCCGCTCTGTTTTACTTAACGGCGGTTTGGTAACTTTCCAGAAGTCAAAAAAACGTGATGCAGATCACACCACGAGAAACCATTGTCCACCAAAGGGTTCCAGCTGGTGAACACTGTGGGGAGTGGGTTTTGGCCCGGCGAAAATCAAGGGAAGGAAGAAATATTGGCGAAGCGTTTTCAAAAACCAATTGGGAGTAGGGTTATCGGGACCATGTGATTACTTTATTCAGTATCTAATTCCAATGAGCCTATAAGATCTTTAGGCGGCAAAACACCTTTACCCGTCATGAAATCCCTCTCTCGGTCGGCCAGGTAGGGGCCACGAGCCTTGATAAAACCACCCATGTAGTTTTTGGTGAAACAGAAATACATATTGAGTGTGCTTTCCCGAACCTGGGGAATATAGATTTCCTCATGGTTTTTTTGAAAATGCCGTTAATAAATCCGTTCTGCAACCATTGGCATGTTGCTTCGGAACCATCGGTATCCCAGAGGTGCCGGCCCTCTTCAAAGAAATGAAGAATTCGGTCCAGGTTACGGAAAAATTCGGGTTGGTCCAAAACGTCCCTGGTCAGGCGCACCCTCATGAACCCATCATTCGTTGAGCCTGCCTGATGCGCATGACTTCCTCATAATCTTCGGAAAAAACACCCCCCGGCCAGGAATCCAATTCCCCGCGGCGGTCGATATTAATTGTTCTGATGGTTCCCTCATCAATCCAATAAATAGCGACCTTTTGGGGATCCAATGTCCCTTCGGCAATCCGTAGTTGAATACGTAACAGGAAATTCTCGGAATGGGTCTCGATCATGAAACGGATGGTTGTGCGATTTGCAGCTTCAATATAGAGATCGGCCAGGTTGCCATGGGCCCCTGGATGAAGATTGAGTTCGGGCTGTTCAACAATTTCAAGGTTTTGGCCCTTACACGTCAGTGCCTCAAACTGACGTTGTACCACGATTGGCAACACCTGGGCAATGCCGGTGCCGGTATCGGCTATATTGACTTCTACTGATGGGTTGTGGGGATTCCTTAAAACAATCGAAAATCCTTCACCGTGTTTGGTTAGGTCTAAAATCCAACCACCGAGATATTGTTCGTACCATTTCCCCACAGCGGTCAATACTTCTCCCTTTTGACGCAGGAAATCGTTACCCAGCACTTGGGGAGCTTTGGCGCCCGCGTGGCCTACATCACGGGTTTGCCCACCGGGGAAACGATAAAACCGTTCGGGTTTTTCTCTAAAAGGCCCCAAATAGGTCATTTTTCTCAACAAACGGTCTTTTGAGTTGAGTAAAGCCTGGAATCCTGGCTTGATTTGGATCTTTTCGTAGAGTTCTGGAGTTAGTTCGGGTAGTAGGCCAGTGAAGGAAATGCCCTGCAATGGGGTTTTCTCGGCATTCAACCTATAGGCATCGTATTCCTTGACAGGGTCTCGTCCCTGCCAAATCAATGAAAGTGGCTTTTCCTCGCCTATCTTCATAAGGAATTCTGTGATAATGAGCAACTGGTATTCGTCGAAGTGTTGCAGTTTCCAAGACAATGATACAGGCATTTTCCCCAACCTGCAGCCCGCTTCAAGGCCAAGCCACCCGTGGGGGTTGCGGTTGTGGATCAGGTCTGAAAGGGCGGACCCAAACTCCAAATCCCCGGTGTCACGAGAAAGAGGGCTGTCCGCTGTTCCTGCCAGGCCATTTGCCAAAAGGAGAGGCAGCCTGGCTACGACACTTTTGCCTGAACTATTACGACCAACCAGAATGGTAAGTGGTTTGATTTCCACCTTTTGTCTTTCGCGAAAGGTTTTGTAGTTAGTGAATCCGAACGAATGTAGTTCCATGGAAAAATCTCATGATTGAAATAAAGGCCATCGTGCCTCTATCACTCACTTTAGCATAGGTTCTGTGTATTGAGCACCCTTTACCAAACACAGATCAAAAGAGGCCACACTGTCATCACTATTAACGCGCTTTTCAAACTGTTTTGTCCTTACTATTCGACTGCCCATAGATTTCCAGTTTAAGAGGGCTGGTCGCAAATCTTGGCGAGGATCCTGTTTTTTTTGCTGATGTTTCCTGAAATATTAGTAAAGCTCAACATAAACTCTTCTCGGTCCTTCGGCCCTCGTCTCGGGAGCTCGGAGTTCTTCCTTGCCCTTTTCCGGAAGGCCGTGTCACAATATTCCGGTTTGTCATGTGACAACCCCCCAAAAAACATTTAGGAGAAGAAACCGTGAAAAACACTGAAAAGAAATTCGATCTCGAGGAAATCCAGGTCCGGAGTTTTGTGACCCAATTCGATCTCCGTACCCTCAACGGTGGCAGGAAAATAGCGGGTGAAACCCTCGACGAGGTGCCCTGCACTATAGCAACTCTCGAGCCTGATTGCCGGTAACCCATAACTTGGGTCCGGTTTGTCGCCGGACCTACATCAACGATCGCGTCCCTGGGACCGGGTTGATAAATATGTCCCTACTTTTTCAATGAAATGCCGAGCCCGGGGAAGAATCCTGTTTCCCATGGAGAATTCGAGCTAAAATTTTGCGTCTGTGAGGATTGTTTCATGGCAGAATCCATTCATCTTCCTTTATGGTTGTTTGCCGTCCTCCTTGTGCTGGCATCGTTGTCTCTATTAGATCGGTTGTTGATACCCAGTGTGCGCTGGTACTTTCGCAGGAAGGTCCACAAGGTCCTCAACACCATCAACAACCATTTGAAAATCGAGATTCAGCCCTTCAAGCTCACCAAGAGACAGTCTCTGATCGACAGGCTCGTTTTCGACACCAAGGTTTTGGAAGCCATGCAGGCCTGGGCCCAAGAACAGGATGCACCACAAGAAGAGGCAATGGCGAAGGTGAGAAAATATGCCTGTGAAATCGTGCCCTCCTTCAACGCCTACCTCTACTTTAGGGTGGCCTATTGGCTCGCCAAAAAAATCACTCAATTTATTTATCGCGTCCGCTTGGGTTATACGGATGAAAAAGCCATGGCCGAGGTTCCGCCCAACGCATCAGTCGTTTTTATCATCAATCACCGCAGCAATATGGACTATATTTTGGTCACCTACTTTGCCGCTTCCCATACCGCCCTGAGTTATGCCGTGGGTGAATGGGCGCGTATCTGGCCATTGCAGTCCTTTATTCGGTCCATGGGCGCATATTTCGTTCGTCGCAATTCACGCAACTCCCTTTACCGAAAGGTTTTGGAGCGTTATGTCCAAATCGCCACGGCGGAAGGAGTGACCCAGGCGGTATTCCTGGAGGGGGGGCTCAGCCGGGACGGGAAACTAAGGCAACCCAAGTTGGGGCTGCTCGATTACCTGCTGCGATCCTACAATCCGCAAAGTGCCCGTGACCTGGTCTTCATCCCCGTTGGCCTGAACTATGAACGTACTCTGGAAGACCGTACTCTCCTCCTTGACCAGGAGGCCAAACCGAAAAAAGGAAACTTGGCCGTGGCTCGGACCACGTTGGGGTTCCTTTTCCATAATCTTCGGCTACTGCTCCGCGGGAAGTGGCACCGTTTCGGCTATGCCTGTGTCAACTTCGGTCCCCCCATCTCAACTAAAGCCTACCTGGCCGAACACAACTTGGATTTCCATAAGCTCGATAAGCAGGAACGTTTCGCCAAGGTAAAAAAACTGGCCGAGTTACTCATGAAAGAGGTGGGCAGTATCGTTCCGGTCCTGCCCACCTCACTGGTCGCTCGTATACTCATTGAGCGACGGGATGAATGGTTGGACGAACTTACCCTGAAGTCGGCCGTGTTCGCGCTCATGGAGCGGTTCCTGGATGGTGGGGCCCATCTCTATATTCCCCGCCGGGACATGGATTACGCCATTGAGGTGGGCTTGCGGATGCTGACCCTACGCCGCCTGGTCGAAGAAAAGGACGGGCTTTTCAAAGCCCAACCGGATGAGATACCCGTTTTGAGCTATTACGCTAATTCCGTGTCCCACTTTTCCCCATGACTCCCTGAGCTGTCCGGATGAACCTCCATTTTCCTGGCCGAAGCAGTAGTGTCGGTGATCTTTTTACTATCTCTTCACAGCCTCGAAGAGAGGGCCCTACCCGGTGATCGTTAAGCCTAAAACGGAGGTGTTGCTCTCTCGACGACCTCACACAGATGATCGTATCAAACCCAGTCCCCAAGTTTTTAGCTTCAAATACCTGAACCCCAACACTGGTGAAGGAGGAAAATGAAAATCGCGCTCACCCTTTGGTCATCGGGGTTTTTTGTGGAGATTCCCTTGATCCTTGGGGTTTTAACGGATATGATGAATACAAGGTCGTTGGCCGAACCCATGATTCCAAACTCGAGGGCTATTGAAATGACCGTAATAATCGCTCCAGCACGAAAAGAAAGCGAGATTTTTTATCCCGAAACCGATGGAAAACCCATGGCAGAAAGTGACTTTCAACGCGGACCACTCGCCTATCTCGTGGAAGCTCTCGACTACCATTATAAGACCATCGATGATGTCTACGTTTCCGGTAACCTATTGATCTATTACCAGGAGGGCAATCCCCGGGTGGTCATTTCTCCCGATGTGTTTGTTGTCTTTGAGGTGCCCAAGAAAAAACGGCCAATCTACAAGACCTGGATCGAAGGGAAGGGACCGGACCTGGTCATCGAGATTACTTCCAAGACCACGCGGGTTCAGGATGAAACCAAAAAGCCGGACATCTACCGCTCCCTGGGTGTCTCGGAATATTTCCAATACGATCCCACGGGTGACTACATCAAGTTGGGTCTCAAGGGGCGGCGATTGAATGACCAGGGGAAGTATGAGTCCATTCCTTTCGAGCTTTTGCCCGGGAACGGTAAATCTGGAAAATACATGAAGAGCAACCTGATGGATTTGCTGCTGGTCATGAAGGGAAAGCGATTACGGGTTTACGACCCCTTGAGCGGTGACTACCTCTGGACCTATGCAGAATCACAAGACAAGCTTCAGGAACAGGAAGAAGCACTTCGTGAAAAAGAAGCGGCGCTTCGCGAAAAAGATATGGAGCTTCGTGAAAAAGACGAGGTGCTTCGCCAAACTGATGCAGGTCTTTGCAAGGCCGAGTTGGAAATTGACAAAGTTAAAGATCAGGTCAGGGTTGAAGTCGGGAAACGTCGCAAGGCGGAAGAACAAACTCGGTTCGCTGAAAGGAGAATCAGGGAATTGGAAGCCCTGTTGGAGGCTTAGGTCTGAATATTTCTGCCTGGTACGATCCTCGAAAGAAAGGGCTGGCGACTGCCCATCAGCGACAAAATTCTCTTGTCCTTTTTCTGATTTTCTGCTCAGGCGAGACCATGAATGGGTAATTCACAAAGGTTGGCGGAGATTGGCTCCAAGTCCATTTAATCGAAATAGAAAGATACCCAGGGTGAGTGCGGTTGTATGTGCGGCGGGGATGTCCTCCCGTATGGGTGAGTCCAATAAATTGCTGTTACCCTGGACCAAGGGCACCCTTATCGAACAAGTGATAGATACAGTTCTTGCCGCCCAGGTGGACGAGGTCATCGTGGTGGTGGGTCATGAAGCGGAAAAGGTCCACCAGGTGCTTGGCCGGCGTGCGGTTCGCTTTGTACACAATCCCGATTGGCCAAAGGGCCTGACTTCCACCATTCAGGCGGGTGTGCGCGTAGCACGGAACCATACAGAGGGCTTTCTGATCTGCCTTTCCGACCAACCCCTGATCGAGACCCGGGACATTGATTGCTTGATTGGGGCCTTCGGAAAAGTGGGCGGAAATCAGATCGTTGTCCCCGTTTTCCGGGGACAACGGGGTAATCCCGTCTTGTTTCCGGTCTCTTTTCGTTCCACTATTCTCAAACATAAAGAGCACGCGGGTTGTAAGAGCATCATTCTGGCGGCTGACCCGGGTCCTTTGGAGGTTGATACGGGCAATGACCATGTAGTTAAAGATATCGATACCCGGGAACAGTACCGACGGCTCTATCATAACAAGGGAACTGGGTCCGAATGACTCGTTTATGCGCGGGCCGCGTAGGCCGGGACGCCTAGTCCGGGACGCATAGTCCAGGGCTCCAGCCCAGCCTCACCACTACATCGGGTAGGCCCAGACAAAGAAAATCTTCGTGAAGGGGCGGAATCCCCCTCGTGTTCTTCGGGACCCGGACTCATCGCCATTAGATCCCCTTCATATGGATCCCAAAGGTGCCTGGCTATTCACCTTGACCTGAATAATCGACTCCTCAGGTGAGGTTTGCTGAATTTTGCGCAGTACCGGGTTATTTTCCACACAAAGGACAAGTAGCCGGATTATCGCTGGCCTACGCCCCTTCAGGCTTCGGTTTCTGGAGAAGAGAGATGTAAGCAGCCCATCTCCTTTTCGCTAATTGCCTTGTAATTGGGGTCTTCCAGGGCAAAGTCGAGATCTTCTGCCATGGCCATGGCATCCCCACGATTGAGCGGTCCATGAATGATATCGTTGTCGCGATACACCACGA
>JACLAC010005909.1_pt1 | contig 11906 bp, 12 predicted proteins | sample 8027881 | NCBI WGS metagenome assembly JACLAC01 (sample SAMN15725517, study PRJNA655200) | protist metagenome | isolation source: fluorescence activated cell sorting (FACS) single amplified genomes of... | place: Spain: Blaines Bay Microbial Observatory, Mediterranean Sea | collected 2016-01-19 | reverse complement strand
TTGAGCTTCAATACATTTTTATAGAGAAGAAAATATGCGGTCATTATTAATCATTGCGAGCTTAATTTCAGGGGGAGCTTTGGCTTCTTCTTGGGGAGCTTTTCAAAATATATTTCCGGAATTTCCCTGTCCAGATGGTTGGGCTGGTTGTGAAATAAATGGACAAACGATTGATATTGGCTCAGTGCAAGATGACAAAGGGCGATATTACCCAGCAGACTTTCGCGTTGATTTTTTTGACTTTACTCCTTTGCCTTCTTTCTCTCCTTTTGTTTCACTGACGGTTTATCCTGAAGAGTATGCCTCTTTGGAGGTTGAAGAGCCTTCAGAGCCCGAGGCCATACCAGAGCCTCGAGTTGTCACTCAAAAAGTAGAAAAAGAGCCGGTGAAGCGAGCACTAGAGCCTGTTTTTAAACCCGTTGCTGAGCCTGTTGCAGAGCCAGAGGTTGTTCCGGAGCCCGTAGCAGAACCCGTAGCTGAACCTGAGGCTGTTCCAGAGCCTGTTGTTGAGCCGATTCCTGAGCCAGAAGCTGTCACTACAGTTGTTGAAGATCCAGGCTGCGACAATCTTATTGCATTAGAAGGCCCTGCGATGATGGGACAGCTTAATCCGATGCAGAAACGGTGTTTAGAAGGGCGTATTGGATCAGATGAAGCTTTGACCTTAAAGCGAAAAGTTAGCCTTGTTTTAATTAACAATGCACAAGCGAAGGGTGACCAAGGTGCTTGGGAGCGTCTTGTAAAGCGACATCTTGAAAATCTTGATCAATCAGATCCTAATCTTTGCCTGAGCTATTCCATTCATCTTTTTAAGAAGGGAGATGCATTTGCTCGACAGGTTATTCGCTGGTCCGACAAAGCACTTGAGAACAAGACGCAGTTTAGCAAAGGGAGTGATTACCAGAAAAAACTCTACATGCTCTACAAGCTGAAGACAGTTTCAGCACAGCGATTGTGGCTCAAGTCTGAATCTCAGAAGAAAGATGCGGATATCAAAAAGTACAAGGGTATGACGAAGAATTTCTCTAGAGAGTGGCTTGATTATGCTCGAGCATCTGGTCAATCCATCAAAGAACCATTGTCGATTTGTGTGTCTGCTGCAGACAAATCATTTTGTGATGGGTAAAGTTCAACAAAATAGACATGATGATCAATAAGGAAGAGAGCTGAATGAAAGTAATGAGATTGATAGGTTGTTCGCTGATGTTGCTGAGCTGCTCTGCTGATGTTGAAGAAGTTTCTTCACAAAAGCAGGAGATTAAAGTTGAGTATTCTCAGCAGCTGCTTCAAGAAAGTTGGCCGGTTCGAATGGCCAAGCTTGAAAATAGAGCTTCCTTCGAAGGTGTCGACGGTTGGGTTAGCTACTACAACAAAGATTATGCAGGTGGAATCAGAGGCCTCTCTGGTGCAGGTCAGGCGAGAGCACATCTAGAGCTATCAGCTCTTTATCGACAAGCTGCGTTGATGCACTCATATGCGACAGAGCATATTTACGGCCCTCCGAAAAACGATACTCCTCTTTTAGAAACCCTCTACTTACGCGGAGTCGCTCGAGCTGTGCTGGGAAGAAAAGAGGAGGCGGGCTCTGATCTGGAAAAGTTTATCGCTACATTATCGGCAGAGCCGTCGGCGAAACAATTAGAGATAAAAGGACGTGCAGAGCAGTGGCTAGCTTGGTCAAAGACAGCGAGTGAAGCTCCTAAGCTAAGTGGCTTCTTTTTTACAGATGCTCCTCCTGTTGCAGGGCAGATCCCAAAAACAGATGGTCCGAGTCATTATTACTTTATGGAAGATGTAACTCAACGAAAAGAAAAGGAAGAAGATCCGCTTCCGCCGATTGAAATTGAAGCTTCGGAGGGAACCTCTCTCTATCTGCGTGCACGCTGGCATGAAGAAGCCGCGCGAGGATTGCTGTCAGCAGAAGAGCAAAAGCTGGTGGATGCTTGGCTCTTGCCTTGGGCTCTCCCCATTGACTCTTTTACCAATGGTTATGGTGAAGAGGAGTTAAAACTTTCAGATGACTGGCTCTTTCTTGGGTATTATTTGGTAGCAGAAGATCTTCTGTTTCTCTCTGAGCTTGCTACATGGAGAACATGGAAAAAGCCTGATACCTGGACTGATGAAGATCGAGGTAAGAAAGCAGCTGAGCTCAAAGCATATGTTGATAAATGGTCCGGAAGCTCTTTATTAGCAGCGGCATTGGCACCGGCGCTCGAGGTGAGAAATATAAAAACAGAGCAGAGTAATCAAGCATTAGCGGGAAAAGAGAGCAGCGATGAGCAGCGTCTTTTGTTGGTTCCAGATATTCTGCTTGAGCTAGCCTCCAAGCTTAAAAAAGACTCATTCAATGAGATGAAATCTCAAAATGGAGAAGCAGAGCCTCTTTTTGAAACATTTTCATCCTTCGCAGAGCTAGCTCTGCTCCGTGCTGGTGTATTGGTTGCAGAGGCCAATGGACAGTATCGAGATGCAGGCATTTTGAGGTTGAATATCAATGATATTGCGACAGGACCAAATAGAGATCCTCTCTTTCACATTGGTATGGGGGCTTGGGATGTTGGTAATAAATACACCATGAGAGCACAAGACTTTATTCATACATTCTCGGCAGTAGCTCCCGGGCTGGAGAGTGCTCGGGTGCCTTTGGATCAGCTGCATATTCGTTTGGGAAGAGAGACCACGACAGGTGGCCCCGCTCATTAGAAGTAACGATAAAGTATAAAAAATCTGAAGATGGTAAAGAGCAATCAAGTACGAATAGAGACAGAAGCGACGAGATAAGAGATATGATAGTTAAAATAAATTGTAGGAAAGATGAAGAGCAAGGTGGGTTCGATGAGGCTTCAGAGAGGCTTCCTGTGAGACCACAGCGTGGAATTTTACATTGGAGTGGTATTTCTATGTCCGTTTGTGTTAAAGTTATCCTTAGCAAACCTCTACTCTTCGATGGTCGATCTTTAAAGGAGTCTTCATGTCGATAAGATCTTTTATCTATGTTGCACTGGGCTTAGCTGTTGCCTCTGCAGCTATTGCTTCAGAGGTCAAGTTCTATGATGATGAAATTCCATCGAGTTTGAACCCTTTGTATGGCTCTTCTATGGTCGATCGTCGAGCTCAAGAGCTCTATTTTGATCGGGTTTATTATACTGACCCAGTGACCAATGCTTATAAAAGTAGAGTTGTTAACAATTACGAAATTGTTTCAACAGCTCCGTTCTCGGTTAAGCTTTATATGAAATCGGGTTTAAAGTGGCATAATGGTAGTCCGGTTACTGCGAAAGATCTCTGCTTTACGATCGACGCTATGCTTGACAAAAGAACACCTTCAGATCGCGCTGAAGTCTTTAGAGAGTTTTTTAGAGGTTGTACCGTAGAGAAAGAGCTCGTTGCTAAGGTTGAATTTACTCATGTTGATTACAACCCTCCTGCACGCCTAAATTTTGCTATTTTGCCCTCCTCTGAATTTGATTCAACCCAGATTCTTCCCGACAGCCAGTTCAGCTCTCGTCCGGTTGGTAGTGGCTCTATGAGTGGAGCAAAGGGCTCAAGCGCAGCGCGCTTTGAAGCTCACCGTACTTCTCCGCATCACCAGCCAAAAATCGATAAAATGCTTATGATGCCCTCAGGAGATCCTCGAATTCAGGTTCAGGATGTCATTAATAATAAGATGCATGGCATTATTTCTGTACCGCCAAATTATCGGCCAAAATTAAGAGCCTCAAGCGAAGTGAGTATGAAGAATTACGATCTACGCTCTTGGTGGTTCATTGCACTCAACACAGATCATCCTGCCTTGGCCTTGAAAGAGGTTCGACAGGGTTTGAACTATGTTTTGGATCGAAACGATCTGAGAGAGAAATCAACAGGAGTGAAAAAAGGAGACAAGGAAAGTCATTGTGAATTTATTTCAGGACCATTTGTTCAGTCATCCCCTTACTACAACCGAGCAGTTCCTGTTGTAGAAAATAGAAATATGGCCAAAGCAGAAGCTCTATTTCAAAAAGCAGGCTTGGTTAAAGAAGGTGGATTTTGGCAGCATGATGGTAAGCCCATTACGCTTCGCATTGGAATGAAGGTAAGCCTTGACAAAGAGGCTCCTGACCTCGTTAATCAGATTGGTAATCAGTTCTCTGAAGCTGGAATAGACAAGCGTGTCATCACTATTAGTAATGATGAGTGGAGGACTGAGGTTGAAACCGGTAATTCTGGTGACAAGTATGATATCGTGATCGGTAAATGGTCTTTTGGCTTAGATGAAAATGTCAATGAGATCTTTCACACTCGAACAGACCGAGAGGGTGCACTTAATATCTTTAGCTACAGCAACCCTGAGGTTGATGAGCTGCTGGTTCAGTTTGAAAAGGCGAGAAGAGAAGATCAGGCAAAAGATGCTTATCACAATCTTCATTCAAAGCTAGCCGACGATCTGCCTTATCTCTTTCTTTGGAAACTGGACACGAAAAGTGCGTGGAGAAAAGAAATAAGAAACAACCTGATAACGCCTTATTACTACTTTACTGTCGTCGATGACTGGAGTTATTCAGGAAAATGATCTGCAGTATTTCTTCGTTGCGAAACGAGAGATGAAACAGGTTGAATTATTTCGAAAGAAGAGCTTTTAATGACTAATCTGCTTCTTCATCATTCTTTGATTTCTACTTCAGGTGTGCTGTGAGTGCTTGGTGGCTAGCTCCATTGATTAGAATTGTAGCCGCACTGGGCTTGCCTTTCTTCGTCCCTGCTGTGATTACGATGGTCATTTGGGCTCTTCCTGGAGATCCTGCTTCTATTATTTGTCCTCCAGAGATTTGTGGGGGTACAGAGATCTTAGCTAAACACTGGAATTTGGACAAAGGGCCAGTTCATTTTTTTATGGCTTGGGTGGATGCTTTTCTTTCTGGAGATCTGGGACGAAGTTGGCGTTATCAACAAGGTTTTGAGGTGAACGAGCTGTTAAGCACTGCTGTTCCCAATACCCTTCTTCTTCTCTTTCTTTCCGTTGTTCCTATTGTTATCGGAGGTTTTCTTGGTGGTGCTCAGCTCATTACTCGCCGATGGGATTCTCTACTGGTTCTGCTGGGTATCCTGCCGGTTATTGTGCTGTCACTGATCTTTTCAGCTCTGATTGTTTTAAAGTTTGGCGCAGGCTCTTCTTTTGATGGGACGGCCTATTGGTATCGAATGATTGCAGCTGCGGTAACACTGGGTTTGTCGGATGGTGCTTTCTCTGGAGCTGTTATTGGGTTTCGCGAAATGATAGCTCAAGAGCGAAGAGAGCGCTATGTTCAGATCTCGATTTTAAGAGGAGAGGATGAGCTTGGTAATGCATTGCCCAATATTCTTTCGGCTCTTGGAGGTCAGCTTCGAGGACGTATTTTACAGCTGCTTTCAGCTCTTGTTATTGTTGAGGTTGTTCTTCAGATAGATGGTGTGGGATCACTGCTTTGGGGAGGAACATTGCTCCAAGACTTTGGGCTTGTCTTGGGCTCTGCTACTATTTTTGCGCTTATCTCTTCTGCACTTTTGTTTCTTCAAGCAACATTAGAAATCCTTGTAGCGATGCATGTACGTCGAGCTCCTCCTGTATTAGAGCTGGGGGCTACAGGATGAGTAGTGCTTCTCAGCAGCCACAGGAATCAAGGAGACAGCGAGAATCTGATTCTTTTCGCTGGGTTGCACTGTTTGTTGCACTGCTTTTATTTACGCTGCTTTCTATAGCAGCCTTACAGGCCCCAGAGAACATGACGGTTGGCTCTGTTATCTCTGAGTACGCCTATGCGAAACCCTCTGAATTTCCTCCCCTGGGTGCAGATGACAAAGGTCGACCGCTGGTCCAGTATGCAACACAGGGAGCTCGTATTGTTGCTGGTCCCTCTGTTCTCGCGGGATGCTTGGTGATGATTTTTGGTATGCTTGGTGGACTTCTTCAGTGTGTACAAGCGCCACGGCTTAACTCTTTCGTTCAGTCACTAGGAGAGCTTTTGGGAGCATTGCCTCGTATGGTTGTCCTGCTTGTTGTTGCTTTGGTACTTCCTTACGATTGGAAAGGACTGCTTCCTTTGGCTTTAACCTGGGCAATTTTATCTGCTCCTTCAGCAATGGATGAAGCAGGGGCAGTCGCTAAGCGACTTGGCGGATCTAGATTTGTTGAGGCTCTGCGCGCCCATGGTTTTTCAGCATGGCGAATTTACTTTTATCACATTGTTCTTCTTAATCTTCGTCCTGTTGTGGTTCGACAGGGTGCAGAGCAGATTATGCAGGTTGTCTTTTTGGAGGTCTCGCTCTCCTATCTGGCAAAGGTTCAAGAGCAGTCTTCTTTTACGCATCCAGATAACCTTCATAGCTGGGCAGAGCTTCTCTATTTAGGGTATGTAGGTTTGGTTATTCAAATGGAGACCCTACACATTCTAGCGCAAGGTTTGGGCTTGATAGGGTTGGTCGTTGTGATGTCTTTTTGCTTCTCTAGAGCAGCGGAGGCAAGATGAGCTCTACCTCTACGGCAGTATCGCAGCTTTTGGTCAAGCTACGCAACTTAACGATTCGAACAGAGCAACGATACTTGGTTCGTGGAGTGAATGTGGATGTTCACCCTCGGACAGTAACTGCATTATGTGGCCCAAGTGGGGCGGGAAAAAGTTTGACCGCAAGAGCTATTATGGGGGTACTGGATGTGGTTCCAGGTCTGGAAGCTGGAGAGATCTACTATCCCGGTTTAGAAGGAGAGGCAGGAGCTAAAGACTGGTTTGCATCAGTACGAGGTAAAGGAGCTGCGGCGCAGGGACAGCTCCTTCGTGAAACACAGCAGCTGCGAGGAAGCTATTTTACCTATTCACCTCAGTCTGCTTCTTCTGCGCTTAATCCTGGTCGAACGATAGGCCGGCAGCTCGAGCTTGCCATTGCACGGAGAGAAGAAGCTCCGAATGATCTGGGCGCTGAGATCGCACGAATCCTCTCCGAAGTGGGACTTAGAGCATCATCTGCACGTTCTTTACCTGGAGAGCTGAGCGGGGGTATGTGTCAACGAGCAGCCTTGGCTGTAGCTGTTGCGCCATTACCAAAGCTCGTCATTGCAGATGAGCCCGAAACAGGCCTTGATCCTGTATTGCGTAGAGGTGTTGTTGAGCTCTTAATTCGAGTTAGCCGTCAAAATGGGGCAGGTCTTTTATTAATCTCACACCACGAAGATACGGTTGCGCGAATTGCTGATCAAGTTGTGCGCTTAACGCCTCCTTCAAATGATTGATAGCCTAAGCACAATACCGTTGAAAAGATACAAACATCGACAAATCACAAGATAAAATAGTTATAAATGAAAACAAGATCCATCACACATCGCCAGAAGCCAAGTAGAGAAGCTGTTCTCCTTATGCAAGGGACCTCTCGAACAGAGTATTTTTGTGAGGTTTTCGCTGAGGAAACAGAGAGCAGGTTACGCTTTTTTGATGGAAAAAAATACCCTCGTTTGTTTCCAAGAGCAGCTGATGGAGACCGCTTTTTTAAGGATGTTCAAGAAGTGAATGTCGAAGCTGCACAAAAAGAAGAGTTTATTCTGCAAAAAAGGATACAATTAAGTAGGCTTGATGTACTGACAAGAGCTCTTTTTATTGAGCTCGAAAATAGACGAAGCTCTAACTTTTCTTCTCTTTATTTTTCCTCAGATCATATGCTACGGAGCTAGTTTTTGATGAATGTAATTTTGCTTCTACTGCTGTCTGTTGATTTTTCTTTTGCTGCCTCTGAAGAAAAAGAAGCTGAAAGGGTCCGTATCTCTGGAGATATGGATCGCTTCTCTAAACGTGGAAATTGGAAAGCCGTGGAAAAGAAATACAAAGAAATTTTAGGTCTTGGTCTAGACATTCCTTTTGAGGATCATCTGCTGGGTGCTCAGGCAGCCTTTAATCTGGGTAAGGTGAAGCAGACCTGTCTTATTTTAGAGCGTGCTATCGAGCTTGCCGCTGACAGTTCAGAATTGGCTGAAGCTAAAGCCTCTGCAGAAAGCTGGTTGAGTGAAATTTACAGTACATTTTTCCCGGTTGAGCTCTCAATAAGCAAGTCATTCGATGGTCCACGAGATCTTCAGATTAGTGAGCTCCCTTTTATGCCAGAAGAGCAAGACGCTTACAATAAGGCAAAAAAGACACTGGAAGAACAAGGAACATTTAAAGGAATGCTACCTGTTGGTGAGTATATGCTGGGTGGTCAGAGCTTTGTTGTACCTACTGCTGCAATGACATCTGGAGTACCAAATGAGGCATATAAGCTGAAGCTTCAAAATCCAGGTGCAGAGTTTTCTGTGGCACCACGGCTTGATATTGGGTCTGCTTTTGCAAAGGCTGGCGAGCTAAAAGAGACTTCAAGCATTAATGCAGACTCCTTTGGTGGCATAGGGGCTCGAGCCGGAGCCGGCATTGAGCTTGGATTGGGCCAAAAGATTGGTATTTTTACCGAGGTTGGTTACCACGGTCTCTCCAATAAGGAAGACTTACCCAAAGAGCTGTCTCAGCTCTATGGCTTCGAGCAGACACCAACATCTTATCAATCTTTCTTTATCTGGGGAGGGGCCCGTTATAAAATGGGACCGACCTCTTTTCTTCTCGGAACAACGATAGACAAGGCTAGCGCAACGACACAGGGGGCTGATAAAAAGAGTGACCCCCGCTTAGATGCAGCAACTGCTCAATACCTTCCTCTAGAGGGAGAGATTGTAGCGGTTGGTCTCTCTGGAGGCGTAAGCTACGCTCTGATGAATGTTGGTCCACTACAAGGTGGGCTGAGTATGATTTTTGGAGCACAAAACGATTCTGCTCGCTGGTACTCTTGGGGCCAGCTAGCACTTACTTTTTCCCCGAGCTGATGAACGACTAGATCTTTGATCTGGACACAAGAGCAATTACAATAGGAACACAATGTTGTTAACAATTCTCACAATAGCTAATTTTTCTTTTGCTACTGAAATACCAATGAATGGAGAAGGACATGCGTCTAATCCTGTTTGGTCAAATGATGGTCAAAGGTTGGCATATGAGGTCAATGACTATGCAGGTCAAATCGATCTCTATACCATTGAGCTGTCTGGAGATGTTCCACAGGGAAGTGCCTCTAGGGTAAAGTTAAATATTGCAACCTCTTCGTTTGGAGGTCCAACTGGTGTTGTTGCAGGAGATCCCATTTGGCATCAGCAGCAACGAGGAATGCTTTTCTTTGAAGCTAGCTATACTGGCGCAAAATCTCGTATTTATATGACACGTCTTTCTTCACCCCCTCGTCAGCTCATTACTGAAGAAACGATAGGAGGAGACCTCTCTTGGGGAACATTAACACCAGATGGCAACAGTATATTGTTCACTTCTGATGTTTCCGGAGGTGGAGATATTTACAAGTTTGAGATTCGTGGTCAACAGCTTGTTCAGCTCACCTCTTCTAATGATTCTGAGATGGCTCCACAAATGCATCCGGATGGTCATCTTGTATACAGTCACAAGAATGCAGGTGGCGAAGACATCTATGTTTTAAAAGACGAAAAGTCACAGCAGGTAGCGGGAGGAGATGGAGATCAAACTCGTCCCGTATGGGTTGGAGATGATGTCGTTTATTTCTCTAATGAGCGCGGTGGAGATGTCTGGGAGGTTCGAAAGGTTAGTGTTGATGGTCAAATGAAAAAACTAGCATCAGAAATTAGACTACCGTTTCGCAGTACGCCGGCACTCTCTCCAGATAAGAAATGGGTTGTTTACGGATCCGTCAATCCAGAGCGCTCAGGTAAGATCTGGTTTTCTAAGATCGATGGTTCTAAAACAACCTTTTATGATACGGGCTTGGTTGCCTGTGGAGAACCAGCTTTGGTTGAGTCTGAGGGGCGTATCTTTTTGGCTTTTACAGCACTACCAGCAGAGGGCTCTGATTGGAGAAAGCTGCATGTTAGAGATGTGACTGAGAAGCTTCGCTAGTTTTGAGATTTTGCTCAGCCTAGAACCAAAGACAGGCAGGATCAGAGAGGTAAGTCATTGTATTTCCCTCCTCGTTACCAGCTGCAAAGAGATTTCCACTTCCAGAGAAATACCAAAGGATGCTGCCATCAGCACCGATAAAAAGATCGTAGCTTTCTTGAAGTGTTTCTTCTCCAGCCCATAGATCTGGAGGGCAGGTTGTGAGAGAGCGATCAATACTGGCTGTAAGATCCACGCCTATGGTACAAGTAGGACATCCAGATGGAGCGCGAACAACACCGATATTGTTCCAGACAACTTTACAGTCATCTTCACCAAGCTCTTGCCAGGTTTCGTTGGCAAGAAGAAGCCACGTTTCTGTCCCAACAACCTGATCTCCTTCTGATGTGCCAGAGAAACAAAATCCTCCGGAGAAATAGCCTGTTGCACCAGCTGTTGCTGTGCCACTAAAGTCTTGGCAGCTAGAATCAAAGGTTGCAGTGTTGCTTAGATCTGTTGTACTACAGGTTGAGAGATCACTAGATGTCTCTCCTGAATCTTTAGAGGAGGTGAGGCATGCAAAGAGAAAAAGCATAATACAGCCTTGTGTTTAAGCAGGAAAAATAAAGCGCTGTGCTCAGATGAGGCTAAAACCAGCGACAAGACATATCAGAAAGCAGGCGAACTTCACCGTCTTTGTGATAACCATCGGCAAATTTTCGGCCAGAGCGTGAAAAGTAAGCGGTTGCTGTCCCATCGGGTCGGAGAAGGAGATCATAGCCAATGCTCTCGCCTGTGTTTGTTTTTGCCATCTTGGGTGGACAGGTAGATCCGACTTTATCGATGGCATTGATCAGGCTCACGCCAAGGGTGCATGATGTGCAGCTACTTGGTGCCCGCGTGGTTCCTTGTAAGCTCCATTGGACAGAGCAGTCACCGCCTCCAGTGGCCTCCCATTTCTTATTGGCCTTCATGATCCACTCTTCGCTGCCTTTGGCTTGTTTTCCAACAGCTTCCGCAGCATTTTCTCCATCCCATCCTTCTATAGTGATTATATCATAGAAGTAACTAGCTGCACCGGCACCACCAGGTCCATTGTCACATCCTTCTTTAGATAGACCTTGTTTCATGTCTGGCAGGCTAGCTGTTGAGGCTGCATGTGCACTGTTGGTAATGGGAGAGGCAACAGAGACTGTTTGTTCTCCTTGTTGACATCCAAGGAGTATGTAAAAGAGGGCGTTCATGTGAGCTCCTAAACGAGAAGGGGGCAGCTATACTTAATAGATCTTAGCTTATAGAGACAGAGGTGTAGTGAGATATATTTATTTATCATTATAAATTGAGCTCTTTTATCTCTCATTTATCGGTATGAGAGGCAGTGAACCTTAATCCAATCCAAAGGCCTCTTCAGCAGAGGCTAGCTTGATCGTTGGCTGATGCTCTTTCTTAAGAAGAAAAGGACCGATGGCGAGAGCATCCATATTGGTTCGCATAAAACAGAGAAAACAGTCTTCAGGTGTATTGACGATGGGCTCTCCACGAACATTCATTGATGTGTTGATCAGGACCCCATAGCCGGTCAATTCTTTAAAGCGTTTTAAGAGCTCATAGTAGAGTCTATTTTGTGCTTCATTGACAGTTTGAACTCGGGCAGAACCATCGACATGAGTGATGGCATGAAGAGGGGTGTCTGAGCGCTGAATCTCTTCTCGAACCGGTGCAACCAGTAGCATATATGGACTGGGTTGCTCTAGCTCAAAATAGAGGGAGACATCTTCTTCTAGTACCGAGGGAGCAAAGGGTCGGAAGCCTTCACGCATTTTGATTTTTTTATTAATGAGCTCTCGCATTTCAGGGTGCCTTGGATCACCAAGAATACTACGGTCTCCGAGAGCTCTAGGACCCCACTCTTGTCTGCCTTGAAACCATCCAACAACTTCTCCTTGATCGATGATCTTGACAACAGCATCAAGGAGCTCG
>JACLAC010003086.1_pt1 | contig 11911 bp, 7 predicted proteins | sample 8027881 | NCBI WGS metagenome assembly JACLAC01 (sample SAMN15725517, study PRJNA655200) | protist metagenome | isolation source: fluorescence activated cell sorting (FACS) single amplified genomes of... | place: Spain: Blaines Bay Microbial Observatory, Mediterranean Sea | collected 2016-01-19 | reverse complement strand
GGACGTTTAACTTATTGCAAGACCCTGGTGGGGATGAAGAGCCTTATTACATATTTTGGGATGTGCCTCTTGCGGAGTTGGGCAGTTTAACGCCTGAGGCGGAGCCTTTGGTTATGGAGCCTATTCCCCCTGCGGAGGAGCCTGAAGAAGAGGAAGCGCAGGAGCCGCAGGCCGAGCAGAACGAAGATCCAATTGTGGTGGAAGGCGAGCCTATAGTGGCTGACGATGATGCGCTTGTTTAGTGGTACTTGCAAGGCACTCCCGTGTAGAATGATTGCAGTTTTGAATAGTTTTGATGTTTAATTGAGCATCCTCGTATGGTTGGGATGATGGAATAAGGTTGATTTATGCGTAAGTATTTGTCTTTGATTTGTTTGTTGGTTCTCTCTGGGTTGTTTTGTGTGTCTTGCTCAGAGGAGGAGAAGGCGGATCGGGTGGAGTTTGCTTCTACGGTGGCGCCTACGCCAGCGCCGGCTAAGAAGGTGGATTCATCGCCGGAATCTATGTATCCAAAGGAGATTCGGGAGGAGGTTTTTGGGGATGAGGAGACTTTTTCTACTCCTCGGGTGATGTTTACTGCGAAATATGGTGATAATAGTGATTACCACATTTGGTCAATGAGATTAGACGGTTCTGATAGGCGTCTAGTCGCTTCGCCTGATATGTTTTTTAATGCGGCTATTGTGCACAAGCCTATTAGATCACCTGATAATCGTTACATAGCGCTTTCGTTAGAAAGAGATGGGTTTTTTAGAGCTATTATCGATTTAAAGGACAAAAAAGCTATTCGTGTTATGAATGGAGGTGGCTATCCGTATTTTAATTGGACTGAAGACAGTAAAAACTTGATTCTTAACAGTGATACTGATAATTATAGCTATCATATTCCCACAAGGGAATTAACAGAACGCCCTAATATTTCTTCTTATGGAAGGTTTTTGTTGCCTAGTGATAAGAGGTTCGTAGCTATGAAGAGTGATGGGTTTTGGGTTCATAATTTCGATGGTAAGGTTTTGAAAAAGCATAGTTTTGGTCTTCCATCGCATTGGAAAATTAAAGATCCTGTAATCTCTCTAGATGGAAAAATGTTGTTTTTCAAGACGGAAGGAAGTGGTCGTGGACATGTTCATTGGGCATCAGTGGATACTGGGAAAATAATAGGTTCTGGTGGAATAGACGACATTCTTGGTGGTGGATATAAGCCTATATTTGCAGTAGAAACTGGTAAAATATATGTGCCAAAGGGTCGAAAAACTACATATGTAGATCTTGATACTAAAGAAAAGAAAGATGTGAAAATGAAGGAGCATTTTATATGGCAAATGTACTCTATGGGTGATGTCTCATTAATGAATTATAGATTCTCGAAATAACAGGAGGTGTTGATATGTCAGAAGCTAAAAAAGTAGATAGTGATAAACAAGGAAGTAGTGACTCTTCTAGTGAGAGTAAACTATCTAAAGCATATGTATTTACGGCGTATCACCTTAAAGGAGATAAACCAATTGGTGAGTTAGAGCCAGTGCTTAACACTGTGGTATTAACTGCTGATCCCGCCAAATCCAAATATGATAAGTCAAAGCCTATTGTTCTGAAGACGAATAAAAATGGATTATTGTACAAAATTTCCGAAAAGACTGAAGTAGTTAAGGATAATAAGAGTGCGCCTAATGAAGATGGGGATGGCTCTGATTCAGGAACTCAAACAATTGACTTCGTTTCAATGCCTAGCTATCTAGAAACTGCAAGTGTTTTTCACGCAAGAACAGATGAAAGTAAGCCAATCATTGTTCCTCCAGCAGACGCGGTTAGTTTTATAGCTGCAAGTAAACAAGATGGTAAGAGTTGGATGGAAGAAATGATCGAAATGGCTAAAGCTTCTAATGCGAGTGTGCAGCCTTTAGTTTTGCAAGATATAAGTCTTACACAACTCCGAGAACCTAAAGAAGATGATGTGAGTGATGAGGAACTTGCGTACAAAGAATGGTATTCTGATGAAAGAATAAAGTATCAGTCCGATCCAAAAAGACGATTGAAAGGGTATGTTATACCAAAAGTAAGAGCGATGGTTCTTACTATAAATAAAGACTTGCCAGTTGATATACCTATAGCGTTTGAATTTTAGGCGTCATTGAAGCCCTCAAATCCACCACCAAGCAATGAAGTCAAATTTTTCTTGTGATCGGCAATATTCCTAAAAAATTTAATCGAGGCCTCCCTAAATTCCTCTACGTTGGCATAGTACTTGTTATATAAAACTTTTTTCTTGAAATATTTCCACACTCTTTCAATTAAATTCAACTCCGGAGAGTATGGAGGTAGGAAAACCAAGTTGATTCGATCATTGTCCGCTAAGTACTTTTGGACCACTTTAGAATAGTGGTATCTTGCATTATCTAAGATGACATGCAAGACGCCTGACAATGGGTATTTTTGATTGAGAGCTTCCAATAAGTCAATGGTCGAGTGAGCATCAACTGTTTCCGACTCAATAACTGTTACTTCCATTGTTTCGATATTAAGGGCACCATGCAAATTCAAACGCTGTCGACCGCTATTTGTTTTTAAACAACGCTTTTGTCCCCTTTTTATCCACCCGTAGGCCGCCATGGTGTTATGTTCTGGGTGAACTGCGTCAACAAACAAGATCTCGTCGTCATCTGACTTAGCCTCCATAAAGGCTTCATATTGCTCTACAAATATTTCTTGCATTTCCCTATCAGGGTTGCCTGGCACCAATTTAGGCTTCTTGTACTCATAGCCTAAACGATGGAGAAGGTCTCTCATGCCACTTGGGGCATAGCTGACATTAAATTCATCCTTAACATATTTAATGACGCAAAGTGTGGTCAAAAATATATCTTCTTCCAACTTTTCACATAATTGCTTTCGTTGTAAATTATTAAGACGATTTGCGCGACCTTTGTGATTAGTTTGAAGTAGTCCTTCGATTCCTGAAGTCTTATACTTGTCAACATACGAACGAAGTGTTTCATCATCGATCAATAAGGCATCCTTTACATCCCTTAGCTTCCAACCACTGCCTAATAGAATCACCGCATTCAGTCGATATGCCGCTCCCTTATTACGTTCTGCTCTATGAGCTTTACGTAATAACGCGAGTTCATCATCTGATAGGTGGAAATTCTTCATTTGGATGTAAAGTACACAATAGTTAATATGTTTATATTATATCACGTTTTATGAACACCTAAAACTAAAACGCTTTAGGTATAGATTTTTGTCTCCTGAAGTTACTTCGTTAAAAGGCGGGCAAGTAATGCGTTTTAACTGGAGGGATGCTGAGGAGGGTAGTAATTATCGGCTAGGTATAATTCAAGGTAGCAAATATGATTTGTCTGAAGGTATTTATCAGATAAAGATTTATTTGGATGCTGATAGAGTTAGACTTGAATCTGATCAATGGAATGGCCTAATAAAAGGGGGGGGTAACGAAGATCCAGAAGAAACAAGTTACCGCCTAGCAGAAAAAGTAAACTTCAGTATAGTCAACTCAGCTGGCGAATTCGATATAATAAACTGTGATCCTATCACAGTAGAAGAAGCATTAATGACACAATTCCCGCGCACTTACGCCCATCTGTTAGATGCGGCTAAATCTGGCGCTCAAATAGTATCTACCAAAGACAATACTGAAATTGGTAACAAAGAAGTTAAACCAGCAAAAGGTTTTTTGGATTACGCAACAACCTTAAGCGTAATGAAACAAAAAGGTCAACTTGCCGCTGGTATAGGTTTTGCTGATGCGGGATTAAATAATACGGTAATTCCGGCAGTATTTAACCGAACCCCGCCACAGGCACCACCGATCTCTTCTACAGTACAACAGAGAATCCTCTACAACTATGAATATTCAGGATGGGAGAGGGATAGGACTGCTCATAATGAGCGAGTGAGATTAGCGGAGGAAAATCATAAGAAAGCTCAAAGAAATCTCATGATTGATATTGCCAAAGCGATACACTCTGAGCTTTCGCCCGAAGAAAACAAACATGTAAGAGCTACGATAGATAGCTCGATTGCGATATACGATTTATGGAAAGATACCAAGGAAAGAATTAAGACCGTAAGAGAATTACGAGCAAATTCTACCATGACGGTAAAAAAAGCCTTAGAGCTAAAATATTTTAGAATGCCAGCAGTCGAAGCTGGTGACCTGGATGCTCATAAAGCTACGCTGTTAGGTAAAGTAGGAGTCCCGCTAGGGGTGAGCCGAATGTATACGCGGGTGATGAAAGTTGCCGATACAGCAGCATCTGTAGCAGCACTTGGTACCAGTGCGCATGATGTATGGAAAGCTAACACCTCTCTAAGTAAAGCTAAAAATGACTATGACGATGTAGTTAAAGATTACTTTGAACAACTAAAAGAAAAAACAGTTACAGGGACTATATCAATAACAAACAACTTTGAACTGAACAAAGCCATATTAACAGAGAAAGCCAAAGCCGATTTAGATGGTGTAGTTAACAAAATTAAATCTGGTTTGGAGTCCGACAAATCCAAAACCGTAGATGTGGTGGGTCATACCTGTGATATTGGTGGCTTTAGTGCTAATATTACATTGTCTCAAAATCGGGCCAACGCCGTTAGAGAGTATTTAATATCCAAAGGGATTGCTGCCGATCGTATCAAGTCCGAAGGGGTGGGGTCTACAGAGGCTGAGTTTCCAAATAATTCGCCCCTTAATAGAGCGAAAAACCGACGTGTTGATATTACTTCGTACACACTTGCCAAGAATGTTGTTTGTCCTTCTCGTGAAGGTATTAACTCCATTGAACGTTATCGATGTCAGACGGTTGAACATTATATTGCAAGAGACGCTAAAGAGGTTGAACTCGCCTTGCATGCATTTAACATAGCTGTTGGTGCTATGGCGGTTATACCTGTGACGGCACCTATGGCTCATGCAGTACTTTGGAGTCAAACTCTCTACTCTACAGGTGTTACAGTAGGGTCTGCATTGGATCAAATATTCAACGATAGTCGTATAAACTTATATTTTAAGGACTATAATCGGGAAAGGCGCGCTAGAAAAGAGAGTAATGCGAACCAAAGATTGTTGCGAGAACTCGTCGAACGATATAATAATGCAAGTAATAAAGAGGGTGAAGAAGGGAAAGACTTATCTAAGCTTCCAACCGCTATATATTGGGCGGCTCAATTTCGGGTGCGCTCTGAAGCTATTGCTGGTTTAATAGGATTGTTAGTTCGAGCTGCTAAAGAGGCCGATGACGAAAATAGTTACGAAGATCTGCTTGTTAATCAATATCAAGTAGGTGCTTACATAGAGAATTTTATTTTAGGTGACCAATGGCTGTACCCTGTTCATGGCATGAACATCCTTAAAATGGATGTCTATTGGTTGTACGCAGTGAATACGATATTTGGAGAGCAAAGAGCTGCAGCACAAGCTAGCGGCAATAGCGAATTTGTAGAGGAACAACAACGAGCCTTTGGTATGGATAGTAATGGGCGGTTTATCGATACCGACGAAAGAACGAGGTTAAATGAACTTGCCATACAAAAACTCGAGAAAGCTGAGCCTTTGATTCAGCACAATCAGCATCATGTCGCGGGATACTCACATTATAGTTATACGGTGGCTAAGCCGCCCTCAGTTAGTAGTAGGCCTTTTCATCTAAAAACAACGTATCAAGATTATTTTCCGATCCATCATTTTGCAACCCAAAATATTGTTGAGTTTGGCCAAACCTTTAACCCAACATTCAGTAATCTTTGTAAGTTGAATTATACCTTTGCCGCTATGTATTATCGTAACGTTCTTGAAAAAGACGAAACAAAGCAAAAAGAATGGATTCCCTTTGATGATGATCGGTCAAGAAATACTAGGCGTTCCGGACGACGACAATACACTGTTTACAATGAGATAACGCCGTTTACACCAGTACGCGTAGTGATTGCATTTGATGAGGATGTGGGTACCATCTTGCCACTCAACTTTAAAATCGACCGCGTAGACGGATGGGATGTGAGTGGCCCCAGTTACAAGGAGCTAGCGAAAGAGTTAACTGAAGACGATCTATTGCCACACGAGCAGCATTTGGTAGGTAAAGTGGGTTGTGTATTCTATCCATTTTACCAAGTGTGGGACAAAACGCACTTGGGGGTTAAACCAATTGCTGGGCCAAAAAGATTGTCCTTTTTTGAAAGCGGAGAGTCGTATCAAAAAAGAGGCTACTTGGATAATATGGAGTATCAAATAAAATGCCAAATATCGGACAATCCTCGGACGGAAATAATTGTTCCCTTTAAAGCTGAAAAAACGTCGGATAAAGCTTTCAGGCATGAATATTCAAATAATACCATAAGGATGGAGGTAAACCCCAACTTGCCAGATCGTGAAACAGAAAAATCCTTGCTGACAAAAAGTTTTCTTGCGAGAAATACCAGTGAATTTCAGTTTCCACCTTTATATAAAGGAACTAAAGGGCTTAGAGTTTTGATTCGGATTGGCGAAGATTCACCCTTTATTGCTGCTGGCATGAAGAGGCCTTATCCACTTTTTAATAATGAGAGAAAGGAAACCATTGAAAAAGTACGAGCCAAAACGCCTAGCGAGATGCTCAGTAAAGTGACCAAGCAGGAGTTCGATTTGAACGTTGGGCGATATGACGTTAATGTTGAAGGCTTTGATTGGAATACGCCCGTTGACTTTGCGTTTGTAGCCAGTTGTGGAAAACTTGATAAAGAAAAATATGAAAAGCACAACAAAGCTGGCACCTTTGATTGGCGAAAACTCGGGTGTAATGTCACGTTGTTTGAAGACGCCACTCTATTTGAATGGGGCGACACCGAAGGCCCCACCATGGGAAGTAAGTTAGTGTATTTGGGCAAAGTTACTCGAAAGGTAAGGCCTACACAAGGCCCTAACGGGCTCGATTATGGCTATTCCTTCGACGACACTAATAGTGCACTAGATTCCGACCCCCGTTTAGAGGATATTGCCAAGATACTCAAAGCTGGTGGAGACAAAGCCATGGGGATTATTGATTGGAAAAAAGGTGATGATGACGGCACGGGGGGAGAATCAATAAGGTACATATTTGTCGCTCTATTTGAATGTAAGTATGAATCACCAAAGGGGGTCAAAATTGACAGTATACGCCCATTTGGTAAGGAGGTTTTTGAAAAACAAAACGATTACGATGAGGTTTTGCGTTACGTATTCAAAAATTTCGCCAGTGCTGGAGAGTCAGGTATGTCTATCGCTTCTGTTGATAGTGCTGGAGACCAGTGGTATGGGTTTAATTTCTCTGCTCCTATATCTTTTACCAAAAATGCACCTTGGTGTCATACCAAAAGTGAGAAAGAGCTGAAGGCGCTGGAGACAGGCCTTAAGGATGAATACTTTAAAAAAATCAATAGTGCCGTTATGGAAGATAAAGACTTAAAAGCCTGGTTGGAAGATGATGCCAAAAGCTTAAAGGATGTGACGGTTAAATCAATAGGGTAGATAGTTTAAAGAGTGCATGGCTTGTTGATACTTACCCCTGTTTTATATGGGGTGAGTATCTCTTTACCGGTGCTTATCAAGATGGTTGTCACTACTTAGCTTAATTCACCAAGATAAGAGGGTGGTAAAGAAGATACGATGTAAGATATTCTTGTATGGGAGAGAAACACTTTGTGCCATAGCACACTCACTTTAACCCAGACTAATTGCTTTTCTTAATATTAACGTCCGATTTTTGGGGCTTATATCCAGCTTGCTCTAAAAAACTGACGACATTGCTATGCCCACGTTCCAAAGCAATCCCGGCGGTATTATACTGTGCAGAACTGCCGCTACCATCGTCTATAAACCCTGTTACTAATTTGTTTGCATCAGCACCTGCTGTGAGCAGTGATTGAACAATCTCTAAATGCCCTTCTCGAGCTGCGTCCCAAATAGCCAAGTCACCATCGTTATCGATTAATGTGTCATTGCTGCGTAAAGATACATCAGCTTTTGCCTCAATCAATGCACGAACAATCTCCGAATGCCCTCTTTCAGCTGCAAAAATTAAAGGCGTTTGTTGGGTGTTGACACAGCGGGCATCTACGTTAGCTCCTGCCGCTAATAATATCTTAGTGACCTCTAAATGACCATACTCAGCGGCGTAGTTTAATGGTGTACATGCGCGTACATCTGTCATAAAGTCAACGTTGGCTCCAGAGGATAACAATAAAGAAGCAATTTTATCGTGGCCGTTAATGGCAGCTTCTTGCAGGGGGGTATAGTAGTCATCTTTGTAGTCTAACTTTGGTTTTTTGGCTAGTACCATCTTAAACGCTTCCATATTTCCGTGTTTTGCGGCAGTTGCAATTGGATAAGGCGCTGTTTCAATTGCCTCCAACGAGGCCCCAGCTTCAAGTAAAATTCTAACAATCTGTACGTGTCCTTTTCTCAAAGCAAAAGTGAGCGGCGTAGCATTGTTGCCAGAATAATAGCCTGTTACTGCGTTAATATTTGCCCCATGCTTTAACGTTAATTGCACAATCTCTGTTTGATGGTGTGATGCAGCAATGTGGAGTAAGGTTTCTTCGTTAGCATTTGCGACAATGTCGGGGTCGGCACGGGCTTTTAACAACGCTTCGATATACTTATAATCATCTATGCTCATGTCTCTATGAATGTAGCGCTTTAACTCATTTGAGGCTGATGTATCATACGAGCACCCACTCAGGCTGGAGCATAGTAGTACCAAAAAAAGTAGGATGGTTTTAATGTTGTGCTGTGTGTGCATGTTAATCTCAATCTTTTTTGTGGTTTGTTTTGGTTGTTTGTTTTAGTGTTAAGCTTTGTACTTTTGGGGGTTGTTTTTCGAAAGCGATACAGAGTTAGTATTCAATCCCTTTAAGCTTTATCACTATTTCAATATATTTATTTTCTCCATCACCTGAGTTGGGTTTGATGCCAAAAACCTTTCCCGTCATTTTGAAGTTGGGAGATCTGAAAGCACAAAACCCTGTTTCTGCATCGAACTTGCACTTTCCACTTGGGTTGCAAAATCCAAGTTTGTTGGGTATCTTTATTTCTTCTGGATATTCGACATCTTGGCTGATATAGGCCTTTTCATCATCATTATTGAACTTCCTCCAAGCAGTGTAGCTGTTTATAAAATCTCTATGAGGCCAGCCATTTATTTGAGCTTTTATAGATAATATCGTATTATAGTTAACTTCCTTTTCTGGCTGATATAAATTTTTCACTCCATTTAGCGTACATTGCTCATTGTTGATGCCTCCATTTTGACCTATGTGGTCAGACCCCGTCCAAAATTCTGTAACGGTAATTTCTTTACCTCCATATTCTTTGACAAAATCTTGCGGGGACATCTCAGCAACCTTCTCCATATCAAGAATTCTATCGTTGTTGATTTTACCAATAATAGTAGTTTTAGGGGCTCCAGGCCCGCAGGCGCCAAGCAGAAATAAAATAGGGATTAACGTTAAAAATTTCATGGAATCTTCTCTAGTGGCTACTCAATTATACGTTAGTTCGACCGTCCAAATAAATCAGCTCTTCTTTTCCTTGTAATCGAGCAAATGCTTTACAGCCTTGCTGTTTGAGTGCCTCTTTGCACTTCGTATCGCACGCTTAATGGAGTTCAGTGGCAGATTGTCGCCCTCCGAGATTAGAATAATATGAACCGCGACGGAGTTTTGCTCCGCCATGGTAACAAGCAACTCTGTTTTCATCTCTTCGGAAGCTTCACGCAATACGCCACTTTTATGAAGGGCAGCAATCAAATTGGTCGACCAATAACGCTTAGATTTTCGATTATCTATAATCGCTTCAATTATTTTTATTCCTTGCTCCTTTGTAAATGATGTTTGATAGATGCTCAGCAATCCGACTATGGAAAGGTCAATTTTTTCCTGTGTTGCTACTTCGATATAAGCTTGTGGTTCGGGAATTAGCCCATTTCGTATGTAAAACTCAGCTCGGGACGTATACCCTCGTCTAAAATCCTTCTTTATCTTTTCTTCAATAGCTGAGTTTTTAAGACCATGTTTTTTAACCCAATTGACCATACCTATATCCTCTTTTTGTACGCCAATTTCAAAGAGATCCATCAGGCCTTCTTGGCTTAGCGTCATTACTGGCGCGCCGATAAAACCCTTGAAGTTGGCATACTCCACCTCTCTGGCTAGTTTCTTTTCAAGAGACTTAACGGCAAGCTTGTGTGCGTCCTTAAATAATGAACTATCGATATTACAGCTATCTCCAATATGGGCTCCACGATCGAATAAAGCTTTGGCCAAAGCGTACGCGTCTTTACGCATAAGTTTGCAAACCCGTTTGCCTGCAAGTGTTGCTAAAGAGTCTGTATTAAATTTAAGGTCGTTAGTTGTAATAACGCCTAAGAGCTCCTCTTGATGGTCTGGCGAAGCATACTCTATCCACTCTAACAATTCTTTTTTCTGTTCGTCGTCATTATTATCACAGCAAGAAGCACCTGCTTGGATTAGTAGTTCTATCATGCCCTTATTGCTTTTAAAGACTAGTGCAGACATATAGTTTTTGTAGGCTAACTTCTTATCCAGTATGACTCCCGATTCCATTAAATAAGTGACAAGCTCTGCGTTATGTGCACCCATTGCAATATCCATTAAGGTGCCGTATGTTCTTTGGGCGTTGTCGCCTTTGGGTTTAAGTTCTAGCGAAGCTCCGTGCTTGTGAAGCAACTTAACCATTTTAAGGTCTGCACGCTCGGTAGCACGCATAATGGGGGTTAGACCGTCGTCATCATAAGCATTGACGTCGTAAGATCGTTCTAACAGTAATTCAACGATTCCATGGTATCCGTTTCTAATAGCATTGTGCAGGTGGTTGCCATCATACACTTTAGATTTCTCTTGTACCCCTGCGTTAAAAAACAACTTGGCAATTTCTGTACGGCCAGTCTCAAGGGCAGAATCAAGAGGGGTGTCTGAGCTGCCATTACGAATATCAGCTTTGAGACCTTTCTTTAATAACATTCTAACGACTTTGGCATTGTCTTGAACCGCTGCATGCATAGCGCCGCTAAGAGATGAATAGTCATAAGCATCAAGGCTAGCGCCATTATTGATCAATAATTCAATCATCGCGATATTGCCTGAATCTATCGCTTGCAATATCGGGGGGGAAACACAACCATATTTACAGGTGCTTATAGGGTTTTTCTTCTTGAGTAGTTCTTTAGCTAGCGTGAGGTTTTTGTTAATGATTGCTCCGATTAGAGCGCTATCTTGATTTTCCGCCACTATCGATGGATCGGCGCCATGCTGTAACAGCAGAGCGGCAATTTTGCCGTCACTGTGTTTAGTTGCTTCTATTAAAGGTGTAGTGTCTTCTTTATTGGTATTGACATCTACTTTTTGTGATAATAGAAACTCGACCACCGGAAGCTGATTTTTTTGTGTGGCTATTAACAATGGGGAGGGGTTGCCGTTAGCGCCATTTGGTAACGTATCTTTTTCAAAAATACGTTTTATAATGTTAAGGCTGGCCCCTTTCTCAATTGCGTAGTTTAAGGCATGATTATGATAGCCGTCTTGAAGATGGAGGTTTGCACCTTCATTCAATAACTTGTCGATCCATTCATGATCGTCGTGTTCTATGGCGGCTATTATGCTCTGGCCATTAGCATAGTAGTTGATCATCTTGTCATCAGAACGACTGCAACCAGTCGATATTAAGAGTTGGGTGCTCAAAATTACGGCAAAAAGCACTCGGGTCATGTTGTATATCACTAGAGATAATTCCTTGGTGTCTATTTGGCGGATAGTCTTACCAGAATCACAAGTAGTGTCAAGGAAAAGGGGAGGTACTTGTTCTCACATTAATTTCATATTCACATACGATAAGCCACTAGGTGACTTTAGTAATCATGCGGTA
>JACLAC010004543.1_pt1 | contig 11912 bp, 4 predicted proteins | sample 8027881 | NCBI WGS metagenome assembly JACLAC01 (sample SAMN15725517, study PRJNA655200) | protist metagenome | isolation source: fluorescence activated cell sorting (FACS) single amplified genomes of... | place: Spain: Blaines Bay Microbial Observatory, Mediterranean Sea | collected 2016-01-19 | reverse complement strand
GCACGCCGCATCGTCCAATTTGCTTACAGTTAGTCCACCTTTCAGTTCCTCATATGCATTTCCCGTCTCGCAACGAAGGTGCATAGGCGCCTTGAGCATGTTGGTTCGCTCATCCAAAAGTAGTGACTTTTCAATCGCAATCTTGAACGACTCGCCGTAGTGAAGCCTTTTTACGTCATCGCGGTCATACTTTCTCCCGTACTGCACGCGGGGCTTCTCATCTACTCTTTCAAGTGTGAATACGCACTTTGCCTTGGGCGCATCTGACCCTGTTTCGGTTTTTACGACATACTCGCCGCTTCCAAACGAGGTTTCAGAACTCATATCGCACGAGAGGAAGGTACTATCTCCGTGCTCGAGCATAACCGCGTTGCCAAATTTGATGAAGCCATCACTGCTAAAGGAGTGCGGCACGAGTGCTTCGCCTTTTTCGTACACTCGTTTTTGCTCCTGCTCACGCGCGAGTTCTCTGTGCAGCCGAGAAGTGGCGCCAATTTTGTCAAAGCTTGCGGGAGGAGCAAGCGTCTCGCGCACTAACTTCATCGACGCTCTAAATTCTCCAGGCGGAACGTACTTGGTAGTGACGTTCGTGGCAGCGAACCTGCGCTCTTGCGCAGCGCGAATGATTTTATCTATACTGCTAGAAAAACCAGCGAGCTCCAAATCAAATGAGTACGATCCAGGACTTTCCAAATTGATTTTTAGACCAACAGAAAATCCAGACGCGCGCGCTATCTGCACGACGGCATCGACGTCCTCTTCATCCCTTTCAGGAATTTTGTCGACAGAAGCAGGGGCTGGTTTTCCTGAAAAGTGCCTCTTTGCGCTATCAGTAGCGTAATCAATCACCTTCAAGTCGCGACCGCAGAGCCGAACCACGGAGCCCAAGCGCAGATCGTCGAGCCTGAACGGTGTTTTGTTTGAAATAGAGGCTCCTCCAATAAAGTCTGTCGTCGCGTGGACGTCTGGTTTCAAAACTGTCCTCTTTTTCGCAGGATCGTACAGCGATACCATATCGTGCATAGAAGGCATCGTTGACTTGTAGAATGTAAGGTAGTACTCCCGCGGGGGAGCTTTTAGACCTCGGTGGTTTTCGGCACTCTCGTGCACCTTGAACGTGTAGGTTGTCGACATCACTTTGAAACGTGCGGGTAGGCAACGATGGTTCTATTGCTGTTAATTTGTTGGAAACAACACTCAGCGTTCAATGCAATCGCCTCTTTTTCGCCAGCATCGTTCTGCCATTCAATCAATTTTTTTTTTCTGTCAAGTAAGAATGTACAGATAATAATGAAATCAAGACAAATTATCATTGAAACATTTTATCTTAATTGCGAGATTATTGAAAGAGCAAAATAACGGAAAATTTTAGAAAAAAGTGGTTATTTTAAATAGGCGTTGATAATTACCTAAACCCCTATTTCAATAGTAACGGTTAGAGATCCGTTTCGAATGACCGCATGTTGCCTTTTTTCTACCATTTTTACAAGTCTGAGGCGTCTTTTTGATCCATTTATTTGCACTGCTTTTACAATAAATAATCCATTTTTTTTTGATATTTATTTTATTAATATGTGCATACAATAGTATATTGTCACCACCCTACTATTTATATTATTTTAAAAATAATATATTCACGACCTGAGACATCATGGTTGCATTACTCAATCACTTGAAAAGGGAATGCGTTTATTTAGATAAAAAAAGTATAAGCAAATAAGCGCTCTTTTTCATTCATATTTTTTTTCGGACGATATTTCAGTGCGCGCAATCTCTTGCTGGTTCCTTCCATTTTCGCTGTTCCTTAGCGTTCAATAGGAACTATGGAGACTGTGTCGTTGAGTCGCAAAAACACAACGGTGTTTACGATTCCAGCGTGGGAAGCTCCAAAAGATGTGAATGCGTCAAATAGCCTCACAGCAAAACTGCTGGACGTCAAATCTCTTAAGACGCTCCTTCCCATGTACGCGCACACGACGCCTAGCGTTCTTTTACATGGCACGCCAACATTTGGTTCGGTGTCGCCAAAGAAACGAAAACGCCAACCCGCAAGCGAACTTACATCTCCTTTCCAGCATACAAAGTCCCCGCGCTCGCTCAAGCAGGAGTGGAGTAGAATGAAGTCTAAAAATAATCAGGAAGACGTTCTTGCGCAGCAGGCGCAAGAAGACCTTGAGGGAAAAATGAAAATGGCGGCTGAGCTAGGAATGAGTCTTGAGATGATGAATACGCTCGACGCAGTTGACGAGGACGAGGATGCTTTTGAGGCGGAAGTTCTTGAGCTTTTCAAAGCTTTCGACCAAGATGGAAGCGGCGACCTTTCGCCCGATGAAGTGCGAGACGTAGTGAACGCTATAAATGAAAAGAGCGGCGAAACCGCGATTCCCGAGGATGAGATAGAGTCCATGATTACCGAGGCAGACGCGGATGGGGATGGGACGATAAACTACGACGAGTTTGTGCGTATGATGAAGGCGAGGAGAAGGGTGTTGAAGCTGGCGAATGTCATGAGCGAAGGAAGAAAATCAAAGAGCGCGGGGGATTACAGAGGCGCACAAAACGTGGAGTTCCCGCACGCCCTAATCGCGCTGCCGCCACTAAAGCTACCGACTGCTCATGTTTCGAGAAAGAGGGCGCGTCGTCGACGTCGACCTTTATCCCTCGGTAAGAAGAACATAACAGCAGAAGATCTTAGAAAGGAGCTCAAACGAGCGCGTAAAAAGATGAAAAGGTTAGACGAAAAGGTGCAAAGCGATGTTGAGTGGGTCCAGGCGAATTGCCCCGTGACGTCCATTAGAGCCCAACTGTACTGCAAGAGGTGGGGAGCTGAGAAACTTCAAAATTTGTTCCAGCGCATCGAGCACGGAAAAATTTTGTCTGCGATAGGCCGGTGGAAGGCGTACGCTGAGTTTTCGAGAAATCAGGAGCACGTCGAAAAGTATATGAAGCTAAAAGGATCGAGGCGTTTGACGTCTCTATTTGTCAATTGGAAGCGCAAGAAGGTACTTTCCGCCTGGAATACGTGGTACGATATTGTGGAGCACGATTTAAAAATGGAGAGAAGCGCGGCTTCTATAGAAATACAAAGAATCATCAGGGGATTTCTCGGAAAGCTAGCTGCAATTCATTTAGAAAAGACGTACGCTGCGATTGACATTGAGCGCGTTGTCCGAGGTTTCTTGGGACGAGTTTGTTTTCGTAAGTTGCAAGAAGAAAAGAGAAGAGATGATGCCGCGAGGCTCATTCAAAAAAATTACCGCGGCTTTCAAGGGAAAAAACTCGCCAAAGTCATCGCGCAGAGGCACCGCGAATTCATTGCAGCAAACAAGATACAAAAAGCTTGGAGGGGGTTTCTTGGGCGCAAAGTGTACAATATTCTCAGTCGGGCGCGCAAGGAGCTGCACGCCAGTATCACTATCCAGCGCGTGTGGAGGGGATCTTTCCACAGACAAATCGTCGACGCGATGCGCCAGGCAATTGCCGAAGACACAGCTTCTGAGGTAATCCAAACTGCATGGCGGGGTTTCATCGGCCGAGTCAAAGGAAATGCGTTTATTCAAAATCGAATGCGGCAGCTTGCGCAAGAGGAAGCGAGTGTGAAAATACAAAATGTGTGGCGGGGATACTTAGCGAGGACCGCCGTCGAGCGGCGACGGCTCCACCGCGCTGCTGTACGCGTGCAGACACGGTGGCGTGCCCACCAAGGAAAGCTGGCTCTGCACCTAAAGAAGCGCGCAAAGGCTCAGATTGATGCGGAGCGCGAGCAAGCAACTCAAAAGCTTCAAGCTATGTACAGGAGAAGAGAAGCATCTAAGCGCGTCCAAGCCATGCGAGAGCAGAAAGCGGCAGCGATTCGAATACAGTCAGCTCGGCGGGGAAAGCTTGCGCGCGAAAAGGCAAGGATGGAACGAGCCAAGCGCAAGCAGAGCGTCAAAGAAGCTCTTGAGCGTCAGAAGCAAAATGCTGCGGCTCTTCGCATACAAACACGATGGCGAGCTCGCCAGGGCAAATTTGCGTACCACCTAAAGAGGCAAGCAAAGCAGCAGCTGGAGGAAGAAAAGCGGAAAGCTGCGATCAAGCTCCAAGCGCGAGCGAGGGGTCGAGCTGGTCGCAAGCGCGCTGCCCGGAAGAAAAACGCGCTCGTTCAGCACGGAAACGATATGGAAGATTCGGCGATCAAGATCCAGTCGCATGCCCGCGCGCGCAATGCGCGAAAGAGGATGGAGATGATGCGTTCGGAAGATGGCGCTGCGCGAACGATTCAGTCCCAGGCACGAAAGAAGATGGAAAAGAAGAAGAAGGAGCACCAAAAGGCAGCAGAAGAATCTCTGAAGCGGCTCGAGGAAGAGAAAGCAGACCAGGAGAAACGCGAGCGGGAAGCGGCTTCCATTTCTATTCAGAGCGCCTTTCGAGCGCGCAAGGGCAAGAAAGATGCAGCAGCGCGGAGAGAAAAACTCGACAGGATGCGCGCTCGACAAAAGGAAGCAGAGCAGCGCGACGCAGAGGAAGCAGCTGCGCTGCTCATTCAGCAACTCGTTCGCAGGCGCGCGGCAAAACTCGAGATGCGCAAGCGCCGCGAAGCCCACGAGGCACGTCTTGCAGAAGCAAAAACAGAGGAAGAGCGCGATCAAATTCGGGAGGCACACGAGCAAGAGCTTGCCAGCATGCAGCTGCAAAGTGCTTGGAGGGCGCGAATGGATCGCCAGCGCGTCAAAAAGATGCGCAAAGAGCGCGCCGAACGCAGAGCAAAAGCTGCAGAGGATGCCCAAGCTGCATTGGAATACGACGCTGCTTCGCGAATACAGGTTGTATGCCGAATATACTTGGCAAAGAAAAAGACTATCGCAATGCGCGAGCGGCTCGCTTGGGAGAAAGAGAATGTCGAGGAGGCTAGGCGCCAACGCGAGGAGGCGAAGAGGCGCGAAGAGGAAGAGCGGCAACTCGCGACCACGCGCATTCAGGCGCTCTACCGGCAGCGTGCTGCAAGGATGGAGGTCAGCGCCAAGCGCGGCGCATTCAAGGCTGAGCAGGAGCGCATCGCCAAACTCGAAGCTGAGCGCATTGAACAAGAAAAGCTTGAAGATGCCGCGCTGCGGATCCAGGGGCTATATCGCCAGCGCAAGGCGCGCGAGGCGGTAAAGCTCAAGCGAAAGCAGTTCGAGGAGCACCTGGAGGAAATGAGGCGCAAAGGGGCAGAGGAGGATGAACTTAGGAAACTTGAAGAAGAGCAAGAAAAGGAGATTGCTGCGTCAAAAATGCAAAATTTGTACCGCTCGCGGCTTGCAAGGCTTGAAGTTAATGCAAAGAGGAAAGAGCGGGACGCGAGGTTGAAGAAGGAGAAAGAAAAGCACGAGGGCAATCAGAGAGAGCTCCTTGCTCTCAAGCTGCAAGCTATCTATCGGGGCAACAAGGAGCGCGCTAAATTCAAGGCCATGAGAGACGCCATCGAAGCAGATCGTGCAGCGAGGGAAGCCGCGGTCCCAGCATCTGGCGAAGGGGAGTGGATCGAGTACTTTGACGAAGCAAGCGGTTACCCGTATTGGTTCAACACAGTGACCAACGAGTCGCGGTGGGAGGATCCTCGAGGCGGTACGGACGGATATGGTACTGCCGGCGACGTGACGGACTACGCCAGCGACAACTACGAAGCAAACTACGCGTACCAAGAGGGATACTACGACGAGAGTGGCGAGTGGGTGGAAGGAGGTTATTACGACGAAGCTGGAACGTGGCACGGCGATAGTGAGTACTTTAATGCGGAGTTCGTCGATGATGATGGCGACGGAGTAGACGATCGAGCCCAGCTGGGCTACGAAGGTTACACCGAGCAAGGCATCGATTCCGATTGGGTCACCTCAGCTGATGAATCAGGTTACGAATACGAGAACGAGACGCAAGATGGGTGGCTTGAGTACTACGATGAAGGGTACGAAAGAAGCTACTTCTACAATGTCGAAACGCAAGAAACTGTGTGGGAAGCACCCGAAGGCTTTGAATCGAAGTACCAAGATGGAGAAAAGCCACCGACGATATGATGAATGGCGCAGCAGTGCATTTTATATAAAAATTAGTAGTGGATAATGCATATTGCAAAAAATATGTTTTTATATTTCAGTAAATATTATTAATGAAAGCAAACTTAAAATATTTCCTTTCATAGCGCGCATCTTCTTGCCAATTCGCTGCTGAGGCGGTGGTTCCGAAACAACGCGCACGATTATTTCAGAAATACTTTAAAGACGTATTAAAGTAAAGAATATTTCCCCCATGGCTGGATCCGCACCTGGAAAAGATGCTCTCTTCGGCGTTCTCCTCTTTTCGGAGTTTGTGTGGGTTGGATACATCCTCTTTGATCGCTACAATGCTTCCTTAAAGACATATGGTATGCATACGGCAGTATTGTTTTCGGCTATGTTTGCTGCAACGATTATTGCAGTACATCTTACAAAGTTTACCTCCGAATTTGTGTTTAAAGGCTGCAGCGCGCTCCGTAGTCCCGTTCAGATGAAAAAGTTCAAAGACCAGGCTTGGCAACTTGCCATCCACGCGTCGATGAGCTGGTGCGCATATTCTATTGTGAAAAGAACGACGTGGTGGAGTGACCCTGGAAGCGCGTACGACCCATGCCCCGACAAGTATGATCACGACGACGACGTGGTTCTGTTTTACGTGCTCCAACTCGCAATTTGGATGTGGACTGCGCTCTCTTGCTTTATTCTCGAAGAAAGGAGGAAGGATTACGTTGAGATGATGGTTCATCATGTCGTAACGATTGCCCTGGTTGCAACTAGCCTCCAGTACAACAATCTTTCAACGGGGGTTCTTGTGCTCCTCGTTCACGACGGCTCCGATGTCGTCCTGGACCTCATGAAGATGGCAAATTACTTAAAGCTGGAGGGACTGCGAAACGGCTTCGCCGTCGAGTTGCTATTTATTGTCAATACGTACGTGTCCTGGCCCTACCTTCGCCTGTACTACTTTCCTCTCGTTATCGCTAAGCAAGGCTGGTGGGCAGATTATCCCGCAAAGTGTACCGTTACGGCCAACCACACTGCCATCGCGACTGGGTTCGCTGTCCTCGCATGCCTTCACTTATTTTGGTTTGGACTCCTCCAACGGCTGGCAATTAAGGTCCTCGTAAGCGGCAAGACGCCGCAGGAAGCTGGAAGAGAGGGCTACGAAGGAAAGGAGGATTAAATAATTATTTTAAAGTACTACATCTATCTATATCATCTATCTATTGGCCACATTATTAAATATAGAATAAAATTTATAGCGCAGATGTCACTACCTCGATATCACCAGATTCTGCCCGTTCCTCTGCATACGACACATTCTTTATCCCAAGCACTTGCTTCACTGATCGATTAAAACCCCGCACCAAGTATGCCCATATGCCGCCTCGATGGCAGCCCAAATGCGACTTGTGGGAGCACTGTATTCGTCTTCTCCACGCGAGGTAGAATGGCCTTCCGTACACGAGAGCGTTAAAAAAACCTTGAAGGGGCACCATCAGCGTGTGCAACCAAACGAGGAAGGGACTATTCAAGCCAGCTACTTGAGCAATCCTGTTGACAGTACCAAACGTCCACGTTGTCAGGAAAGAAGCACAATACAGGATACCTTGCAGGCGCATTTCCCGAACAAAACGTTTTGTTGATTCAGTATGAGCATTTGTCGCCGTCTCCTTGATGCTTACCACTATGAAACACATTAGAATGGTGGTGTATACCATGGCGAACCACAGAGGTATGTAGAAAAAGAAAAATCGCGCTGCATCATGCTCGTCAGTAATCCAACACCATATTCCAGCCTGGCCATAGTAATCGTCGTCCTTCCCAAGGAACAACAGCAAAATAGACACAGCAAGGGGAATGATGAGAGAAACCACGGTGTAAGCGACAATATACTTCACTTTCTTAGCTGACTTGCCGAGTACAATATGCACGTAGAAATGTGTGCAAAGGCATGCCAGGCAAAGTATTGTAGACATTGACATTTGAATGGCCCAAGCTTGCGCTATGCACGCACCTTTCGGCTTTACGAAAGGCATGTCCTGCTGACCATCTACTGGCATTTCTTCAGTAGTATCAATGAATGCCTGCGAAAACGCCATCGCTGTCGACGATATGATATCTGTGAACGAGATTATGAGCATGAGGTAGTGATAGGTGAACTTTTTCTTGAAATCTACTTTTGAACGCCTTAAAATATGGAAAGCGATACTGAACGATCCAATCACGCTGATCGCAGATGATACATTAGGCGTAACCTTGATAGCCGCGTTCCACGCACTGCTAAAATCTGCCATTGTGTCTTTCTTCATATTGTTTTTTCCAAAGAAAGTTCCAACAAAGTTGCTCACATGCACAAATTAAAAAACCTTGCTGCGATCTGCGACCCCAAAGGAGTTAGTGAATATATTATAGAAAAGTATCCCCAATAATAAAATTTATGTAAACACCGAGCACGAAGATACGTTCAATGCTTGAAGAAACAAAGGTAGCCTCATCATTATTTCGTGTTGGCTAAAAGAACGATGCGAGATGAACATCATATTTAAAAAAAACAAAAACAAAACCTTAATTTAAAAATAATTAACATCATGCTTTTATTAATGCTGTATGCATTTTAATATATAAATCATCACAGCCGCCATGTTGCCATGTTATTTTATTATTTGGGTCCACTGGGATGACGACGATGGCTCGCGTCCGTTTATTGGGCAAAAAAACCTTCAAAGTAATAAGGGTTCATAATTCAAAATAGATGATAAATGAAACTAATATTAACCATTACATTAAAATAGTAAAAAAAATAAAAATCCTTAATCCCCGACTGCCGTACCATGTGTGCGACTCAGAATACGAGTATGTCAATAAGGAGGATGTGCGACTACTGCTGCTACCGAAATAAAGAGTCATATAATAAAACTAACGGCCATTTTTGGTGCAGACATTGCCATGTTTTTATATTTGTCTATTTTTCATTTTATAATTTTATATAAATAAATGAAGGTACTTCTCTTTGCATTGAATGGATTTCATTTCATTTCTTTTTTTTATTTATCGATTCTTTCCTCTTATTTTAGCGTATTGGCTGCTAGACAGCATTGGAGGCGGCACTGCAGTGCATATTTGATTTGCTTGCTGAAGAGGCGAAACGATGAGCGCCGCTTCTATGTTTGACGACCTTACGCTGGATCAAGTGGAGGAGGAGATTCGGAGAGCGGAGGAGCTTCTTCGCCGCGATACTGTGACGATTGCTGGAAGTTCGACATCTGATGAAAGCGCGAAAAAGCCTGCGCAAGGTGCGCAGGGAGGAACCACGCTCGCTGATCTCGCTTACGGTGCAAATTACAAGGAAGAGGAAGAAGGGCAAAAAAGTACGAACGATTCTCCTATCGTTCGATCAGATAATGCGTACAAGTCTCCCGGAGCGCGCGAGCGTCTTATTCAGCGGCTTCTTAACGAGCGAAAGCGCCGCATCGAGGAAGAAAAGCGCACAAAAGAGAGAGAGGCGCGTCTTGAAGAGGAAAAGAAGCGACGAAAAGACACATATGGAACGACGCCTTCGCGGTCGCGAGCCCCCCCGCAGTCTCCGCGGTCCCCGTCTTCTATACCCATAAAGGGAAGAATGGTTGCCGCTACACCGCCACGTGCCATGTCAAAGTCGAAGATACCTTCGCCTAAGCCCAAGTCGAAACCTAAATCGAAGCCTAAATCGAAACCTGCGCCAAAAGCGACGGCGAGTACGAAAACGAAACCGAAACGGAAACCGAAGCCGAAGCCGGCGCCCAAAGCGACGTGCCCTCGAGGCAAGCCTTTTTCTCGAAAGAGTATCGAAGAGGTGAAGCGCGAAGTGGAGCTTGAGAGGGAAAGAAAGTGCACATTTAAGCCGCAGATAAATCGCAATATCGATACAAAGAAGCGCACGAGCCGCGGAAGTAGAATCGAGCAACTGTCTCAAACGCGCCAAAAGTATGAAAGGAAACTTGAAGCGAAACGTCGCGAGCTCGAGGCAGAGCGGGAGAAGGAGTGCACGTTTGCCCCGAATCTTGCAAAGACAAAAGACGTCGCGGTGAAATCGAGCGGAACAAAGAATGTATTTAGAAAGCACATGCCGGTTGAAGAGCGTCTGACGCTCAACGCGGGGCAGCGGTACGCCGTGAGAGAGCGCGCGAAGCGGGAGATTGAGGACGCTGAGATGCGGCGACATTCGTTTCGACCCAGCACCAATGCTGTATCGGAGCAGATCGTGAAGCTGTCAGCGGACCATCGTCCCATATACGCGCGGGCAGATGACGTGAGGAGAGCAAAAGAGCGGCGGCTGCGCGAAAAAAAGGCGGCACTTGAAAAGGAAAATCCTGATCTTACTTTTCAACCAAAAATATCGTCGACGTCGGCGTCAATTGCAAAGGGCGTCTTTAGAGAAAATGGCATTATTGACACCAGCGACGTCGTGGGGCGCCTCGCTCACGAAGCGCGTATCCTCGAGGACAGGAAAAACAGCCGTCGCAAAGCGTGGGAAGAGCAGGAAGCGCAGCGGTGCCGTTTTAAGCCCAAAGTATCAAAAGTTTCCCAAGAGATTGTTAAGCAGCATCCCGAGTATCAGGGGCGGAACAAGAATTTTCTTGCGCGTCAGCGCGATTTTGAAAAGCGCAAGCGAGAGCGCAACAGCAAAAGGGACGCATCCTCTGGGGAAGCAGCGCACTGCACATTCAAACCGCGTATAGGCAACGCAGAAAAGGTCCTGGTGCACACTAATCCAGAACGGTTATCAGAAACATCTACGGAGCGCGTCCAGAGGCTCTATAAAGGCGACAGCGAGCGCAAGAGACAGACGCAAGAGGCGATTCGCGAGGAGCACTACGGCAAGTTTAACTTTAAGCCGAAAATCAACCGCATCTCGAAGCTTCTGGGATGTTCCACCGGCGGTTTTGAGGAGCTTTACAAGAACGAGAGCGGCAAGCGGGCAAAGGAGGCCGTCAAAAGGGCGATCGAGGAAGAGCGGTCGTCCGACTGCACGTTCCAGCCCCGGATAAAATCAAGCGGGACGATGGGATATAAGCCCGTTAACCATCTCGACGCAACCACAGTACTCGAGAGCATTGACGACATGCGAAGGAATAAAGAGGAAAAATTGGAACAGATGCGTCGCGAGGTAGAGCACGAGAAGATGAAAGAATGCACTTTCGAGCCAACGATACTCGGCACTGCGGCAGTCGTAAAAAGCAAAACGCCCGTCATTGTGAGAGGTTTGGGTCGATTCCTCGAAACGCGCGAGCATGCAAAGACGCTCGAGGAGGAAAAGGCTCAGCGGGAACGCGATGCGTTTCGAGTGAAGCGCATTCATCGTGCAGGGGGCATCACCGTCACAAAGCCGTTCAAATTTTCTTCAGCGACGACAGCGACGGCGGAGCGCTCGCAGAAAATTCGCGAGGAGACGATTCGAGAGGCGATGCGCGAATGCACATTTCAGCCTCGGACGAGCTATAGCAAAAACAAGGCCGTCATTCGGCACTTGCTGAGCGAAGAATGATGGTTTGCACTGTAATTTATATATAAATATTTACGCTGGATAAAAAATATGAGCATAACTAAAGAATCATGCATAGCAAAAAAGTAAATAATGAAGAACCTGCGTATTTTTATTGCTTTTCTCTGCTATCCTGCATCGCGTCCTCCCCCTCCTTTTCTTTCTGCGCAATGCACGCCTCAAGTTCAGCTTTTTGGCGGCTCTCCATTTCACTCTTTAGACGTTTGATATCCCTCAGAATTTTCTTTTTCTCGCGCTTCTCGTTGAGATTCGAGTTGCGCAGTTTCGACATTTGCCTTCGCATATCTTTCTCAGTATCCTTCCACAACCGTCTCTCTTGATGGTGCCGCTTCTCCATATCACCACGAGTCTCT
>JACLAC010004162.1_pt1 | contig 11912 bp, 9 predicted proteins | sample 8027881 | NCBI WGS metagenome assembly JACLAC01 (sample SAMN15725517, study PRJNA655200) | protist metagenome | isolation source: fluorescence activated cell sorting (FACS) single amplified genomes of... | place: Spain: Blaines Bay Microbial Observatory, Mediterranean Sea | collected 2016-01-19 | reverse complement strand
TGGCAGCATATGACTACCAATACGAACAGGTACCACGCGGAAACCATCAAACCCTACACCGACTCGAAACTGTATCAGATCTCGAATTTGCTCTTAGCGAAGGATGGGCCGAATTCTGCGAAGCAGCAGTCGATAATCGTGCTCTAAATGTAACTGGAAGATGGGGGGAGAAAACTCCTAACATTGAAGCGAACAATTGGTGGACAGGCAGCAACAATGGAAAAGGACAAAACAAAGATGGCTCAGTTGTTGAAGGAACTGTCGCTAGTATCCTCTGGGATGTGTTTGACACTTCGAATTCTATAGATATGACCCCAGGTGTAGATGACGATAACATCGCTGATAAATTTGACTTAGTCTGGCAAATTCTAGTTGACCGGAAGCCAAAGAATATCGTCGACATCGCAGTCGCCTGGCAAAAACTAGGATTTCCTGATTTTTCAAATTTAAAGGAAATTTATCAGGCCCACCATACCCCGCTACGACCAAATACAAGCCCAGAATTTAAGTTCGTGACACCAACCGAGGATGCACTTGCTGATAAAAGTTTCACAGTGAATTGGCAAGCACATGATCCCGAAGGGGACGATTTTACCATAGACCTTTATTACTATAACAATTCTCTCGATGAACGTTTTTCCAAACTAATCACGAAGAATATCCCACATGACACAAAATCATATATATGGCAAACTATCTTTATTAAGGACGGTAAATATAACTTACGTTCAGTCATAACTGACTCAAATGGAGGAGTAAATATAGTCAACAGTATAGAATATTTGGTAGTCGATCACACTCCACTCCAACCACCGAAAATATCCTCCACGACACACCCAAGGCCAAGTAAATGGTATAGCAAAGATTCTCCCAAGATTGACCTGATCACCGAACCAAACAACCAAAATGATCGTAAATACAGTTTTGTACTTGATCACCACCCCCAAAACACTCCTGACAAATTTCCAGATTTAATGATAAAAAATAATCAGTTAAAGTTTTCTGGGCTCAACGATGGAATTTGGTGGCTTCACGTCCGAGCCAAAGATCAACTTGGATACTGGACTGACGCCAGTCACTTTGAATTCAGAATCGACAGTTCTCCTCCAAAAACAGTATCTAACATACGTTGGGAAACATTAGACAATCAAATCACGCTAACATGGGATCCCGTCAAAGATTTGAGTGGGATTGCGACTTACCACGTCCAAATTGACACCGATACACGTATATTCTTAGACTTAATTGTCGACAAAGAAATAGATGGCAGCAAAACAAATTACAGTTTCATAGGCGAACATAAACGCAATTACTATGGGAGAGTAAAAGCAACTAATAAGGCACAACTTGAAAGCCGAAGTTGGAGTCGCATAACCCCAGCAATTCAGCTACTAAACGTTTTAAAATGGGATATAAATCACGATAACATTGTAGACATCACTGATCTGGTCCTTGCAGCTAAGGACTTCGGAAAAAAGATCGAACAAGGAGCTAATAGGAGGTCTGATGTAAATACTGATGGTACTGTGGATCTATTTGACCTGATTCTTATCGCCTCGAAATTCAGTAGTCCAAAAACTGTAGCATTAGCCTCACAATTAATTAATCAAACTCTGGCAAAGACGGAAGAATCTCATCCAGAAGAATCAAGATTGTTACCAAATTTCCCCAATCCTTTTAACCCTGATACGTGGATTCCATTCGATGTTGCAGATTGGGCTGATATCTCCATTTTTATCTACTCATTGGATGGCCATGTTGTACACCAAATTGAGCTAGGAACCAAACCTGCCGGACACTACCGTACAAGAGACCGAGCCGCCTACTGGACCGGCCGAAACTTAAATGGTGATATCGTCGCTAGCGGAATGTATTTTGCCATATTGAAAGTTAACGGGATCAACACGGACAGGCAAAAAATGGTCATCAAAAAATGACCTCGTTTTAAGCTCTGAATAGCTATAAATCACTTAGGTAGCTAATGAAATTTAAAGATAAAAAAATTACAGTTTTTGGATTAAGCAGAAGCGGTATTGCTGTAAGCAGACTCTTACATAATTTAGGTGCGAACCTATGTGTGACCGATTCCAAACCTGCTGCCAAGCTACAGAACGAAATTGTTGCCCTTAATGATTTAGATATCGATTTTATACTCGGTGGACATCAACCAAAATGTATAAAAAATAAAGACCTACTCGTCGTATCACCAGGTGTACCACTAGACAATCCAATTCTGATTCAAGCTAAACGTGAAGGGATACCTATCCAAGGAGAATTGGAAATAGCAGCTAGTGTATGTCGCACTCCAATTGTTGCTATAACTGGCACTAAAGGCAAATCAACAACGGCCGTACTCACGGCAGAGCTACTTAAAAAAGGGAACTTCGGAACAGTTTGTTTGGCAGGTAACATCGGTAAGCCTCTATCAAATGAAGTGCAGCATTTGAGGGCAAACGACATCGCAGTTTTAGAAGTCAGTAGTTTCCAATTGGAAACAATCGTCAATTTTTGTCCATTCGTTAGTGTAATATTAAATTTAGCTCGCGATCACTTAGACCGCCATCAAACAATGGAAATCTACCAAGAAATAAAGGGAAAAATCTTTCAAAACCAAACGGATGATCATTGGATTATCCTAAATTCTGAAGACCCAAAAGTGTCACGTTTGTCCAATAACACTAACGCAAAACCAATCCATTTTTCCGATTCCACTGAACCCAAGATAGGCACATTTTTACGAAACAATAAAATCTGTATAAACTGGCATAACCAATTGATTCAAGTGTGTAATATCAGTGAAATTAGCCTAAAGGGAAAACACAACATCCGAAACATACTAGCTGCAATCGCAGTTGCCCAAATCTTCGAAATTTCACCTAGAAACATCAGGTCAACAGTAATTAATTTCACCTCCCATAAGCACCCTGTTTTATCACATGCGTTTGAATTCGTTAGAGAAGTAAACAATATTAAATTTATCAATGATTCGAAGGCAACTAATGTGATTGCCGTTCGTGCGGCACTAGAATCAATAGATTCTCCAATAATATTGATAATGGGAGGTTATGATAAAGGCAATAACTACGAGCCACTTATTGAACTAATTCAATCCAAAGTTAAGAAAGTTATTCTATTGGGAGCATCCACCCAAATAATCCGAAACTCACTACCAATAGACATCGTTACCTTAAGCACTGCAAATATGACTGCTGCTGTTCACCTTGCCTATGAGCATTCAGAACCTGGGGATACAGTTCTCCTCTCACCAGCTAACGCGAGTTTTGACATGTTTGAAAATTATCAAGAGCGTGGGCATGCCTTTCGGGAAGTAGTGAAGAAACTTGAATCCAAAGTCCATAGTAAACAATCAACCGTACAATAACCCTCCACCGGTTAAATTATCCCCTGACATCGTAGGAAAGACAGACCAATTGTTTTTGCTTTTAATCTTCTGTCTGGTTAGTTTTGGACTTGTAATGGTTTACAGCACAGGAAATGCTTTAACAAATCAAACATATAATAGTGGCAGTCTACGTTATTTCAAAGTTCAATTGGTTGCAGCTATTAGTGGATTAAGCCTAATGACAGCTGTTTCATTTATACCCTGCCAACTTTACGCCAAATATGCGAAACAAATACTGGGCTTTTCTATTCTCATGTTGCTACTGGTTTTCACACCTCTTGGTCATCACGTTCAGTCAGGAACTGGGATGAGGTTTCATCGTTGGATTCGATTAGGGGGTTTAGGATTCCAACCAGTTGAATTAGTAAAATTGGGAATGATTATCTACACTTCAAATTTTCTCGTCAGTAAACATGAAAGGATAAAAAACTTTAGACAAGGAGTACTACCTAACCTAATTATCCTTGCTTTGGTCTTTTTTCTTCTGTATATTCAACCTGATTTTGGATCTGCCGTACTACTAAGTTCAGTTATCATATTACTTCTGATAACTGGTGGTGCACGCATATCACAAATTTTTCTAGTTGCTATAATTGCAGGGTTCTTTGTTTTCATATGGATGCAAGGCGATGACTACAAGATGGAGCGAATACAAGACTATGTACGTTCGTTCTCAAACCCTTATGATACAAACTATCAAGTTACACAGTCCCTAAACGCATTAGCCATTGGCGGTATAACTGGGGCTGGTATAGGAAACAGTATTTATAAACTAACGTTCCTTCCACACCCACACAATGATTTTATTCTAGCTATCACCGGAGAAGAACTAGGCCTGCTTGGTACAATAACGCTTATTTTGCTTTTCATGCTGTTCGTATGGCGTGGTATCCATATCGCACGCCATACAAGAAATCAATTTGCGAGTTTAATTACACTTGGAATAATAACTCAGATTGGTCTCCAAACGATAATGAACATTGGTGTTACTACTGGAATGTTGCCAACAAAAGGAATTAATTTGCCCTTTATTAGTTATGGAGGTAGTTCGTTGGTCATGACCCTAGTTTCTGTGGGTATCTTGCTAAATATATCACGACATTTTCATGGAGATATCTGAACCAATTCAATGGGATCAAGAATTATTATCGCTGGAGGAGGAACAGGTGGACATATCTACCCTGCAATAGGTATAGCAAAAGAATTACAATTATTAGATCCAAATATCGACATCATTTTTATCGGAGGAGCGAGTCAACTGGAATCGGAAATAGTACCGAAAAACGGTTTCCAATTTCTACCAATTTCAATTGCGGGTTTCCCACGAGAGTTGACGCTGAAGTGGCTGCCGGTAACGGCAAAATTATTTTTCGGCATCATAAAATCGATTCATCTATTGGCTAAGCTGCAGCCAAACGCCGTTGTCGGAACCGGAGGATATGTATCTGGACCAGTGCTCTTGGCAGCTAAAATCCACCAAATACCCTCTTTTCTTCAAGAACAAAACGCAACGCCTGGAATCACTAACCGCATAGCAGGAACTTGGGTTCGGATGGCGTACTTAGCATTGGACACAGCTATCTCATATTTTCCCTCTAATGCAGTAATGTTAACTGGAAACCCAATACGCCGATCAATCTCAGCTGTTAAAAGGAATCTGAAAACTTACGAGAAATTTGGACTTGCTTCCGACCTCAAAACAATTTTCATTATGGGAGGCAGTCAAGGAGCTACAGCAATTAACTCACTGATAACCGACGCATTAGAATATCTCGAATGCTACAATCAACATCTCCAATTGATACATCAAACAGGGAAACAAGATTTACAAATTGTCATAAACAAATATGGTAAATCATCGGTAAAACACCTAATAAAACCATATTTTGATAGGATAGAAGAAATTTATAGCATTGTAGACCTAATGGTGTGTCGTGCAGGGGGGATGACAATCTCTGAAATCACCGCTTGTGGTATCCCTTCCATATTTATTCCACTCCCATATGCCAAGGGCAACAACCAATTAGCTAACGCTGAAACGATAACTAACAAAGGTGCAGGCATTGTCTTAGATCAATCTGAAATAGATGGTAAAACACTAGCAAATTATATAATCAATATTGTTACTGACCCCACAAGATTGGATGACATGTCTAAAACGAGCCTGAAACTTGGTAATCCCGAAGCAGGGCAGATTATTGCTAAATCAATTTATGATCTGATGCAAGAAAAATCATGTTAGGTAAAACAAAACATATCCATATAGTAGGAATTGGAGGTGCAGGTTTAAGCGGTATTGCTGAAATACTATTAAATCTTAAATTCAAGGTCTCCGGATCCGATCTGCGTTTAACAGAAGTAACAGAACATTTGACAAAAATTGGGGCGGAGATTTATAAAAACCATTCTAGTAATCAGATACAGAATGCAGATGTTGTGGTTGTCTCTCCAGCTATCCCATTAGAGAATCCAGAGATTGTGGCTGCTAGTAATCAAAAAATTCCCATTATTCGTGGAGCAGAGATGCTAGCAGAAATTATGCGTATGAAATTCAGTATTGCTATTAGCGGCACGCATGGAAAAACGACAACAACAGCAATGACAGCTGCTGTCTTGGAAAAATTAGATCCGACTGTCATTGTAGGAGGGAAACTAGTAAATGTAGGCAGCTATGCAAGAATTGGCAACAGTAATATAATGGTAGTTGAAGCAGATGAAGCATACGGATCAATTGAGAAATTTTCCCCAACTATTGCTGCTGTCACATCCATTGATGCAGATCATCTAGACTACTACAAAAATGTTGGGGAGATAAGCCACACTTTTCTGAATTTTATTAACAAAGTTCCATTTTATGGGGCGGCAATCGTCTGTTCAGACCAAATAAATATCCGCCAGATAATACCACACATCGAGAAACAATATTGCACTTATGGCATCGATAACCAATCTGACGTAATGGCATCAGACATACAATATGACGGTCCTACTTCACATTTTTCTGTATTAGTGCATGAGAATTTAGTTGGCAAAATCCATCTAAAAATGCCAGGGAAACATAACGTATCCAACGCATTAGCCGCAATCTCGGTTGGGCTACAGATGGACTTATCATTTAATCAAACCAAAGAAGCACTAGAGAATTTTCGTGGTGTGCACCGACGCTTCGAGGTTTTAGGCGAAGCTCAGAATATTATTATTGTTGACGATTACGCCCACAATCCAACCAAGTTAAAAGCCGCTTTGGACGGTACACGTGCTAGCTATGACCGACGCATTATTGCCATCTTCCAACCACATAGATATGGTCGAGTCAAACATCTAGCCGATGAATTTTCGAAATCTTTCAGCCAAAGCGATGTTCTCATTGTTGCACCAATTTACGCGGCAAATGAAGCACCAATTGACGGGGTCACCGCAGAAAAACTTGCAAAAGCAATTGCAGCCAATGGGCATAGCAACATAACATACATCTCATCGAAAGATGAGATTGTTAACCATGTAATCAACATTGTCCAGCCTAATGACATCGTTATCACCATGGGAGCTGGTGATATTTGGAAGGTTGGCCACAAACTATTGGGCCAGTTAACAAAATGAGAATCTACGCACCACAACCACATGTTTCATCATTTGAAGTTAAATCATCAGAAACACAACCTAACTCAAAAAATTGGATTAGCCAGCTCATTTGGTTAATGGTAGCAATTGTCATCGCTTTTCTACATATAAACAACATAATCCTAAATAGTACCATCCTGCAACTAAAAGAAATTACTGTCCAAGGGAATGTTCACTATCCACGGGATAAAATCATTGATTCTGCAAAATTATATATAAATCGTGACCTCACCCACCACATTTCGGAAAAAGAAGTTGAATCACGTATTGAAAAATTAAATTATATCGAAAAAGCAACTGTTTCAAAACACTATCTTCGAAAAACTGTATCAATAAATATCACAGAACGGAAAAAAACTGCCAAAATCCCATGTATAATTGGGAAAAAACCGATTTTTATGATTGTCGATCAGTACGGTTATGTGCTAGAATACTCGAATTTAGTCGATCTTTCGCACGATCCTCTAGTAGAAATTACCGGAGAAGGTGCTGAATTGGGTAGCCAATTAATATCTAATCAGGTTCAAATTGGCTTAAAAACTTTAGACCTAATCCAGAAAAGAGCAGAAGAAATCTTTACAGAACTAGATTCTATTGATGCGAGTGAACCAAATCGAATTAGTGTTCGGTTGAGGAACATGCCCCCGATTTTATTATCTTCGGACCAGTTAGTACTTGGTATCAACCAACTTAAGCTATTTTACCAACATCTAAAGCGAGAGAAATCTGTTAACAAGCAAACAGGAACATATTTAGATTTTAGATTTAAAGGTGCTGTGTACTTAATGGAGAGAAAGCAAGATGGCAATTGATAATATTGTTGTTGGTCTGGATATCGGAACGAGCAAAATTGCTGTGATTATAGGAAATACCTGGCAAGGTGATCCGGAGAAAATCGAGATTCGGGGTGTTGGTACTGCCCCTTCTCGAGGGTTGAGGCGTGGTATCGTAGTCGATATGGAACTAACGACTGCAGCAATCCGCGAAGCAGTCTCCGCTGCCGAATTAATGTCAGGTGTCCAAATTGGGTCTGCACATGTGGGAATCGCCGGTGGTCACATCATGGGACAAACATCACATGGGATTGTTGCAGTTTCAGGTGAAGGACATGAAATAACACAATCTGATATTGATCGCGCAATTAACGCAGCTAAAGCAGTGGCTATACCTGCTGACAGAGAAGAAATTATGTCATTGCGACAACGCTTTAAAGTCGACAATCAAGATGGGATTAAAGACCCCATTGGCATGTCTGGCGTTCGCCTCGAAGCCTACGTACACATCATTACTGGTGCCGTTGGTGCTGTCAAAAACCTCACAACGTGTGTAAACGATGCAGGTATGGCAGTTGAATCCGTTGTGTTAGAGCCCATAGCTTCTGCAGAATCGGTCTTGAATTCAGAAGAAAAGTTGATTGGTGTAGCATTAGCCGACATTGGTGGAGGAACAACAGATACTGTAGTTTATAAAGACGGAGCATTACGCCATACCGAAGTGCTATCGATAGGCGGAGACAACCTAACCCATGATATTGCCCAATTGTTGAAAATGACTCCTGACGATGCTATTCAGCTTAAACACCTCAAAGGATGTGCCTTAGTAAACATGGTTGATCCTAGCGAAACTATCCAAATACCCACAGTTGGAGGGCTTCACAGGCCACAATTCGTGCCTAGGGAATTCCTAGCTGAAATCATACAATGTCGTATGGAAGAAACACTAAATCTAATATACCAAGAAATAAAGAAAAGTGGCGTTGATGTACCAGCGGGTCTTGTACTAACTGGAGGAACTTCACTAATGAACGGGATGGTTGAGTTAGCAGAACCAGTTTTCCCATGTCCGGTCAGGGTTGGTTACCCACGCCCATTAAAAGGGTTAATTGACAAAGTTAACAGCCCAGTTTATGCAACTGGTGTCGGACTCGTAATGTTAGGGTCACAAAACCACCATATGACGGACGGGAAATCTTTTATCAAGGGCGACGATCGATTTAATCAAATTTTATCACAAATGAAAAATTGGTTCAGTGACTATTTTTAAAATTCCACTTTGGGTTCAAATAGAAACTTGTTGACTTTGCTCTCACCACTGTTTTATAATCACGGAGCTTAGTTTAACTTATGATAGTTAAAGATGAAGGTATAGGAGGCTTTGGTTACGTATCATTACCGAATGTGACTAAAACACAATGGACCCGAAATTAGACGCAAGCATGATCGACTTTGATATGGAGCAGGATGAGCAAATCGGTTCTGCGAGGATCAAGGTAATTGGTGTTGGTGGTGGTGGGAATAATGCTGTTAAACGCATGATCGAAGCCAACCTAACCGGAGTGGAATTTTATGCGGTAAACACTGATCTACAAGCACTAAAAACTTGTCATAACGCCATACGAGTACAGATCGGTGCAACAACCACACAGGGATTAGGCGCAGGCGCAAACCCTGAGAAAGGTCGCGTAGCTGCTGATGAAGATCGTGATAAATTAAAAGCCATTGTTGAAGAAGCAGACATGGTTTTTGTAACTGCTGGCATGGGTGGAGGAACAGGAACTGGTGCCGCTCCAATTATTGCAGGACTTGCCAAAGAAGCTGGAGCACTAACAATTGGTGTCGTAACGAGGCCATTCGACTTTGAAGGCCGTCGACGAGGTGACAACTCGATAGAAGGGCTGGAGGAGATTCGCGAGAACACCGATTCGGTAATTGTCATACCCAATGAGCGTTTGACTGAATACGTAGATCAGAATGTTGCTTTGCGAGCTGCCTTTAGCATGGTAGATGAGGTGTTGCTGAACGCTGTTCAGAGCATTTCTGACCTGATTACTATTCCAGGCGAAATTAACCTCGATTTTGCTGATGTACAAACTGTTATGGAAGATTCAGGAAGTGCATTGATGGGTATCGGCCGCGGAGCTGGTGACAGCCGAGCCCAAGTTGCCGCACAAAATGCGATATCATCTCCTTTGCTTGAGGAGAGCAGTATAGCAGGGGCAACCGGAATCATAGTTAACTTGACAGGACCATCACATATGGCCATGCAAGAATTAAACGATGCCATGGCTGTAATCACCGAAGAATCGGATACAGATAACATCATTTTCGGGCTGACTTATGATGATAGCCTCAGTGATGACGAAATCCACATTACCGTCATTGCCACTGGTTTTGAACACGGTAGTTCACATCAGCAAGATGCATATGCAGATACTAGAGATTCAAGTGAATTTTTAGGTCGCTTTGGCCAAAGCAACCGTCTCCCAGATCGGTCGCGCCGTTCTCCCCGAGATTCACATCGATCCACATCAGGTTCTAGCAGAAATTCGAGGTTTAATCGACGAGCATACGATACAGAACAAACAGACCAAAAAAGAAACAATAATGATAGAGAATTTGCCTCGGCACCTGCTTCTGAAACACTTGACTTGCCAGAAATGCTGCGTACCCAAGAACCTAGCAGACAAGCTCACGAACAAGCAAACCAAAATAGGCCAAAAGATGTAGGAACTGACATCGAAATCCCAACATGGCTTCGTATCAACAAGGACGATTAACAGTTAGAATACTGTCATTGGAACTTTCGCATGTTGGTGTTCGATTAATGATCTCACCTCATCAGCAAGGTGCTTCCCATAAGTTTCTTGAATAATATAAATTGAAGTATCAATCGCTAAGCTGCTGCCTGCGCAAGTGAGAACCCTTCCAGCGCGTACAATTTTCGATGAGTAGTATGGGATAAGATCATCCCGTTCTTGCAGTTCCTTTAAAGCTAACCAATGAGTTGTGGCTTGACGATCACGTAATATACCTGCGGCAGCAAGAATTAGCGTTCCAGTAGAAACACCAACGATAAACTCACACTGGTTAGCCAGTTTCCTAAGTTGGCTTTGAATCATCGGGTTTGCCATCGGCACTCTTCGCCCTTCTCCACCAGGAACAATCATTAGATCAATCTTCATAACGTCCACAAAGCTACTTTCTGGAGTAATAATAAGACCATTTGCACACCTAATCGGTTGCAACCGAAACGCAAAAGTGAAAGTTTGCATAGCCCCCGGACGGATTCGATTGACTGAAGCAAACACCTGAAAAGCTCCCGCAAAATCGAGTGGATCCATGTCATCATAAAGAAAAAAACCAACTTGTTTAGCTTCTTGCTGCCCTCTATTTTTATTTTCAATCATGATTTTGTTTTGCCAGTTTTGCCAATCTCATATACTCATCTTTTCCCTTGGAGATTCGCTTAATGTCAATTTCCGTCACCTCACGCTTAACCTTAGCAGGTATGCCAAGGGCAACACAACCTTGGGGTATTTCTTGACCTTCTAATATAACAGCCCCTGCACCAATAATTGCATTTTTCCCAATTCGTGCCCCAGTAAGAATAGTCGCCCCCATCGATATCATGGCTCCACTTTCAATGGTACAACCATGAATGATTGCACGATGACCAATTGTTACATCATTACCAACAACACAAGGAAACCCATGGTCCAAGTGAACAATTGTGCCATCTTGAATATTTGTGCGCTGACCAATTTGAATGTAATCAATATCACCTCGCAGCACACAATTAAACCAGATACTTGCTTCAGCCCCAATTGTAACATCGCCAATAATCTTGGCGCCCTCTGCAATATACACAGATTGATCAATTTGAGGCATTTTACCTTTAAACTTTATTAGCATGTTTCACCTGCCCCTTCTTACTCAATTCTTCTTCAATTCTCCCAACTACACTTTTTGCTTTTTCCACGGCCACTTTAAACTCGCTAATCTGGCTAGTAGCTGGAGTAAACATAACCATATCGCACTCCCGTAAAATCTCGACCACTTCATCAGTAGACAACTCCGATATATTTTCTAAAAGCAGTTTCCGTTTCACA
>JACLAC010003850.1_pt1 | contig 11914 bp, 8 predicted proteins | sample 8027881 | NCBI WGS metagenome assembly JACLAC01 (sample SAMN15725517, study PRJNA655200) | protist metagenome | isolation source: fluorescence activated cell sorting (FACS) single amplified genomes of... | place: Spain: Blaines Bay Microbial Observatory, Mediterranean Sea | collected 2016-01-19 | reverse complement strand
GTCGAACTCAACAAAACGGTCTGCAAAGCGAAATAGGGATGCAATGGAGGTCGTAGATGTTATTTTTAACTATACGGACCTTAGTATGTGGTGCGAAGCGATGAGGGATCGTGCGAAGTTACGTGCAAAATACTTGAAAAGACAAAGCTCTATGACACAGTCAGGCGGGATACCTGAGAGGCCGAAAACACAGATTGAAGAAGCAGCAGAGAGGGTTGGGATTATATCTCCGGCAAAGACTCATCGATTTGATAGAAAGTGAATGTAATACGTTGTAGTTGTGTGTCGAAAGATTTCCGTTTTCACATTTCTCTATCGTTGGAATAATTTGATTATCAGTCGTAAGTCAATGTAATCTCATCTCGTATGATGAGATTCAGACACAACATTGCGTTCCTATTTGCAATAGATTACAAATATGCATTGATTATTTCGTTTTTCTGCCTTCGCTGTTAATCTTCTCCTGTTGAGAGCGGTAACTAGACAGTGCGCGAGTCCGTCCTTTCAAACACCGCTCCAGAGCTACGATCATCAACATAAAAGCGCGACGTGCGCCGTCATCCCCACGAAACATGATGTCATTCATAAGGCCTCTAACAAGGCGAGCACGAAGGCCACCCCAGTTGCCCTCATCATACAGTAACAACGCCTTGGCGAAGCAGTTGGTAGAGTGAGCTCTGCCGTTTTCTAGCATTTTCGCATGACTAAACTTTTGACCTGCAATGACTTCATGAAAAGCGAATCTTCGCATGAGTCCAGAGCTAAGGAAGCACTTAGCAGCGCGCTCCGTAAGAAGCGCGCATATCAAGGGTGCCCCCTTTTGCGTTAGCGATGCGGCGTGTTGTAAGAGATATGCAGCCTCGCGAGGATTCCTACAACTTTGCTTCCGAGGGCTGGTGAATATTTCTGCGCCGAGAAGAGAAAAGAAAGCTGAACTCTGCATAGGAGGGTCGAATGACTCGCTATTACTAAGAGTCATGAAAGGGAGTGAAATCACTTGCACTATACTATCCATGTGTTCCTTGCGGTCGGCAGGTCGATTCGGATCCGTCATGCAGTGTCCCAAGGCCAGCATGAAGGAACAATACAGCACGTGCAAATGGGAGCGATCCGCACGGAAATCATCACGAACGAGTCTGTAATGACCAGCAGCACCTTCGTAATCTCCCAAAGCAAATAGAGTATCCGCCAAAAGCATCGTTTGAGATTCTATCCGATCAAACGGGTACCTAATGCTGCCCTTGGTCCCTTCTTCCCTGGGCTTCCGAAGAAAGCCTTTCAGGAAGTTCTTCATACCTTTCCTGCTTTCTGCAACTTGCTTGTTAAGGTAAAAGAGACGCCTCTCTAGACTAGGGATGATTTCATCGTTGTACAGTTCCATACAAAAGTTCCTACATCCCACGAAGTCCTCCATACTCAGGTGCTTCCCCAGCACGCTCTCATCTGACTGCGCACCTGCTTTGCGACCTTCATGGGACTTGAGTACATGAATATCCTCAGGATACCACCTAGGCGGGATATATGTAGTCCAGATATCTGGCTGCTGCGTGTTCAAGGAGTTGGCTCCGAGCGAGTTGACAACGAGCGTTTTCAGGTGCTCCACAGGGAAGCGGCTTTTTAAGGCTTGCATGATGGACCCGAAGCTGGAGGCGCCTCTTGCCACCTCTGCAGTAGCATCGTGAAGAAGAACATAGACTCTAGTCACATTGGGGTCATACTGGCCGTTGCGCATATTTGCCGGCACGTGGTGCGACGAAGCAAGTTCTTGCATGGCCGCGACGGGATCAACGTCTGCCGTGCTCACGACGGTCATGAGGATGAGCGGCTGACTCATGGACTCGCATTCATGAAAAGCCATACTGCGCATCACACTATTCTCCACGATCCTGGACCAGCCGGAAAAGTTCGAATTCTGTACAGATTGTAAGCTTGACGGTAGTTGTGTAAGATCTGCCTCTTTGAAAATTTTGGACAAATGCGCATCAACTGTGAACCCATTCTTCGCCCTAGCTTCAGTTAGAGCCTCAAAACGTATCTGTGCATCTTGTATGTGAAGCTCACCAGAGCCAGTGCGTACAACAGAATTCGTATTGTCCAATCTCGCAAATCCCCCCAAAAGTTCGTGCAGCAACAGCCCGTTCCTCAGGCAGGCCTTGTCCACCTCTGCAGTCGTACATGTCAAAACGACGGGAGCACAAAACTCAACTAAATATCGCGACAGTACGCTATCCACATTATTACGTGACCACTCCTTGCTCATAGTGGCTATAGTATCAAGGGTCCGATGCACAACTCACCAATCGTTGAGGTATCTGCCTCTGGTGGAAATGCCGCCTCTCTCTTCCTAAAAGGAGGAAGGAGATCCGGTCTTGCTTGGATGAACCTGCGTACTGCGTACGAGGCTCGTACGCTCGTACGCTCGCAAAAAATCGCCCTTCTAGAGAAGCCAGCTTACTCATTTTCCTTGTTAAGTCCCTATTACCGTCGAATCGCGCGGAAAACAAAGAGTTGTGTAGTTAATAAAGTATGAAGGGGTTTAAAGCAGCAGCTCAAGCTGCTGGACAAAGATTAGCAGCTGCAAGAGCTGCAGCTGCCAAGGAAGGTGGCGGGGGAGGCGGCGGCCCCCAAGCAGGGAAAGCCTTGGGGGGTCTTGTGGCAGTAGCAGCCGGGCTTGGTGGTTTGGGCTGGCTCGGCATGAATAGTATTGTAATTGTTCAGCCTGGTAAACTGGGGGTAGTGTACAACAGAATTGGCGGTCTCAACGATAAGCCCACGTTGACCGAAGGCATGAACTTCGTCCTTCCGTGGTTCCAGCGAGCTGTTCTTTACGATATCAAGACAAGATCTCAGGTAGTAAATACTTCATCTGGCAGCAAAGATCTTCAGATGGTTCAGATCAGTTTGCGAGTCCTTTTCAAGCCTGATCCTGTGAAGCTATCCGCGGTGTACCGCAACCTGGGTATGGACTATGATGCACGTCTCCTACCCAGTATTGTGAATGAGATCACTAAGGCTGTAGTCGCCAAGTACAATGCTTCGGAGCTGCTGACCAAGCGTGACCAGGTGAGCCACTTGGTCAAAGGAATGCTGATCAAGCGCGCCTCAGACTTCGACGTCATCGTAGATGACGTCTCTATCACGCACCTGGCATTCTCAAAGGACTATACTGCTGCCGTCGAAGCCAAGCAAGTAGCCCAGCAGGACGCGGAGCGCTCGAAGTACATAGTGGAAAAAGCACTCCAGGAGAAGGAGTCAATCAAAATCAAAGCCGACGGTGAAGCTCGGTCTGCTGATTTGATCGGTAACGCTATCAAGAAGAATCCTGCTTTCTTGCAGCTTAGAAGAATCGACGCGGCAAAAGAGGTTGCCACGGCTGTCGTGCAGTCCGGCAACAAAGTATACTTGAACAGCGATGCACTCATGCTGAATAACCTCGGGGATGAAGTGAAGAATTAAGGGATCGCTTTCGCTCAAGGTAGGTTGACTGTGACTGTGACTGTGACACTGTGGCGCAGGCGGATTTAATGGACTATAGCCAAGGATGGGTTGGAGTGAAGAGTTCTTTGTAAATAGGTTAATTACATATGGTAACATATGGTATTGGTATTATCATTAGTGAAAACTGCAGACGGACGCTGCGAGAAAGCGTCCCACCGTCCGTCAAAAAATGTAAAAAATGTGGTAAGTTGTACGGCTTATCGATTTCCTAATCGGATACGGATACATCCACATCCTGATCCTAAATCCTAGATCCTGCATTTCTGCAGGTGATCTTGTTCAACGACACCATGGTTCAAGGTGGTAAGAAATTGTCTTCCAGACCTAGTGGTAAAAATAAGCAAGCGAGTGCCAAGGCAGCTCACAAGCTTGCTAAGGCAAAGGCTCGGACGAAGAAGGGCAATCCCTCTTCTGCTGGTAGGTGGCGCCAGCGAGGTAGTACGGGGGAGCGAAAGGAAGACACGGCCCTGAGCAAAGCAATTGCGACAGCATCTGAGGCCAAGGTTGCAGCAAAGCTTCTCCAAGCTGGCAAGTCCCTCAGTACGGCCAAGGACGTGTTGGCGAAGGGAAAGGAATTGAACAAAGAGAAACGACGCGAACAGGTGAAGAAGAAGGTGGGCAGGACAGAGGAGAATTATTTGAAGGCCAAAGCGAAAGAAGAACTTCGTGACCAGTAGTGTGTGTGACTATCAAAATCAGAGTGGTAATAAAAACAGTTTTTCGCATTAATTTCATTTTCACAAAGATTGGTTCGGAGCCATCTTCTAAACCCCATGTTGCCTTTTTTTTCGCACCCCCTGGCGCAGCCCAGCCACGCGCCGTTGCTCCAGGCAATCGCCATGTCCACTCGTGGCAGGTGGCAGGTGGCAGGTGGCAGCGAACACACGGCGACCTGGATGGTCTGCACTCTCTACACGCAATCGGCTGCTCCTAGGGATCGCGCTTGCTCCGGCTCTGTGTCTATACTCAGTGGTACCATTTCACTGGGGACCATCACACTGCTCTTGGGCAGGCTCCTACTCAGTCGAGGGCTATAAGTGGCCTTGGGGCTGCGCCCCGTCAAGTTTGTGAGAACTAGTGTGCGCTCCTGGAAGGAGGGGGCGTCCACCCGTCCGTCACCTCTTCTGGTGGCAACCTTAGGACTAAAGAGATGCTTGGATCTGTTACGCTTCCGTCTAGCCGCCCCTGGCACGCCGTTGCCACCACCGCCACTGCTGCTTCTTGGTTTCCGCTCTAGTGACCCAGAACGACTGCGACGCGCCCAGCTCACCCCAGTTCCATCAGCGTCTTTCGCATACGCGCCTGCTAAAGGGGAATCGCCCACAGGTGAAAGAGCCGAGGCGCTCTTTGGAGTTAGAGACGGAGTGCTTTGGGGGGTGTCCTCTTCACTCTCTGCGTCACCGAGATCTGCGCTTCGCCAGACGAAGAATCCGACGAGCACCACCGCCAGTCCTGCGATGGTATCCCAGTTAAAGGCCTCTTGATACTGCCCAAGCACAGGTAGAGTGAAGGAAATCACTGTGAGAGGCAAAATGATAGCATACGAGATAGCATTGAGCACAGAGCTCCCATGCTTCACCAGGTACAGGCCCATGAGGTTGAAGGCGAAGTTGACAATGATATACGCAGTCAGCAACCACATGGCTTTGTTCTCCGCACATGTGTGGTCTTCATGACAAAAGCAGCGCCAGCCATTTTGAAGAGATTGCAACGACTGCCGCATCGTCAAGCCGTCGTTGCTGCCCAAACCAGGAATAGTTTGCAAAGGCAACAATAGAAATCCCCAACCTAGCTGGTATATACTCACCCACTGAGTAAGATAGATTACATGTACTTTCAGATTCTTAAACCCATGCTCTTTGTATGTATAGGAGGCACTCATTGGAATATTACTAGAAGCATAAACAAACGATGCCACCAACGTCATCAGGTGGGTGTGCCGTCGTGCGGTTCCGCTGGAGTCAATGGAGTCGCCTTCCGCAGAAGTCGCCACGGATGAGACGTTGAGTATATGCGGTAAGAGCACTACTCCTGCTCCCAGAAATATCACCACAGCTCCAATGACCTGTCGAAGTTGAGGCTTTCTGTCCAGAAAAGCCCATCCTGCGAGCATCGTGAATGGGATAAGACTCTGATTCAGCAGCTGCTGAATAGCTCCAGACGTGTAGACCGCTCCCATGGCAGCTAGAAAGCCCGCAAGGGCATCCAAGAATGCCATCACTCGAATCTTACCATGCATAGATGAGTTGTTCATTAGCGGATTGATCTGTCCTTTCCACTGAGCATACCAAAGAGCTCCATAGCCGAAGATTACATACTGAAAATTCACCATATTGCTAACGAAAAACTCGTTTCCTTTACCGTAGGCAGCGTAGGATACTCGATATAGCACAAAATTTAACGGGCCCAGCAAAATTGTCACAATAAAAATCAACATGAGCTGTATTCGCGCGAACTTTTTCGCATGTGTATCCAGCCTTTCATCAACCGAGCTATCGTCAGTATAACTTGCCAAATCTCCACCCAACAATAGGGAAGAAGTTTCGTCTTGGCTGTCAGTCCGCAAAGGACGAAAGTCATCCTCAGTTACCTTGATCATTACACCGCTGTGGATACAAGGACTTCTTAGACTTCAGTTTGAATGATTTTTGAGGTTAATGACGCGCACAGAGTATTGATGGTAGATCAAACCCCCAACAGTAATGAGTTTTAGCTGATCAATACCAACTCATTTTTCCCCCCTAGTGAGGGAATGGTCTTTCCCGGTTTTTAAAGAACAGAGAAAAGAAAGTTTTTGGAGATTTCTTTAGGTTCCCACAACCAAATCCCACAAAGTGGGATGGTTAGAAAGAAACAGCCTTTTACGTCTTTTAAAGCCAATTAAGCAAAATGGGAAAAGGAAGAGGAGGAGCAGTAGGTACTAAGTTTCGCACTACACTAGGTAAGTTTGCATTTTTTTCATTGTGCTAGTGGATTTGGTGCGGTGAGCCACCCGCTTAGGAGGCGATTATTTGTTTCATCTGATCACTCCTATAGAGAGGAGATAGTTCATGTTGATACATTTCCGGGTTACTTTTAGCACTCGAGTGGCTATTTGGTAGTTGTTATCTGTGATAATGCTTCTGAACATCCCCATTCTTGCTGGCCCGAGTCGAAAACTCGGCGACGTGGATGTGCGGATGTGCGGATGTGCGGATCGGCGTCTGTCTTTTCAGTGACTATATTCTAACCATTCCATCACTTCTTATTCTCCCCCTAGGTCTTCCTGTTGGTGCTGTTCTTAACTGTGCCGATAACACCGGTGCGAAGGCCTTAGAGATCATCTCCGTGTGGGGTATCAAGGGTAGACAGAATAGACTCCCATCTGCCACACCGGGGGATTTAGTCATGGCTTCGTGCAAGAAGGGTAAGCCCGAGCTCCGAAAGAAGGTGCACCCCTGTGTTGTTGTTCGTCAGAGAAAGACCATCCGACGCAAGGAGGGCAACTACATCTACTTCGAGGACAACGCTGGTGTTATCGTCAACAACAAGGGTGAGATGAAGGGTTCTGCCGTTGCTGGTCCCACAGCGAAGGAGTGCGCGGACATGTGGCCCCGTATCGCCTCCAACTCCAACTCCATCATCTAAGCACTGGTGTAGGCGGGGGGTGGACCTGTGATAGCGTTATATTGTTGATATTAAAAAGCAAGAAAACACACCTTACACATGCTAGATAACGAAAACAGTGCGGAGCATAACTGTCGCTTTCAGCCTTGAACGTTGAGCAAGGCAAACAAACTAAAACCAACCAGCAACCACGGAAATTCCCAAAACTCCCACCGAAGACCCCCCCACTTCCTGAACTCTGAACTTTTCTTTTTATTCGAATTTTGCACACTTCTAGTGGCGTTCAGGAAGTGAACCCACGTATCGGGGACCCTTGCATAATACTTGTGTGAAAATTTTAGTCACGGGATGGTCGCTGAAAAAGGTAGCAAGAAGGAATTGTCACTGCTGCGCGAGGAGCTGCAAACTTACATCGACAATGTCGAGCAATTAGACATCGAGAACGAGGAATTACGGGATCAGCTCATGAAAGAGCGCGTCAAAACAAAAGAAACGTTTCTCTTGGCAAAACAAAGCTGGCGACAACAGGCTTTGGAATTCGCAGAGAAGGAGAGGAGACGCGCAGAACTGCAATCAAGCCTGAGCGCAGAATTCATCTGCATGAAGTGCGAAGTAGCGCGGCTCAAAGCGCAGGAAAAAGTTCTGGAAGCGCTTATATCTGCTTCTCCACACCCAGTTTTGCTAGACTGTGACGTTGCAGACTGCTGCTTCCGCGTGTCGAACCCATCGACGCAGTCATCGACTCTAGATGGTATGTCCGTGTGGTTTCGCGACGCCAATCTGAAATACCCGTTTCAGGATAACATTGAGCTCGCTCCAAAAGCCAGTGTCACCGTCTGGTGGGGCAAGAACAATTCTCACTTGGCTCATCCCTCTGGAAACAGCTTGCACTGGGGAGCAATGGCTGCCGACCGTATCGCCGTCGGGGAGAGAGCCGAACTCTATCGTGGAGCCAACCTTCTGGGGAGCACTATTTCCTATGCTTCCACTGCAGGTGGTGCCATTAGTAGCGATAGCACTGATGTCGACGTCGACGCAGAAGTGGGAACTAAGCGCAAGCGGACCCACAGGGAGGCCTTCTCTCGGCCGGAGCTGACTGGAAGGCAGGGTGGACCCCTGCTCGTGCGAGGTGTATACTGCAGCCACAAGGGCAGCCCCGACACTGGTGCGGCTCTGCTCCTCTATAATGAAGGCCAAGAGCCGTGCCGTGCGCGGAACTGGGTACTGGAAGTCGAAGGGCCCCGCGACGACGTGCACACCGTGCCGGTGCCGGATTTTGTCGTCGAGCCGTCGGGGCAAGTCGCTTTGATGTGTGGTAGTATGGAGCTAGGCTCTTCGTCGGAAGGGGCGAAGATAGTGCCCATGCCCGATCTAGAGCCCATATTGGGGCAGTTGGCGTCCCTTACGACATTGCACCTACTGAACGCAGGAGGTCGGCGAGTGACAACGTTCAGCCAACCTGTGCACGAGCGTTCGGGTCGCAGTAAAGTGACGCCTCAAGTGGGCGTGGGTTGTGTGGTCATGTGAAGTATTGCTCGTAGTTTGTTTACAATATCATCAATAAAGTTGTGTCAGCCTAGGTATTCTCCGCCATCCACGCCGCCATGCGGGCCCGCAAGGCCAACTCTTCCTCTTGTTCCTCAGGAGTCAGGGGCTGGTTTTGGTGCTGACGGGCAGTCCATTCGAACACTTCGTCTCTTATTTGCGCATTTTTCTCGTCCAGTTCATACTCATCTGTCTGATCACCGCTGCTGACACTATTGCTGTCACTGAGGCTGCCCGAAACGGCAGGGCTGTCTAGTGCGGGAACGACAACAGAGTTGAAAAGTTCCGGGAAGCATTTACTAATCTTCTTCAAGAGGTAGTCTTTGTACTTTCCTCGAAACTGCAGCAAGTGCTCGCCATCCCATCTACCAGATCGCTCGCCTATATGCTGTTGGAGTCCCGATGAGAGCCTATCCAAGTCGCTGATTGGAGCCATGTCATGATCGAAGTTAGGATCGAAGAAGTAGGGGAATGACACCCTTCGTCGCTCGTCATCCGCATTGCGCGCACCACGATGGTGCAGCACGCGATGGGGTGTCGCCTTAAAGTACCCCCTGCTGTGATGTTCGAGAGCGTCGCCGAGGTTCACCACAAATGTTCCCGGTCGAGGTGGCACGTCGAGCCAGTCACCCCTGGGTGACTTGACCTGCAGCCCTCCAGTGTTGTCCTGATAAAGTACAGTGATGTATCCATAGTCTGTGTGCTCTTGTACACCGAAGTCCCTCGCGTCTGGTGCCTTGGTGGGGTCGGCAGCGGGGTATCCGAACACGCGAAAAAGCTCCGTGGGTTCGGCGAACGAACTCGTGAAATCTCGTTTTGCTTGTCCATCCGCTCCTTCCTTGGTAAGAGCATAAAGGTGTTCTGCTATGGCCGACATGATCACAGTAGAAATGCGCTTCATGTGAGTGATGTATTCAATCACGTCTTCCCTAAACTCAGGCATATTCTCCGGCCACTGGTTAATTCCATGAAGGGGCCTAGGGTCCGAAGCGTCGCCTTCCACGCCAAAATAAATGCCCTCCTTCTGATCCGCACGACCAGAAGTAAGTTCGTCGCCCACAGCGAAGAAGCCCCGCCACGCGCTGCCTCCGCGGCTCATTTCAATCTTCTTCTTCTGATCAATGGGAAGGTCGAAGAACTTCTGCGATGCTTCTTCCAGTCTTGCGGTGAGCTTCGGCGAGATACCAGCGCCTGAAATATACATGAATCCTGCGCTATGGCAAGCGGCACCTATTTCTGCGATAGTCTTGGCCTGTTTTTCTGGGGATACGTCAGAAGCCATTAAGCTGGAGATATCCACAGTGGGAATTGGGTCCATGTTGTACTGAAGCAGAAGAACATAAGCACAAATGGCAATAATAGGAATGACTAGCGCAGCGAACATGGTCGCAATCCTCAACTGGGTTAGTACAGGGAACCAAAACCAAGAATGAAATGTAAACACATTCACAATGACGACGGTGGTGACCGGACGGACGGTCGGACGCATTTACGCATTTTGCAAATTTCCATCACTGAAGAGGAAACTTTGACGATTTGTGCTTGAATGTTTCAAAAAAATGAAAACGAATTTTTTTATTTTGAAAAAAACCAAGTGAATGGAGCGGAGAATATTTAGATGAATGCATAAATCATGAAGCCGCAGATCTGCCGCATATGGACCTTGGTGAGGGGCATGAGGAGGATGTCTAGCGATGCTTCAACAGCCAATACAGCCAATACAGTCAAGGGACTAGTCATAGAGAGGTTGGGTGACAGACTACTTGTTGCGCCTTCGGAGGAAAAGGAGGATGCACTAGTTCTGTGTTCACAGAGGAGCCATCTGAAGGCCGCGACACTGGTGGTCGGCGACAGGGTTCTCTTTCAGCGATACGCGCATGGGACGGCGGATGAAGTAGGAGGAGTTGTTGTCTCTTACGAACAACGGCGAAATGTACTCCAGCGTACTCATTCTGGAAGTGATAGCAATGGTGCTGTTAAGACTATCGCAGCCAACGTGAACACTCTCGTGGTTGTCGTGGCTTCTAGCCCTGTGGTACCTACAATATCTATAGATGAATTACTAGTTGCAGCACATGTACATGATATGCAGGCGCTACTGGTCGTGAATAAATGCGATCTTCCCGACGCAGTGGAGTTGTCTGAAAAGCTGAAGCACTACCGAAATATTGGGTATCCCACCTTCCAGGTCTCCGCCAATGATGGTACTGGCGTGAGCGCGCTGCGCCAACGCCTTTTCGGTCAGACGTCCTTATTCGTGGGCCAGTCGGGAGTCGGTAAATCCTCGCTAGTCAATGCACTCGTCCCTGCCACGCAGCGCCCATGCAGGGTCGGAGACTTGGTTGCCGGGGGTAGACTCGGAAAACATACCACCAGTACCGCGCGGCTGTACCATCTCGACCCGAAAGCAGAGGCGAAGGAGGACAGCGGCAGTATCATTGACTGTCCCGGTGTAAGGGCGGTGTCTGCGAACCACCTAGCCCCACGGAAACTCACAGCTGCGTTTTTAGAAATCGCGGAATTAGCGAAGCGGTGTAGGTTCCGCAATTGCGATCACGTGGAGAATACCGAAGGCTGCGCTGTGCAGCAAGGTGTGATCATGGATCTGGTGCATCCAGATAGACTAGCAAACTACCTGCTACTACGACAAAAATTGATAAGTGAAAAGTAAGGGAAAAAGTGTGTTTGTGTAATATATAGGAATTCTCGAATACTTGGATATATAAATTACTGACGTAAAATAATATTCCAGAGCGATGTAGATACAGAAACTAAGAGTGGCTCAGTGCGATCGCGAATGCTCAATGCCAACCTAGTCCAGGCTATATCACTGGTATTGTTTCTAACATGAGAGAGTGCCTTTCTATCCATCTTGGTACGTTTTTAAATCAATTTTTTTTTTTTTTTTCTGTAGAAATAGGCCTCGAATTTCAGTTCCCAACTGCTTTTTTCCTAGATCACATTTTTGACCTTCATGGCGCTATTAAATGTTATATGAGTTGCTTACGAGTATAATATTGCATCTGTTGTGAAAGTGTTTCCCATTTCAGTGCATTTTTTTTCAAAACTAACCACACTTTACCCCCCTCTTTCGAATCCCGTTTCTGTTCGTATTCTTTTCATCGCGATTTCCATGATTTTCGCAATAAACAGGTCAAGCCGGTGTCCAGACCGGTAATGCCTGCTGGGAGCTTTACTGCCTCGAGCACGGCATCCAACCCGACGGTCAGATGCCTTCTGACAAGACCGTCGGTGGCGGTGACGA
>JACLAC010005439.1_pt1 | contig 11916 bp, 7 predicted proteins | sample 8027881 | NCBI WGS metagenome assembly JACLAC01 (sample SAMN15725517, study PRJNA655200) | protist metagenome | isolation source: fluorescence activated cell sorting (FACS) single amplified genomes of... | place: Spain: Blaines Bay Microbial Observatory, Mediterranean Sea | collected 2016-01-19 | reverse complement strand
CGCCTTATATGGTGGCCTTTTCATCCGCTAGGGTATGCTATTTCGAGTAGTTGGGGGATTCATGTTTGGAGTTCATTTTTGATCAGTTGGATTGTTAAGCTGACTATTCTGCGTTATGGAGGACTTAGAGCATACAGACATGCAGTCCCGTTCTTCATTGGTATTATTTTAGGTGAATACATATTGGGAAGTATGTGGAATATAGTAAGCATGGTACTAAATATACCCACTTACCAGTTCACTGTAGGTTAGTATTCGGTTACTATAACCAGCTACTGGTAGGTAATGGGAAGTAGCTAATAACTAGCCATACAAAATAGCCCCAAAAATGGTTTGCCATTTTTGGGGCTATTTTTTTCCCTATATCAACGGAAATTGACACTATTATGGGTTATGAATGAATATGAATAGCCAAGCTTTATTTCTCGATTGCTATAGTTAAGGAAACGTAGAGTTTCTATAGAATTCAGTCATCATCATTTGACTGATCACCTTCTCAGTTTAGCCCAAATAACGGTCAACTTTGTTTTGCTATCAATAGCGAATTGATGATCTTTGGCCTTTTTGTAATCTTCATCTGTCGCTTCATATTTCAAATCTGATGACCAGCAGAACACATCATACTGAACTTCTAAACTGCCTTGTCGAGTCCAAAGCATCATCACATTTTCACCACTTTTTAGCGTGTTGATTGTTGCAGCATCTTTATCTTTTTCATCTGCTGCAGTTCCGTCTCCTATTCTAATCCATTTAAATGGGTGTGGAACAGTTACTTCGCCTATAATGTGATCAGGCCGAATAAATACGGGAGGCACAATTGGTATTTGATCTCCATCATCACCAAGAACCCACAGCCAATCGGAGTGGTTATTTGGATTCACTTGTCGATAACTCAATCGCCACTTACCAGCCTCACCTCCAATTTGACTAATGTCAAACCTGTACATTATCCAACCCTTGATTCCCTGGTTCGTAATAATATCCCCAAATGATCCGTCCAGTGGTTTTATAGCTTTTTCTTTTTTGCCTAGTCTGTAATTTTTGCTTTCACTCCTATCATCAAAATCTTCAGCTTCAAACCAGATCTGCGTTCCTGACCCATAATTAGAAACTTTAAACTTCGGGACAGACCAAACTAGATTTATTAGAATAAAACTTAAAAAAAATATATATCCAGCTAAGGTTACGAATCTTAACATTTTGATTGCTCAAATCCACTTTTAGCTAAGTAAAAAGAGATTCATCCTCGAAAGAATAATATCAACTTACAGTGTAAAATACTGCCACGCATCAAGGGATGCCTCGTGCAAACAAACAACATTGATTTATATATAGTTAAAATTAGCGAAAAAGCTAGCCAGGATAAAAAATCATCTCCTAAGTAGTCATCGACATCCAACTAATGAACCATAATCTGTATGCTTTAAATATAAAGTAGTAAGTTTATTTTTCGCTTAGTGCAGTTTCAATAGCTGAGACGACTTCTTGTTGGTTCGGTTCGGTACCTGGTTCGAATCGATTAAGAACTTCTCCGGATGAAGAAATCAGAAATTTTTCGAAATTCCATGAAATATCACCTGGAAAGGCCGCACCTGATCCAGCCAAATAATCATATAGCTCGTGTCTAGAATCACCATTGACCTCAATTTTACTAAACAAAGGAAAAGTTACACCATAATTGACTGAACAAAAACTTTTTATATCCTCATCTGAACCGGGTTCCTGTCCACCAAATTGGTTGCATGGAAAACCAACAACAGCGAAACCCTCGGAAGAAAAGCTTTCGTGTAGCTGTTGTAATTCGGCATACTGAGGTGTTAGACCACATTCACTAGCCAAATTGACGACAAGTAAAACCTGCCCTTTATAATCTGACAAAGACTTCTCTTCGCCATCGATAGTCGTAGCCGAAAATTCATATATGTTCTTTGATGTAGAACAACCGATAAGTAGGCTCAAACCAAAAACTGAAATAGCATTACGCATTATATCCTCCTGGAAGACAATCAAATTTATTTGGTCAAACTAAACAATCTAAAACATAATTTCATATTCATCGTGATCGCAAATCTCAAGATTAAGCTTTGCGTTACCAAATGAATTATATATTAACTGTATATTTGGCTGCAATAATAGCAACTAAAGAATACTTGAAGTAAAGTTTTAAAATAAGTAGTATCAATTAATCAAATTTTTTAGTGTTTTGGGGTGAAATTTTTCGGAATCCTTATGACAAACGATACAATCTTAGTTTTATTCGATCCACTGATATTCATGAAAATGCGAACAATAAGATTAGATGATAAAAGTAGCAAACGGCAGAAATCTCAAAAAATAATTTGCAAAATTTAGCAACCGATAATACAAGAAAAATACGAGGTCTTTTGGCATCGTTCGCCCAAATGGCTGTGGAAAATAATTTACGATGACACGGCAAGCCTTATAAGCCTTAATTGAGGATATTTATTTTTCTGAATTTATTTGTTTATTGGCTAATTTTTGATATCGTATGTAAGTTGATTTCGCTAATTCATTCTGATCAGTTTGTTGGTAAGCTATTGCTAAATTATTGAAAATTTTTGCATTCTGAGGTTCTAATTCAGCGGCAATTTCCAGCTGTTGAATGGCTAGTTTGGGACAATCCATCTTTAGATATACACTACCCAAACTATTTCGGTAAGTGGCATTTTCTGGGCGTAATTCCACCGCTAATTGATAGTGTTGACTAGCTTTTTGATAATGTTCATCCATTAAATAACACAGACCGATGACCTCATGACTAACTGGATTAGTTGGTGCTAAATCGAGCAATCTATTTAGAATCGAAACTGCAACAGACCACTGCTGACGTCGGGAATAGATACGACCTAATTCGATCCAAGCCGATGCCTGAGAAGGATTTGCCCTGATAGACTGCTCCAGATAGATAATCTTCTCGTCCTCCAAATCAATCTCTTGAAATTGTTGCAAATGTTGTCGAGATTGGTGGCGTTGATTTACAGTCCTGTAGAGATTCCCCAGACTGAAATGAGCCTTTTTGTGGAACGGCTCCTTCTCAACCAAAACTCTGAGTTGCATTTCTGCTTTTTGAAAGTCACCTAACTGAATCAGGGATAAACTTAGAAGATAAACAGAGTACGGGTCAAATTTACCATCAGTAAGGATCGTGTCAAATTCAGTTTTAGCTCGCTGAAACTGTCCATCGCGAAAATAGGCAATTCCTAACCATTTTCTTAACTCGATCGTATTATCAACCGATATTTTAATGGATTCATCAACTATTTTTTTCAGCAAACTAATAGTCTCTGGAATTTGGGAAAAAATATTTATTTTCAATTTAGCCAATTCAATATAGGATGCAGCATATTTAGGGTCAGCAACAATAGCTAACTCTAATGCCGACCGAGCATCTATCCATTTTTCTTTTTCTTTCATCAACATGCCAATTAAAAAGTGGGCGTTGGCCAAATTTGGATCGTGATCGACTGCTTTTTGGAAGTATTGGAGCGCTTCTATCTTCTGGTTTTCGTTTAATAACTCGATACCCTGTTTATAATTCGTATAGGCCGTCTCCTGAGCTGAGATAGGCAGATACCAAATAGCCCAAGCAGCGAAAATCAAGAATTGAAATTTTACACAGTCAATTCTTGAGAGTTCACAACAAAGTGGTAAATTATGACGAATTGTTTGTTTCAAGATTATTACTCGGCCAGTTAACACCAATTTCCTAAGACTTATTTCTTGCGATTTTTGATTCGGTCTAATATTTTGATAATCTTATGATGTCCAGCTGATTTGGCTAAGCTTATTGCTGTCTCGCCTTCCAAATTTTTTGGTCCGACTTCTGCACCTGCGTCCAGTAATTTGCATACTAGCTTAGAGTTCCCTCGCCATGCAGAATACATTAGGGCTGTCTCTCTTTCTTGGTTAAAGTGATTAACTTCAACCTGACAACTTAATAAAAATAAAACGACTTCAACAGTTGACTGAGAGCAAGCCAAAATCAGGGCCGTATTTCCATACTTATTCTGCTGATTAGGATTAGCTCCTTTATTGATTAATAGCTTGATCACTTCCAGATGGTTACCTTCAACTGCCATCAGCAGTGGAGTGTTACCTGATCGACCGACTATATCAATATCAATTTTCCTGTTTTCTAAGACTAATTCGGCCATAGATAAATTTCCATGTTTAGATGCCCATAATAACTGAGCGGGTAATTTTGGTTCTATGATCTTGAATTCCTGATTGGCAGGTATATTTTCAAAAACTTGTATCAGACCACTCAGCCATTGGACTTCTAGTCGGTCGACATTAGTAATCTGATTGAGTCCGAAGTGCAACCGTGGATCATGAGAACTGAGGTATCCGGCGTTACGATGTACTTCCTGAACCGTTATATCCTTACCAGCTTGCAACGAAACTCGACATCCAATACCGTCTCGATTACTGACGGTTCCTATTGTTTTGATTCGTATCCAGTTAGCTGAAGTCTCGTTACGCAGTAGTTCAAGTCTCTGACCAGAATTAGAAACAGCAACATCGATGTCCCCATCATTATCGTAATCCCCGAAGGCGGCACCTCGGCTGACCCTTTTCAAATTGAAATGTTTTCCCGCCTGTTTGGATACCTCACGAAACGTTCCATCACCAACATTAACAAATAGTTGGTTGGGTTGAGATGCCGTTAGGGTTTCAGATGTCTGGTCAATATTATGAATAACATGTCCATTCGCGATAAAGATGTCGATATCATTATCATTATCAAAATCATAAAGGCCAGTCGCAAAACCAACATATAGGAAACTCTGATTGGCTAAACGTGATTGGTAGATGACGTCGTTAAAAGTTCCATCGCCGTTATTATAGTAGAGCGCGTTGGTTTCATAAGATAAGTTAGTGACAAAAATATCCAGCCATCCATCTTTATTCAGATCTGCCACATCCACTCCCATGCCTGCCTGAGCTATCCCATCAAAACTATATGCACAACCAGTCATCAGGGCAACTTCATTGAAAACGCCTCCTCCACGGTTATAGAACAAAAAATTGGCTGTATCATCGTTAGCTACATAGATGTCTGGCCATCCGTCTCGATTGAAATCTCCAGCTACTACACCTAGCCCTTTCCCATTGAATAAATCAGCACCATCATCAATTCTGGCCCTTTTAGTGATATTACTAAAAGTTCCATCGCCGTTATTATAGTAAAGTTGATCGGCGGCTCCGGCAAAAAGAGAAGGGTGACAATACGAAAGGTTACCTTCCACCCCACAATTGAGAACTGGATCATCAATTGAGTATTGCAAATAATTAACCACAAAGAGGTCAAGAAACCCGTCTAAATCAATATCTAAAAAGGCAGCACTTGTGCTCCAATGTGGATCACTAACTCCACTTTGTAAGGTAATATCAATAAAAGTACCATCACCTCTATTCTGGTATAGTTGGTTAGAGCCAAAGTTAGTTAAATATAGATCTGGATCCCCATCGTTATCATAATCAGCTACGGTTACGCCTTGTCCATATTCTGTACTTTTGAGACCTGATTGGTTGGTAACATCCACAAAATTTCCATTACCCAGATTACGATATAGTTTGCTGTCTGCAGAAGGTGCTTGAGATTTTGTCCAGTACCCACTATTAACACAATAAAGATCTATAAAACCGTCCATATCATAATCAAACCACGCTAAGCCAGCACCAATAGTTTCTGGCAAATGAAAATCGCCCTCCGCTCCAGTCTGATGTTGAAAGTTAATTGAATTTTCCATAATGAACTGAATTTCGATATCATCTGCTACCAGATTGATCATTGAACTCAACAATAGATACTGAAGAGATAATTTTCGATACAAAAACATCATTTTTTATTAAAATCAAATCACTATGTCAATCTCTAAATCCACTTAGTAAGATGGGTGAGGACTAGAGCTTGAGGTAATAAATGTATTTTAGGCCATCACAAACAAGCTGAAGAGTACTAATTTAATTAGTGAAAGCATAGATCTACAGGTGTAACCCTCAGATAAAGAATATCTCAGCGCTATCAAAATTTAATAATTATTTATCAGTGAAAAAGCGGAAGAAGAACAAATATAAACTTAGGGTGTCAAACAAAGTATCTGACATGACATCCTAAGTTTATATAATTAGAAAAACTGATTTAAGCCCTTGCGAAGGCTGGAGCGAGAACCATGTTGAGTGGTAAAAAATACAAAGCGATATTGGTCTCAGTATCTATTTTTTTAGATCTCCCCAAATAGTTGGTAACTTATTATGATCGTCCACATTTAAGGCTCCATCGACGCCTTTGGTGAAAAGTTCGTTTACTTCGTCAGCTGTGACAGCACGGCTGAAAAAAACAAATTCGTCAATCACGCAAGCAGAGACCCAACCCCCTTTGTCGGTGGCTAACCAAGCAGTTTGAGGTGTGTCAGCCAATTCAAATTTAGGTACATTTTGCTTCACTTTTTCCTTGCCGTTAATGTAAATGCTAGCTGTTTTTCCATCATATACGTTGGCAACGTGATACCACTGGTCTTTTTTTACACTAACACCGCTAGTTACATTCCATTTGTTGCTCCAGCAACGAAGCGTATTTCCTGCTTCTTTGTATGGAACTAATCGATTTTCGCCTGAATCCCAAACAGAAAAGTAGTTTTGCTGTGCTGAGACATCTGTAAACTGAAGCCACATAATCACGCTGGCTTTATCCCTCATCGATCCTTTACCCAAAGGAATGATAACAGTCTCACTCTTTTTGAATTCTATAGCTTGGCCAAATTTCCCCTTAACCCATTTGCCTCCCTTAAGTTCACCATCATACTTGTTAGGTGAAGAATCTTTAGCAACATCACCTTTCCCTTCATCTAGTAACCAAATTCCAATGTTATCGTCCAAACTGAGTTTGGCTTCCAAGTTAGTCAACAGGCAGATTACTAGAAATAGTGAAATACTCTTCACACATAAAATTGAACTTGTATTTATAACCATCAATTACACCTCTATTTTTGAACTCAACTTTCGTTATCTGATCACCATACAGGAAACCGTCTAACGCTGCAATAATTATTATTTCCTCTCAAATGAATATTGGAAGAGGAATTTTGAATTCTTTTTGGTTTCTATCTTATTTCACCAAACAACAGACCAAAAATAAATTTCAAACCAAAATCACAATGAAAAACCCTAACTGTGATAATATTGGACGTTCATGTTTGATTTTTTATTACAAAACTTCTGAAAACAAAAAGAATTTCTAATGCGGATACTTGGGGAGTTAATTATTAATTTCTCTTTAGTAATCACCATAGTTACTAGGTTCTACCGCTTACCATTACCAAACTAGGTGAAAACTGGAATCGAAACCATTATCAAACTGAATCTTACCAGATACTTATTAGTTTTTCTTGACTTACTTTAACCAACACGAGGAGGAATTTGATTCTTCAAATGTCAGTTTTAGTAAAATATCATTCACGACCACAGGAAAAAACTAAAAAACAAGAAAGTCAGAAGAACAGCCATTATATAAAAATCAGACATTTCAAAAAATGTTGTCAAACATCTCATATCAAATAGGATATCCTTCACTGTAAAAACTGTTGTTCATAGATCGGCACACCCAATATAAGACGACTACAATACATAAACAATGAACAAAACTGATTCTAATCGATTCTAAAGATATTTATCAAGGCTACACCAAAAACGATTAAAAACAAACCCAAAATTGCTTGCCAAGCTAATGGCTGTCTATAGAATATATAGTTTAATATGGCAACGGAAAAAACCCCTATCCCAGACCAACTAGCATAGACTATTGGCAAAGGAATCTTTTGAATCGCGAAAGTTAAGAAGTAGAAAGATACTATATATGAAATTGAAAGGATCGTTGTTGGAATAAGTTTAGTGAAATTTTGAGAAGCTGGAAGAAGTAGTGTACCTAGAACCTCAAAAGAAATTGCTATAAACAAAGACAGGTAATTTTTCACTATTATATTTTTTACGTGGTTTAATCACTTGATGTGAAATAAAGCTAATAACTAAACCGAGCAGAAATAAGACCAGTAATAATGTTATCGTCCAGAGTGGATCTTTGAAAAATTACCGAAGGACCTTAGATGAACTATCTTTCAGTATGAAAGAGATCAAAATCCAAATATGATTTTCAAAGATATAATAAACAAATCGTTTACCCTGTTCTCTTTTGTATTTCTTTTCTGTTCTTTGGTAAGTGATTCTTCGTTCATCAAACTTTCATGGTATTGTAAAAAATCGAGGACGTTATCGAAATAGCAGGTTTTTTGCTTATAAAAGTCCAGTTTTATTGATTGATTCTACCAAACCTTCCTTCTCAATCCTATCAACCTCAATTTTCCGTAAACGTTCCACAAAATCAGACCTGATACGAAAATCGTTTTCCTTTATTATTCTTACAATATCTTCTCTGAATCGATACTTAACACTATCCTGAGTTTCATCATCGAAGCTAAAATCACGTAAAGTTTCCATAATTAGTGATTGTGCTGCAAGTCTAATCTCAAGCATAGTAGCAACAGATTCATCTAGACTGTCTATTTTGCCATCAATTTCGACTTGCATATTACATCCAGCAGCAGTCTCCAATATTTTTGTCATAAAATCTTCGACATTATTACTAAGAATTTCGGCGATATTACTCATGATTTCCCCTATTGTATGGACATTCGACCTTCGATGATAAAAAAGCAATATCAAGTATACTGGCATCAAGAATACTCATTTGGTTTCCCCGCTGTTTTTTTGCAAATTCGTCGCTAATTTTCCTGCAAAATACCGTAAATTTTGTTGATAAGAAAACAGTTTTATAAGATTCACTGACAACATTAACCCCATAACTATAACAAATTTAAGAATCTACTACTGATTCCAACAACAATAATCTTAACTACCAACAGCTTAAACTGCTAACCCTTCAACTTTGGCAAAATCAACAGGAAAAACTCGGTAACCCCCTTCCTTCCAACGCTGATTTTTATCAAATCATACGTGAGGATCATCCTCTGGGTATTGATGCTTTCGTCTCTCAGGCCTGTCAATTAATCCCTCATGTCAACCCAGTTCAAGCCCTGCATCTACTAAAGTGTATCAAGATCAGGCCTCCAACTGGTGGTAATGATCGCCCCGTTGGACGTCCTGGTTGGTTCCTGCTCTATATCTCTGAATCTTTATTCAAGCGAGCTTGGGCCAATACCTTCGACCTTCGACCTTCTATTGGCAGCAGCATCAAACTGCCGCTGCTCATCCTCGTTCGCTCAAACCCATTAATCGACCGAGTAATCGCTCTGGCAAACCTCGATCTTCTCACTTTTAACCAACTATAGCTTGATTTGTTATTCAGCTTAAATTAATCATTAAAACTATTTTAATTGGCTCCGTAATTTGATCTTCAAACTCAAAAGGTTGAACTTTGATCTCTGCTTAGGGGCACAATCTCCGCCGCATTGCTGGGCTTTATAGGTTTTTTGCTTCAAAAATGACAAAAAACAAATCTTTGAACCCTTTGCCACCAAACATTATATTATGATTGCTTCTGTCAACCTCCACTCTGATAGAAGTGTCTTTTGATTACAAGTAGAAATGCCTAGCTTGGATTGCCCCCCTTGAGCTAGGCATTTCTTTTGCCCGGAAATCTCGTAAATATTAAAAAAACTATATTGCTCTACTTTATTTGAAAACATAAGATCAATAAAATACATTTTTACCCCCTTAGCGCCTCAACGGTAACTTTCCGTTAAGGGGACTCCTAAATAAGTGCTTAGTATCGCATCAGGCTAAGCACTTATTTATTGCTCCGGCGCATGCGCCTTACCTAGGCTACTCCAAAAAGAGTACTTTTATCTCATTTGCTGTTCCAAATCTCACACTGATGCCACACTCATTTCGTTTGAACCAAAATCCTATTTCTTCCTCTGTTATTTTTTTCTAATTTTCTGTTAATTGGCTGTCAATTACAGATTTTTCCTGTAAAACTCGGTAAATTGCCAAAAACGAGAAAGAAAATCCTGTAAAAAGAGAGATCATGCCAAGATTAGATACAAAAACTATGAATAATGTTGCAATTTATACATTATAGTCAGGTCGATTGTGCTCTTGTGCCATGGAGCATTATCGCCTTTCTTTCAATACCGGGTGCTTAGCTGCTCCACTTTACACATCATAGCCAGCTAGGCATTTTTATTGGTTTTGTCAACGCCATTTGATTGCAATCGTAGATAGACTTGGCCAGATTAGTACGTTTTCACCCTGCTCGTAAAAATCATATCTAGCAAATTTAATCACTTAATTTCTATTTAGAAATAAATGCCCCCAATAATCTAGGTCATTTATAGGCTTTTTGTTCCTAAAATGGTAAAAAATAAACTTTTGAATTGCCTAGCACCGGATCATACATTAGGTTGTACCCTTATAATCCTCCAATAGTAAGGGCAATATAGAGTGCAAATGCCTAGTTTGTTTTTTGATAACTATTCCTTTCCAAACTAGGCATTTAATCAACTCAAAAACCTGTCATTTGCTCCGTCATTTATTTCTAATTTGCAGGTAATTTCTTTGTAAAAACCTGAACCATCCAACCCAATTTGAAGTGGTCTATTTCGCCCAACTATTTCCTCACAAAATATCCTGAGTTTGATTCAATAAATATTCCTAGAACTGGTATCCACAATTGGGACAGCTGTAGGTAGTAGGTAGGAAATCATCACCTTCTACCTCTTGGGGTAGATTCGCTGGTTCTCGTAGGATTATTTTTTCCCATCTTCTGTTCGGCATAATTTCCATTTATAAAAAGAATGACCCTATCATTCAAGAGCATTTATCGGGTTTTTTCTGGCTTCTACTCTGGTTTTTCCGTCGTTTGGTCTATCGTTTGCTTCAAATTTCCCGTTATTTGGCCGTTAATTACAGGATTTTCCTGTAAAACCATTTTTATTATCGAATCAATCCTCTTTTTTTATGATTACTTACATTTGAAAACGTAAAACCGAAGCGATACATTTCAATTGCATCTTATTGTTTTAACCCTCGTGCAACTTCCTTTCCGTTAAGAGGTGCGACCGGTACCTAGCTTTTTTTGCCGAGCTAGGTACTTTTTTTGTGCCCCCTAGATTTTTCGCTTTGACGGTTTTGTGGGCGTCATTTAATTGCGATCACGGTTTAATTCCTTCGGCTTTTGGTCAGTTTTTAGGTCTGCCAAAATTATCGGACATCTTTTTTTGAGCTTTCAGCCATTGTTGGCAACAGAACCCCCCAAGGTGTTGTGTAGAGTTATGCCCATTTCCTCCGATAACTGACATTATCAGACATTAACGATTCCCCTTTGTGGGGTCATGTTGGGTACTCAGTTGGATACGATCTGCTGGTTGAAATGGTTTAATTCTCTTCGAGAATTCCTTTTTCTTTTAGAGTTTTTTTAGTTGTTGCATTTTGACTAAATACACACTTGCTTCTACAAAACCTATCATTCCGAAACAAAACCCCAAAATTGCAAATGTTAACTCCATAATTTTCTCCTTTTAATTCACTATTCAAATCTGCTCGACAGAAACATGGATCCCATATAAATTGAGTCAAGACTCGGCCGTCAAAGTCTGGATTTATGATGTGGGAGGACAGTTGGTCAGGTGGATGGAAGTAGGGTTTCAAGAAGCAGGCATCTATAGCAGTCGAGAGAAGGCCATTTACTGGGATGGAAAGAGCCAGGATGGAGAACGAGTAGCCAGTGGAGTTTACTTCTACAGTCTGGAGTTGGGTGGAGAGAGTCAAACCAGACGGATGGTGATTTTAAAGTAGATTTGGTCGATAACGTCCGATAAGGCTCATTATCAGACATTATTTAAACCCCCTTCAGCTCGTTTCTCGATTGATTTGTTT
>JACLAC010024116.1_pt1 | contig 11926 bp, 7 predicted proteins | sample 8027881 | NCBI WGS metagenome assembly JACLAC01 (sample SAMN15725517, study PRJNA655200) | protist metagenome | isolation source: fluorescence activated cell sorting (FACS) single amplified genomes of... | place: Spain: Blaines Bay Microbial Observatory, Mediterranean Sea | collected 2016-01-19 | reverse complement strand
CGGACGAACTAGCAACAGTCTTGCTTTTCTTGGCTACCTTGGAGGATGCAGGACCACTACTACTGGGTTTCGCATCACCTTTTTTGTTCTGTTTTGCAACGTTTCCTGTAGCACCGGTGGAAGATCCCGTAGCACCCTTCTTTTTCCCCCCTTTGGAGCTCGAAAGCGTTGCTACAACTTTTTCGCCTTCATCAACAAAGTCTTCATCACCCGTCGCACCCGTCGATGCCTCGCTTTCTGATTCTTTTTCATTTGCATCGTCAGATTCGTTTTCTGCCTCCGCTGGGCCACTACTGCTATCGCTATTTTCCTTCTTTTCACCTTCGTCTTTCTTCTCGTCTTCCTTCTTTTCACCTTCGTCTTTCTTCTCGTCCTTCTTTTCATCACCACCTTTTTCTTGTTCGTCTCTCTCATCTTCATTGTCATTTTCCGCATTCTTTGGCGCTTGTTTTGCCGTCTTTTCCGATACTTCTTCTTCCTTCTTTGCTACGGCTTCCACTTTTTGGTCTTGATCGTCCAGCTTCTTCTTTATTTCCTCAATACCCGCCATAAGCTTTCCTTGTGACTTTTCCAGACTCCCCAGGCGTTTCATTGTCATCTCATGGTGATCTACATCGTGCGCGCCGTCAGTTTTCTTTGGTGCGCTCTCAGTTTTTTTCGGCTCCTTACCCAACGTGGAGAGTTTTCCATCAATTTCTGTTCGGCGTTTAACCAACGCAGCACGACGCAAGGTTAATGTCGCTAGTCGTTTTGATAGCGAGTCACGGATCTTACTCTTCTCACCTTCGAGTTCGTCCATTTGTTTTACAAGATCCGTAACTTCCCCTGATGCACCCGTAGTGCTTTCAGCAGCTTTTGGCTCTTCGGCTTTGGAAGCTTTTGGCTCTTCGGCTTTGGGAGCTTTTGGCTCTTCGGCTTTGGGAGCTTTTGGCTTCTCGACCTTAGGGGCTTTCTTTTTTTGCAAGGATGCTTTTGCATCTTTGCCTAAAATTTCTTTCTCCATATCGCCAAGTTTTTTTTCCAGCTCTTCCTTCGATGGCTCTTCCCCAGTTGCTCCAGTGGCTGCTCCAGTGGCTGCCCCAGTAGCAGAATCCGCCTCAGTGTCTTCGTCATCTTCGTCATTATCCACAACTTCTTTCTTCTCTTCTTTTTTTTCTTCTTTCTTCTCTTCTTTTTTCTCTTCTTTCTTCTCTTCTTTCTTCTCTTCTTTTTTCTCTTCTTTCTTTTCCTCCTTTTTCTTGTCTTCGGATACAACTTTCTCAACGTCCGTTTTGCTGCCAACAGCAATGTCTTCCAATTTCTCCAGCGTTTTCTCATTGACAGATTTCTTCTCAGTAACCACAGTACTGCTACCGCAACCGCAGGTTGGTTGGCCTAGGCAGCCACACTTGCTGCCCAAAGACTCGACCATTTTAGGTTTGACGTATTCTTTTTTCTCCGTGCAACATGTGCATGTTTCAACGCCACAGCAACCGCATTTGGTCGTGGTGGTCACCGTCACGGCACCGGTGGCACCTTTCGCGGCACTACTGCCAGTTGCACTGCTTACCGCCTCACTGGAACCTTCTTGTCCAGGGCAACCACAGCTTGGGTGAATATCCTTCGCCTTGCAATCGCAAGGAACGACGACGGGGTCGTGTTTCTTTTCATTAGCATGCTCTTCCGGAGTCTTCTGCACAACAGCTACGACAGATTTACCACCGCAGCCGCAACTCGGCTTCCCTTCACACTCACAAGGGTGGGACACCGCGACTGGGTGTGCAATTTCCACGGTGTGGTGGGTGTCGTTATGGGTTGCAACGTCTGCCAGTGTAGCGCCGCAGCACGTGCAGGAAGGGGTACCGCAACAATCGCATTGCGTTTTCACTGCTTTTTGCGCGCAGCACGAGCAGGTGGGCTCGCCGCAGCACTCGCATCGCTTCGATTTGCGCATGGCTTCGTTCATGGTGACGACGGTCATCCCGGACGAGGTGGCAGGAGTAGCAGCCGCTGGTGCCGTCGTCTCGCATGGGCAAGCGCCGTTGCACGTACCGCAGGGTGGCGGCGCCATTGAGGCGTTAAGGCTCTGAACGATCTTGGGGCGTTGGAACGCCGGTTCTTTATTGCAACAGGAGCAGGTGGCGACGCCACAGCAGCCGCACGGAGAGGCTGCGCCTCCTGTGCCGGCCTCCGCCGAGACCACGGTCTGGGTCGGCACATGCTGCACCACGGTAACGTCGTTTCCCCTCAACAAGGCTGCCGAAGAAGCCGCGCATGCCAGGAGCACCAAGACGGCAACGAAACTGATTTTTTTCCACATATCTATGCAAACACACGCTGAGTGAAACGTCCTAATCAAATGTCTCCCTTCTGCTCGGACAGACACAAGTGTTCTCTTAGACAGGTCGTAACAAACAACAAGGTGTTGGATAGTCCCCGTGCATTGCAATCGTCATCCCTTCTTTTGGTCCATCAAGAAGAAGGATTGAGCCATCAAACCTTTTTTCTTTATTTCTGCTTTTGCCTGCTTCGATATTCTCCCCGTAGACTCGCTGCCTCGCAAGCCTAATATTCTCCCTAGGAAAAATCGCGTAGGCCAGTTCGAGTATCTAGGGTACATTACAGGTACGCATTTCGTATAGTAAGAGCGTTGCCCTACTTCCCCCTCTTTTTTTGTCTCTCCACGGCGCATCGACTTCCTTTCTTTCACGCCGGTTAGCAGGGACACAGCGTTGATGCTCTGCAGCAGGCCCGTAGGCTTGGGGATCGAAATAGCATGGACACAGCACGCCCTTCTTTTTTACCGACCGATCGATTATTGAGGCTCAACACAAACAGAGAAGTAAACGAACTCCAGAGTGGTGCGACCATAATTCTTGAGCGCACCTCCAGTCGCACTGCATCCCCGAACGCTGCTCCTGCTGCTGTGCTGGATCTCTGTGTGGTTACTTTTTTTTTAATTTGGGAGAGAAAAAAAAAATCATGTTCAAGAGAGTTTTGCTGTTGTGCTTGCTCGTCTCGGCCGTTGTTGTATGTTGTTTCACCGTGGCCGACGCGAAACGTATAGAAGATTCCGTCTCGGACGCTGCGCCAAACGGCAACCAAGACTTGCTTCGCTTCGCCGAAAAGGCCGAGGCACGGGAGCAAGAAGAGGGCGAGTCGGAGGATGAAAGCTCCGCTGGTGATGATGAGGACGAGGAACAAACTGAGAGTGTGTCGAAGGAGGAAGCCAAAGACGCCATCAAAGAGGAGAAAGTTAACGAGAAGTTGAGTGCTGCCAAGGAAGAAATGAAGTCAACGGACGACGCCGTCAACGCGGCTGCTGAGGAAGCCTCGAATGAGGCTGGGGAGCAAGCGAAAGAAGCAGCCATTGCCGAGAAAAAGAACGAAGAGGAAGTGGAAGAGGCTGTCGAGAAGGCGAAGGCAGACAAGGAAAAGGAAATTGAAGAAAACGATAAAAAAGAGAATATCAAGAAGGAAGTCATGAAGGAGACCGTGAAAGAGGCAAAGAAGGAGGCGGCAAAGGAAGCAGCAGACGCTGTTGAGTTGAGCCCAGAAGAGATTTTAGAAAATGAAAAGACGAGGCGCCAAGAACAGTTCTTGACGTCGTTGACGCCGGAGGCAATTGCCAGCGCGGAAGTCGAGTTGAGTAGTGTATTTAGTGGCGTTTTGGGGAGCTTGCTAACGAACATGCTGAGCAAGCAGCCAGAGTTAGTAGAGAGGCACTTGGCCAGCGCAAAGAAGCCAGACCCAACAAAGGTCCAAATGGTACAAGAGGGGATCGCCGTGCCAAAGACGAACCTGTAATTTGGGAGACTGAGATCATCGAGGGACGGGGTGCCTTGTAAATATGGTTTTGAGGGACCTCGAAGGTTCTCGTGTGATTTTATTCTACTGATATGTATGACTATTTATTCGTAATGTACACGATGCTTCTTAACATATATTACGTAAAGATAACTTCGTTAGATAACATTATTTTCTCTTTCAGAACAATTTTTGGATCATGTCTGGCACCCATATATCGTGGGTTGGCAGAGCATCCTGGGAAAACGATTGGTATGAATGCAGATTGTGGAAAATTTTCAAAGTGTGTCAATACGAAAGCATGCTATGGTTTTCCAACAATGCTTTAGAGCCCAATCAACCATGGTGGGGGCTGTTAATGTCAGGCAATCCGGGCATGAGCAAGGAAAATGTCCAATAAACGAGGCATCCCCATGTGCTCCATGCATTTTGCGCGGGCGTAGGGAATGGGCAAGAATGCCCCCGCAAGGCGGAAGGGAAAGTGGCGGCCACATGTCATGCGCGCTTGTATTAGAGCACTAACGTAGTATATCAATATTTATAAAAAACTTTTTACGTGTGTGTGCTATCTTACAGAGAAGACACACTAATGCTATACAGCACAGTAGATGATATTCTTCATTTTACTAGAATTGCACATCTCAGCGGGTCTAAGTGATTATCTCAACCCTTCGACGCTGTAGCGTCTACGTAGCTCCCCGTTCTGAATCACCAATTGTCGTCATCACTATCGTCTCCATCGGGCATGATGCTTCTGTTCCTGCCGCTTACCTTACTTTCTATTCCAGCGTCTTTTGCCGTACGATGGCGCATCTTTGCTTGCATTAGCGAGTGGCTCAACACTCCCATCCGCAACTCCATCTCTTGGATTTCTTCCCTCAACTGCTTCAATGCTTTCTTGATTCGAACCAATGGCGACGTGTCCGTCATACTACTTCCCCTTTCTTCCATCGTGCTTTTGATCACTTCCAATTTGTCAGTAATGTCTTGGAGCTCGTTAGTGTACTCGCCAACCTTGTCGCCACTCTCTTGCTGAAGTGCTTTCACACTTTGCATCTTTTCCATGACTTTTTTATACTCCTGGACCATCGAATCGAAGGTGTTGTTCAAGTAACGTTCTCTAGAAGTTACCCGTTCCAACGAATCCTTGACCCCCTCGGCGATCCTGGCAAGAGAACGTCTGGCATCTGGCAAAGTCTTCGAGATAATATCGCCGTGCTTCTTGCTTTGCTCAATGTGGGCGCGCCACTCTTTTGCATTCGCTGTAGCGTGAATTTTCAGGCGGGGGCGAACACGTTCCAATTCTGTTTTCCAGATCAAAGGGTCAATTTCGCTCTCCATCTTTTCCCGGTCTTCCTCGTCTTCCTCATCCTTCGTCGTGTAGGTTTTCTCGCTGATCATCTCACTGTACAACACTTCCTCCTCTTCCTCCTCACCTTGATCCATGCCATCGGTCATATCCGCGTCGACTTCCGCCGCATCGTCAACTTCTGCCTCATCAGCAAAACCTTCTTCTGGATAGTCTGGTTTGCGAAAGCTAAAGTTACTCTGCATCAAAGCCCGATCGCACAAAAAATTCAAGCACAGCACGCAAGCTTCGCCGTACCCAGTGCGGAGCTTGGACGCGGGAAACTCCAGTGGCATTTGCATATCGCGCAAGGCTGAGTATATATTATTGCAGGAGGACGTTGTGTCATCGTGCCAGTCCAGCTGTATGTTCATTCGGCATTTGTCCATAAGCCAGGTAACGAGCTGAACAAAGGATTGAAACTGGGTTGCTTGGTTTCCCGTAGAGATGGAAAATGCTGTGCGAGCCAGTGGCAAGTGGTCGTTCTGGTGCAAGTATTCCCTTTCGTAATTTAGCAATTGGAGCTTGCTAAGGACATCCTCCATCGTTCCCAACACGTTGATAGTTGGCCCCGACGTTTCGCGCCTCTCGCGTTTATCGCCACCTTCGTCTGCCATCGTTTATGATTTCAAGAATGCAAGGTTGCCAAATAAGTTTAAAGAGGAAAAGCTATAGGCCTTTTTGAATTCAAACTATGAGGAAGGAAAAAGAGCGGGGTTGAAAAACAGCAAGACAAACACGCTTTGTGTACCGGTATCTGCGCTCGTATTCACTTGTGATCGTTGGCCTTCGCGGTATAAGAAAGCACACCACAGCGTAAGTTCTCCCTCTCGCCTCGTTATCACCTGTCGCTGATTGTTCAAGGTTTGGCCGGTCAATCGTTGAAGGTTGTCCAAGAGAAAAAAGGCTTTCATAATAATAATAATAAAAAATAACAGCAACGCATCATCATCATATTGTTTTATTATTATTATTTATTATTTATTATTATTACCATAATTGGTTTAATGCACCACTTTCAATACAACAACATTTTAATTTGGGTCATACATGGGATTAGTAGTGTAGGAACGAGAGAGTACTGCCACTGCACTCAGGAGGTTGGATTTTGTACTTTAAACTAGGGTCATTAGACTAGGTACACCAGAGATCGCATCGCCAACGCACACGTCTGTTCGTCGTAGGTACGTGTGGGAAGTGCATATACTATAATATACAGTATAGTGTATGCCACGTACCACACGTACAATATCTCCAATGCTGAAAGGAAGGTGTTGAAACGGGAGATTTGAAAAATCATCGTCTGCTTTCTTGCACTCAAGTACGATATTTGCCTAGGAAAAGACGCTCTAACTGTATGTCACATTGTCAAATAATCGACTCGAACTGTTTGTTGTGGGCTGAAGAATTAATTGTATGAATACAATAGTAGTGTGTGCTATATGAAATTAAAACAATGGAGGAGAATGGGTTATAGGATACAAAAGAAGCAAATAAGTAAAACAATAATAATAATATGAAATAAAAATAATAGATAGAAAAAGAAGACAAAAACCTTTTTCACCTCTTCTCGCTCCTCCATGAAAAATTCAAAATGGAATAACTAACTAAGAATTAAATAGGGAGTCCTCACTTCGTAGAATAGTGTGTTTGTCCTTTCCCTTTCCAAAAAGCTGTTGACCTCCAACGATCGATTCTTGGGAGACGAGTACGGAGCTTGCTAGGCTGAAATCGTACTTGCAAGGCCTGTCCGCAAGTAAAAAGAAAGGCAAGGCATGTTTGTACTTGGAGACTACGCCAAGGAAGCTCGTCCAGAAAGTTCCGCTGCCATACAATTATAGTAATGATGTGGATGAAGAATGAATTTTAATTAATAATATAATGCAAGTAAGTGTGTACTTCGGCTCTGCTATAATACCACACAAGATTGGGAATTCTTCGCAGACACAGAGCAGAGCACAGCAGACCATTGCTTTCGGATGAGCCCAGACTAAAGTAAAGCAGCCTCGGTGAAGTTAAGATTCACCTAGGAAGTGATCCTCGATATGACTACATAACAAGTACAAACGAAGCCCAGATCGACCGCCGAGTGGGGAAATTTCCAAAACGGCACACTATGGGGAAGCCTGGCGAAAAGCATTGCGAGTTTCAACGGTAGACTATGGGGAAACCAGGCCAAACGCTTTGGTCGTAATCTTGAAGCAATATATAATAAACTTAACGCAACGGCGTACTATGGGGGATGCCGACTAGGCTGAATCTTAGTAGAGGCACAATTTACAACGGCGTACTATGGGTGGATAATACGACGTGGAAAATAGCACGGAGACTCAGCATTGAAGACGATTGGGAATGACCGCGTTTTCTGGGACTGGCTGGATGTACACGCGCATGGGGCGGCTAGTGTACAACCGTTTGGCACATCTCGACTGCGTTGGATTGGAACTCCGTGACAACACATCAAACTGTTGCTAGATTGCTCTCGTTTACAGGCACACGCGCACCGATCAAGCACATACATATACACATAAAGAACAACCATGTCTGGTGGAATGAACCCTGAATATGACTTTCTATTCAAGCTTTTGTTGATTGGTGACTCCGGTGTCGGCAAGTCGTGCTTGCTCCTTCGTTTTGCGGACGATACGTACACCGAAAGTTACATTTCGACCATTGGCGTTGATTTTAAAATCCGTACGATTAACTTGGACGGTAAAACTATTAAATTGCAGATTTGGGATACTGCAGGGCAAGAACGCTTTCGTACGATTACTAGTAGTTACTACCGTGGTGCACAAGGTATTATCATTGTGTATGACATTACAGACCGCGACTCGTTCACCAACGTCAAGCAATGGGTAGCAGAGATTGAGAGATACGCCAATGAGAAAGTAATAAAACTTTTGGTAGGGAATAAAAGCGATCTGCCGAACCGTGTCGTGCAAACAGAAGAAGCGGAAGAGTTTGCAAAGGGAATGGGGTGCGAGTTTTTGGAAACTAGTGCGCGTACAGCGAATAATGTTGAACAAGCGTTCATGACCATTGCGGCTCAAATCAAGAATAACTTGAGCACAGAACTGCAATCAGAAGGAGTCAAGGCTCTGAAACCGCTTGGTAAAGGCACCAACGTTTCTGGCGGGAAAGGAGGATGTTGTTAGGTTGTTTTCTTCGTTTTACGGTTGTGCCACAGGTTGCCTCGGGCGCAAAGCCCGTCGCCGGGAAAGCTCTAGTGAGTTCTCGATTGGCCGAAGAGTATTTTGAAGAAAAATCAATTTGCAACGCGCGTAAAAAATAAAATATTATGAAAGATCATAGTTTTAAAAAATCTGGTATCACGATGCAGTGTACGCTCGCTGAGACCTTTCAGCTTGTTTTTTTGCCCTTCTTCTTAATAGTCTTTCGTCCTGTGCCGGCCTTCTTCTTTTTCTTCTTCCTCTTCTTTGGCCGAGGCAAGGTAGTTTCCATTAACTCGCCCTCGCGCATTTTAACCTGCATCACCATCTCCGCTGGAGAAATTTCGTCCTCTTTGTCCTGCCTCAAAGAATACCCCCGGTTGTTTATCTTCCCTGCCTCGTCCAAGAACGTCTCGAAACTAGTAGCTAGAGTCTTGTTCCCCGATAAAACGTCCAAGGCATTCTGATAGTATTGAAGGGCATTCCGGCTGTACCTGGTCGATTTTGCAAGTCGGTTTTTTATATGCACCATGGGCTTTTCGTCGAGCCATGGGCCCCGATTCTTACTATTACTACTGTTTGCCCCAGCATCATTGGCTGTATCACTATGCACAACAGACAAGTCCCGCTGGCCTTTCCACACTGTGCCTGTTTGGTAATGGGAGGCGCCGAGGGAACTACCAGTGCCATAAATGCGCTGAGGCTTATATATAACATACATGGCGTTCAGGCGATTGACCATGGCTCTAAAGTATGTTCCATAGAACGATTTTGTCTTGCCATCACTCACATATGTCGCATGATAAATATGTTCCAAATCGGATTCAGTTGCATCCACGATGGCTAAATCTACTGCGTACACACCGATGAATGGAACAAATCCTTTTTGATGGCAATCATTTACAAACTTCAAAAATGCTAAATGCTTGATTGCGACTTTCATCCCATTCTCATTTAGCCCAACGATACCATCAGGTGGCCTTGGGTACTGCGCTGTGTTATCTTCCAGTTCCATCGCTGCCTCGTTCAGTTTTGACAGCGTAGATGCTTTCGTATAGTTCCCGGACACCACCAATAGGCCAGTGCGTCGCGTCCGCGGATTAAGTATTCTTGAGTGTTGCTTTCGTACACCTGTATTAAAACACGCAACTTTTTCCTCCTCTGTGATTTTTGGGTATATCTTACTATGGTCAACAAATGCATTAAAACCATCTTGAAACAAGAGCTTCTTTTTGGCTTGCAATGCACTCTTTGCGGACCGATTACGACATATGCCATCCATCTCCCAATATCTACTAGACGGTAGATTGTCCGTAGCAGCGCTCACATCACGATTGCTGCCTTGCTGATCCAAAGAGTGGGTACTAGCGGATAATTCTACTTGGCAATACTGGGGGTGTATATGTCTGCATACTATATCATCGTATTTCTCTTCTGCCTCTTCGAGTTCAGGATCGATTAATGGTGGGAGCCCCAAGTCTTCCAACTCTTTCTTGCGCCACTGGGATGCTTCTTCGATTTCAATCATTTCATGCCCCAGAATAGCCTTGATACGGTTCGATAAACTTTTGATACGTTTCTGGAAATACTCTGAGTTTGACATTGCAATCTCGTCTCGACTGCTGCGGACGGTACAATTTATAATGTATAATGCAAAAGCTTGGAAAAATTCAGGCATGGATAATGAGCACTCTTTAATTTGCCGATGCAAAGCGTTAGCCAAAACGATTGTGCGCTCTAGTTCGTGAATAGAAACTTTTCCGTCAGAATCTTTATCCAATATACGTAGACACGTATAAACTTCGCCAACCGACCTATCTGGCCCTGCAAACCGCAAAGCGATTTGTTCTATTTCATGACGATCCAAATATCCAGAATTATCGCCATCGAGCTTGCAAAACAACACTTCTAGATCGTACTTTTCGTCCTCTTTCAATGCATGATTTTGAAAATACATGTCTCGCATCTTCTTCTCAGTCAATGGCGGAGGTCCCCATCCACGTCCACTACGGCGAACACGTTCATAGACCGCATTTTTTGCTGTATTTTCCATTACATAGTCCTCTATATCGTTTACTAATAATTCTTTTGCCCTGTGTAGGGATGGATATAGAGAATGTTCCCGCCTTGAAAAGGCGGTGCCAAAACCAACGCTTTGGCGCGTGCTGGCACTTGAAAAACAGCAAACTGCTTTGGCATGGCCTTTTACATCACTTTCATCTAACAAACCCAGCACCGTGAGTATTTTAGTAAATGTTTTGACGCTCAATTTATAATCTTTAGGGGAACAAAGACATTCTAACCAAATCTGTTCCTGCTCGCTGGACGAATATATATCTACTTCGTCCAACGCACGCTCCACTTCATTTTTGTATCCCTGAAATGTTTCTGGAAACTCAAAATATGGCGATCCAAATTTACAGAAAATCTGACGCATCGATCGTTCATAAAACACAAGTTCTTTGCAGAAAAATTCGGGCGAATCTTTCACCATTTTTTCAAAACTATAAATATTGTAGTGGATCTCATCGTACCATTTCATCTCACCTGCCAGCGAATCATTCGCATCATGGAAGGCTTCCTCCGCCGCTCGGTATACATATCGCTGTAAAAATACCTGGACAGCCTCTTGTGCCCCATCCCGAGCATATTGTGTCGGCATCTCACTGTAGGCCAGGGCGTAGATGGCCAACCAAAAGCCTTCTATCGGTAGCTCTGTTTCCGTGTGAAATCGAAAATTTAAATAAACATTGCCCCCGTGAAATGCTTGCCGTTTACAAATATACTTGCCAAGAAAACCTATCCAAGCTTCATCTTGAGGGCGTTTAGCAGTATCGAAGTACTTGACCGATTTTCCATAAGTGTTTGGGGGAATATTTAGCTGTTGCTTCTGCTCATCAATCGATTCGGGGTATTTCGCCGTAATTTGGCAGCAATATCGAAATATTCCATAAATGTACGCGTGGTTTATCTCATTGTCCATCAAGCGTAATAGTCGCACAAACTGCAAGAAACCCCCGAAATTCATCGTTATCTTCCGTCGAGCTGTACCAACTCTTTTTTTTGAGTGTCCAGGGAGCTGCAATTGTTGCGTGTTCTCTGCCTTCAATTTGCCCGCAACATCCGTAGTAGCATTACCGCAGTTCTTTTCAGGCTGACTTGGTTGATGGTCACCAATACCAGGAAATACATCAACAGCACGCTCAGTGACTACTTCAGTTATTTTGCTACTGTTCAAAGCAGTTGTTTCCTTCACATTTTGCAACTTCTCAACAACTGTATTGAAAACTTTTTCGACCGTCCAATTATTTCTCAAATGCCTCGTGTATCGGATAATTGACAGATCAATACGCGCCAAAAATGTTCTATATGCCCCTTGAATAGTTGTTGCAGCGTCACGTCTTCGCATCACCTCCGTAGGGCTATACTTTCTCGGGGAAGGGACCGAAGTAGACATTGTATTTGTAACTGTAGGGAAGAGCAGTAATATTTGTTGCCACTTCGTTTAAGTTTCCATGGCAAGAAAACGCAAAATCTGAGATTTTGATAAAGTGCAATTTAGGCTATATTCATAGGCAGTTGTTTGCCATATTTGTGGGCTTGGAGGATGTAAGATGTC
>JACLAC010013110.1_pt1 | contig 11928 bp, 9 predicted proteins | sample 8027881 | NCBI WGS metagenome assembly JACLAC01 (sample SAMN15725517, study PRJNA655200) | protist metagenome | isolation source: fluorescence activated cell sorting (FACS) single amplified genomes of... | place: Spain: Blaines Bay Microbial Observatory, Mediterranean Sea | collected 2016-01-19 | reverse complement strand
CGGAAGGCCGCAAGCCGATGCTCGTCGCGGCCGACCTTCAGCGTCCGGCCGCTATCGAGCAGTTGCGAGTCGTTGGCGAGCAGGTTGGCGTTCCGGTTCACACGGAAGACCCAGCTGACAGCACTCCTCTTAAGGTTTGTCAGAACGGCGTCGCCAAAGCGAAGAAAGAGGGAGCGGACGTTGTCATTCTCGACACGGCCGGCCGACTTCACGTCGACGACGAACTGATGAAAGAGCTGGAGCAGATCGATCGGCGCGTGCAGCCGCATCAGATTCTGCTCGTTTGCGACGCGATGACCGGGCAGGACGCGGTCAATAGCGCCAAGACATTTAACGACGCTCTCGAGCTGGACGGTGTGATTCTCACCAAGCTCGATGGAGACACTCGCGGTGGTGCGGCACTCTCGGTCAAAGAAGTAACCGGCGTTCCGATCAAATTTATCGGTGTAGGTGAGCAACTCGACAAGCTGGAACTTTTCCATCCGGATCGAATGGCAAGTCGAATCCTCGGCATGGGTGACGTCGTCACTCTGTTCGAGAAGGCTCAAGCGGAAATCTCCGAAGAGGAGATGGAAGACGCTCAGCAGAAGATGAGCGAAGGGAAGTTCACGCTTGTCGATTTCCAGAAACAGATGCGCATGGTCAAGCGCATGGGCTCGGTCAAGGACATCATGAAGATGATCCCTGGGCTCGGCGGAATGTCCGACGCTCTGGGCGCATCTGGTGAGGATCCGGAAAAAGAGCTCAAGCGAGTTGACGGTATCATCAACTCCATGACGGAATACGAACGTGAACATCCCGCAAAGATCGATCGCAGTCGGCGCAACCGAATCGCGACTGGCTGTGGCGTTGAACCTTCAGAAGTGAACGCATTACTGAAGCAGTTCGGCGAGATGGCGACGATGATGAAGCGGATGTCCGGCATGGGTGCCATGGACCGCATGAAAGCGGTTCAGGATATCGCGAAAAACAGTGATCCAAGCGGCAACTTTAAAGTGCAGAAACAGCGGAGTAAACGAGGCCCTCAGAACGCTAACAAGCTGAAGGACCTTAAGAAGAAGCAACGTCAAGACAAGAAGAAAGCGCGGAAGCGCAACAAGTAGCTCGCCCATTGGCGATGCTCGTTCACAAGGAGTAACTGGCAAGTGGTACGAATTCGACTGAAGCGTATGGGACGGACACACCGACCGTTCTACCGAATCTCGGTGATGGACGCGCAGAAGCAGCGCGATGGCAAGACGATCGAAGACATTGGGCACTACGACCCGATGGTCCAGGACAAGTCGCAGCGAGTGACGCTCAACATGGAGCGGCTCGACTACTGGATCAGTGTTGGTGCTCAGCCAACCGAAAAGGTCGCCGTACTGATCAAGAAACTGAAGAAAAACGACTGGGGTGCGACCAACGCTCCGCCGGAAGCTCAGTCTCCAAAGCAGCCTGATCCACCGGCACCGGAGGAAACTCCAGCCGAAGAGGCTGCCGAAGCCTCAGCAGAAGCAACTGAAGAAGCGGCTGCAGCAGAGTGATTTTCTGCCGTTGCTGAGCGGATGGCAGAGTGAGGAATTGAGAACGGTGATGTTTCATTTCCTCGTTTTACTTCCGCTTCGTTGTCGACAACCCTCGTCACCTTGTCACGTTTATGCGGTTTGACGTCCTGACACTCTTTCCCGAAATGTTCTCCGGATACGTCGGGCAAAGTCTTCTGAAACTGGCCATTCAAAACGGCTTAGTTGACGTTAAAACCTGGAACTATCGTGACTGGGCTCAAGGGAAACGAAAGTCGGTCGACGACAAACCGTTCGGTGGTGGTCCGGGGATGCTGCTTTCGTGTGAGCCGGTTTACGACTGTGTCGAAGCCGTCCAGGCGGATACAGAAGACGCCGGCCAACTGATCATGATGACTCCACAGGGGCGAAAGCTGGATCACAAACTGGTCACAGAACTGGCCACTGATCACAAGAGACTGATTCTTCTCTGTGGAAGATACGAAGGCTTTGATGAGCGGATTCGTCAGGGACTTCAGCCGATGGAAATCTCCGTTGGCGACTTTATCTGCAACGGCGGCGAAGTGCCGGCAATGCTTATCATCGACACGGTCATCCGGATGATCCCGGGATGCCTTGGCGACGAAACAAGCAGCAGGTACGACTCATTCGCTGAAAAAGGATTACTGGAACACCCACAGTACACACGGCCTCGCGAGTTCCGCGGGATGAGTGTTCCAGACGTTCTACTCAGTGGAAACCATAAAGAGATCGCTCACTGGGAAGAGGAACAGTCCCTTCGAATGACTCAAGAGCGACGAAAAGACATCTTTGATTCTTACCGGAAACAATATCCCGAAGAGGATCAATCGACAAAAAAGAAGAAGTAGAAATGGCGGTTGCAACTAACCGCCCCACATACCGAAATTCAGCTACGGTCAGTTGGCCGCAGCATCCCGGCTTAGTCGGCAACACCCGACAGAAACATCTCAGATAGAGAGGGTAAGTGCTCTTCGAAAAACGAACCGCACCTCTGCCGCCAGATAAAGGGTTGGAATCATGCGAAACGAAGCTTTAGATCTCGTCGAACAAGGCAGTCTTCGCGAAGAAGCACTATCGTTCGAAGTCGGCGACACTGTCGACGTTCATTGCCGAATTCAAGAAGGCACCAAGGAGCGAATTCAGGTATTTTCCGGCATTGTGATCGCACATCGGCGAGGCAACGGCGTCACAGCCACCTTCACCGTTCGACGTCTCGTCGCCGGCGAAGGTGTTGAGCGAATCTTCCCGGTTCACTCACCAAAAATCGCAAGCCTTGTCGTAAAACGACACGGTGTCGTGCGACGGGCCAAACTGTTCTACCTGCGCGACCGAATCGGTAAAGCAACCCGCCTTGCAGAACGTCGCGAAAAAAAGGCTGAATAGGCTCGGCAACTCAACTGCCCACATTGATGTGTGCAGTTTGTGACAGAACTCGGCATACTGATATTTTCCGTCGATGTCCGGGTAGCCTTGCGACAGGTTACGATGCCCGGACGAGATTGCTCTTAAGTGAGCCATTTCATTACGGAGCGGGTTTCATGTCGAAGTCCTATTGCGATTTAACAGAAGCCTCGACTGGCGATTGCCGTCGAGGCTTCTTTGCGCACCAATCTTTCCTGCAGAGATCGTGCTGCACCTGTTGTTCGGTACTGATCGTTAGCTTGTTCCTGGCTGGCTGTGGAAGCGGCAAACCTCAACCGGCAACGCCAACTGCGATAGAACGACCGCGTGCCAACTCAGCGCCTGTCGGATTTGCGAAACGGGTCGTAGAAGAAGTCGACGACTCAATCGACCTATCAGGCGTTGACCCGGATGATATCTTTGACTTCGCATCCGCACCTCCGCCGAACTTCCTGACTGCAGGAAAATCGTCAGAATCACGTCCACAAGACCGCTTCCTCGCGACCATCGATCCAGCGGCAGGCTCTTCACTTTTCGAAGTGGACACACTGGATCAAACAACAACAAGCGGAAACGGTAGTAATACGTCGCTCCCAGCCGGCTTCACTGCCATCGCCGGCGCACCAGTCGTCGACGGGTGGCCATCCCGAATTATCTGTAAGGCAGATCAGTCAGAGATGATGCTGATCCCTGCCAGTGATTCGGTACTCGGAACCGGGGACGGTCCAGATGATTGTGTCCCGGAAGTTCTCATCCCACTCAGTGCGTTTTACATCTCGAAGCTTGAAGTGAACGTCGCTCAGTACTCCTCGTTTCGCAGCCAGTCAATCAAGACAGGAAAGGTCGTTGAAAAGTCATTAAACGTCGACGCCCCGTCAGAGTTTCCCGCGATAGGTGTTGCCTGGGTAGAAGCTCGAGCCTACGCCCAGGCATCCAGACGAGAACTTCCAACTGAGTGCCAATGGGAAAAAGCAGCTCGCGGCAGCCAAGGACTGGCAGCTCCGTGGGGCAACGGTCGACCACTCTGGAGCGAGCCTCGCGAGCTCGGCCAGATCGATCCTTGCGGAATGTTTCCTGACGACAAGAGCGTCCACGCCGTACTCGACATGGCCGGCAATGCCCAGGAATGGGTACTGGATTTCTACAGCGAAACCAACCACCAGGATCTGACAAGCATGGACGCCAGCCGCCGGAAAAACTGGACCGGCCCGCGACGAGCATCTCAACCTGGAGAACGAGTCGTCAAAGGGGATGGTCCGGCGTGGGCAGCTTGGTTTCGCCGAGGAGTACGCATGACAGAACGAAGCCCCAACATTGGCTTCCGCTGTGTCCTGAATCTACCGGCTTCACAATAATCGTCCGACCGTAGGTCGCAGTGCTGTTGTCAGAAATCTAGTTCTGGTAATCCACTGGATCTTTGATTCCGTTTTGACTGAAACCTTCGAGACGCAGCGAGCAGGCGTCGCAGTGTCCGCATGCTTGTCCAGACCCACCAGGGTCGTAGCAACTACTCGTCAGGCTGTAGTCGACGTTTAATTCCAGGCCGCGTTTGATTATCTGTGACTTCGTCAGATCAATCAGCGGAGTGTGCAGGGTCAACGGTTCGTCGGTTTCGACAGCCGATTTGGTCGCCAGCCGGGCCATTGTTTCGAACGCCCGAATGTATTCCGGCCGGCAATCAGGGTACCCCGTATAGTCCAGAGCGTTGACGCCGACAAAAATATGGTGTGCCTTCAAACTCTCGGCATAGCCCAACGCGAACGACAGAAATATCGTGTTGCGAGCCGGGACATAGGTAACCGGAATTCCCTTCTGCATCTGCTCGGTCGATCGATCTTTCGGAACATCGATGCTCGAAGTCAATGCCGAACCGCCCATTGCTCGCAGGTCGAACGCAACTTCCAGATGCTCTGCCACATCCATGGCTTGAACGATTCGGCGAGCCGCTTCAATCTCAACTGCGTGTCGCTGCCCATAATGGAAGGTGAGGGCGCACGGCTCAAACCCCTTGTGACGAGCGATCGCCATCATCGTTGCAGAATCGAGACCTCCGCTCAGCAGCACGACAGCTTTTGACACAGTTTCTACTTCTCGCTTCGGCCCTATTCTCCACGTGTAATCGCCCGAGAATATTGAGCCGCCTCACTGGATTGAAATCACCGGTGCACCACGAAAATAACATCAAGGTGATTGGACACTCTGAATGGTAACGCGTGGATTGTCGTACGCAGGACCTCCGACATCAACGATCAGGTACTGCATCGCTCACCAGTTCACGCAAGTTGAGCAGGATCCAAGTCACTCAATCACTCGCCACCAGCACGACTGCCGCTTGTGTTCCGACCGGTAGCCCAACTAGTCGCCGCCGACATCTCTAAGGCGTGAACGGGGTACTTCGAGTACGTCAGCATGACGTACAACGCTGGCGCCAACGTCAGGGCAGGAATGGCTCCGACTCCTCCCGCAATGCAAACGGCGAGTGGTCGCCAGAATCCGCTTCCATCGAGTATCAGGGGAGCGAACCCGGCAATCGTCGTGAAAGACGTAGCGTGTTGATCGAACTACGACCTTCCAAATCGCCTTCGATGAACCAGTACAGGCTTCACTGTCTTCGTGACTTCCCGCCGGGATTCGAATTTGAATAGTCTGAAATAGAACGGCATCCCCGCACGTATCCCGCACGTATCCCGCACGTATCCCGCACGTATCCCGCACGTATCCCGCACGCATCCCGCCATAGCGGCCACGCAGACACTGCACGACCACCAGACAGACCGGCCCGCCAGGCCCTTGAAGACGGTGAGATGTTTTCTGTTCAGTACGTTCATCAGTCCCGCACGGGAACTACTCGCGGAGAATCGGTCATCCGCTGGGTCGGGTTCTGCTGATTGTCACTTCTTTTCCCGCCAGTACGGCCTTCAGCGCATCGAGTGCGTACGTGTGTCGACGATCCTGAAACTGTCCGAGATAGCGCAGTGTGCCCGTACTGTCAATCACAGCGGTTGTTGTCGTTGCGTTGACTCCGAATATATCAGCGGCCGAACCGTTTGCATCCAGAGCGATGGGCATTGTCAGTTTATTGTCCTTCGCAAAGGCTGCAACGGACTCTCTTGTTTCACCGGCACTCGCATCAAGTGCGATCACACCAGCCTTCCTGCGATATTGCCTGGCCAATCGATTAAGCTCCTGTTCCATGTCACGGCAACTGTGGCAGAAAGAGCACCAGAACGTCAGCACAAGAGTGCCATCGAGCGTCATGTCTCTGTTCCCTTGCAGCTCGCTCAACTTCCATGTACGGCCATCGAGCGTCACTTCGAAGTCCGGTACCCGATCGCCGACGCTGAGCGGTCTGTTTTCTGGACCGGACCGACCCGGGACATCATGCGGCGCAGGCTCTCCCCCGGATTCCCTGTGATGGTCCTGCCCTGCGGTGTGTTCTGCGGCAGACTGCGAAATCGCGGATTCCGGAGCCTGGCGGGGAGATTCCGAACACGAAGTCAGTGACAGGCAGACAACTCCAGCAGTAATGTCTCTCAGCAGTCGCATAATCCGTCTCCCTGTTTGCTCATTGACCACAGCAGAAACTGTACTGATTCCTCGCTCCCAACAAAACGATTCAGATTCATGGCGCCGATGGGCAGTGGATCACAGCAGCCCGGTCACGACGCCTGACAGGCCGAATTCATCTCGGAGACAGTCCAGTCCTGCCGCACAGCCATGCCCCGGAATCAGTGCAGGCATGTGCCTGGACGATTATCCGTATGCCTGCCGAATTCGCCGGGCCCATGCGGCACTTCTTTGCCTGTCAGTGACCGGCGGACTGTTTTCCGGCAGACGCTTCACGGAATCATCAAGCAACAGCAGCGGCTGTTCCAGCTCTTGGCCAACGTCACAAGCATGATCGAAGATCAGTCGCGAACGGACTTACCCGTTGAAGACTTTTCGCGTTCCGACTTTTCGCCCTTCAATTTTGCGCCGTCCAGCTTGTCGTTGCGTTTCTTTGCTTTCAAAGCTTCGTAATACGCTTTCAACTTCTCACGAGAACTATCCACCTGAGTCGCTTCACGACGCTTTTCGTCCGAGACCGTTTCGACATTCGTTTGCCCCGGTGGTGAGTTCGTTCCAAACGAAAATGCCGAGTCAGCCGACGCTTGAGCTTTGACGAATCCCGAATCCTCGATCGTCTTCATCCGAAGGTTCCAACTATGCAGCATCCCGAATCTATCGCTACGTGAACCGCGAATGATCAGTTGCCAGACACCTTTCGCGCTTTTCCCGTTAAACACACTGAGGCCTGGCTCTCGTTTCAGAAGTCCTTCCGGAAGAAACGAGTCTTTGAAGGGTGTCCTTGCTTTCGTGATTGGAATGCGTGCCTGATCATCGAAAACTGTCTGATCAAAGTGGTCTCCTCCGCCGCCCACACTCGAAAACAATTCAATTCGCTGTCCATCTGGCCCGGTCAGGTATCCATCAAGATGTTCAACGTGCGAATGAGTAATGGAAAGTTGAACGTCCACGTCGCGGATCCGAAAGTCGTCTTCGATTTCAATTTCAGACACGATCGTTCGATACGGAGGCAGTACTTGAGCAGTCTCGTTCCGATAGCCGCCAGTCGAGGTAGCTCGAAGCACTTCTGACGAGGTCAGCAGACCGTCCTTATTTACATCCAGCGAGGCGAATTCCTGCCGCTTATCCGTGGTCCAGGTCGTGGTAAACTCGTGCATGGCCACCTGGCCATCTCGATCAATATCGAGTTCGTAGAACCAGCCGGGTAGACCTTCCGTCAGATCACCAGCCTCATTCTGCATTTGAGTAACCAGTGCGAACAATTCTTCGCGTGTCAGTTCGCCGTCGCGATCGATGTCGACCTGTCCGACAGGAATCCCAAGAGTGTGAACCTCGTTCGGTTCGAGCCGGCCGTTCTTGTTGACGTCGAAACGGCCCATCAAACTGGCGGTGAGCCAGTGCTTGTTTCCGCCCTGCCGCCACCACTGCGATCGGTCCTCGCCCTTTTCGTCATTCGATTTGCGAATCTCGCCGCCTGTTCGTCGAGCCTTCTGAACGAGTTCGCCGGAGTTATCTCGCAGCAGTCGGCGTCGAGCGTAGCGTTGTCCCAACTCCAATCGACTTAGTCGGCCATCATCATTGAGGTCATCCGCGAATGGATTCCGGTGGGTCCACTCTACGTTGTCGATTTCTCTGCCATTGATGAAATTGTCGTCGTTCCTGTCGTAACGTCTCAGTGTCCGGTCGGCTTCGTCCAGATCTTCAAGGGTGTAGGGGTACCGGACTCTGGCAAGGCCAAACACCGGAACGAGCGGTTGATCTTCATCCGGCCCAAATGGCACGACAGTCCCACCTCCCTCGGGGCGTACTCGCTCTCCTGCCACCCCATTGGCCAGGGCGTAGTAGATTCTCGCCGCTTCCTGAAGTTTGTGAATCTCGGTGGAACGGTCGAGGTCGAGGCGACGTTCCCTGGTGATACGTTCCAAATACGGCCGTGCCAGCGATGTGATCTCGCCGGGATCGATCCATCCGTTCTGATCTCGATCGAGCCGCTCCAACGACTCACGCAGTCCAGCTTGTCCAAAAGCCGTTTCAGAGCGCAGGCCGAAACACAACAGCACAATAGCGCACGGCAGAATCGAAGCCAGCGTCTGCAATCGTGAATTCATCAATAGACTCCTGCTGTTTTGCTCGATTTGCAAATTCATCAACGCTATTTCTTTGCCGGCTGCTTCACGCTGCTGGTCGGCCGGACCCCGTCTGAGAAAATTTCCTGCAGAGACTCGATCGCGATTGATTCCGGAATTTTGACGAGACGAACAGCCTTCTGACTTCGAGCATCAATGGCTTTTGCAAGCTGCTCAACTTCGCGGAACAAGTGACCGGGCGCCGTGACAATCAGCGAGTTGCTCGGTTCGTGAACGGCGATCGTCATTTGAGATTCGAGCGTTTTCGCCGGCTGCGCGACCAGTTCTTTCTTCGAAGTCGACTTCTTGTCGGTGCTTTGCTTTGCTGACGGTGGTGCTGGTCGTTGTCCTGATTGAGTTCCACCTGGCTGACCTTGTCCGACTCCGGGAGCACTGCCGGCCACTCGTCCTTCGTAAGCGCTACGGATAACGTCTGCGACTTCGTTAGCCCGTGAATAAACTAGCTCGATAACATGCGACGTGCCGTAAGTCTCGATTGACGTGATGCTGTTATCTTTGTCGATGATCTTGAGGTAGCTCTCGACCTGCTCAACATCGCTGGCGGTCCCCTGCACGATCAGCCGGTTCAGTCGCGAATCTGCCACCACCGTTATTGAGCCCGCTATCATCGTTGTCGTGCCCTCGCGGGAGGACACCAGACTGCCGAACAGCGAGTCTGACGAGCTCACAAAGCCGTTCACCAGCGAATTCGAGTCACCCAGCAACGAAGCTTCGCCCCCGTCCAGCAACTCGGCCAGCATCCAGATCGCGTCGTCAGGCCGCGTGTACTTCAGATAAAATACGACGGGCGGAGACGGCGTTGAGTCAACCGGTCCAGCGATCGCCACCAGGTGATCTTCGAACTGGTCGAGTGCCTGTGTGTCTTCTGACTGAAGGATCAATCCACGCGGCGTGAACTGACAGCGAATCGCGGCTTCCTGGCTTCGAATATCTCCCGTCAGTAGTAGCGACTTTTCTGCCACCGGATTGGACCGAGGAGTATCTTCCGAAGAAAAAGGATTTAACTTCGTCGAGTCTTCAGAGACGACGCGTTCGCTGATTTCATCACGCGTGTCGTCAAGTGACGGATAAAGAAATACAGGATTGCTTCGCCAGAACTTGACCGAAACTTTGAGCAACCGTTCGCCCTCGCGACCTCGCAGCGGAAGAATGCGAATCCGATCGTTGCTTCCGAGTGTTCGCGACGTGCCACTGTCGAGTTCGGCCACAATCTCTTTGATCTGATCAATCTGATGCTTCGTCCCGCGGACAAACAAACGCCGATTGACAGGATCAGCATCAATTCTGGGAGCGTCGCTGTTATCGGCGCCTTTCAGTAGATCATAACCTCGCGAGTTTCCGTGCTTCGTGAACGCTTCTATTCCCGCCGACTCGCGGAGTTTGCTGTCATTCAGGTCGAACATTTCTTCCAGCAGGCTGACCACAACATACGGATCGACAGACTTCAGTGGAATGACGGCGAATTCGGCGTCAGAAGCCTGCAACTGCTGAACGGTTTGCTCAATCTCTTTCTGAATATCCGGAGTTGCCAGAGCGACGATAGTGCCAGCTGTTTCGTCCTTTGACAGCCGAACGGTTTCGCCAGCGAGCAAAGTCACCAGAACGTCGTACACGGTGTCAACATTGCCGTTCTTGACGACGTGTGACTTCAGTTCCGCGTCCCCATTCTCCGTCGACAAGCTCTTCTCCGGCTTATCTATCGCCGTAATCAAACCTTCGACCAGCTTAACTTTATCCTCGATGCCGGTGACGAAAATATTCTTCCCCTGCAGATCGGCGGAAAGACTCACGTCGATGCCGATCATCTCACCCGTGGCCAATCCAAGATGCGGCCTCGCCACCACCAAAATGTCTTCCGCATCGACGTGCTCCAGCGCGAAACTCTTGACGACCGTCCCATTGTCGAGTTCATTTGGCTGGAACGCGTCGATGATCGTCTTGACGTTCTTCAGCTTGCGAGCCGTGTCGGTAATCATCAACTGATTGGTCTTGCTGAAAACCGCCGGAGCCAGCATCAGTTTCAGAGCCGACAATTCGTCCACAGCGTCTTCTGCGTCCAGTTCGCCGAGTGGAAAAATGCACTTCACGACGTCGTTATCGTTAGCCTGTTGAAGTTGCTCGATCGTGACGAACTTCGCCAGCGAATCTAATTGCTGAAGGCTGCGAGGGTCGGCAAGGTTGATCACTGAAAGCAGTTGGCCACTCCGAACGAGCGTGAAACCCTGGGGCAAAAGAAACAAATTCAGCCGATCAAGAGCCTCGTCCGGCGTGAACGTATTCGGATCCGAATACGTGAAGCTTCCGGTCGGGACATCCCCCACATGCAGAGCAAGATCGGCAGTGTCTGCAAACCATTTGATAACGTCCCGCCATGGCATCCCTTCGAACGCAAAATTCAACGACACCACGTCATCGTCAGCCGTTTCCGGTTCCGCAACGTCTACGACGTCAGACGCCACCTCCACATCCTGAGCGCCAACCGGCATGGCGGTAAATGCAACGGCAAAAAGTCCGAGCACAAGTCGCGTGAAACGGCCATGCTGTATCGAATGGTCCAACATTGCGGATCCGATTTGTAAATCACGAGGAAAGGAACAAACGCAGCCAAAACATGAACCGGCAACGCTGCAAACTTTTGGAGGGCGTCATCGAGGGAAGTCAGGAGGGAACTGTCAGCGCCCGCGAGAAAAATTCGATCATACTCAACTCAAAAAACACCCACTACTGTGGACATTATTCTGGCTTCAAGCCGTGATTCCATTTGTGCTGGGCACAACTATGGCGACTGAATCGAATTCTGCCATCGAGCAAAATGTGTTCACCAGAGTACTTAAACTGTCGGATGAATCACAATACTCTTATGTAACATTGTGTACGACACAGCCGAAGGAACTGCGTGCAGTCTCAGAAGCAGCCTCGTGTGGATTTTCGTCCCGAACATTCAAATCTGAATGATCTATTCAATCCGAATGATCTATTCAATCTTAAGGTGCGCTTCTCGCTGGATCTGTCAGCATAAATCTAGCTGCTGTCGTCGAGCGAGCCACTCGATTGCAAGTCGTACGTCATCCGCGAGACTATTTGTCGCATTCAGGAATCTACCGATCGATAACCATGAAACTACAACCACGCCTTTACAAACGGATCAAAAGAATGCTCCCACTGACGACTCGATTGAAACCAGTTCTAGCGTTGGCGCTTGTCGCCACCGTTTGCGTCTCCGCAGCGTCTGCACAGACTGCCAAAGCCAAAAAGCCAAAACCACGACGTCCCGCATCCGTCGGCCC
>JACLAC010016204.1_pt1 | contig 11929 bp, 2 predicted proteins | sample 8027881 | NCBI WGS metagenome assembly JACLAC01 (sample SAMN15725517, study PRJNA655200) | protist metagenome | isolation source: fluorescence activated cell sorting (FACS) single amplified genomes of... | place: Spain: Blaines Bay Microbial Observatory, Mediterranean Sea | collected 2016-01-19 | reverse complement strand
CTGATGAAAGCAATCACCAAATCTTTACTTAGTTGCTTCTAAAGTCTAACTTACTAGCGTTTCTCTCAACGAGCAATCAATCTTTTCATTCAGCAGGTTCTCGGCTATACAGTCTCGGCATTGTACCATACCAACCAAAAAAAAGTGTCCAATGGTACAGTTTTAAAAAAAAACTGAACCAATAAAAAAGTGTTTTGCGCAAAATCGGTAAAAAAGAAATATCTCCTGAAATGTTCGGCGTTCTCGATTAAGTTGTTTGCGGTAGTACATGTGATGCAGTATCATAAAGCGGTTCTTCCATATCCTTATACCCGTTCAAACTCTGTTCAGGACCCCTGTGTTGGTGGTAGAGAGAGAAAGCGCGCAAGTAGCTCTGACAAGTTCCGAAGCAGGCTGCTGGTTAGTGCGAATCGCTGAGGTTACTATTGTGAAGAATGGAACAAGTCAATGAGACGAGGTCAGCTCGATTAACCTCCCTTGCAAGTTCAAGTTCGCGCAAGGCTATTACCTTGGGCATCAGCGACATCTTATCGTTGTTAACATTGTGCGCGGTTTACATAATTGGAATTGCACAGATCTTTGTGTGGAGTTGGAACCCGAAAAGACGTACCATTCTTACGTTTCAGATTAGCTTTATAGTTTTAACGGCGGCGTCTTTCCTTGGCTCACTCTATTATGTTATAACAGCAAAACGTGTAAAGCAGCGCAAGATTCGAAGTGTGGAAACGATGGAAGTGGTTCTTGCCTTCTTTACCTTTGCCATCTTTGTCTCGTCTTCATTGTGGGAACGGTCTATACCAGCTGGTGAAACTAGAAGCATCAAAGGCATAGAAACTCTTCATGCGGTCGCATTGGTCTTAATGGGCATTCGTTTTTACCTGCATGCCAAAATTTATTGCGTTGTTGATTTCAAGAACTGCACGGTCGTCTCAGATCAAGCTGAAACGGACGAAACTAAAGGAGGAAAGTCGGCCGGTTTTCATGTGATTTTGTATAAAGCCATGCGCGGTCTTTGGCGTCAAGGATACCGGCTAGGAGCTCTGTTCCTGTGTATGTGTATAACTTCAGCTCAGTCGCCATTGACGTCATTTTTCGTCGGCCAGGCCCTAGGCACGACAATGGCGCCTGGAATTGCTATCGTCTCTATTGTCGTTGTAAATGTGGTGGCTATCGCTGCATACGCGGCGGTAAGTTTTTTATTCGCCAAGCTCTCTTCGGTTGCCAGTCGCGAGCTGCAAGACATCATGGCCCGAAAAGCTCTTCATATCGATTATGACGCCAACGTTATCGATATGACGCCAGGAAGACTTTCTAGCGGTTTTTCGCAGGGCCTAGCCAAGCTTCAAGTTATTTGGAGTATAACTTTATGGGGTGGGGTCGTGGGCTTTCTGAATATGTTTGTCAACTATGCTTTCATTTTTGCTACTCATCCAATCATAGGCCTTGTGCTTGCGAGCTTTGTACCCATCATGTATTGCTTCCACTTTCTCAAGGAACAAGCTAGCGAGAAGAGTGTCGAATTCACCAAGTGCCTTGGGGAATTACAAGCATATTTGCAAAACTTTCTCAACTTGCGTCAAAGCGCGCGTCTATTTGACGCGGACCACTTCCTAATAGAGGAGATTTGGTCCAAAAGCAGCTCTGCTCAGGAGCGCGCTCTTTACAAAACAACGCTGTGGGCCGCTATTGTGCAAACAGCTTTGAGTTCAGTTGGTTTCATATCTAGTACGGTGGCTCTAGCCTTGGTTATCATTTTGAATTCCAATGAAACTCTCTCACAAGCCCAGGCTGTGGCTATGTTTGGCTACATCGCTGGCGCCGTTGGGCCTATCGCGAAATTGGCAAACTGGAACGAAAAGTTGATTTGGGCTGCTGGCTCAATCAATGACGTTTATGAGATATGCTACGGTGATAACTTGAAGGTCGCACACTCTGATGATGACATTGTGGAGATCGCCGAGCACCCTGAACAAGTCCAAGCAGACGTTTCAAGGGAAGCGAAAGGTTTAAAAGAAATCGTGGTGGATTGTCAAAATTCGAATCCAGCAGAAGTACTTGGTGCAAGGGCCCCGACGGTGCAAGTAAATGGCTTAACAGTTACGTATCCATCTAATGAAACTGCAACTCTTGACAATCTGAGTTTGCTTGTAAAGGCGAAGGAGTACGTGGCTCTTGTTGGAAGCTCAGGCAGTGGGAAAACCACACTACTCAGGCTTATGGCCAACATCCTTTCGGGCGCAGAGCCGGATAACGGCCAGATTCTCATCGAGGGCGTAAGCAACAAGCACTACAGGCAAAGTGCAATGGTGCTACAACACGCAGAAGTCCTCGATGGCACAGTTAAAGAGAATATCTCTTTTGGCGCTCCGGTTGACTCTCTTCAAGATTTAATTGAAATTGCGAAACTGGCTGAATTACATGACACCATTATGAATCTGCCAAATCAATACGATACTCTCATTGGTGATCAAAGCGATGTTAAGCTCAGCGGAGGACAGCTGGCACGTTTGAGCCTTGCGCGCGCTCTCTATCGTAGGCCAAAGCTTCTGCTTATCGATGAAATCACATCTCCTTTGAGCGCAGAGCTCGAAAGCAGTGTACTTACGACCCTTCGAAAGCTCCACGACACCACAGAAATCACAATTATTCTTTGTACCCACAGTCTCTTTGCAATGCAGTCAGTTGACAAGATATTTGTGCTTGACCAAGGTCACCTGGAAGAGAGGGGGTCGTTTTCCCAGCTGATTGGTCATCGCGGAGCGCTTTATAATATTGTGAAAGACAAGTTGTAGTTACATAGTCATTGTCGTTAAAATCAATTACTGCATACTATTCATTTGAGGCTGTCGCAACCAAAAGCATTAGCTCGCAGTTACCCTCCGCCCTTGGTTTTCTTTCTTTCCTTTCCTTTGACAAGCTTCACTCAGGCTAGTTGAGTCAAGTTGGCCTATATGTAGTTTGTTTTTGGGTTGAACTTGAAGACAGACGCACCATTTTCTTGGTAACGGTGGCTTGCCCTGTGGGCGAACACTATATATATATCATATCATACCATGAGGGGTACGACAGACGCACCATTTTCTTGGCAACGGTATTTTGTGGGGGCGGTGTGAGACACAACCCGTGCAACTTGTGTCGAATACCTGCGCCAAATAGCTCAGGCTCCGCTTTAGATGGTTTGCCTAAACTTTTCCTTCGAACCTTATATCCATCCGTTCCGAGTACTTGATTGATTAAATGCCATTCCACACCCTGTCCAGTCGCACTTGAAAGGTTTCTCCCCAGTGTGAGTGCGCATGTGGCTTGTCAAAACACTCGATTGATTAAAAGCCTTTCCACACCCTTTCCAGTCGCACTTGAAAGGTTTCTCCCCAGTGTGAGTGCGCATGTGGCTTGTCAAAGTACTTGGCCTGCCAAACGCCTGTCCACAACCATCCCAATCACACTTGAAGGGTTTGTCCCCTGTGTGGGAGCGCATGTACCTTTTCCTCGATGACATGCTCGGCTAAATGCCCTGCCACAACCCCCCCAGTCACACTTGAAGGGTTTTGTCCCCTGTGCGGGAGCTCGACTGCGCCTGCTACGCAAGATGGGAAAGAGGAAAGCAAAAAAAGGTTTTCCACCTCCCAAAAAAACGAACCTAACCTAACCTAACCTAACCTAACGGTGAGTTCGGGGGCAGCCGAGAGGACGGCGGCGTGCCAGGTGCGGGAGGCAACCCTCTCGGGGTCTGATGGAGGCGCTGCTGCAGTCGTCGCGCACGCTCGCGGCCATCGCGAAGATCGGGGGCGCACAATTTGATCACGCGGTTCGCGCTGTCGCGTCCCGCGCCGCGCTACACGGCCGCTCGGCCGCATGCAATGGCGCTGGTTCGCTCCACGTAACCGGCATCGGCAAGTCTGGTGTCGTCGGGCAGAGGCTGGCGGCTTCCTTGCGCTCTTTGTCCGTTCCCAGTTACTTTACGCCCGCCAGTGATTGGCAACATGGATGCTTAGGATCTTTGCGTGAAGATGATTCACTTGTCGTTGTCAGCCATAGTGGGACAACAGCAGAATGCGTCAATGCTCTTGCTACCATTCGTAGACAGCCCCGCTTGGATGGAGTCATTATTGCTGGCATTTTTTCTACCTTGAAAAGAAACGAGGTCAAGGCTGGTCTTCACATCGAATCATATTGCAATCTAATTCTACCTTATCCATTTGGGGACAACGAGGTCGGGGCAGCGGATACACTTGGTGGGCGCTGTCCAACCAACAGCATCCTTGTTCAAGAGGCACTTGTTAATGCGATACTTGAGCAGGTGATTCGTATTAATAGCTTTGAGGAAGAAGATTTCCTTTTGAATCACCCTGCTTGAGGCACGATTGCACCTTAAGAAAAAATGAATCAAAACTAAAAGAAAGACAGAATATGAGCGCCTGTGCTAAAGAGGTTCAAAAGAAGAACGGGAAAATGAGCCACTTTGCCCCCATGGGGCAGAACTATGTGCTTGCCTTTGCATTCATTGAAGGGGTTTTTAAATTCTCATCCAAAAATGAAGTTTGTAGGCGCCAGCCCCGGCACGCGAAAAAGACGCTGACGAAGATCTGGCTGGGACACACGTGTCCTCAACAGCATTAAAACTGGATCTGTGTATTTATAATTTCATTGGATAACAAGAATATCCCACCTCCTCCAAATATTTCACCACGCCTTCCTCAATTCACCCACCTGGTGGTTTGCCCTGGGGGCCAACAATTGAATATCATATCAGTAAACAAAAATATCCACTAGTTTAAATTTCTGGTATGGTGTACATAGAAATAGACCAATATTGAATGCATCAGTGACGTAAGCTTTGGTCATAAGGCAGGTGGTCATCTAAAACCTGCATTGCCAACAAGACATTTTTGCCTTGCGGCGAGCTTTCTCCCCCGATTTCGCTGACGAAATCTGTAATGTTATTTTTGACTATGTTGAATCCATTCGCCCCAACCCAAGCCCGAACCTTGGCGTATGCCTGCCGTGCATCGACAACTACAGTGAGCTCAAGAGAAACATCGTCACGCTTTGCAACAGCGTTCGAGATATGTCTAACAATGAGCGAAGCATTGTTTTTGAGCCACGCAGCGATTGCGCTTCCTTTGACTTGCGAGGAGCTTCCCACCCCGACATTGCCGCCTAGCTTGGAGCACGAGTGCTCAATTATTGATATCAGTTTTTCTAGCTGATCGCCAAGAGCACCTTTACCTTGTTGAGGCGGAGCGGCGGGAGACGGTGTGGGGGACGCAATTGAGTCGCAGGAATCGAGTGAGATGCCGCTGCCAGAGCGACCACCCTTGTCGTCGAAGCTGAGCAGTGCCTTGGCCTCGTATCCTCTAAATTCGGAGCCAAAATCATCCCGGAAAAAGTCCGTGTCGTGCAGAAAGTGATAAAAGTCAACAACATTTCGCACTTTTGCCGCCTCCAAGTCGGCATTCTCCGGCATATTGAGCATATCTGCAAGTCGAGCGAGTGCCTCCAAAAACCCTGTAAAGGTTAGTGTGACTGCTGAGCGCCAGTACTGAAGTGGTTCACGAAGGTTGCGCAACGAAAGGGCAAAGGCTTTTGCCACTGTGTGACGTGGCATGTCCTCGATGACCGTGCCAATGGTGACATTGACCACTTCGTTCCAATCGGGCAGAGCCATGCGTTTGTCTTTGCACCCTCCCCAAGAGTTTGACGCTAGCGTTTTGCCTGCAAATGAGTCAAAAATATCTCGCAGCAGGTCCACGCTATCGAGGAGAACATCCATCACACGCGGGGTGTGGAAGCGGTTGATGTTGAAGTGGTTTGGAGTCAGCAACGGTTCATGCTCGAGGAAGGGAACCATATTGTCCTGTAGCAAGGTGCTTAGCGCGGCGTCAGGAGAAAGAGTGACGCGTCCGCGCTCGCCGTATGCAATGATTGCACAACGTAAAATGCACTCTAGAAATTCAGAGCGCAATAGAGCGTGCCGTTGTTTATTCAAGTTGATCACAGGAATGGATTCGAGCTTGGCTACTAAGTGCTCGCCAGGGCTCCCAGGCGAAGGGTTGCGCGCAGGACTGTGGCTGATGGTCGACTTAAAAGCCAACTCATAGCGCGCGTGCTGTGTCTGGTCGTCGTAACCCGGGACTCTGCAGTCACTTAAGAGCTTGTGGAAGCGCAAAAGCTTCAACATGACCATGCTTTCCATTTCACCAGAGTGAGTATGGTCGTTGGCATGGTCAACCGCGTAAAATCGAAAGACGGTAATCAAAATTGAGGCATATTTGGTCATCACAGTAGAGACACGTTCCCTCTCTTCATGACTAGTCAACAGCTTAGTCTCGCCGGAAAACTGTAAAGCAATGTCATTAGCGACGCATTCTTCGTCACGCTTGGCACTAGCCCAGTGCTCGTTTGGCTCAAATTCTTTGATAAGCATATTTTGCGCTACCGACAGATTGGACTTGATTTTGAAAGATTCTGCACTTGAATTCGCTGCAACGGGGGGCGCGACGCTCTTTCTTCCGAATAGGTGCGCAGCACGGTGTGTCGACGAAGGGTGCACTTCGCTGGACGCAGCGCTAGCTGCTTCGTTAGGGTCAAAGTTCACAAAATATAGCTGTAAGTGGTCAGATTCTTGGTCAAGAACTTTGCCAAGTTGTCTACCGAGGTGGCCAATCAACGGGTGGGTGGATTCACATCGAGTCGGGGGCCCAGCCGAGACACTTAAAGTCTTGCTACGTACGGACGTAGTCATAACGTCGTCGACAGGCCGCTTCTGCGCACGGTCTTCCTCCCCCATGTAGCAAAACATTGTCAAAATGGCAACCTTGCTTTTGCTGCTCATTTTGGGCACTTGGTCGACATCTTCAGAGCAAGTTCCTTGGGTCGCTTCAGCGCCTTCTTGCTCACTGTTGATGCTGGTATTCCGAAGCGAACATAGAGCGTCAAGTCCAATAGGTACGAGCAGCTTCGTCAAGCGTTCTTCGAAAATTCGCGCTCGAACTGGCGCAACAGGAAGGGGCGGCACTGATGCCTTCAAGAAAAGAAAGAACTCCTGACCGTCAGGAGCTTGAAACGCGGGCGCATCGTGGAGCGGCTGGCGAAGCGTGTGTTTGTCAAATTTTGCCAAAACCTTGTCCCAGTACTCGTCCCTGGTTTTCGGATCTTCCTCCAGATAACCTTGGAACGAGAAGCGCTTTGTGTTTGTGCTAGCTTTGTTGTCACAGTTAGGATGAAACGTAAAGACTGGCCCGTCCAGTTCGTGTGCTGCCATGTGGGCCTCATTTACGCATGGTCCATTTCCAGCGCCCTCCTCGATTTCTGCAGCAGCTTGATTTTGCTTGGCCTGTCCTCGAACTTCCTGCACATCGCTGTCGCCAACGCGCTCGAGATTGGGTAGAGACTTGGTGTGTGCGTTTCTTTTTGCTTGCTGAGCCTGGCGCTCCTCGCGCTTTTGCTTCTGCAAGTCTAAGACATGCCGCTGCTGTCCCGGTGAGTATTGGTCTTGAAACAACAATGGCAAAAGTTGGACTTTGTAAGCACCCTTAGTGCGAGGCGTGGCGGAAACGGAGATGTCCTTGACGGCGGGGAAAAAACTGATTTCTTTGCTCGGCCGTTTGATCAGCTCACTCTTGATTCCTTTCATTTCGGCTTGATAAAGCCGGGTTCCATTGCACGGGTGCTTGCGCAGAGGGACAAGAATCTCGCATACGACGTCCTGGGTGCGCTTGGTCATGTACTGGCCTTCTTTGGCAGAACCTAGGCGCAAGAGAAAAGTAAAACCTCCATTCATACTCATAATTTCTTGATGCACACGTGAGAGAGAGAGCTGACGCAGAGCTAGAGCAGCGGAATGCTGAACTTGGACGTTTGATGAGCGCAATAGCTCGAGCAGGCACTCAATCCCGCTTACTTTGGCGATGCTGCTCACGCCTTCGATACTGGTGTCTCGAAAAAGCATTGCTAGTCGCATGAATAAAGTGGACACGCAGACTTCGAGTGAAGCATTTTTTGACTGCATCGCAAACTCGGCCATGTTTTTAAGCAAGGACGCAAAACGGGTTTCGTAGAACACAGTCGGGCGTCCAAACAAAAACGAGCGCTTTTGCCATTTTTCGCGTTCAGTTTCCATTCTTATGGCAGGTTGCCCATGCTTGCGCTCGTCGGCGCTGCCTCTTTCGCAAGAATCTTCATCATCAGAAAACTCCTCTTCGTCCTCCTCCTCCTCTTCCTCTTCCACTTCTTGTTCAGCATCTTTGGCAGCTTGTTCTTCTTGTCGTCGCTCTTCTTCCTCTTCGGCTTCCATGAGTTGTGGTCCGTAAACATCGTCAAGGTGCAAACCCTCTTCTGCATCGTCAATTTTCATTTCGTTCACGTAACGGCGCTCAAAAAGAAGTTCCCACAGCAGCCACAGAGCTGTTTCTTTGGCACCGCTATCAAAACGATCGTTTAAGCCTACGAAAAACAACTCGCATACAACTTCTTTGATGTTCAGCATAGTGTGGATTCTGGGCTCTTCTCGGGACTGGGACCTCGCCAAGTCTCTCAACTTTTCCATATCAGCTATACGCTGAAGACGCTCTAATCTGCGAAATCTGAGGCGAGAGGATGGGATTTCATCAAGTTCCAGCGAGATCTCAGATTTCTTTTGTCGCTCTGCGCGTCGCTCTCGAGCAATCGTAAACTCTTCCTTCTTTTTGGCAATACGTGCTTTATGTGAAGAGATAAGTCGTTCTTTGCTGATGCGAAAGAGGTCTGATATTGTCGCAAGGAGAAGCCTTGTACGAGCGCGTACTGCTTCGGTTGTAGCTTTGAGAATGCAAAGGTCGGCACCTGAATTCACAACTGCCCTACCATGCATACTTTGATAGGCGGGGTCCTCTTCAGTGCTCAAGCTAGGCTTGCCCTCCCTCGTGCTGTTCTCGTTATTATTGGTGTCGTTGTCGTCCTCGCATTTGGCTTCACTGTTACTTCTGCTGTTAGTTCTGGTGCCCGCACCCTCGTCTGTCGAGATTGGTAGCAAATATTTGCTCCGCGTTTTCTCTTTGGCATCCTCGAATTTCACGAATGCCTCGACAGCATCTCGCTGTGTCTCGTAAAATCCGATGATGCTACTCGCAGCCCGAAGACTACGAGGAACAAGCGTGGTTGTCTCAAGGAGGCTGCGCTTAAATGATACCGCAGTCCACATCTGAACTTCCCGCTCATACGACACATTTAACAAGGCGCGGGAATCTAGACCTCGGTCGCTTTCGTAATCGCAAGCCTGTGTCACCACACTGCGCAAATTTGTGTTGTTGCCGACCATATGGCCCACTAGACTATTCGCCAGTTCCTCCAGCTCATTATCTGGTCTGTCAAATCTAGAGTTAATGTGCCACAACGTGAGAAGAGTAATCTCAAACATTGGTTTCGTGACGTCCACGGCCAAATTCGCGAGAACCCGTCCCATAACTTGGTAAGTTTCCGAATGTGCAGCTAGTTTTCGTGCTGCATCGTCCGCAACTTGGTCGCTACTGGTAAGGACGCCGTATAAAACACACAGAAGCGCGTTGCGGGCGTCGCCACGCGAACTTTGAAGCAATTGCAGCATTAGTGAAACGCTGAAATTTTGCACGTTGGGCGCCATGGCAAGCATCAGAGCCGCTTTGCTAGCAAGGACCAAGCTCTCTTTTGCCTGGACGTAATGGCGCATCATGTTTAAGACAACAACAAGGGCCCCGTGCTGGTTGAGGCGCTCGCAGCACTCAGGTGTGCTAAAAGCCTTTGCGAAAATTGCCTTTGAAATTTCAGCGTTGGAATGGCACAGCCGCAGCTTGGAGAGTACTAATTGGTCGAGTTTTGGATCTACGCTATCGCCACTTGTGCTTTTAAACACCTCCAGTAGAGCGTGCGTCGCTTTGACTTGGTTGAGAGGTGATTGTGTATGAAATACGTTGCGTAGCAATGTTACTAGCTCAGGCTCTGCAGGGGGGCGCCCATGAATGTTGCAGCCTTCCACCCATGATTTGACAGCGCAGCAACAAGCTTGCAAGAAAACATCTAAATAGCGCTTGCTTGAGGTGTGAGTTTTATCGCTGCGCGCTAGATATGCTGCCAGACCAAGCGTTGTTAAGGTGCGTAGCACACGGTCCGTCACAAAGCTCAAATGGCCGGGGTTGGCCTCTCCAAGTTGCGAAAGGAGGCATAGCGCAGGCACGCGCTTCAAAATTTCGTCTACGCCGAGGGGTCTTTTAGTGACATTTGCTCTTTTGCGCGATTCTTTGTGCGATTCTTTGTGCGATGTGCCGCGATCCCCGGATTCTTCACTGTAAGTTTCATCGTCGTCATATTCCAAGACCCCCAGGAGAAAATCAAAGCAGCGTCCATGCCCATCCCCTTCCAGCTCTTTTCTTAGAGATGTTAGTGACTTGGGCCAGCAACTCGTGAGTGTGGTAACAACAAGCGCTTTCATCTTGGGAGACACTTGTTCATCATCGCAACAGCAGAGCTGCAGTAGCCGGTCGACACCGCGGCCCTCAAGCATGCGCCGGAGCCCAGAATCGCAGCACGTGAAGGCTGCCAGTAGCCCTACTAGATTGTCACAGGGGTGAAACTCTTTCAGTGCTACTTCCACAGCGCCCAGTTGCATGATCAGAACTTCACGAAGCTCCGTGCTTTTTTCGCACATGGACCAAAGAGCTCCATAAGCTATCTGGGAGTCGGTTCCGTCTTCCAGCAAGGCTCTAAGCAAATTTCCATGAGAGAGAAGATGCTGGTGCTCAAAATCTGGCCCCCAACAAAACTGCCATAGCGCAAGAGCCAGTCGATCTGGGTTTGGAGAAACACCATTTATACCGCAACACTCGCGTGCGAGATCCGAAAACACGCGATGAATCGCGCTCACCTTGACTTCATGAGCAGATTGAAGTCGCTGACCCAGAACACACCGCAGATATTCGTCTGTGATAATTCGGTGTCGCTTGCCTAGCCGTGGGTGCCAAACCCAAAGTTCAATATTTTCATGGTTCATTGCCCGTTTTCTTCGAAAGCCAACCTCGCGAGAATATACAGTGAGAAGGTGCTCTATTGTTGCTTCGCGGCAGTCAAGTACGGCGCCTGAGCTCCCAAAAGCCCGCAAAAGGCTCGTCTCACCCGGTGACCGAGGCTGTCCTCGCTGAAGCATCTGCAGCGCTTTGGCGCGTTGCCGGATGCGCCACAAAACCTTCTTGGCAGCTGAACGGAATCGCTCAATCGGGGCAACACGAGCCTGAGCATTATGAGAAAGAACAGAATCACTTGTTCCTGGCCGTAATGAGCTATTATCATCGGTATCGTTTAGTAGTTTGAGGAGCGCTTTGCTGCTCGATCTTCTGCCCGAGCGAAAAGAAGCACCTTTTGATTTAATAGATGACATTGACATTGGAGTCGATACAAGTGCTCTATCAGATGCTGTCGACGCCGGAGTCGCTGCGTTCAGCGCTGCGAAAACCTCTGGTTCCATAAGTGCAAATCGTGTCCGATAAGTCGGCGGTCGTGCCATTACAGGGATTCTGACAGAGTCACCATCTGAATCTTCATCCTCATCAGTTTGCTTGCTATCAGCAACGCTATCCTTATCCCGAGTAGATATTTTGTCTCTAGCAGACTTTTTGTCTCGAGCAGATTTCTGTTCAGCTGCCATGTCTATTTGCGCAAGTTGCCTCTCCCCGAATTCAAGATGCTCGTTGTCTGAAAATTTAACCAGTGGGTTGTTCTCAAGTGCTAAGCGGATCCCTGGCTTAAGCCGCAAGCTTTCTTCCTCACTCAGCGCCTCTAAAAATCCAATACGTACGAATGTCCCGTGCATTTTGCGTCTCCGACCTAGAGCCACAACACGATCCCCGGCCGTCAGCTCGTACATCAATAAACCTGAGGCGGTACCCTTATCGCTACGTCCGTGTTGGGGCATGTTTTCTTC